>Ga0307963_1000402_pt1 | contig 28396 bp, 29 predicted proteins | sample OrgLakmetagen594_FD_201829 | JGI IMG/M metagenome (GOLD analysis project Ga0307963, IMG submission 201829) | Saline water microbial communities from Organic Lake, Antarctica - #594 | ecosystem: Environmental > Aquatic > Non-marine Saline and Alkaline > Saline | place: Antarctica: Organic Lake... | reverse complement strand
TTGGCTCCCATGCAGAAGAGCTACGAGTTTTGACCAACCTGCAAGACAAACTATAACATTACATGCACGCCCACCATTACCTTGGTGAAGCTAACACAGATACACTGCTTTACAAGCTCTGGCAAAAGTTACATGATACGCCCGAGCGTGCAGCACAGCCCGACTCTCACACACAGCAACCTAATGCAAATCCCCTTGCTCATGCCTAACTCAATAACACATTCTAATCCATGCCAAATGTGACTATTAAGGAGCAGGAACAAGTCCTTAAGTACAGGCAGGACGGACACGATACACACAGACAAGCACACCAAACGGTTTAGCCATACGACAGGGCCTGCCACATGCCCTTTGTGCGGAGGATCAGACAGTGCTCCACACATACTTCTTAGATGCAACAACCATACTCTGACAATAATGCACATAAACCGACACCACCACGCAGTTAGCCTTTGTGGTGAAGAGATCAGTAAAGGCAAGCCGGGCTCAGCAATTATTACAATGGATGCTTGTGACAGTGAAAAGTTATCTGACCTAAACATTGAACCCTAGTGTAATGAACCCAGGCATTTGGATCCCAAACAGATCCCCCCAAAGGACAGAGACATACATCTTGTAGAATTCAAATTCTGCTCAGACATAAACCCGCAACAGACATTAGAAAAAGCGCACAACCAACATCAACCTCTTATCCAGCGTCTACAAACAAGGAGCCTCCGAGGCATCTCTCGAAACAACCAAGTCACACTTCATGTTATACTTCTTAACGTCGGGGCCACAATCTACAATCAGTACACCATAACTCCTTTACTTAACTTAGGCGTCCCCACGCACAAAGTGCACCAACTAGTTTCTAAACTGCACTGCCATGCAATATAAAGCTTGAACAAGATTACAGAAACAAGACACAAAATACACCTTAACAACAGCAGTGATAATGGGGGATCAGGCCAAGCCTGCAACCCTCTTGATCCCCATTGTTTTTTCCTTTTCTTATCGCGGTGGAGGAGCTTTACGGTACTCGGTACCTAAGTGGCTCCTTTTTCTTAATTAATGTGGGGAGTGGCTTTCACGTGACAGTGCACTACCTGCGTAGTTTTTCTTTTTTCCATGTCATGCTAAATCAGTGGCATGGACGAATCATGTCATGTGATTTTCCCTGGGATTTATAATGTGAGCAACAATTTTACGGTTATTTGGTTGTTTGGCCTGTTTAGATGGTCCCTCTTGTAACAAACTAGCTCTTTCCTCAGACTGCTTTGGGTAGCTGCCCTGAAAGCCTAGTGGCCCGTGGTCAGGCCAGAGTCTTTGGGGTCGCGAATTCGAATTCGCCTGGTAGCGTGAGTATTTCGCTGTCCAACAGCTCTTTCTTCGTTTCCAAACTCCATGCTTGAGGTGTTATCACCCCTGCGTTGATTTTCTTTTCTTTTCCTTTCCTCAGACTGCAAGTCTGAGTACTACCATCACCTCGGGGCGTTGCTTGAGCCGTGGCTTCCTCCTCGCGTGGAGAGGGAGGAGACGTTAAACACAACCTTTATGGGGGGGCTTGGCGGACTGGCTCATACTTGCAATCCATGCTTAAGCTGGTACCATGACTCGTCGTGACATCCAAACAAAAAAGGCGCTAGAAATACAATCTGGAGGAGAGGGCTATTTGGTTTAAAGGAAGCGAGAGAGAGGAAATACCCCTTAAATGGTATTTAGAGTTTTTCCAGTGCGGGTTTAACGGTCTTATCTAAAGAGGGTTGTCGCTGGACTACATGTTTTTGCTGTAGTATTGGTGGGGCAGGTCGCACAGGCAGAGGCGTTTCAAGTATTCAGTGCCAGCGTTTTGTTGCTGCCTTGATTCAGGTCCTAGAGAAGCTTGTCCACCAGTTATGGCATTCATGCTACCGTAAAATAGAGCTTGCACCTTAACATCAACAATCCGGCAAGAGGCGGATGACCCACCTATAACGCGTAAGTACGCATTTGTAGACTTAAGAATCCGTGGTTGTGGTAAATATACGTGATTTAGTGACATTAACACAGGATTTTGTGTGACATGACAGAGAAGCAAAATATATTGCACTGAATACTATGCTTGGTATTACTAGTAGCACTACCAGAGTCTAGTACTTGTGGGCTTAACTTTCACCTTGAAAGGGGTGACCATTTTCCTCCTGCAGTATCCCTGGAGTTGGAAAGTCATGGCTTGAACAGGTACTAGAAATCCTTCATCTTATGGACCTCCTGTACTTCAAAATGTTGCTGACACAGCAAAATTTACCCAGCAAACCCAACACGCACACCAGCAGAGTCCTGCAATCATCTTGCTGTATCAAGAGCTACATAGTATGCTCCACAGCAGCACTCGCCAGTCAAAGCACCAAATATCTTACGCACATCCTATTCTGTCTTCTATCATGCTTTATGATCAATTTCGTTAATTTTATGCTGTAGATCTGTAAGCAATACACTTGCATTCTTGTTGCCATAAAGTTAAATCAGTCCTTTGAAGAGTACATGCACCTCAGCATCGTCATAAAAGGCACACTGCTCGTCATTCCATTCATCAATGTTTCAAAGGGCAAAGGTGGCAGTACGGATGTCATGTGCAAACAATTGCGTCAGTGGACATAGTACTCCAGGACCTGCCATTTCTCCACCCATCCTCCCTCGGTAAAGAAAACACGCACACGAGCCCATTTGCCGCCGTACCCCATGACCCCCCACTCGCATGCCCATGGCTTGTCTATTCTGCTGTTTGGAGGAGAGGGTTGAATTGCGGCACCAAAATGATCAGCTGTGATCATGTAAGCGCTGCAGGTGCATGTGTATGAGGCAAATATCAGGGTCTGCATGTGAGTGTGTGCGTTTGTGTGTGTGTGACCTCGTTCTGAAGAACAACATATCCCACGCAAAAAGGAGTGCTGTTTTTAGTATAAAATAGGTATAGCAAGGTCGGGGCTTTCAAATGGCATCAGTTCATTCATTGCTACTTACCTATTAGGGATTAAACCCTCCATCCTTAACAGCCTGCAATGTGTTGAACCCCTCATTGCTAAAAGCCTGAAATATCTGATTCCTCAATAATAACATAACAGCCCCTCCCGCCCCACGCGTACCCCCTAAAGCAAGGCAAAAGGCACATACCAGTCAGGGTAGGTCGTTACGCTGTACCCTGTGGGTACCCCTATGCTCAGCGGGGAGCCATGCCAAAGTTGACCAAATTCAGGCAGTTCTACATCGTCAGGTGCTACACCTGCAGCAGGTGGGAAAGGTGTGTGTGCATGTGTACGTGCATATGTAATATGCGGTTCAAATTCATCAGGGTGTGAAAGACAGAGGAGCATTCTATTCATCATTCACTCGGTTCGTCCAACCAGGCTTGTTCTGGGACAACTTAAACCTAGCATTATTGCTGCTGCTGTACGTGTACCATTGAAATGCCTATAAAACCCAGCATTACTGCACGTCCATCCCAGCAATGGGAAATACGGCAGCACTTCACCTGTGCCAGCTAAGGCGTACGCAGTATCAGGGTCGGCCTCCATCCATTTCAAGCCCACTGAAAGGAACTCAAGCAAAAGTGTACAATTCGAGCTCTCACAGCAATGTTAAGGATCAAAGGACACTGCACATTTATCATCTAACGGTAAAATTCAAAACTGGCTGCACATATACGCTAAAAAGCATGATATTTTGCGCTGCATGCCTCTGATATATCACATTATGTATCCACCTGACATTTTGCCGCTCGCACTGCGTTCCATCAGCAGCTGGTTTTCTGGCAAATAGCGAACCTTCAATTTATTAGGATGCGAGAAAATGTGAGCGTATGTGTCGAAGGGCTTGTAAAGCTAAGATATCAAGTTTGCCGCAATTACTGAGCGTAACAAGCAAAGAGCCAAGGAATGGTGCTCTCATTCTTGCAGATCAATTGCATAGCACCTGAGTTGCCCGGATTGTGACTCCCCCCTCAGGTAACAGCTTGCTTGCTGCTCCTAGTTCGGCCGTTGACGCTACAGAGTGTTGTGAGTCGTGAGGTTAAATACTTAGATGTATACTCATTCGTACATCGCTGCCCACAAATGCATTGACAGACGAAGAACACGCTTACAGGTGGATGTCCCCCTTTGCCAAGCCTGATTATGAACATAATTTTGAAACGTGCCTGCGGCGTGCTGGAGCAGAGGGACCAGCCACCGACTTGTGTCACCAGGAGTGAGTGAGGGGCCAACTTGCTGCAAGTAGACGGTGAATGTTGGGGAATGAGCAATTGTGCTATGCTCAAGTTCAGCATACGTTGCCTTGATAAAGGTATGCGGTATGCGACATGCAATTATTTACGATAGGGAGAATCCTGATTTCCACGACTGGTTCTGGCGTCCTCACTCCCACAACCATGTACATTACCTGTCCTTTAATAAGCTCCTCCAGTTCCAGGTCACTATTTGGGGTGATGTCCAACTGCAGAAGGATGCAGGCACGAAGGAGAAGAAGATCAGCTCTTGTAAAGTTCTGTCGCGCCAAAAAGCATGTCAACATTAAATTGAAAGGGCGCAGAGGGGTTACCTATAATCTGTGGTGTCTTTAACCGACCTTTATCTACTCCTAGACTTCATACATGACAACTCTGGTAATTAAAAAAAGGAATTAAAACCCTTACCATGAGGGGCTCCCACACCACACTCCTCGTTTTTAGCGCCATCAAAGATCCGTCATATGCCAGGGAAAGACCAATTCTGCAGGGTTCCTTTATTCCTGTTCATGATCGTCGCAATAACCACTGTGTGTTTTTAACAAAAGAACACCCCAGCCCAAACTGGCTTGCCTTGCTCCTACCTGGGCACGTTTATCAAGGTGCCAAAACAGGACACATATATGCATGCATCTCAAAAACGGGGTTCAAGGCATTTAAGGTTTCTAGATCTCATGCTTTCTAAACCTAGCTTGCTTTGTCAAACACCTTCTTCCTGGTGAAACAGAAGCACACATGCCATAGAAACCGCTGCCATGTCTGTCTATTTGCCCACCAATTCTTATACTTCAAACATACACATCAACACATGCACACATGCAACAAAACAGGCTCAAGGAACTTTCTTACCAGCAACAAGCCCAGCCTCAAGTGATGCCTCTCCACCGGGGCTTGGTCCGTATGCCAAGCCATGCCTTTCGCGCTGGCCCTTCACAAACGCATGGGCATGTTGGAGCATACGCTCGTTAATGTCTGCAACGCTAACAGCCGCTTCTGCAGTAGCAAGACCAAGCGGAGGGCATGTGGAGGGACACATCAGATGAGAACACATCATGGTATGGTGTATGGTGGAATTTGTGAGAAATAGCAGCTCAAACCAAGAGGTGTGGTTTCCTCAGCCCAACATTTACTTGTAACACCTATGCAATTGACAGCACTTTGCAGCACTCCCCTTCTACCCTTGGCTCGTCCTACGCAATTTTCCCGACAATGATTTGTTATTATAAGAAAGCGTTAGCCGGCATCTTTTGTTACCTGCTGAGGGGTAAGATCCTTGTTCAGCCTTTACTGCAGCAGCAGCGTCTGCAATGTCTTTTCTGATGTGCGTATCTCCATAAAGGATGACCGTCCCCCACCAAAATGCGTTCCTGCCTTGGCGAACCTGCGTATGTGGCTGTAGTAGCAAATGAATAGCCAGAGGTTGCAAGACAGCATTGAAGTGTCCTGGAAGCTGGAACAAACAATGGTAAGAACAAACATCGATTTTTACTGAGAGACCTAACGTTTTGCCCCCGACGGCATTGGAAATCAGAAGCCTTTGGATGGATGACCGTAGTGTTGCCACAGCCCAATATTGTTTGTCCAGTTCAGGGAAATATAAATCGAAATAAGAGCAGGGAAAACCCTTTTTTACTGGAACTTTAATTAGTTGATTACTTGTACTGTACAGATACGCCTGAAAATTGTAGCAGAAAGGGTCTGTCTGTGGAGAGCGTCGTGGAGGGGAGCGGGGATTCAAGTCGCTTTAGCTTGTTTTTTAGAGGCTGCAGCCTTTTCAGCGTTTACAGCTTCACCCTGGTTGTACCTTTTTCTGTCGCCGCACCTGGTAGGGCTCCAGGGCTTAGTACCAAGCGTGAGGGACTTCTATACGTAGACTGTATCAGCTAAGCCAAAAAGACACCAGTTTGCTTGGGCAGCCATCAAACAAAACCAGAATTGTGCTTATTTTAAATTGTACACACGACCTTGCCATGCGCCAGCTCACACCACCTTTGAGTGTGTTGGAGTCACTATCTAACCAATTGCATCCACACCTGGAGATCCTCCTCAGGTGCCATGAAGGTCTCCGCACCAGCAGGCTCATGCCACACCGCTGATACTTGCGTTGGGGAGGGTGTGCGCGGACCTCCTAAATGTACAATTGAATAAAGACGGTGTTGTTGCTTTAGAGCTTACCTAAATCATTGCAGTAGGCCTACTTGTCAACCCCTACTATATTCCTTTACTAAACTCATAACTAAAGCCCAACAATTCCTACTGCGCGGTAGGCAAGGCCTGACGCTTAAATTGAACTCCCCTTGTATGGAGTGTACCTTGCCTCCACAACTCCTCCCAAGGATGCGATTGCTGTGCAGGAAGAGGAATGGTAGCCGGAATTTGGGGTTGAAGGTGCTGCTGTTGCTGCTGCTGGCTTAAGATCTGCTGGTGATACAGTAGCTGCAGGCGTATGCAAGAGGGCAGATAAGTGTGTGTGTGTGTTTGTGGCTGTTAGAATCCCTTCTGACTCTCTTGTGTGTGACACAGGCAGTCAATACTTTGACTACGACTTGGCAGCTGCATTGATGCTGAAGTGAATCAGGATCCCAGGAGCCATACACTCTCCCAAATTTGCTCTGATGATTAAAATGTGGTTGAAACAAAGCACGCAAAGAAGAAGCAAAAGAAAATTCCGCAGGCGGTAAAAAGTAAGTCCCACTTCAATAAACAAACCTGCTTGCTTCCAGAGGCACGCAGAGGCATGAGCACATGGACGGTATCCGTCAGCCCTATCAGCCGCACTCGTTCTCCCTGTGATTTTGCATTGATATTCTGTCAAACACTTTTGAACTTTCTTTTTCCAGTTGAGTCGAAACTTTTCCAAAACAGTGTCTTTGGCTTTTGTGTGCACTGACACTGTGTGCTAGACACAATAGGATGTATGAAGGCAGACGCACAGGGGGAGCAGCTGGCGGCGCTATGCCATCCCCACGCTCTGCCTCTGCTTTTAAAAATCGGATGCTAGCCTGAGCACAGCCCTTCCCTCTGCCCTCACTCCTTAAGTTAACCTGTGCGAAAACAAGATATGCAAGTGAGAAACTGTCGGCGTGGCCTGTGGTGCTTACGCCACAGAATTAAGATTGCGCGCAGCCAAAGGACAGAACAGCAACAAGTGAAGGCGCGTACTTTTTCAATCTGAACGCCTCCGACTTGGTCCACATCTACGTTTGTGGCCTGGAGCCACATGATTTCATTGCGTTGTGCCTGGAAAAACGTCATGACACAGCAGTGCAGCTGAGTTCATCAAATTCGTGATCTACTATTATCTAGTACTGGTCAAGCGTAGACCGCCAAGCTACGTGTATGCGTCACACCTCTTCAATATCTATCGTCGTTGTCTGTGTCCCAACATAACTCTGCCATGCTCCTCCTCGCCTTGTGCCCATGCAGCGGGCGAAATTTGCATCCACACTTAATGGAGTTTCATCAGAGACCTGCATTGTTATTTCTATGATCTTCAAAAACTATATTATTGATGTTGAGTGCCTCTCTCCCTTTCCTGCATTGCTATTTAATGTGTATGTTTCAACTGTTAATTTTTCTTAGATATTTATTTGGTGCCACACTCCCCTGATTGAACCCAGAATCGATATTGGCCGGGAATGATGGCATCAATTTCTGGCTCCTCTAAAATGAGGTTTATAGAGGTTTTACAGGCCCAGGTGGAGCGCCCCCGGCCAGAAAACATCAGCTTTACTTATTATAGTCCCTTATTCTAGACCAGCATCAGAAATCATTTCTGCTCCTCGGTTTTGGCCGGGGGTTCAACAGACGAGAAACCGAACGTGTTTTGCGGCCCCGATAGACCACCCCTTAAAACATAAATTGACACACTTTTAGGTATCAGTTTAGTGAATATACACGCCGATTTTGAGGGCGTACGGTGCAGTGTCTGAGTCGCAGTGACATCGCACAGACTTGAGGTCACATTTGCTGCCAACTTCGGGTCGGTCAGGGGAGTGTGATTTGCCGTTGATTAGAAATGAAAATTTGCTTTTTGCTTTATATCTTTAAATCGAGATTCCGAATCAGTTTCGACTTGGAGCGACATTCGAAGCAGGTGCAACAAAGGTTTTGTTTTTCTCCCTTCCTGCTTGAACTGCTGCTTCAAAGTTTGACTGCATGTATGCAGTTTGACTGCATGTATTGTGACAAATAGAGTTTCCCTTACTTGCGATGTGGTCTTACCCAACGCCCACTGTCTTCAAGCTCTGCTTCCGTGGTCACATCACGCAGCCTTTTATTTAAATGTTTTGCAGGTGCAAAAGCACCCAGGCTCCTTTGCCACACACCCTCAGCAGATGTCCGCTCAGGGACCTGCGAGGGTCCCCAGTAGCCAGGGAGCAGAGTCAGATCAAAGAGTCATGGTACATCGGAGAACACTGGAAATTATAATGTATGCACATAAGTTTCCAATCATGATCATGCAAAACTCCTAAACCCACCGTATACCACATCCAGCAATCAAAAGACACCATCCATCTGTACAAGGTTGAAGCTCATGCTGGCTATTCTAGGGAACGAGTGCGCTGAGGCCATAGCAAAGGGCTCTGCGGAAAATCAAAATGGCCATGATATCCACAGTAACACTGACGCCCATCCCCACTCATCCATCTTCTGGCTAGCAAGGGTTGCTTACCAGATACTTTTAACACCTGCCGACCAGGGCCTCCAGCAGAAAGGCTCTTCATTTACTCAGATCTTGATGCTGTAAAGGACACATGCACGTTACACACAAAGGAGGTCCTATATCAAAACAGGTTTTAACCACCAGTTTACAACGTGCTACACAAAATACCAATAACTGATGAAGGAAGGCATTGTTGAGCGAGAAGTAAGTAACTCACATTGGAAAAATGCATGTGTCACCTCAGGAGAAAAGAATAATGTCATGCTCTGCCATACAGACTTGATAATTATACAGCCAAAAGCGTGCCGCTCAGTGCAACCATATAGAAGGCCCACCAATCTGCCCCATCTGCCAAGAGCTAGACGGCACCTACCACATGCTGTCAAGCTGCCATTCCAGTATAAAAATATGACTATCAATAGGCACAACGCTGCTGGACAAATGATTGTAAAAGCGATCCAACAAGGTACACAGGGTGCCTGCCTGCTAGCACAAGCAGATGTAGGGAGTCGTGCAAGACATTATACGCCCTTCCAAGGAGACACAGATAGGAATGATTCCAACATGGCTTTTACCTTCCAGTCTTAATGCACAACAGCGGTGGAAATTTTGCAAGAATCGTAGTTACTCGACCCAGCAAACACATCCCTAACAAAACTTAACAAACACGTATCAAACTATCAAACTAGGTCTGCAAATAATGCAAGAAAAGTTGCGCGTAATAGCCTAGCAGGTGGCCCTGCCAACCCATACCGCCTATGCTATGAAACAAAGAGACATACAACCAAACAAAGGCGATAAACATACAATCGAAATTAAGTACTGTGTAGACACTCCCCCCTACTCAACAGGCAGAAAAGGCACGAGAACAACATAAGCTGCTAACGCCTCGCTTAGTCGGACACCCTTCGCACCATACTGCTAGGAGCAACAGGCATCATCTACAGCAGCCACACAAGAAATTCACTCCACAGCCTCGGAGTTACTGGTCTTCACGTCACAGCACTCATGAAGAAATAAAGCCTGCATGCAATCAGATACGCAACAGAAATCATACAGATGAGACGAGACATTGATCGGTGCAGGCTTCTGCCTCCCGCCACCTGATTCCCACTGAAAAGCCTTTCTTATACTTTTTCTCCAGGTGGGATGCTGTGCGTCTCTGTATCCATTAGGTGTTGCAAAACACAAAACTACATCCTTTCCTGGTCCATGCCGGTGTTTACATAATCTGCGTTGTCTTATTTCTTTGTCCAATGTACAAGAAGACATCTAGGGTAGCCTGCTCTATTGTCCCACTGTGCACACATACACATGGCTGCCGCAGCAAACCAACCTAAGACGGCTTCTTCGTTGTTAGTCTCGGGCCAAACCACCTCATTCAATTAGGGTTAGTTACTTGACGAATCCTAACTTCCCTGCTTTGCCCTACACATTCTCTTTGAGTGCCAATACAAGCAAATAATATCATGATCGTTGAGAAACTAAACTTTATAGCAAGCATATGATGGTCCACGCCATCGTCAGAACAGGTCCTAGGATTCTACTTTGTCGGAATGTCAGGGCCTGTAATTGATTGGAAGTTGTATGACTAGTTTCCTTTGACCATCGTGACAATTATACAATGAAAGCTCACGTATCCAATCAGATGATGATTGAACACTGTACGGAATGTCTTGACTTATCCCATCCAGGGGCACTTGATTTCAGATTGGTTTTCAAGTTCATGGTCAATTAAGCAGAATCCAGCTTATTCATACATGTAACAATAAACAGCCCTAAAGTTTTCAAGAATTTATAAGTCGGCAATGTACCGCTGGCAATGCGAATCTTCAGATTTTGGAAACAGCTAATTTCATAATCTGCCAGTGGCTCTTTCCTCCTCACTTTAACGGTACGGATAGGTTCACTTCCGGCTGCCAACTAAATACTGTACTGGTAGCTCCCCCTCTGCCAAAGCACGAAAACACCATACCGTAGAGGAGGACAGGTTCTTGCAAGGAGTGTGAAGGGACATTGAAACATTTCAGCCTACCACCAATTACTAGCATGGCCACTGTCCCCAGGTAGAATCGACCTGGTGTAGTGAACCACGGTCTTGATGGTGATCCATCGCTGGTGGTTGACAGTTCAGAGTTTTCATTGTTTCTTGCTTGATTCAGACGGTGGTTTTTTCTGGCACCTCAGAACTTAAAAATTTGCAACGGTGCAGCAACAAAGGAGCTGCGCAGCAATCTCTTGCTTGTCAAGAGTCGGTAGAAAGCTCAGCTGTCTAGACATCCCATAAAAAAGAAACAAGAAAGGAAATTACGCAGGCAGTGAAAAACCACCCCCCACAATAATTAAGGAAAAGGAGCCATTTCGGTACCGGGTACCGTAAAACTCCTCCACCAAAAGAAAAAGAAAAATATCGATGTGGATCAGGAGGGTTGCAGGCTTGACCTGAAACCGTCTCCTGCTGGTGAGAGTTAATTATAGTGCTGGAATGGGCACGTCTTGTATGGACAAGTTCGGCAGCGTAATTGACAGAATGAACATGAAGCTTGTAAGCAAGCAAGTTTCTTAATTCTTTGAGAATCAAGACCCAGCTCCTTAAAAGGCTCCAGTGTGTGATTGTTTTAGATATTGCCACCCACTCCCAAAAGGATAGTGTGAAGGGTGACGGAAGCGCCTTGGAGGATGGAGCAGAGGCCTTTGTTTTGTTCCTGTGCGGCGCTCAGCTGGTTCTGCGGTCTACTGTCCTCACAGTACTTGATCTCGATGGGGTGAATGTCCCGTTGGAGAATACTGAAATCTTTTGGACGATGTTGTCTGGAGAAGGTGGATCTGCTTGTGGCGACTGGCGATGCTGCTGAAGTGCTCCCATTCTCCTTCAGTTGCACCCTGCCAATCCTAAGAACCCACCCCCCTTCATTGCTACTAGTCTGTTGCTTTTTTGTTCTTGCGGAGATAGGAGCAAACAGTTGTTTGATGCACTATGTCCTAAGAAACGCGCCATTAGAAGATCCGCCTTCCCCAGACAGCATCGACCCAAAGATCTCAGCATTCTCCAACGTGACATCCACCTCTCCGAGATCAAGTACTGTGAGGACACTAGACCTCAATACCAGCTGAGCGCCGCACAGGAACAGCGCAAAGGCCTCTGCACCATTCTTCAAGGAGCTTCCGTCACCCTCCACACAATCCTTTTGGGAGTGGGTGGCACCATCTAAAACAATCACACACTGGAATTATTAATGAGCTGGGTCTTGACTCTCATAGAGCTAAGAAATAAGCTTAATGTACAATCTAACAACTACACTGCCAAACTTGTCCATACCTGTCATGCTAAATCAGTTGGCATACTAGACAAATCGTGTGATTTCCCGTAGATTTATAATGTGAGCAACGTTTTTACGGTTCATGATTGTTTGGCAGTTTAGATGGTCCTTTTGTAACAAACTCGCTCTTCCTTAGACCTGTCCATCTCCTCGGTGCATTGCTTGAGCCGTCGCTTCCTTTTTGATTTGATTTGAGAGGGCTGTAGCCCGTGCCTGAAACAGAGCTTAAGCTAGTATTATGATTCGTCGTGACATACCAGACGTGCACTTTCCAGTACTATTGTCAACTGTCATCAGGAGCCGGTTGCAGGTCAAGCCTGCAACCCTTCTGATCCACATTAATCTTTTCCTTATTCTATTGGTGGAGGATTTAACGGTACCCAGTACCAAAGTAGCTCCTCTTCCTCAATTAATGTTGGGAGTGATTTTTCACTACCTGCGTTCTTTTCCTTCTTTCTTTTACGATACGACGACTTGAGCATAAAAGCGTTCCTATTCTTTGTTCTGTTTCTTATTTTCCGCATAATTACTGGTTGGCCAAAACCCCCACGGCCGGCCCACCACCAGCCCAGGGGTCCTCAAGCAATCGGCATGACCAGATTTCTAGACAAGCGCTCTTACATGACACAACAATTACATAACGTGCCTCAACTACTTTGCATCAACCATGGAGTATTATTGAGCAAATTGTTTTTCTAGAAGTGATTAAGTCCCGGATTGTCAGAATTGTCAGCCCTTTTTACCGTCGTCAACGCTAAATTTAGCTCTTAGCAACAGAGAGTTTGACACAACTGCCACCGAGGAGAACGCCATCATTCCTGCTGCTGCTGAGGGAGTCAGGGCCAATCCAAAAGAAGGCAGCAATGCACCTGTATTATTTTGTAGTGCGGTACAGGAAAATGAGCGCATTGTGTGACATCATAAAAACTTAAAAACGGACGCGTCCAATACCGGTATGAAAACATGTTCTGCTAGATTAGGTCAATGTTAAGGGTGATGGCTCTTAATTCAAGCCATACGGGCAAAATTCACTGCCTATTACTTCGAAGCTGTGACAGCACAGGCAAACATATTTAGTTTTTAAAGCGCGACAAACAGAAAGGCTCACTACCTGCTGCAAGGGGGATGCCCACAATGTTGTACCCCAGCGCCCAGGTAAGGTTAGCTCTGATCTTGTCAAGCGTAGCCCTCCCCAGATCTAAGGCATCCAGCACCTGTGAAAGCAGTCATTGTGCATGCAGGGTGAGAGCAGTCATTGGGAGAGCAGTCATGCTCTCAGCACCTCTGAGAGCAGTCATTGAGTATGCAGGGTGAGGCTGGACGCATTATTACTTCCACACAGCATACAAAGCTAAAACAAGGGAGCATCTTTGCAACCAAAGAATCTCAACCTGTGTGACAGTCAGAGCGATGAAAACACCACTTGAGTTGTGCAACAGCTGTTCGAACTCGGGTGCTAATGTATCTTGAACAAAATGCCTGCTTAGAGCAATTGCAAGGGGGAAAGGAAGGAGAAATTGCTTCCGTTACTTGTTTCACTAAAGTGATATAGAATGCTGATATACCCCTTGGTGTCCTGGTTCTCTCTGCAATCATTCTTTTTGGGGCAAGTGTAGCTGCCAAATTTGATGCAAAATTTCACAGCTGCAGGGTTTCTGCGCACCTGGTGCAAGCGGTCACCCATGAGCACAACCTGTGCAGCTTCACCTACGTTGTAAATAAGGGCAGATGACCAATTCTAAGTACGGCACTCACATCTGTGCAGGATGAAAGGAACAATAATCGGCGATTAAAGGCTCTGCTGGGAGCGTGCGACGGCACCCAAATACATCAAAGAAATATTTGAAACACGCAACAGCTGAATGCACTAATAATTCAGCTACAGCGTCCAAGTATTTCCTGTTGAGATCAACGCCAAGCAAGATGCAGCTCAAGAAGCAGGCGTGCCACTCAGGCTTTACCACAGGCAAGCTGCAAATCTCACCTGCAGCGTCCAAGCCGCCTTTGAGGGCAATGCCGACGTGCGACGCAGCCAATGCAGGTGCGTCGTTCACACCATCTCCCACCTGTGCAGTGAGCAGGAGTGCCTCAAATGAGTAGCTGTGCGTGTTCCCCTGCCAAAGATCTGATAAATGCGCGCGGTGCATTTTATGAGCATGCAGAAACCGCAGAAGCCTTTTGTGAGGCTTGTTGTTGTGAGTGAAGACTTGTTATATTTTAGCAGGAGCGTCACATTGCTTATGCCTCAAAAGACCGTCCTAAAGGAGAAGCACTAGTTCTCTCCACTTAGACCTGCTATTCCCCCTTCTGTCCTTCACAACAAACCAGCAGCTCTAGCAAGACATCAGCTCCTACAAGCACATAATGCTACATCTTACTCACCATTGCTACCAAGCACCTGCCATTGCCCCCTGCCTCAGCTGCCTGCTGGTCTTGCAGCGCACGGATGCGCGCAAGCTTGTCGGCAGGAGCCAGTCCACCTATGGCATTACCAGGAAGCACCTGTGGCAAAGGCAGGAGCATAACGGGCATAAAAGCATGACCACTGGCTAATATGTCAGCCCTAATGTGTCAGTCTCTTATCAACATTTTGTACAACAGGAGGACCATTGGCTAATGTGTCAGTCAGCCCGTGTCAGTCTCATAGTAAAATCTTGTTTTTGTACAACAGGAGGACCATTGGCTCATTGTAAAATCTTGTGCGCCAATCAAGACCCGTGGGCAGATCAGGGACAGACTGATGAGAAAGGTCGAGAACTTACAAAAAGGAATAAACATACATTTATTCCTTTTTGTGGCATGTGTATGCAGATTGTTTGGACAGTAATGCTTGTTTAGTGAAGGACGTATGGAAACACATGACGGAGTGGGTGATGCTGATCAGCGTTGAAAGTAGACGGTTTCATTGGTGTCGCCAATAGCACACAAACCAAGAACCAAGGCCTTAGACAGGCATCGGTGGCTGCTTAACAATCCTCACTTAGATTATAAAAGTTATTGAAAAGCATATTTGAACAGTCCCCAGTCCAAGCAAAAAGTGGAGTCCCAAATAATTCTGGCGTAAGCTTATTTTATGAAAAGCACCCGCGCAAATCATTACTCACCCCTGCTTCAGCTGCAGCAGCAGCCACTGTGGACGGATCATCGCCTGACAGGATGTGCACACTGCAGGTAACAGGCAACACGGCAACAAAGGGTGTGTTTCAGAAGGGTGCATGCTTATGTGCGACGAGTGAACTGCATTTTTTGAAGCCGTTATTTTCCTTTGACCTACTCACAACACACACACACACTCACTTGACAGCTGCAGAACAGACTGGTGACCATCACCATTGAGCCAGATCAAAGTCAGCAAGCATAACAATATCAGTCCATGCTGAAAGAAAATAACCTGCATTAATGTAGAGACTTAAAACCAGCGCTCACTCCGTACCTCAAAGCCATACCAAAAAGCAAACAACTCTGCACAAACAATTATAAACACATTTGGCATCTGATTTACACAGCACACCCAGAACATAATATTTTTCCTGAATTTTTGCTTCATGCCCCTTTGCATATCGTCTCAGCTTATCTTGAGATCTGCAGGAGTAACCAAGCACGATACAACAATAACGCACCTGATGCCTAACTCCCCAAGCCGCCGCACTGTGTCAACTGCGTCTTGCCTAAGCCTATCCTTAAGTCCCAGTACCCCCACCAAGCCCTCCCCTTCAACCCCCACCCACACAGACGAAGCACCCTCTTCACAAGTTAAACTGCTGCCCTGGTTCCCATTGTTTCCATCGCTGTATGAAAAACTGCCTTGACCGCTACTGCTGCTGCTGCTGCTGCTGCTGCTGCTGCTGCTGCTGCTGCTCACACTGCTGGGGCTGCTGGGGCTGCTGGGATGGCTGACTTGGCTGGTGGCGGCCATGCTGTACAATCCTTTGCCTGACTCCTTGCCTGTAGCAGGCGCCGTTGGAGGCAGGACCTGGAAAGTTGAGCATGAATTTATTTCAACTCAGTACTCAGTGAGCACAACATAATGACAAGAGTTTTCGACACCATTGCTGTAGAGAGAGCCCTGTTGTGGTCCAACAAAGGGTTTTGATAATCCCGTCCTTCGTATTTGACAATAATAATCAAAGGCACTGGAGATGCAGTTACGCCAATCCATCCTCCGCGCAAATACACAACCACCGCGCCATTACTTTTCCTTGTCCAGCAACATTGTCACGACAGGCTTTGCATGCCACATGCATGGGAAGAGCACCAAACATAGTCAATCTGGCGACTGGCACAAAAATGATGGCACCCCACCTGGCTCAGCACCCAGCTGCGTTTTCCCGCGGCCACCAATCTGCCTCCCACGCGCGCACGTACGCCTGCACCTGGCTCAGTTTGTGCATCTTCTACAGCCTGTGCAAATATGGGTGTACATGTGTACCCGTGCTTGCATGAGTGTGGAGCCCTTGTGTGTGTGTGTGTGTGTGTGTGTGTGTGTGTGTGTGTGTGTGTGGATGGATGTTCATGGCCTATTGTCAGCGTTGTCTACATTTCGTGCAATGTGCATATGGGTGTCTGTGTCGTGTGGCAGAACGGAGAGCACACACGGTGATGCAAACAAAGCTCATCACCAAACTGGTGTGAAACATATGATTCCATGTTCACTTGAGTAGGCACGCCCCTAGCCTCAGCCTCTGCCTCTGCAGCAACCCATCGGCTATGGGGTAACGTAGCGACACAATTTCCTCTCAACTACACCAATCCATTCCATTTCTTGCGCCCCCCACTCACTTGGGTAGAAAGGCCCCTAGCCTCAGCCTCTGCAGCAATACCGTCAGCTAGGGGGTGACGCGTCACACTTTCCACTGCAGCAGCCAGCTCCAGTACCTGGTTGCTGTCGTAGGAGGTACCAGGCTGTACAGCTATCGAAGTCACCTGCAGATTGCCTGTGAGTGAGTATATGTGTGTTATATATGTGTATGCACGTATATGCGTTTGTGTGCAAATATGTGTTTGTGTACGTACAAGTGTGTGTGTGCATGTGTGAGTGTGCAGTGCGTTTCCCTAGTTAAACTGTAACTCACAAAGCTAACACCACTCACAGAGGTACACAAACATCCTCCCACCTTCAGTGAGCGTGCCCGTCTTGTCTAGCACCACTGCCTTAACATTGGCCAGACGCTCCAGCACAGCACCCCCTCCACGTAGCAGCAGTCCACGACGTGCGCCTGAAAACAAGTAACAGGGATATTTTAAAGCACGGACATCAAGGCACAGCACATCTTTCTACAAAACAGGAAGATATTTTAAAGCACGGACATCAAGGCACAGCACATCTTCCTACAAAACAGGAAGATCAAGGCACAGCATATCCTCCAGCTTATCCTCTATCCTCTATCAAGACAGGAAGATCAAGGCACAGCGTATCCTCCAACAGAGCACCACCACAAGGTGTGCCTGAAGTTGTACAAGACAGAGGAAGAAAAGCAGAAGCACACGCACGTGTTCATGCATGTCACATAAGCTCAAAGGCTGTTGGTCACAGCACGGACGCCATGTAGCCAGCAAGGTGTATCTAAGCATGTGAATGAGAGCAACTTATCCATGCATGAGGTGCCTGATCATATCACACACACAGCACGAGGGAGGACAGGCTTCCATGCTTTCATGCAGCACAAAAAAAGACTACAGCGTGAGCCATAGGGGGGAAGAGTGCTAGCTCAATCAATACATACGCGCAGTATCATATATGGTGCATGCTATGCTACGTGTACTTTAAAAGTGCAAGCAAGGTGGCTAAAGAAAAAATAGGTCCAGTAGAGAAACACATTGAACAAGGAATGGAGTTTGGTGGTGATACACTGACACTGCAGCAGATGGCACCCGTGCAAAAGGTCAAGAGGTCGCGCCAGACCAGACTGGTGTCTGTGTAACGAGTAACGAGAGACCAACACTGCAGCAGATGGCACCATTACTACAGGGCAAGCGGTTGCGCCAGACCAGCCTGGGTATCAATGAAACTTTTCAGAGCCGGCCTACAGATTTCCCTTTTGACACCACATTATGTTTGTGCGGGATAAGTGAGGGCGAGGAGGAGAGCAAGTGCTGTTTTTATTCATCTAGCAGCGTCTTAGGAGAGCATACGGGCAGGCCACTACTGGACAGGCTTCAGCCTTGGCACTTGCCACATTAAGATGCCAACCAAGACGGTTCAACGAGCCTCTGGGAGTTCAACCAACAGAGCAACGACTATGAAAAGCGAGGTCAGAGCGCAAACAGCAGCGCAACTGATGTAGCAGTGCTACAGCAAGCGCGGCTGCGACTGCACACAGCCAACAGGGGGTAGAGCCGCGCGTCCACTGCTGTTTTTGGTCAGTTATTGGTCAGTTATTGGTACGTTGACAGCTGCGCAACTTACCTAGGGAGGACGCTACGAGTACTGCTGTGGGCGTGGCCAGCCCCAGGGCGCACGGGCAGGCAACCACGAGCACGTCCACAGCTAGCTTCAAGGAAGCCAAGAGGCTGGAGGGGGTGGGGGGCTCAGCCATACCCCATGTGTCTGCAAGGACCAAAACAGGGGAACCTTATTTATAATTTTTGGGGGATAAGGCACCCCACTGTCCCCTGCACACAAGGCTAACAGTCAGGGTTGGCCAGGACAGTGCATCAGGGTTCTGTAAAAAGAAAAGAAGAGTGTATTCATATCTAACCTGCCACACGGGCAGTGATCTATGAAATATTTTACCTGTATGTACGGTTTTGCCAGCTGAACAAGGGGAACTATGGAGGGCCTTGTGCCAATGTTTGGATGGAAGCACCATTGCATGAAGTCTCAAAGGAGTCCTGCCACATATTTCATATTAATGCCGAAGCAAACGGACTAATACCTGTCTGAGTTCCAACATCGGAGCAGATCAAGGGCACAACGCACATACTTCCGTATGCACATGTAAATATGCACACAGAGCGCATGTTTGTTGCCACGTACACAAGCATACTCACCACCACCCATAGATGAGGACATGGCCGCCCAGTCTGCCATGGAGTCTGCAAGTAAGCAAGACAGGGATGCAACAGTAAGGGTTCTAGTTGTTACCATACAAAGTGGTACATACGCGACTGCTTTCAGTGAAGGCAATGAAACATAGAAGTTTGGTCATGTCATAAACGGCGTAGTAATAAGGTACTGGCCAACCCTGACCATATGTCAAATACAAACAAGTTACGGCTGTACATATGAGGTGAAAGCCATTCACTAAATACGCGCCTGTTAGGTTGCTTGATCGAGTTCAGGTCTAAGTAAAGACGAACAGCGTGCAACATGCGTTCTCAACTTCAAAAGTCTACAGCGCGATGCTTTATAGGCCCTCCCCCCCCCTTCCCCTCCTGCTCCAACTTGCAACATCGTCTTTTGGCAGAATAGGGACTTGCGTAGTACACAGGCACACACACACTCTCTTTGTGAACTCAGCCATCCACAATCACACCTTGCAAAACCGCACCACGCCTTTAATCAATCAACAATTGAGCGCCTCTTGTCCTAACTTTGGCCTATACGCGATACCTCTGCCTGAGCAAGCGTGAAAGTGAGGCCATTCTGCATCTACAGCTTCACGCCCTCCCATACTGTGTTAGGTTATGCAGCCTGCTTGGTGTGCGCCTATTCATACACACAACTGCACAAGCAGAATGATACGCCTGTAGGCACACACCCATTGCAAGCAGGCTGCTCTAAAGCTCCTAAAAGAAGGCACTTACACCAAACACACTCCCCCAAGTCTACGCATGAGTAATTGGTAATTGTGTACGTACTTTTCATGCCCGACACTTGCACCACCCTGAAAGCAAGGTAGGCACGTCACATTTTTGCGTGCGTGCTCACCGCACAGTATATGCACTAGTGCCCTGGTGCCTACCTCTGCATGTGAACGCGAGCGCATGCAAGAAACCCTCTCCCACCCACCCACCCACCCACCTCCAAACAGGCTACTCTCCAGCACCCACGGGAAGGCATTCACGCCATACAGCGACCAAAATGCAAACGTGGCTGCAGAGGCCGCCATGACTCCATAGCAGAAGCGGCCTGCCACGGCATCTGCTAGTCGTTGCACAGGGGCCTCGTTGCCTTGGGCTTCTTCCACCATGCGTGCGATGCCTGAGGGTAGGGGCATTGTGCATTGGTGTGTTTGTGTATATGTGTGTTGGAAAAGGTTGCAAGCAGTTCAAGCACACAACGAGGGCAATGCAAAGTGTGTCAAGTGTCGTGTGTATATATGTGTATGCCCGTGTATATGTTGCGCGTGTCATTGAGACAAACTGCCGGAGCGCCACTTCCTTAGAGCTCAGAGCCTTCTACATCATACGTGCATTTATGATCCCATCGCCCTGCGCCAACAACACGATATCTCCACAGCCGTTGCACACTTGGCGATGCAGTACTAACTTCCAAGATCTCAAGAACACCCACATCCAAATCCACACCCACACTACCTACACCCACACCCACATCCACACCCACACTACCCACACCCACACTACCCACACCCGCACCCACACCCACACCCACACCCACACCCACACCCACACCCACACCCACACTAACACCCACATTAACATCCACACCCACACCTGCTAAAGTGGAGCGCCCCCCCGTGGCAGTGGCCCTTACTTCCAGAGGCCCCTCAAAATTGATGGTGCCGCCAGTGACCAGAGAGCCTGGCTCCTGCAGGAAGAGGGTGGCACGTGGAGTCAATACATGTGTGTGGGGGACATTCAGCAGTCATTTGCGGGAGGAGGGTGTGTCTATGTGTGCCTGTGAAGGCGTTTGTGCTGTCGTGAAACGTCTCTATGGTATGCTATACATACATGTGCGCCTGTATGGTGTATGCAGGTCAGGTAAATGTAACCCGTGTTGTGAGAACAGGTATGGGGGTAAGAGGGAAGAAGTGAGGACTGGTACACCGAGCTGATTATGTAATGGGGAAACAGCGCGTTGGAGGCATAGTGAGTAGAAGAGAAAGCGTAACGAGGAAGGGGGGTTGGTATAACACTGTAATCGGCAGCGGATGGGGGGAGAAGCACACAAATCAGGCGCGCAGGACAATTCAAAAAAACTAGAAAGAGGGGGAGTGCAGTATGCTATGATCTTGGGAGCGGGAGCACAAAGACTGGATGTTAGCAAACCACGAGCATTGCGATGGGCCGCAAAAAACGGCCATGCAGCCGTCGTAGAGTTGCTGTGTGCAATAAGCCAGGAGGAGGAGAGGCGGTGTGCAGAAAGCTGTGAAGAAGCTGGCAGGGGAAGGGGTAGGGTATAAGAAGAGCCGTATGCAAAAGGGGGACGAGCATGTGTGAGAGCTGCTCGAGGGAAACAAAGGCAGCTCCTTGGAAAGCACACGGCGCCCACGTATGCACCTTGGTCACCATCTAAGACTTCCTGTGAGCATCGACTCATTGAAAGGATAAAGTATCACACACACACATCTCTCATATCTCACCACAAAGAACATGCACACCTTGGTCACCAGGCAAGACTCCCCTGTGAGCACTGACTCATCCAAGGGATAACATCACAGAAACACACAAACACCTCACCAAAGAAGCATATGTACGCACCTTGGCCACCAGGCGAGACTCCCCTGTGAGCATGGACTCATCCACAGCCGCCCTCCCTGACAGCACTACTCCATCTACAGGAAACTTCTCGCCTGTGTGTGTGTGTACAAAGTACATGAGGGTGAGACTGTAGGTGTGGCCGAGCGTGCATGTGGGCGTAGTTGATGGGTGTGTACACAGCACATAAGGGTGAGCCTGCAGGTGTGGCTGAGCGTGCATGTGGGTGTAGATGATGGGTGTGCGTATGGGCAAGCCTGTGGTGGGTGTAGCGCTGAATGTGCATGGTGGGTTAGCATCGACGGGCATGTAAGTGTTTGCAGGTTTGGGAGGTCTGGGAGGGAGGCAACAAACAAATGCACTCCAAGCGAATCAGCATTTAAACACTTCCTCTCCTCGTTGCCCGCCAGCCTCCAGAGCCCTCTCTTCCCTATATGTAGTTGCAAGTGCATGCAGCACACACACTCATCTCCTGCCAACAGATCCAGATCCCAAGCATCATGTAAAAACAGGCACCGTACCCACCATGAGGTGCTAAATCCTAATGACAAGGTCACAGTCACACCCACACAAGCCAAAACAGTAGCATGAGAAGAAGCTGTTTCCAAACACGTACTGTGCAGCCTTGTTCACCCATCTCTGCACCTGAGCACAAGCACGCGGACTCTAAGCCCAAGCCACTATAAACAAGGAGCACATGCTTGTCCTTCCTTTGACACACCAGCTCTTCAACCAGCTATCCTCACACACACCTGGGAGCACGCGCACGAGGTCTCCAGGCCTTAACGTGGATGTAGGCACACTCAGGCACTCCACCGCACTCCCTGCCTGCTGCTGCTGCTGCTGTGCTGCTGCTGCTGCTGCACCAGCACCTGCGCAGCCCATTGAAGATTAAATTCAGGGGTTGGGTTGTATTTTGAGACACCTAAGACGATGTTGATCACGATGCACCCTAACTGCAGCCCGCTACATGAACACAGTCAGGCTCTTCCACGGATAGTCCATCATTTCCAAAAACAAGACAGGGCTGGCCGACTTAAGAGGCGGTACAGCATGTTTGATTTTCTGATGCAATCCTAAACTCCCACAAACACCAGCAGCCCTTTCTGTTTTCACGGCATATCACCTGGCTGTACCTTTCCTATCACCTCACCTGGTGGGGCCCCAGGGTCAAGAATCAAGCGTGAGGTGGCAGGGATGAGAGAGGCAAGAGCAGAGAGGTCAGATGCAGCTTGAACCTGTATGCACGCATAGATCACCCTTGTGTGTGCATGCATACATGCGTGTGTGTATGCATAGGAGTTTGAGTGGTCACACAGTGTAGTCTTTATAGTTATGCGTATGCGTGTGTGTTTTATGTATGTAGATTTGCGTTGCGTGTGTACGTGTATGTGTGCCTATGCATGTGTAATAATGATATAATATTATGCAAGCAAGCGGAAAAGACGGACTTACAACACACATGACACATGCATAGGCACACACACACATACACACGCAACACAAACCCACATACAAAAAACATACATGCACGCACACACACAAACACAAACCTTTGCCCTGGCTTCCAACGCACGCCCCAACAGCACAAACGCCAGCAGCATAACTGGCTCCTCTAGGAATGAGGCGTCAAAGCCACCCAGCATCCCCGCAGGAAGCAAGGCAGAGGCAGCACCAACCTAAGAGCAGCGTGGACACAATGCACAGGTGTGTGACACAATGCACAGGTGTGTGACAAAATCATAGGATGCATTTGTGAACGTGCATTTGTATGTGCACTGGCAAGCAATAAGCAAGGTAGAAGCAGCAGAGGTGCGCATGCAAACGGTGCTAGCTAGTACACGCAAACAGGGAGACTAAGGCAGCGTTTGGCTGCCAACATAACTGCACGCACATGTTTGGGTCGTTGCCGGGTTGGGGTGCCTTTTATTGCAAGGCAGAAACACAAGCGTGCTTTCTGTCAAATCGCCAGAGGACTTTTTGAATTTCTGAAATTCAATTTCATGTTCCTAGTATGGACATGTGACAGGTTTCCTTGGTGTTCATGAGATCAACGTCAGTGACCCAGTGCTCACAGCACCCTATGGCTACGATGTCTGCTTGAGGGTTAGTGGACCGGACGTCAAAAATGTATGCACATAGGACAAAAATCTCGAGCTGGGACGCAGAGATTTTGTAATTCAAAGAAAGGGAACAGCCGACCAGGATATTGCATCAGCAAACAACAATAACCTGTCAGAAGAAGAAAGAAAGCTCACCAGGAAGGATGTCGTGCAACCGACTGCCACCAGGGAGTTCATGTTGGGGTTGCCGTTGGCTAAGGCCTTGAAGCCCTCTACAATGAGCCTGCGACGTTGATTCAGTTAGATCCTTGAGGGAGGGTGGGGAGGGGGTGGTACAAGAGGGAGGGGCTGATACTCATAAGCGTTTGTGTTTGCGGTTGTGTGTGTGTGAGTGGTGTGGTTGTGTGTGGATAGACGCGTGCACACATGCGTGTGTGTACAACTAGACGACGTATTTAAGGATCTTTCGTTTGAAGCTGGTGCCTATACTATAATATGTTCGTCCAGTCATTCACCCAAGATCAGGTCCTCACCTAATTAAGAGTCAGGCTCATGTTTGGAACAAACACACACACACACAATTTGCCTGGTTTTATCGGCAACACCGTCCTGAGCTAAGTCACACATACAAACAACTACACACGTTCATACATATGCAGAAACACATACACAGGCGTGTACATGTCTTCACACATACACTTACGATCTGCCTGGTCCCACCAACGCTGCAGCCCCTAGCAGCCCACTGAACCAAGGTGTGCCCAAGGCTACTAGGAGCGGTGTGTGTGCAAGCTCATGGAGGCCCTACGTCGACAGGGTGCGTGTGTGTATATGCCTCTGTAGCGAGCATGTGCGTGTGTGCGTGCAATTCTTTTAGTGCAAGTACAAGCAGTGCACTATTATAGAGCTGGTAAGTCCTTGAAACATAAGCACACGCAAACTCGAAAGCACACGCACCTGAGACGTGCACGCACCTAATCCATGAAACACTGTTAGGCCATAGCACATGAAACGCACGTACTCATACTAACCGCAAGCGACACACATACAAGTACAGATAAAGCGTGCTCCACTTGGGCACTGTTCCTACCACTGGAACTTTCATAGCAAGCACACGCGCACACACGCGCGCACACACACACACGTGCTTCCCACCCCTTACCAGCAAGTGCAGAATATGCCCTGCATGGTGAGCCGCACTGACCCCTGCCAGACTCCACGCCACACCCAGAGACACCAGAGCAGATCGCGCCTCCGCTTCACGTGCTGCGCTGCGCTCGCCTGAGCGACCCAGGCTGTCAGCACCAGCATCGTCGCTGGCAGCAGGACGCACCTGTAGTACGTGTGTGTGTGTGTGCGTGTGTGTGTGTGTGTGTGTGTGTGTGTGTGTGTGTGTGTGTGTGTGTGTGTGTGTGTGCGCGCGCGTACGTGTATGTATATGCGCATGTGTTTGTGTATGTGTGTGTGCATGTGTTTGTGTGTATATGTGTGCATGTGCAGCAGTGCACACCAGCAGGTAAAGGTTTAGATTGGACACTCATGCACAGGAGTACACAACCCAGACCGGAAGTTGGTCAGCGCGACTACAAAAGACATTCACACTAACGGCCTTTAGCATATGAGTAGGGCTGGCCAGAACCATATATATACGGTGTATATACGGTGTTTTTGGCAGGGAAATTACCAAATACACGGTCATATGCGGTGTATATGTACAGTTCTGGCCAACCCTACATGTGAGGTGCGAGGGCTAAAAGGTAACAAACGTCCAATGCACGCACGCCTTACAGGACGACAACACCCCAAACATTCCCATGAAACGCAGCGCACCCACGCCCGTTTGTAAGGGGCTTAAGACCCGGTCCTTACGCCACAGCCTGTGACTGGCAAGGACCAGTCACAGGCCAATCAGCCGAACAGTCTGGCTGAAGGTCCCCCCAAATCTGAATCTAAATCACGCCACAGCTAATACCTGGGAAGGGAAGCCCTTGCTGGTCAGCATCGCTGCGGACTCAGGGCCCAGGGAGGCAGCAGGACCGCCCCTGCATGTCAAATAGTTGTGCGGTCATGCACAGGCTCAGGCATAGCCACATGCGATCAGTTTCAGAAAGCGGAAGTGAGGCCATTGCTGCCGGTCGACTTGCGCAATAGCAATTGTGTTACACAACCACAAAACAATGTGGTTGAGACTGCCTCACGCACAAGCATGGGCTAAGGCGTACGCACACAAGCATACACTCAGACACACGCAAGCAAAATCAGGGTACTCCATCTCAGACGTGCGTCCTTTCACTCAGGGACATGAGAGGTTTTGTGGATTAGAAATATTCCACGCGAAAGCAAGAGAGACCGCAGTAATCACTTCAATAAATATGTGCCCCAAACTTCCTCAGGTTCAGGGTATGTTACAGGGGCTGAACTAAACAGGCAAGAGAGACCTCTCAGCCTGCTTCCATTCCCCAACACACAACCCCCTCCATATTTCACATACCCACACACTCGCACCCCCCCCTTACCCAAACTCACACCCACACCCACACCCACAAGCAGTCACACAGACACACACACCTAAAGCGCACTGCTGCTGTCTCTGTGAGCAGGTTCACTGCCGCGGACTCCACATCAGGTCTTGCCACCAGCATCCTTTTCACAGCTGCAGAGCATCCCCCACATTTCATGCCTCCCACCTCAAGCACAACGGCCTCAGAGATCTGCTTTGAGGCTCCGTTGGAGCCTTCGTACGCGTGTGTGTGTTTTGTGTGTGTATTTATGTATTTATGTGAGTTTGTGTGTATGTTATGTGTGTGTGCGTGCGCGCGAGTGTTTGTGCGTTTGTGTGTATGTGTTGTGTTGTGCATGTGTCGTGTGTGTCGTGTATGTGTCGTGTGTGTCGTGCATGTGTCGTGTGTGCGTGGGTGTGCGTGCGAGCCTACATCAACAACTTTAGCTGTCCTTCCTGCTGTTGCTGGCCTAAGGAACAAATGAAATAAGCAGCATAACACCTGCACAAACGCACAAACATACACACAAACACACACACACACTCGCACACACACACACACACACACACACACAACACACACACACAAATGTCCAAACTCCACACACCTTCACCGGCTTGCGTGTGCAAGCTGGCCAGGTCAGCGGTTGCGCGCAGGTGGGAATTTCTGGGGTGTGAAGATACCCGTGACGTGGCATAGGTGCAGGGGATACGAGGAGGCTGAAGCAAGCCTTTCCTTGACAATGCTGCGTGGCAGCTGCTTGTTGTATTGAGGGTTGCCAGACCCAGTGTTCTTCCTGCAAAACACCGCGTTGCTTTTTGCACAATCATTATTGCTTAATTAAAATTAAGTTTTATTTTTATGAGGTAATTTTGTGTCGTTTCATTTGATATCATTTCATATAAATTTTGCAAAAGTAACACAAAACGAAGGCAGCGCCTGCTGTCTCCCAGAGCGAGCTGTACGAGTCCCGGAGCTCGTACTCTCCTTTGCTCTACCCCCCGCAAGCTTTCCTGTGCCATCACAGCCTGAGACTTCAAAATCTACTCTACCCCCCCTACTACCACAAAGCACAGCACCTTTCCTCAACATCAAGCCGTTCCCTTTCCAACATCAAGCCGTTCCCTATCCTGAAGATAGTTCGCCCCTTTCGCAGCTCCACTCACTAGGCTCTCAGCTCTATCATGGTCTGGAGGAAGAGGTCAGCATTGCAGAGAAGGGCGTGGCACTGCGCACAACCATGCGCGTGTACTTCCTTCCCTGTTGACATATATATTTGGGTTCTCTATACTCTCTCTCTCCCTGGCCTCTGCTCAAATAGGCGTCTATATCTTTCATGGGAGAAGTGAATCAGGAAGCTTGCCCTATCGACGTGTCGCAGCGAAGAAAGTTGTTGGACACACTTTGTTTTTGCCCACGAACTGCCTTGTGCACGCAGTGCAATGCAAGCGGCTTGCAACATGGAGCTCCAAAGGCTCCAGCTGGATGTTAAAGTGCTGCAATCACAGCAGCAGCAGCAGCGAAGAACCACGCAACTGTGCCACATTTGGACAGTAATGGGCGATCCTGTAGTCGGAGTCTTGATGGCTTTGGTGGGCTGGCACCGTGATGGCCGTGGCAGGCGCTCAGCGCTTCAAGCTCTTGACATTACAAGGTAGGAATGTCTGGACGTTATGTGTGATAGGATGTATGATGGAGTGTGCCACCACAACAATAGCGTAATCGAGGCGTGGCAGGCTAACAGCTCTCTCTCTCTCTCTCTCTCTCTCTCTCTCTCTCTTCTCTCTCTCTCTCTCTCTCTCTCTTTATATATATCTATCTTTCTCTCTCTCTCTCTCTATCTCTCTCTCTCTCTCTCTCTTTATATATATATATCTCTATCTTTCTCTCTCTCTCTCTCTCTATCTCTCTCTCTCTCTCTCTCTCTATCTATCTCTCTCTCTCTCTTTATCTCTCTCTCTCTCTCTCTCTCTCTCTCTCTCTCTCTCCTTTTTCCCCACCCT
>Ga0307963_1000401_pt1 | contig 28495 bp, 27 predicted proteins | sample OrgLakmetagen594_FD_201829 | JGI IMG/M metagenome (GOLD analysis project Ga0307963, IMG submission 201829) | Saline water microbial communities from Organic Lake, Antarctica - #594 | ecosystem: Environmental > Aquatic > Non-marine Saline and Alkaline > Saline | place: Antarctica: Organic Lake... | reverse complement strand
AGAAAAAGGCCCTGATTGATTTCAATCACACCCTGATTGCACTATTGATTGAAATGCCCCTGATTGAAATCAATCACATTCAATCAACGTCAACCACTCCAGGAATTTTCTGACGACTTGACTTCAAGAAGTTCTAGGAAACCAGCTTCAGCGGCCACTGTTGGACTAACCTCAAAATTAAAAAACTACACAGGCGGACAAAAATAACTCCCCACATTAATTTAGGAAAAGGAGCCACTTTGGTACCGGGTACCGTAAAACTCCTCCACTGTAAAAAAAAGAAAAAGAAATAGTGGCGCTGCGCTTGGGGAGCCTAGGTCGTGCAACTTATCATCAGTCTTGTGTGAAAAGGCATGGCAAGTGCGCAAACTTCCTGCTCATCGCGGAAATGCAACAACATGACTCCGCTCGGGAACCGAACATTGCATTTCGCCAGGAATCGCCAAATGCTCCAGTATGTCTTAAACTCAAGTCTTCTTTCCATTTGTATCAATTTTATATCGAGAAGCTCAAATAAATTTAGACACTTTTCCAACCAGGGCAGTGTTCAGCAATCGGAAAGCACCAACCTTCTCAGCATGAGCTTCTTACTCGATTTGGCTGTTTAAGTTTTTTGAGAAAGTCAATCTATAAGGCTCTCAGTTTCTCTAGCAATCCATTAGCTTAAAACAAAGTCCTAGGGTCCAAAAGATCAATGGGGATCAGGAGGCAGGGTCGCAGGCTTGACCAGAAACCGTCTCCTATTAGGAATATTAGGAAGAAGATTGTAGTGCTGGAAATGGAACGTCTGGTATGGTCAACTTTGGCAGCGCAATGTCGAGTCGCTTAAGGGTGAGCATGCCTTTGCATTTTCCGTCTACACATTAGATGCAAGCTACTGTGGCAGTGTACACTTGTTTAGGTCGTCTGAGGGAGATTCAGTGTCATTTCCCAAAGGTGGTCGACGAAGCAAAAATCCTGAAACTGTTCCTTTTTCGATGCAAACCGTATTTAAATAACATACTAGATGTTTCATAAAGTTTGAGGCCAAATGGAAAATGGACCACCCCAGTGGTCTGGGCAGAAATCCAATTAAAAAACTGGCACTGAATGTTAACGTATTGAGCCGCCACACTCTACCCAGGGCCTCTTATCAACTCAAAACACGACAGGAGTACTTCTTATATGGTGGAGTCTTTGACTAGCTGGAAACCGGATTTGGTGGAACTTGGTTTTCCAACCTTTTTGGCACCCCTTTTGCTGATTTTGTCTAAGGAAAATGGGCCAAAATGGGGTACCTGGCCAACTACAGCTCCGTTTTGCCCCATTTTTGTTGCAATGCTATTCTTTATAACAATGTAGACTATTCATATAAAAAGACACAACTCGGGTCAGTTGGTGGTGAGATAGGACAGATTTGAGGTGAAAAGTGGGGTTCACGCCGCAGGCAATCAGGCATGTGTGCCTCAACTGGCACCTTTCAAGCTCAGGTGTTATCAGCAGCTACATCTGGGTGCTAAGCTTAGAAATTGCCAGCTGGGGCACCCATGCTCTGGAAATAAATTTCAAAAGTACCCCTTTTTCAGGCCTCTGTTGGCAACCTCTGGTCGTTTATTTGGTGCTCAATGAGATCAATGTCAGTGCCCCAGTATACTCGCAGCGCCCAGTGTCTTCAATGCCTGCTTGAGGGTTGGTGGTCTGGATGTCAAAATTGACTTTTTGTTCCGAGTTGGTATCACAGGGCCGGTAGGAGTTTTTGTCTTATTAGGCTGAGAACCGTTGTTGTTGATGATCATATCAGTGTGTAACTGGTGGAGGTTGTGATAGGTTTGGTGTTATGACATGCTCTTTGTAATTTTGGAGGCTGCATCTAAAAAAAATCACAAGTATTTTGTAGTTCTTCGGCTCCCTTGTAGGTTTCCATGAGAGTCGGAGTAACTAGTCTTCACATCTCATGAAAAAATAAGCCAACCCCAGACAGCATCGACCCAAAGATCTCATCAGGAGCCGGTTTCAGGCCAAGCCTGCACCCTCCTAATCCCCATTGATTTTTCCTTTCCTTTTCGCGGTGGAGAAGCTTTACGGTACTCGGTATCAAAGTGGCTCCTTTTCCTTAATTAATGTGGGGAGTGGTTTTCACTGCCTGCGTAGTTTTTTCCTTTTTTTCTGGTAGTACGCATGGTAGTTCGCTTCAGTTTTGGCATTTTCCAGTTTATGAAGAAAATGCATATTGTATATGTGCTTGGAGGGCGTCACGATGGTTTGGTAGATACCAAAGCCTTGGGGCAGGAGGATGGGCTATGTTTGTTGTATGGGTATGATTACGGGTTTATGTTTGGTTTTCTGTGTTTTCTTTTGTAAGCCAGGGGTGTTAGAGATTTCCCTCAGGGCCTGCTATTCTGATGGTGTCAGCGATGTCGAAGTAGGTGGTGGCTGACTTTTTAGCTTTCAATTTCAACCTTTATGTGTGATAACATATATGTTATTAGGGTGAAGGTGAAGGTGCTACAAGTCCTATTCTACAACAACAATTATCCCAATTTTGACATGTTTTACATATGCAGCCTACCAGTCGCACGTTTTGACTGATGGCTTTATCTGTAAATCTGTAAATTTGTTTGCGCGGTGGGGGGTTGCCTGGTGCGGGCATCTTAGTAACCCCCTCCCTTAATGCTGGCTGTGTCATCACTACCAGCGGAGTCTTTTCTTTTTCTTTTTCTATTTTTTCTTTTCTTTTCTTTCCTTCTTTTCTTTCTAATAGATAGCATATGCAGTGGTGGTGAATCATTGCTGCCCACCACAAAAGCGTGATACATCACTTTAAGCGCATGTTACAAAAGGTAGTGCTCATATACAAGAGTTCAAGTAAGCCTGAATAGCCCTCATCGACAGCAAAGATGATGTATAACAAAATGCACGCTCTGGCAAATGTTGAAGGATCCCTTATCAGGAATAGTACAAGTGCAAATCCACTTCCATTCTTTACTTTTTAGGAGCGTCCTGCATGCACTTAGCCATGTACGCCTGCTGCTGCTGAGGATCACTCTTCAGACCTGCCCACTCAATTTCTGGAAATACGATGGTGCTACCACACACCCAGCCAGCTAGGATAACATGAATGGCTGAACTACCACTCAGCACATCTGAAGGGACCTTAAAGTACTCATTAGCACTTGCCACCCGTATTGCAACACCCTGGACTTGCATCATGATAAACTCCTTTCCCTCAATTGACGGACCTTGAACAGCAAAGCCTGCACGCTGCAGTGCTGCAGCTGCAGCCAGCACATCACCCTCAATCAAGCTCAGCAGGCTGTGCAACGCTTCCCCAGCTTATCATAATGAATGATTAAACAAGGCAAGTCAAAACATCCTCCACTGAAGTAACCAAGGAACTGTTTGTCACACGATCTGTCACTACCAAAATTGGGCGCGACATGCATTTTGGCCCATGCTTGCCGAATATTGAAAAGCTCATCTTCGCTTTCTAAGGTGTCTGTGGTTGTAAAAATTAGGGTGACTTTTGCGTTTAATTTGCTGGCGTGAACTCCCTCAAACCTAGGAGTTAGGAGAGCCACTTCGGTATCGGGTGCCACATAACTCAGTACAGAGAACAAAATATCAACGAGGGGTATCAAAAGCCTGAGGGTTGCAGGCTTGACCTGAATCTGGCTCCTGATGAGAGACGCAAGGGAGACTGCGTGTCTTGTGTGTTTGGCAGCTTAGTTGACAGAACGCATATGAAGCTTGGAGGCAAGCTTCTTTACTTTTTGAGAATTATGACCTAACCCTTGAGATGTTTATTGTGTGGCTGATTGTTGAAATTGGTGCCGCCCACTCCCAATCATACGGGAGGGAAATGGAGGCTAATTGAAGGATGTTGCAGAGATCCTCCAGCTAATTGCTAAGCCTAAATTGTCGTTTGTCTAAATTATTGTACACGCTGAGATATGAAGGAAAAGTGCAAGTTTTGGCAAGGCAATGTGATGGTTGATAATGGAAGTTTGCACCAGTTGCTAGGTATCTAGATTGATAAAGCAGAAAAGGCAAAGGGCAAAAGATAAACTCCCAATTATATTCAGGCAAATCAAATTGTCGGATCAAACCATCCAAATAACTTATAATAACCTGAAGTATGTTTGGCTATTGTCTCACACTTTGAGTGCCTTCTGCATACGCTGTGCCACGTAAGCCTGCTGCTGCTGAGGGTCGCCATTCATGCCTGCCCACTCAATTTCTGGAACTACAATGGTGCTACCACACACCCAGCCAGCAACAACGACGTGGATTTGCTTGCTACCACTCAACAGGTCAGGCGGGCTACGGAAGTAGTCATCTACAGAGATGATAGACACTGCAACACCCTGAACAAGCAGTGGCACCACCTCCTTCAACCCATTTCTCTCTACAACTTGTGCCACCTCAACCTCATAGCCTACATGCTGCAACGCCGCTGCAACCTCATTGATCTCACGGCCCTTCACCATCCTCTGCAAATTCCTCATATTAGCATCATATGTAGCACCAGCCTTTCCTAGCAGCTGTGCATCGGCAGATAGGCCGTTCCCAGGCAGCTTACCATACACTGCTACTTGGTGTGCCACAAACAATTGACTCAGTTCTAGATCAATAAAAGCAGGAGGGCCCCTTTTTGACACCTGGCTAAACAGCTGCTGTGCCATGCTCTTGAAGCTAGGGGAGGCAGATGCAGCATTAGGACCAGCAGCTGTGAGCACTGCCCACGCATAGAGGGAATTTGCCAGATTTTGCCCATTCCATTTCCCCCACTGCTGCTCACTCTGCTTGCTAATCAACTCTGCCAGGCCCTCCATGCTGCTATCCCAGTGGCGTGCTTCTGCACAGCTGAGCAGCACATTGCTGAAATGCTGAGGATCAGCTGAGCTGCTCTCGTGCTCGAATGCTGAGGTGAGGGTGCTGTAAACAGAGGCTTCATACCAGCCCAGCTTGGAAAGTGCCCACAATGTATTGGCAATATCTTGATTTGTGGTTGAATTGTCGCGAGCTTGCTTTACAATAGCTGATGCTAGCTCACCTACCACACCGGCATCAAAAAAGCTGAAGCGGGCAAAGGCCCACAGCACATTTGACAAATTTTGCGGCACAACACTTCCACTTTTTGTCAGGCTTGCCAGGGCTGGTGCTGCCCCCCGTAAAATAGCTGGCAAACCCTGCCCTAACCGCCCAGAACCGCTCTCATCTTGCCTTGCACATGACCACAGCAGAATTGACCAATTTTGAGCATTGCTACCCTCCATTACCCTACCGACATCACCCGCTACAACTGATACCATCGGCTCCAAGCTGCCAGTGTAACCAGCAACGACTGAGGCTTAGAGAGGATTAGCGATGTTTTGCGGCTCACATAGCTGTTTGCTTCTCAACAGCGTCGGCATACGCTGTGTGAGAGCAACTGTGAAGAGCTGCTGGACATCTGCACTGTCTTGACACGTGACCCCAACCTTTGCGATACCGTAAAGCAGCCGTGACCAGTGGCGGCAGGCCTCGTCTGCTTGCTGCTCCATCACGTTGCTGCTGACTGCACGCATAGCAAGAGCATCAATCAGCTGCCTTGCCTCACTGCTGCATACTCTGCTGTCCAGCTCCACGAGCACTGCCAAAGACCAGGCAGAAAGGCTGATGTCCACAGCGTTGAGATCACGTGCCTGTCCTCCCAGCAGCTGAGCTACAAGAGTGCCAGCTGCCTGCACAATGTCTTCCTGCATATGAAATGTTAGTGGTCATTACTGACACTTGTTTCTCTTGAAATACGCTTGAAGATGATGCGCGTTTGTGCAGAAGGTGAAGTAACTACCTATCCGTTAAGTTGCTAACCAGCTTGCCAACTTGGATTTTTTGGACCGCAAGTAGGTTCTCACCTTTCTTGCCAGCACCTCCGAGTTGTTGAGCCTGAATCGCTTGCGCTGCTTGCTGTCCCCATCCACAACCTTGGCCAGCCTGTAAAGTGTGTCTGCAGACTCCTTGGCTGTGGGTGACGCCCCAATGTGTCGCACTCTTTGCAGGCACTCCTCTACACTTTGGGGGATGGGGAGCCGTTTGCTGGATTGGCCTGCGGGAAGGGCAAAGGTGTGATAGTCATTAGCAGGTGTTCCGGGCGACTTAAATTGTTCAGATAGCTTTTAGGCACGCACCTCAAACCAAAATTTGTTCCAGCCAGCATGCAGGGCAAATGAAGCAAGCATTTTCCCACTTTACAAAGTCATTTGCAGTGTTTATTAGGTCGTTGCTCTAATTAACAATGCAGGTAACCATTTACAAAATGGGTGGGTAATACAAAGGCATGAGCTAAGAGAAAAGCAACACTCCAAAATTAATCACATGTCATGCGCAACACGTAAACAGGCTTATTTGAGGTAGCCTGTCGAAGGTTAGTAGCAATAAGGACTGCGTGGTGCAGAATGGTACGCAGACCACATTAATTGGCTACGTCAAACTATGTACTATACAGAAAAGTGTTCTAAGATGTACAGATCGTTATCAACACGTTGCACCTTGCATTGAAACTATGGTCAACAAGCACACTTCTTGTAGCATACCATTTGATTTTCTTTATGCTTTGTAAAGTGGATTGGAAGCAAGATTGTATGTAGAGACTAACAGGTGTTGGCTGTGCAGAATGACTGAGCACATCAAAGCTCCCTGCCAAGAACATGACGCAGGTTATGTGTTATGTGCACGTTATACCTGCTCTGGCAGACACCAGACGTCGTAACTTCATCAAACTGGAGAAGCCGAGCCCGACCAAAAATTTCCTTTTTTAGTCTGTGCTGTAAACTTTATGTCTAAAAGTACATGCACTAAAGAGATTGCCAGGCTTTCTCACAGGGTTTTTATCTGGCATGCAGAAATATTGCAACCAAACTCACCTAAAGATTTATACTGGGAGGGTCCTGAAGAAGACAGTGAGCCTCTGAATCCTCCCGCCACTGTGTGTGAGAAGATATTGAAGCGAAGAGTTGTAGCATTTGTGTTTATTGCTGGCCATGGCAGGGGGTGCAGGGTGTGTGAAGATGCGATGTGGCTTTTGGTAAAGGAAAATTCATGCACTGGACCCTTTATACACATGATGAGGAGGAACCTATTAACACTTCGTGTCTCAAGCCCCGGCAAAACTTGCTGCCATGGGTCTTGTGCACGTTTGCAAGCCCAACAAAAGCCACTTCCAGGTTAACTAAACTACTCAGAAACGTATTCCCAGCTAGCAGGGAAGTTGTTTCTGAGTAGCATGCATAGCTTGATAGTCACACAAAAGCAAATGCTAGGCCAAGTAAGGCATACAAAGCAGCACTCCGCGAACCAAACACTTACATACCTCTGTGCTCCGGCTTTGCCGCTAGCGCGTCAAAATGGCTGAAATCAATGCCACCGCTGCTCTCTGCTGCTGGGCCATCCTTTGAGGAGCGCCTCCTCTTGGCGTGGCAGGCCACGAGGAGACGCCAGGGTGATGGTGATGGGACGTGTCCGCACGGTTGCTGCAGGGGTGCTGCTGATCCAGGAGGGAAGGAGGATTTGCTGCTGCTGTGAGAATGCCGGATTGAGTATGGCATGCGTCTGAGGAAGGGAGAGCATGCATGGGGATTGGTGTGAGCACTGGGAGATGACAAAGTTGAGGTGAGCAAAATCTTTTAAATATATTTAGATATTTTAATTTCGGGATGGCGTGGAATACTATTTCCGAGGCAAATGCGCCATTCGGTCCGTTGGTGTTTTTTCAATATTAAATGGGAATTAGTTTTGCGAGTCTCCGGGTGGACTTATTTCACCCGTGACATTTCCGTGAAATTGTGATCACCTGTGGTAAACTCAAACAGAATTAACTTAATTATTGACACAGCAGGTGTGTGCTGGTGGAACAGAGAGAAGGGATTGCAATTATGCCTGCCCGATGGTGTGCCTGCCCGATGGTGTTCGTGACTTGTTGATTCCTTGATATTTTGTGTGTTTGTGTGTGCGCAAGGAAATTCAACGATGATCCATCCAGCTACTGCCGCGATGATCATCCTTGCAGCCGCAGTAAATCCGCTCACAATTCCATACATCCTCTGGTACCTGGGGTTCTCGCCTCTCGGCCCAGTGGCAGGGTCCTTCGCTGCCTGGTGGCAGTCACAGTACGGTTCTGTAGCTGCTGGTAGTCTTTTTGCCTTCCTTCAGGCCTGGGCCATGGGAGGAGGCATTCTTTAGCAGATCTGACTATGGCAATGTTTGCTAGTGATGTGTGTCTAGCAAGTAGATGGGAACATATAGCTCGCTCTAGCAGATCTTTCTTAAAAGCATTGCTTTTAAATCAACGCATACTCATTGCTTTTAAATCAACACGTACTTGCTTTGTTGAGCCATCAACTTGTAATTTATTGTTGCTGCTGTCCTCGTCCTCCTTTTTAGTGCTGAACGTCACCCCTGCTAGGGACCCTGGTACAAAAAAACAAAAAATACAGCAAGAATTTGCTACAAATTAACTAGTACCGATTGACAAAGCACGTATTATGTGTGTGGTAGTAAAAGAGATCAGGGTCTGACAAGGTTCATTTGCTCTATTGGGGTTCCTCACGGCCCAGTGGCAGGTTCCTTTGCTAAATGATGTGTGGTCGCCAGCAAGTAGATAGATGGGCACATACAGCAACCACTCGCTGGAGCAGGGGCCACAAATATGAACTTTTGCACATGCCTTTCCCATTTATTTTTTTGCTTGTCACAGTGCCCCCCAGAATCGCTTTAAAAGACTAGATGCAACATCCAGCAGATGCCCAACAAAGTACTTCAGTGCAAGGTCTAATACTCAAATTTTGGTTTAAATACATACCCTACATTATCTTTATTATCCTCCCGCTGAATGCCTAGGATCAAAGCCACCTTAGCCAATATGAAAGCCTCTGCAAAAGCGACATATCCTCGTCCCCTACACATAAACCTGGCAACAGCTAGCACTTCGAAGTGCTTAAGTGCAAATTAATACCTCAAATTGCCAAAGCGTCCAATAGATTCATAATACCCAGTTGCGAAACTGAAAAGTACGCAATAAAAAAACGCATTCAACCAGCAAAGTAAACTGATCTACACAACCAAACAATCTGCAACATCAAACGTAATAATGCTCCTGTGGCATGTTTCATGCAAAAGGTCTTGTACACAACACATTCTGTTGCATACTTTACGAGTCCTGCAACAGAAAGCTTTCTCCGGCTTGCAACGCTTGACGCTGTTTCCCCTCCTGCAGCAGCAGCTTTTGACGTGCTAGGTGTGCAGCAGCAGCCTGCTTACGAGCTTTGGCCTCCCTCCGCTCCAACTGCGCACATAGGTCAGGGAGCAAGAACAAAAAGAGAGAACAAAGCTGAACAGGCAGCAGTTTTCAAGTTACAGGCCTACTGGGTCAGACGGCGCAGTTGCTTGCTGCTTTATACGGCACACTCCCCTCTTGTTGTCCTTGCTACTGCGGCAGTTGTAAGTTAAAGCATTGCCTGGCACACAGTCCATTGCAAAGCGTTATTTGTAGGGTTGGCCAGAACCATATATCTGCATCGTATATGACTGTATGTATGGTGGTTTTCCTGCTAAAAATACCATATGTAAAGAAAAAGAAAAAACTACGCAGGCAGTAAAACCACTCCCCACATAAATTAAGGAAAAGGAGCCACTTTGGTACCGAGTACCGTAAAGCTCCTCCACCGTGAAAAGGAAAGGAAAAATCAAAAGGGATCAAGAGGGTTGCAGGCTTGGCCATGTGTACACCGTACATACCCATAAACGTATGGTTCTGGTCAACCCTAGGTATCTGCATCTTTGTGGTTTTACAAAATAATTGCAGTGCAAATCTGTTGCGACAGCAAAAACAACTCCCTGAACTCATGTATCATTTACTTGTCAAAGATGACGTGTCAAAGATGGCTTAGGGTGGGCAGGTATGTGGACTCCTAGATTAATGCTGCTGAGGCTTGTGTAGCAAAAGTTCACATCATAGTTCATATTTCTCAGAACTCCCACCTGCGGCTTGAAGAGCTCTGGGAAGCGTGCCTCGTCATTGTTGCGGAACTCTATGGCATATTGATAAGGCACATCAGCCAACAAGAGAGGGTCGTTGTGGGCCAGCTGTGCGGTGCAGTGGGGTACAAAGATCAGTTTGGCAGCAAGGAAGTTAACTCGAATGTGCAGGTGTTTGAACAACTTACAGAATGCAGCTTAGTGATGAGTCTAATTCAGATTTAGTTTTATTGGTCCATGTAAATCAAATCAGTGCGTGCAAAAGTCGATTCCTCTTTTCACAGTTCCATACAAACACCACCTTATTAAGCCAAGTCGTGGGAAGAAGGCGGCCTTCACAGCACCTGAGTAGAAAACAATTGCTACGTTTGAAACACCAGAAGTCTGAATGAGACCCTGTCTCTCTCATATGATGTACAAGAGTCAACTCACTCTTATTTAGGTTGCAACAAGAAGATCAACGTTGCTTGCACTTGCGGTTGGAAAATTTGAGATTACAAGATTACAATTGTCTAGCCAAAACCTCACCTTTTGAAACCCTTGTCAATATCTGGAAGCATTTTGTCCAGGTATTATACACCATTGTGTTATTATAACTGGTAATTCCTCTAAGAAGAACAAGAAAGACTATGCAAGCAGTGTTAGTGCACATGCTTACTTGAGGGAAGTGATGACGAAACGTCAGCAACACCTAAGAGCCCTCCTTTACCTTCGTAACAGCTGAGCCACTCCAGCTACCATGCAAGAGGGGCCTACACTTAATGGTGGCACACCCTCTGTTTTCCCTTGCTGTTGCTGCAGCTTCTGCTCCATTTGAGTCGCGCTGACGAGAGGAGAGCAGAGGGCCAGAAGGCGCTTGCCCAGTTCCACCTGTGTTTAGGGCAAGATATGTTCAGACAGATATTGCAGGTCCTTCCTACTACCGTACGCCTGTGTGAGAGGATTGGCGTGGTGTAAGTGGTAAGGTAAGGGCAAATTGATCAGAGAGGTAAAGGGATTGTGGTGTGTGTTATCAGTAGTTATCAGGCAAGTACAGATCAATCCAAAAGAACAGGATTATAAATTGGTAGCAAATGCAAAGAGTGCGTTACTTCTGTGCGAAGAAAAGTTATCTTCAAGTGCATGGATCTGCAGGATGTGCTTTGTGCTCAAATCTATAAGAAGTTCCTGGTAGACAGCCTGCACGCTGCATGGACAAAATGTCATTAATTATTTTAATAAGTGCATCTACTCTCACAAACCTCAAAACACCGTACACGGAGAAGATGCCCTGTATAGCCAGAGTACCTTTCTGCAGAATGCAGGCTCCAGACCATACAGCCCCTCCATCAAAAGCCACCACCACAACCACCCATTCTAGATAAAAAAACCATAAGCCTTAAAAGTTGCATTTGTGTTTATATACCTATAGTACATACATTTTACTAGTCACACAAAATGTGCCTGTGGCCACCCTGGAAGAAACTGCTGCTCCACCTCTACTGCCTACTTGCTGCTCTCAGCAGCCGAAGAAACGCACCTGCCACCACCCTGGGAGAGACTGCCAGCCATCCCAAGTGGGGGGCCACAGGGCCCTGCTATCGCTGCTGCTACCCAAAGCACTCTTTTTGCTGTCTTGGCCACTGCTGACGCCCTTGCGGTCCCCTGTATCCCTAGATGCACCACCCTCTGCACTGCCGCTTCCTCCTGTGCTAACACTGCTGCCACTGGTACTTTTGCACTCGCTGCTGTCTGCATATTTGCGTTGCTGATCCCAGCTGCTGTGGTGCACCCAATGAGCTGGAGGCCATGCTGAGAAGGCAGCACTGGCCATGCTGCTGATGTTATTGCTGGTGCTGCTGCTGCTGGAATTAATGATCTTGCTCACAGCTCCCTGTCGTGGTGCACTAGCACACAGTGACTGAGCAGAGCAGGGAAAGCTCACCCAAGAAAGAGGATGAGGAGCAGAGCTAGCATGTGCTGAAGAGGTCAGAGGGGTACTGCTGCTGGCAAGCCCGTCTACTTGCTGCTGCATCTTTGGTAGAGAACTTGCTGAGGAGGCGGGCTCCGTGGCTGTCTGTGCTGCTGCAGCGTCAAAACGATCTGCTGCTGCTAACAGCATCTCACGCACCCGGCACACACTGCCTGTGAGGTGAGTCAATGTCTCAGACTTGGAATGCAGGCAACCTTTTTGTGCTTGCACTTTACGATCATACTTTTTGCATGTACTCAAGCAGTTTGCCGACATGGCAAGATCGAATTCAAGCACATCAGTGAGGATATGTACATATGAATGTTCCATACATACACACTTAGTGCCAGAGTTGTATCCCCAGGCTCTTGCTCAGACAAACAATCAAGTCCGCATATCCATAATTATACAACAATAACGTTGCAGCACACCTGAGCAGTGCTTCAATAAAACCCAAAACTACTTCAAACAAGCAATAAACATTGCAGCACACCAGAGCAGTGCTTGGCCCATCGCTCCACTATCCGTGCTGCCTGCAACTCCAGTGCCCCCACACTGCGTGGGGCTAGGGTAGGGGACGACGCCCACAGGTTGCACACCTGTCATGAACAAATGTACACATAAGTATAATAAGGACATAACAGATCCAGCGAGTTTCCAGCCATGCACTCCAATCTGCTCGGGGTCAGGGTAGGAAACGATGCACATAACAATACACCACACAGACAATAAAAACCAATCCCCTCTGCATTCAAGGAAACAGAGCCACAAGAATGGCTCTAAATACGCTTGGCAGTGTCTCTCTTTTTTACCTCCTCAATTATCACCTGATGCAAAAATGCTAGGTATTTGACATGCTTGGCAGGGTCTTTCTTTTTTACCCTTAACTAGTTTACAGGTCTGAGTGTTTGGCCACAGCAATTGCATGGATGCTGGCTGCTTAAACGGCTTCATTTTGTTGCAAAGTGCGCGCCACAATCTTCATCACTTGGAATGCAGCCTAAGGCGGAGTGATGTTGCTGCCTGATCACATCCATAAACCAAGCTCTGTGGGGCAGAATATATCCCATACCGTCTTGCTTCAATAAAGCAACCACACATCTGCATTGATCAAGGCAATTCCAAACCTCTTATTTGCCAAGCGTGCGGCGGTAGGTAGTACAACAGCAGCACTAAGGCACCAGGCAGCTGCTGATGAGATAGACGGCAGGCCTCATTATTCAGGAGCCGCAGAAACCTGGTCCCTCAGGTCATGCAGTTTTACTAATATTATTGCATATCATTGCATATTATTGCATATTATTGTATTTTTTTACTTTTTCCCCCACTCCCTCAGGTCATGCTGGCAACCCAACGCACCAGCACGCTGTTGCCAGGCAGCTCTATGCCAGGTGTTGAGCTCCTGCATGTGGCGGTGGACTCCTCTCCATCAGGCAGGCTCTCTACGTGCACAAAGGATCCAGCCGGCACAAACAGGGAGTCCCCCGGGTGCAGGATGGCCTCTTTCCCCTGTGCTCGGGCAAACCCGGGCCACAGCTCCAGAACGCCTGCCTCAACTTCGTCTGCCTCTGTCTCTGCTCGCGCCAGCTGGAGGTTGTACTGCTGCTGCTGTTGATGATGATGATGATGATGATGATGATGGTGTTGCGGTTGCACCTCCTGCAGCGTCATTTGCTGCTGTTGTGAGGTGGTTTCGGAGTCAGTTGCACGCAGATGATGACCTTGCTTGGGAGTTGTGTTATTTGTAGACGAATTTGCTTGTGTGTCCGGCTGAGGTGCAGAATGCTGTTTTTTAGCACAGGCTGATGGCTTGAGAGGGCGAGGGCGGCAAGCTGTTGCAGCGACGCCTGGAGCACTGCAAATAAGGATGTGCATGTTTCCATTAATAGATGCAATGTGCAGGCTTATCTAGGCATGGCAGGGCTTAGTAGGAAGACCGTGTTTCAAAGTTGTAAGTCCGACGGCTGCCTTTCGAAGAGGTGCAGCTGATAAGCAGTGCAGGTTTCTGCCTGCTCCCTCAGCGGGGTTGTGCGTAAAGCAACTGTATAACCTCAAGGCAACAGAGGACAAAGCAACAGCTTGCTTACCTGTAGCCATCATATGGATGATCATTGGGGAAAGGGGATAAGCAATCCAGCGCGTACTTTGCCTCCACTACCACCACATGAGTTGCTCCAGACACCTGTGTGAGGTGATTTGTATAATTTGATTATTTGTAATAAGCTTTTCTGTCAGAGGGTGACCAAGCAATTAGACCTTGGTTTTAGTAATTGGCCAGTTTTTTGGTAAAGCATGTGATGCTGTCATAAGTGCAAAAGGAGCTGCATGTTTGCTTCACATAATGACTTATCTCCCTTGCTTGATTGCGGGCGTCCCGGCCAAAACCATAAGTATGGAAAGTTTTTAGTTAATTGCAACCTGATATGTGTGATTTCAGGTCTTGTTACGCACTTGTCTTCGTATTTTTACAGTCTACTTTAGGCCTACTCAAAGTCCTTGTTGTAAGGTTGTTTAATGTCTTGTAAACACATGAAGTAACTGAGACGCCTGGTAAAGGAGTCTGTGTGTGGGATCAGCAGATGACCAATGCAGCCCTTTGAATGAACTGAGCACAAAAGCACAACTAACACACCTGTACAAGGAGTCTGTCTGTGGGTTCTGCACGCAGAGGCTCCAAACTGCCTGCTGACCACCATCGAAGGGCCACAGAGGCTCCACTGCACCAACCCGGCTGTGCTAAGCTGCTGGCCAGGGTGGCAGCTAACGCTGCAGCGTCTGCTGGATTTTGCTGCGGCACAGCACCCTGCAAAAAGTGTGCTCGTGCAGGGAAAACCAAGGTATGAATTGCTGCATTCCTCCTACGCAAATGTAACTTATCTCCATGCCTTGATATATTATTATGTAAAAAGCGTGGGAGCTGCAAGTGTCATGCTATGTTGCAGTGATCAAACTGTTCAGGAGAGAAATGGTGATCTTAAAGTATGGCCTTGTTTCCCTAGCAAATTCACCGCCATGCCGGCCATTCACAAAGGTTCAACTGGAGAAATATAAGGGGTTTCCTTTCTTGAATTAAGTTTAAATCATAAATTCACATTTCTTGTGCACTGATAATGAGCGTGTATCTTGGCCCATCTTATTTCAAATGAGCCGAAAAAGTAGCCTCTTAAGCACGTCAGGTCTAACGGTGTAACTGAGTTGGAGGCTGCCAGATGCCATCCGTAGACAGGCCCTGTTTTGGTTGAGCAAAGGAATCATTCGTCCACATCCTTTCAAACAGAAAACCAGCTTTTTACCACCTTCTGACATTAAATCATCAATGACCTCCTGTTCCATGTCTTACCTGCGCTGCAGCAGCTGCCAGCATCGGTCGCAGTAGCAAAGAACCTGGCAGCCACACACAGAGCAATTGCATGGCCTCTTCAAGCGCTTTACCCCCGCCCCCCTTCCTTTCCCCCTCTGTGCCTGATCTTGGCACACTGCTTAATTTTAACCCAGCCCCAGCAGCTGCACCCCCGCTCTTGTCAGCAGCAGTGTTTGCTTCTGTGAGAAAAGTAAAGGTGACAACATTACTGTCCGTGTGAAGTACCAAAAAGGATTGCATAATATGTCTCATTACGGGGGGAACTGGATTGGGTATACAAAAACACTAGAGAGAAAAGGCTAATCATTTGGCTAACAACACAGAAACAAAGCTAGATTACAAACATTATGCAGTAGAAACTCAGCTCGCACCAGGAGAATGACCAAGGCCTGATCATGTGGCAAAAGACAGTGATAAATCTGGCCTGCAACCATGATGCAGTACACACTCAGCTCTCACCAGGAGAATGACCAAAACGTATGGCTGCCTCGGGGGCAATCTGCATTTCCCAGGGCATGCCAGCATAGCTAGGAGGAAAAGGAGATGGTGGTGGTGGTGCCCCTGTTGCTGCAGCTGATGTGCCTGCTGTGAGTGGTGGGGGTGCTGCTTCTGCTGCTGCTGCTGCTGACACTGCTGCTGCTGACGCCGCTGCCTGTGCCACTGCTTGACGTATGGCTAAAGGGGGTGGGGTGAGCGTTGCCAGGGGCACCTCGGCTAGCAGTCGCTGTGAGGGCCAGGAAGTCAAGCACTGCCTGAACTCTTTAAAGCCTGGGGATGTGGTAAAAAATCACCGGGAGCACATTTGAGTGAAGGTGAAGTGGAGTTGCTAAGGAATCGTTGGATGTAGTCATGATGCAAATCTTGCTGTATGCCAGTGAAAAAGCACCACCACTCTTGTGTCATTCATACCAAAACAGCCAGCTATCAATACATTTGAGCTGGGCATGCCCACACAATTGCTTGTTGTCGCATACCCCTTCAGGCATCTGTGCCATCTGTTTGGAGAGCTTTTATGGGGACAGAGGGTCAGATCTCCTTTCACGTCCAAGACGCATCAGAGCAGTGGAAACTTTCTACTTCCAGATATTTGTGCAGAAATGCTGATCGTACACAGACGCAAATGCCACCTAGGTACCCACCTCCGGCCAGCCTCAACTGCCGCCATTCTGGTTGTTTGATGTGATACCATCCCCCACCACCGCCTGCACAAACGTCAACGTCAATTCCCAAATGTGTAAAAATGAACATAATATGTTTGCACAGTGATTTCTTTCCTCCAGATAATCATCAGTTGCCAAGCCACCGCTCAACAGCTCACTGTCCTGATGAAAGGCAAACAAAAGGAAACCTATAGTGCAGCCTGTATGCGGCAGCGATCACCTGGTGCAGCAGCCATTGTGTTTTTTGCTGTCTCGGTACGCAGAAACCTGTTGTAGTGTGGAAGAAATTAAGTGGTCAGTCCTTAGATTAGAAAGGTATAGACAAAACCATCCATTTCTTGTGCAGAGTAATCCGAGGCTCTCCCTATTATTGTGTGAACACCTACAACTGACTACAGGGTGCACTTTTTGAGGCAGAGGTGTTGGCTAGTTATGGCACACCTGAAGAAGGGCCCTCCCACACATGTGACCTCCAACGGCTGTTGCTGCCGCTGCTGCGGCTGCGGCTGCGGCTGCCGATCTGAGTACTTCTTCTTGTCTACTTCTGCTGCTTGCTGCAAAACCTTCCCAGTCTGGTCTTCCTGCAACAAATTCCGCCTCTTCCTGGCCCAAGGCTGGACATCCGCCACAGCTCCATCTGCCGCTGCTGCCTCTTCCTCTTCCGACTCCCACCACTCATCATCTGCTGCTTGATGGGGTTTGCCCGCTGCTGCGTCTGAGTGCTCTCTACCTACCATTGGCCTCTCTATTTCAGTTCGCTCCCTGCTGCTGCTGCTGCTGCCGGTGTTCTCTGTCGCCCCTGGTTGTTGACAATCAACGTGCTCCGCCTCTGTTGCTGGTGTGACTATCTGGATGGTTGTAGGACATTGAGGTAGAGAGGAGGAAAAAAGGTTAGATTAAGTACACCCTTGTTTTGTGAAATAAAACGTACAGGCTCGAGGGACAAACTTGTACCTGGTCAGCCAGCACCGATCTGAGGCCCAGCACGCACAGCATGAGTGGCTCACAATCCTGCCCGCGCATCGCGAAAGGTACGGAGTTGTTGATGTGCTGGTATACCAAGTGTGCTCCAGGAGGACACGCTGCTTCCCCAGATCTCGCTCCAGCAGGAGGAGCCGCGGTGAGGTAATGATGGGGAGCGTGCAGATCATGAGGACTACCTGCCACTGCTTGTGACTGGGGCTCAAGCCCTTCGGAATTGTGAGCTGGAAGGGAGGTGAGGCTGCAGTAGTTTGGGGGATGGAGCACAGGCAAGGGAAGCAGGCTGGAGTGCAGCACACGGGGGAAGCGGCCCTTGTGCTCAATCATTTCACAGAGGGATACACGGTTCGTGAATCGTTTTTCAGGATCAAATTTGATCCTTCCAAGAGCTTGACAATTTGTTTTCTCGTTTCTTTCGGTTCAAAATCTTACATCAAATTTCGTATTAAATAGCACAGCATGATCAGGCGGAAATTGCTGCGCACCGCCACGAGGTCGTCGGTGTTGCCAGCGCCCTCCTCCTCATCCGATGGACTTGCTGGTGCTCACTTTGCTTACAGCAGTAGCCCTGATGCAGCAACAGCAGCAGCAGCATCAGGACCACCACCACCACCACAGCACCCACCTCATGAAAAAGGAAAGCAGCCTGGTCAAGGCCGGTCCAGGCCATCCTCCACCATGCTGGCCAGGGGGGAGGGAGGAGGGACCACGGATGCTACGCCTGGGAGCAGCAGACCTAGGCCTAGGCCTGCTGCTCCCCCTTCGCACCTGGCGAGCGGGAGGCCAGCAGCACTGACGGACTTGGCCATGGAGAACGCGCCCACGAAAGTACTGGAACTGATTGGAGACCCACGCAGGTACATATATATACGTGTGTGTGAATCACGTCATTGCAAGCATGCGCCCACAAATTGACTAGGACAGCGCGTCCAAAATTACAACTTGTGTGCTCTTTTCAACTCCGCACGCCTTCATGCACACACACGCCTGTACACACACCTGTACACACACACATCCATACAGTGGTGTGTCCGACGACGTCTCGCGCAACCCTTTTGGAGCTTTAACTGTGGACATGATTCACTACCAGCCTGACAACGAAGTGTACTGGTGCGTGCGCATATGGAAATGAGGTGCAACAGCATAGACTTGAGAGCACGTATAACCGTGTGCATAAGTGTGTGTGTGTGTGTGTGAGAGTGAGTGTGCCTATATGTAGAGCTCAAAGTTGGTACGGTACTACTTGGCAGGGAGCATTTCAGACACGTGTACGTCCGGCTCTGGCTAGCCTGTGCAGTGTTGCTTACTACGCTGAAGCACAAGCATCCCTGCTTCATATTGCTTACCATGCTTCAGCTCAATCACCCGTATTTCAGTGTTACTGACAACTGGTAAGCCAACCTTACCAAACTTTGCTTTATGTGTTGGTTTGTTAGTTTCCTACTCTGGTATGCCATGCAGGCACAAGCACGAGCTTGTTTGGAGATCAGATGAAGGAGGGGCCCCGTGACTTTTGAGTATTCTTACTCCGTTTATGATTTCTCTTGCACTCACGCCATGCAGGTACAAATACGAGCTTAATGGAGATCAGATGAAGGAAGGGCCCTGTGACTTTTAAGTGTTGCTTACTCCGTTTATAATTTCTCTCGCACTCACGCCATGCAGGTACAAATACGAGCTTGATGGAAATCAGATGAAGGAGGGGCATCGTGACTCCCGTCTGTCTGAGTACACCAAGAACCTGATGTACTTGTTGAGAGCAAAGGAGCCCAGCAGGTGATTGGGTTTGAGAACTAGGTTTGTGGTGTCTTTATATGTTCAAATGACTTTCTGGCGTCGAAATCTATCAAGAACCCGATGTACTTGTTGAGAGCAAAGGTGCCCAGCAGGTGATTGGGTTTGAGAACTAGGTTTGTGGTTTCTTTATATGTATATGGTTTTCTTGCGTTGAAATCTTGACTAATCTCTAATTTGGCTTTTCAAGAGCTGAAGTTGAAAGCCTCTTCTTTATCTCCAATCACTGAACTGCCCCCACATTCCTTTAGCGCTTTTGTGCAGGTGTCAGGTAGACTGCGGATGCGCTGTCCAAATAGTTTAAAAATTGCAAACCCTTCATAATCCTTTTTGTGTGTACGTATGCATATATAGGTGGACTGTGGATGCGCTGTCCAAGAAATTTAGAATACGCAAGCAGCGTGTGCTGGCCATCCTGGCTCTGAAGGTGCGCCACTTTGCATAAGCAGGAAGCAGGAAGTGTGTGGATGTGGTGTACTCATTTAACAGGACTTGCTGTGGAATTTCAGCTTATAAGCTGTGTGTGTGCTGGCCATCTTGGCTTTGAAGGTGCACCACTTTGCATGAGCAGGAGGTGTGTGGATGTGGTGTGTTTCATGTAATAGAGCGGCATGTTTAACAGAGTTTCTGGTAACAGAGCGTAAAATATCAGCTTGCAAGCAGCATGTGCTGGCCGTCCTGGCTCTGAAGGTGCGCCACTTTGCATAAGCAGGAAGTGTGTGGATGTGGTGTGTTTTATGTAACAGGGCTTGCTGTAAAATTTCAGCTTACAAGCAGCGTGTGCTGGCCGTCCTGGCTCGGAAGGTGCGCCACTTTGCATAAGCAGGAAGTGTGTGGACGCGGTGTGTTTCATGTAACAGGGCTTGCTGTAAAATCTCAGCTTACAAGCAGCGTGTGCTGGCCATCCTGGCTCTGAAGGTGCGCCACTTGGCGTAAGCAGGAAGTGTGTGGATGTGGTGTGTTTCATGTAACAGGGTTTGCTGTAAATTTTAAGCTTACAAGCAACGTGTGCTGGCCATCCTGGCTCTGAAAATGCGCCACTTGGCGTAAGCAGGAAGTGTGTAGATGTGGTGTGTTTCATGTAATAGAGCGGCATGACTAACAGAGTTTCTGGTAACAGAGCGTAAAAATTTCAGCTTACACGCTGTGTGTGCTGGCCATCTTGGCTCTGAAGGTGCGCCACTTTGCACAACTAGGAAGTGCGTGATGAGTTGCATGGAATTGGGCTTGCTTTAAACATAAAGCGTGCGAGCTATGTGTGCTGGCCATCTTAGCTCTGAAGGTGCCCCACTTTGCACACGCAGGAAGTGTGCGATGTAATGCGTATAGCCAGGTCGCTGTTTCTTTAACTGCAAGCTGTGGGTGCTGACCGTCCTGACAAGCACTCGAGCTCAGACACTTCTGCACAATTCAGTTTTGGCACAAGGCAGGCATCTTCCTTGCAGGAACTGTAGCAATATGTTCAACATCTTGCCTCGAGTTTGCTTTGTTTCGCACTTAAAAAAAGGAGAGCTGTAACCCAGACATAGGTGTGCTATTTGTAGGGTTGGCCAGAACCGTATATATACACCGTATATGACCGTACATTTGGTGATTTCCCTGCCAAAATAACTGTATATACACCGTATATATATGGCTTTGGCCAACCCTAGCTAATTGGCCCAAATGTAAAGCACACCACATCTGAGACGGCAATCATACATGTGTGCGCTTATTACACAGGAAATGGAGAGCCATGACCTGGACCGGACCTTAGCGCAGGGGGGGCCTATGTCAGCGTACGCCTGCAAGGTGCACCTGAACGATCTCAACCTAGACCCTGCCACAGGTGTGTGTGTATGTGTTTGTGTGTGTGTGTCCGTGTGTGTGTATGTGTGGTGTGCGTGTGTTGTATGTGTGGTGTGCGTGTGTTGTATGTGTATGCGTATGTGTGTGTATATGTGTGTGTTGTGTATGTGTGTGTGTGTGGTACGCGTGTGTTGTGTGTGTATGCGTATGTGTGTGTATATGTGTGTGTTGTATGTGTGTGTGTGTTCGCGCGTGAGCGCTTGCATGCGTGCTATGTACTCCCAGTTATGAACATTGCAATGATTGATGTATGCGGTGGCTATACACTCCCATTGTCATAAAGCTCCTGTTATTTGCCTTTACCCACCCCTAGTTGGCGGTTACAACTCAAGTTTGACGTGTCTATATACTGTCATGTGACGCACACACAGTTGTGAGTGTGATTTGTGCATATGGTGTGAATATTGTGCGTCCTGTTCAGTGTTGCAAGGCCTCACTCCAAATGCTGACATCACAGTGCACACGTGCACAATTCTGTTGGCACGCATGGCAAGGCCTGCATAGCTGGGCACGCGCTGCTCCAAATACTTGTATGGCAAGCACGTTGAAACCCAATGAGCTGATGGGCACATCAGTATCCAGAGATTAGCTCTTAGGGCACCCCTGCATGAATGAAACAACTTGAGTTCATGCAGACTAGGCCTTAGCAGCTGGGTGCTGACAAGGAGATGTGCATAACGCTATAATCACGCAGGGGAGCCTTAGGAGCTAACTTATGCTAGTGATGTGCACAATTTGAACTCATGCAGACTAGGCCTTAGCAGCTGGGTGCTGACAGGGAGATGTGCATAACGTTATAATCACGCAGGGGAGCCTTAGGAGCTAACTTATGCTAGTGTTGTGCACAACTTGAATTCACGCAGACAAGGCCTTAGCAGCTGGGTACTGACAGGGAGATGCGCATAACGTTATAATCACGCAGGGGAGCCTTAAAAGCTAACTTATGCTAGTGATGTGCACAATTTGAACTCATGCAGACTAGGCCTTAGCAGCTGGGTGCTGACGAGGAGATGTGCATGACGTTTTAATCTCGCAGGGGAGCCTTTGGAGCTTGGAACTGACGAGATGCGGCGCCTGGAAAACGATGCCGCACGCGCTGCTGTTAATCCCCCTTTGCCTGTCAGTGTGCTGCAGAGCGGGCAGGTGAGCAGCGTGTGTGTGTGTGAGTGTGTGTGTGTGTTTGTGTGGGTGTGTGTGAGGGAGAGTGTGTGTGTATGTGTGTGTGTGTGTGTGTGTGAGAGAGAGAGAGAGAGAGAGAGAGAGTGAGAGTGAGGGAGAGTGTGTGTGTATGTGTGTGTGTGTGTGTGTGTGAGAGAGAGAGAGAGAGAGAGAGAGAGTGAGAGGGAGGGAGAGGCTGACTTTGCTTTACATAAACACACAGCAAGTTCGTTAGGAAAAAAAGAGTGAAATTTATTCGGCAAAGTAGCCCCTGCACACAACGTTTTGTCTAACGGCTTTCCGCTGCTGCTACCTGTTCTTGCAAAAGAGCACAACGCCTAACCTTATGCGCTGTCACTATCAGCAGCAGGGCCTTTCGTCTTCATATCTACACGCACACCACATACATGAACTTTACACTGCACACACACACATACACATACACACGCAAACACACAGAGACACACACACATTCACTCACTCACACATGCGCACACACACACTCACTCACTCACACGCGCGCGTGCACACACACACACACACACACACACACGTGTGAACACATACGCATGACACAGGGTTTGACCCCAGCAGCAGCATCGGCAGAAGCAGACCCCTCAGTGCTCCCATTGCATAATGCCCTCCCTAGGTTGGCCATCATGTCGCACCAGGTGATTCTTTTGCGTGTGTTTGTGGTCATATGGGTGGGTTTGAGGGCATGTTTGTGTGTGTGTTTGTGTGTGTGCATGTGTGGCTGTGGGTGTGAGTGTGGGTGGGTGTGGGTGTGGGCGTGGGCGTGGGCGTGGGCTTGAGTGTGAGTGTTAGTGTGAGTGTTGGTGTGGGGGGAATTTGGGTTTTCTTGTACTGTGTGCGTGCGTGGATGTGTGCTTGTTTGCGTGTAAGTGTTGTTTGTGTCTGCATATGTGTGTCAAATTGCACTTGTCGGATTGGTACATTATACTGCACGCGTGTGCGTTCATCATGTCCATGTTCCAGTCCATAGACGTTCCAGTCCATGTTCCAGTCCATGTTCCAGTCCATGTTCCAGTCCATGTTCCAGTCCATAGACGTTCATCATGTCCATGTTCCAGTCCATAGACGTTCCAGTCCATGTTCAAGTCTATGTTCCAGTCCATGTCCATGTTCCAGTCCATAGACGTTCATCATGTCCATGTTCCATAGACGTTCCAGTCCATGTTCAAGTCCATGTTCCAGTCCATGTCCATGTTCCAGTCCATAGACGTTCCAGTCCATGTTCCAGTCCATGTTCCAGTCCATGTCCATGTTCCAGTCCATAGACGTTCATCATGTCCATGTTCCAGTCAATAGAGTTATGGTAGACCCAGCAGAAGCTTCTCAGTAGCTCAAGAAGCATCTAAATCATAGCTTAGACCTCTTTGTTAAGACAAACACTTCTAATCAAATGGCTTGCACTTGCACTCATGCTTCCTGCAACCTTTCTATACAGCGCAGGTCATACTGTAACTGCTCAACACGCTGGTGCTTGTGGTTTTAGCACGCGTACACACACACACACACACATACGCACACACATGCACACACACACACACACACAAATACACACACACACAAATACACACACACACAGACAGACAAAGACATGCTTTTTGCAACCTTGCAATAAATCGCAGATCCAGCTGGAGCTGCTCAACGTGCTGAAGCCTTTAGGCTACGACCTCGGCCGCCTCAGATCGCAAGTGCAGTCTGGGCTAGATCAAGTGGAGCAGCGTCTGCGGGCGCACCTTCCTGCTGGCTGCTTTGACACGCAACAGGTGTGAAGGCCACTCAGCTAAGTGTTCATGCTGGCATGTTTGTTTATGCTGTGACGCTTGTTGGGGCTGAGGATGAGCATGCACAGGCATTCTATATAAGGAGGCTGATGTCCGTTATGCAAGCCTCGCATGGCTGATGTACAGTCACTAGGGTGGCCAGAAACATACATATACATATATATATCTCAGCAGATGAGAGATTGCACAACACTCCATTCGATAGAGTCAATGCTAACACAAGTACACCACCAGCGTTACCTATATATATATATATATATATATATTTATAATATACGGTGCATGTACAGTATATTTGGCAGGGAAATCACCATATTTACGGTGTAAATATACGGTTCTGGCCATCCCTAACGCTTTGATGCATGGTGTAATTGGGAATTTGACTTCGATCTTTGGAGGCGCAATCAAATTTAGTGCATTTGCTAGTAGGAGCAGTCATCGCCTTCCTTTGACCTACATAGTTGTCCAGGCTGGCGTCTTTTCTCTTTTGGGGTCATGGCATGAATAATCAAGAACTTGACGTGTGGCGTGCATACATGCATGCATGCACACACACATGCTGCTGACAAAGCGTCAAGCTGCTTCAAAGGGCATTGAAGCAAAGAAGCAACAGCTTGTGCTGCAGCAGTCTCAACGCGATGTCGTGCGTGCGCACTGACAAAGCGTCTAGTCACCTGCCCATTTTCCGCACGTGCTACGCTAGAAATAGATTGCACACACGAGGCACGTGAAAGAGCTACATGCTAAAATGCGAATGCACATTTGTTGACACACACACACACACACAGCACACAGCACACAGCACACAGCACGTGCACACACATCACACAGCACATGCTGTGCCATGCGCGGCCTGAAGTGAGCAGTGCAGGCAGGACTACAAGCAAACAAGGAAGGAGGGGTGCTAGCTATCAATGTTTCATACTTGCCCGCATGCGTTTCGCACCATGTCATGTCATGCACAGTCCGAAGAGGGCGACAAGAATGGGAGCGTGAGCCAGCAAGAGAAAGGGAGTGATTTCAGCCATGGGTATTCATACTTGCGCGCAAACGGTTCACACCATTTCGTGTCATGCACAGTCGGAAGAGGGCAACGATGGCAATGGGGCAAGCAAAACAGGGGCAAGCAAGCAGTGCATGCACAATAACATTTCACACCATTTCAAGTCATGCACAGTCTGGAGAGGGCAATGATGGCAATGGGGCAAGCAAAACAGGGGCAAGCAAAACAGGGGCAAGCAAGCAGTGCATGCACAATAACATTTCACACCATTTCAAGTCATACAAAGTCAGAAGAGGGCAATGATGGCAATGGGGCAAGCAAAACAGGGGCAAGCAAGCAGTGCATGCACAATAACATTTCACACCATTTCAAGTCATGCAGAGTCGGAAGAGGGCAACGATGGCAATGGGGCAAGCAAAACAGGGGCAAGCAAGCAGCGCCTGCGCAAAGACATTTCACACCAATCATGTCATGCACAGTCGGAAGAGGGCAACCATGGCAATGGGGCAAGCGAAACAGGGGCAAGCAAGCAGCGCACGCACAAAAACATTTCGCACCATTCATGTCATGCACAGTCTGGAGAGGTCAGTGAGGGCAACAAGAGTGTGAGCGAACAAGAAGGAGGTGGCGATGGTAATGGAGTGAGCCAGCAGCAAACTCTAGTGGCAGCAGCGGTGGCTGCGCTGCAGCAGCAGAAGCAGCACACGCTTGCGGTGTTGGATGCGTTGGAGGGGATGCTGCTGCACGGGGGGGATGCAGGTGAGGCGAAGGAGTGTGAAGTTCAGATAGAGTGTTTTAGCTGAAGCACAATTACGTCATTATGTCTCTTGCTTGTGTTTGTAATGTGCTGTATGTTTTAGGAGTGTGAAGTTCAGATAGAGCGCGTAGCTGAAGCACAATTACGTCATTATGTCTCATGCTTGTGTTTGTGCTGGATGTTTTAGAAGGATGCGGCTGGAAGGGGAGAGAGAGAGTAAACATGTCGAGTGGGAGTGTGCACGAGATGGCTTTGTTTAGATGACGGAGGCTGAGGTTTAGAAAGACAGATGTAGGTAATGGCGTTAAGGTTAGCACACTTGAAGTAGCGCACACACATGCCACACACACAAACACACACACACACGCAAGTGCACACATGCATACATAGGACAGAATGCCGCAAGGAGTAGGTGGACACTGTTGGACTCGTTGTTTCAATCGCTGCAACAGGCACGCACAGGCAGACAGACTGAACTTTGTGCAAGTGCACAAGTACGTATACACACACCTACACGCGCACATGCACACACATGCACATCCATTTGCGCACGCATACTCACGCACACGCACACGCACACACACACACCCTCACACACACACCCTCACACACACACCCTCACACACACACACACACACATACACACACATACACACACACACACACACACACACATACACACACACACACCAGGTATGCCCCGCGCCTTCCGTAGCCAGCCCCTAGAGCAAGAGCGCACTGTTGCCACTGCCATAGCAGCCTTGCAACGTGCACTAGCTGCGGCTACCACTGCAGCCTCACAGACCCCTGGCAACACGCGTGAACTTGATACTGCGCTTGCTGGACTGACTGGACCGCAGCTGATGCGTGTGGTGGGTGTCTGAGTTTTGGTGTGAAGAAATGACTCTGTTGTGAAGAAATGACTTTGTTGTGAAAAGTAAGCATCCCAGTCCCAGTTGGCGGCACAGACGGCAGCAATCTGCCTACGTGCATGGGGACGACAATTTGGTGTGGCGGAGCTACGGCTGTTTTGATATTTGTTTAGCGCACGTATCAAAAAGTGTCACTGTGTGCAGCATGCTCCTCCCTCAGGCCATCAGCACACATGGCGGGGTGTGTGTGTGTTGTGTGTGTGTGTATGTGTGTGTCGGTTAGGAGGTAGGATGCACAAACATGATGAGGGTGCTTATAATGCTGGGACGTATGCAAGGCTGCTAACCAAAGGACCAACCAGGTGCCTGTGTTTGTTTGTCTGCTTTTTACTGTTCTCTGCTCTGTTCTCTGCTCTGCTCTGTTCTGCTCTGCCCTGCCCTGCTCCGCTCTGCTCTGCCCTGCCCTGCTCTGCTCTGCTCTGCTCTGCTCTGTTCTGCTCTGCTCTGCTCTGCTCTGCTCTGCTCTGCTTGCTCTGCTCTGCTCTGCTCTGCTCTGCTCTGCTCTGCTCTGCTCTGCTCTGCTCTGCTCTGCTCTGCTCTGCTCTGCTCTGCTCTGCCCTTCAGAAACAAACTGTGGAGAGCAGAGCGGACTTGTTGGCTATTTGTTCTCTCCTGCTTGTTTTTGTGTTTAGAAATTACCTGTCTTACTGTAGTCGTACGTATTTACGCTTGAGCCCCAGTGTGTTTTGCGTATATATACACTGCAGCTCCTTCCTTTGTTAGCATAATCCTCCTTCCTTTGTCAGCATGTTTCTCCATCCTTTGTCCGCATGTTTCTCTCAAGAGCGCAGCCTTGTGGCTCCCACGCACGTAGGCCTGCTGCGTGTCACCCCACGTCGTCAACATAAACTCGACATCAACGAATCTCTTGTTATGTGTTCTTGTGTGTGTGTCCTCAGATCCGCAGCCCCGCAACGCTCGCACGTGCAGACCTGCTGCGTGTCCATCCCACATGCCTCAGTTTATCACTATGTATTGACATCAGCAATTTTTTTGTTGTGTGTTTGTGTATGCCCACAGGTATGCAGCCTGGCGCCACCCGCGCGTGCAGACCTGCTGCGTGTGCACCCCACAAAGTTTAGAAGTTTAAAACCACCAACAACATCAACACATCTCTTGTTGTGTGTGTTTGTGCCCACAGGTACGCAGCCTGGCGCCACCCACGCGTGCAGACCTGCTGCGTGTGCACCCCACAAAGTTTAGAAGTTTAGAACCACCAACAACATCAACACATCTCTTGCTATGTGTGTTTGTGCCCACAGGTACGCAGCCTGGCGCCACCCGCGCGTGCAGACCTGCTGCGTGTGCACCCCCCCACAAAAATCGCACTCAACGCGATGGGCATAGACCTCACGGCCTTTGTGTCCTCCTCCCCCACACCTCCACCAAAGTCTCCCCCTGTCTCTTCCTCCTCTGACTCTCCATCGAATTCTAGCCCTAGCACGGACTCCTCGAGGTTTTCGTCACATAGTAAAAAGGTGAGCCTCTTTTTTTCCCCTCTCGCTGTCAAGTCAAGTCTTCCTCATATAGTGAGAAGGCGACGCTGCCTTTCCTCCCTCTCTTTACTAATTACTTATAATATGACTCCTTTCTTTCTCTCTCTCTCTCTCTCTCTCTCTCTCTCTCTCTCTCTCTCTCTCGCCCTCGCTCTCTCTCTCTCTCTCTCTCCCTCTCCCTCTCCCTCTCCCTCTCCCTCTCCCTCTCCCTCTCCCTCTCCCTCTCCCTCTCCCTCTCCCTCTCCCTCTC
>Ga0307963_1000400_pt1 | contig 28495 bp, 29 predicted proteins | sample OrgLakmetagen594_FD_201829 | JGI IMG/M metagenome (GOLD analysis project Ga0307963, IMG submission 201829) | Saline water microbial communities from Organic Lake, Antarctica - #594 | ecosystem: Environmental > Aquatic > Non-marine Saline and Alkaline > Saline | place: Antarctica: Organic Lake... | reverse complement strand
GTAAATTCAGAGCTCGAAGGAGCAAACGCATGCAGAGTCTTAAACATTCCTTCAAAAAGGTCTTTGTATCTCATGCGCAGCTCGCACACTTCAGCACACTTGCAGAAGAAAAGCACATGCTTCTCATCTTGAACTTCTCCACACTCACATTTATCACAAATGCTAGAACCACCATGCCATTTGCAAGACTCCACTCTCAAATGGTGTGCACGCAATCTGAACCTGCTGAAATTCCTCAACACATGTTTGTCCAAATCCTTGCACAAGTAGGAGGGGATAGAAAAAGGAGAACCTCTAGGACCACTCTCAGAACTCCCACACCACTTGTGATACGTCACTGCTTTCTTGTTTACTGCGCGAGGACATGAAAAATCAGCTTCCCTCCTTACCTTCAAATGTCTGAAACGCAAATCGCAAATGAACTCCTGCATGGGAACCTGTGTGGCTCTCAGCATTTTCTGTTTGAACTTTGCATTACCTTGCAGTCCATTGAACGCATTCGAGACTTGAGCAGATCAGCAAGAACTATTAAAAGAAGCAAGGTACAATTCTGCCTTCAGCACACGACGTAGAGTCTCACTGTTGGAATCAAGCATGCTATTAAAAAAGGTTTACAAGGTTTACAAGGAAAGGCCTTCAGTCAAAGCGTGCGACTGTGAGCCTGCTCATACTCATAATAATGTAGAAAATTAAGAGTTATCAAATAAAGCCATCAGTCAAAACGTAGGACTGCTAGGCTGCGTATGTAAAACCTGTACAAATAAGTAATAATTGTTGTTATTGACCAAACTTGTAGCACCTACAAAAAAAACGCTTGGAAAGGAGAAAGGCACAACGCTGTTCTTGCAACACAGATTAAAACGAGTAAAACAATCAAGCGTCTGGCAGGCCCAACCGACCACAGAAAAAAAAAAAGGGGAAATCATCGTGTGTGTATTTTGGGCACATATAAACATGGACTGTCACACCGAGGATACCAAGAATGAGGCAAATATTATCATACACTCATGTGTGAGGAGCAGCACATGCACAACGAGAGCGTCTGGAACATCAAACATGGTTCATCACTCTTGTTAACCCTTGACCAACGAACTACCCGGTTCAGAGCTCGGAGCAGGTGGCATTCATCGAATGGCAAATTGAACTCTACTTTAGTAAGGTTGCGTGTGTGGCAGCCAGTTTGGGTTACTGAGGCAACCTGGGTGGTTGCTCAGCCTTCAGAACGAAGTATTCTCCAAACGATTAACAGGAAAGACGGGATTATTGAGAGAGATGCTACACTGGAAAAAGGAAAAAGCGATTGTGCGACTAGCCTAACCTTGATCCAGTTGGGCGTCTTGCATGTCAAAACCATCCTTGAGTAATAATTCCTTCTTTGAAGAAGCAAGCTGTCCTGAGTTTTGACGATGATGGACTATATCGAATTGGGGTCCCTTTTTACAGCCGAAAATAACCCAAAACAGCTCGATGGTCTCGATTTTCGGTCTTTTCGGTCAAGTTTTGACATAGCATGTCATCGGCGCCACGCAAGTTAATTTATTATGGATAGTAGCGACACATAATATTCTATGTTTTCTGGAGGCAGTTGAGGCAGTTTTCAAGCTTGTCAAGGCCCCTCGAAATTTCGTGGAAGTTGAGAGAGGATGAGTGGGGCTTCCCTGTCCAACCAACACTACTTCCCCATATTCAAGGACCTGCCAACTCTTGATGAGATTGACGCCAACTACTGTGAGTGAACCGCTTGTGTGTGACAGGCAGGTGACCCTTTGCCCGCCCTTCCACTTAATCCACGGACTGCACCTGAACACCTGGACTGCACTCTCACGCGCAGACATGGAAACGCAGCAAGGTGAGCATAGTGGGGTACGCCCAAGTGCATGTCGTGCGCTCTGGAAAATGAGTGCACGCGCCGCTGGAGCACAACGTAGTGCATTCAATTCAGCTTTCCGCGCAAGAGAGTGATACAGAGTGATACATGGAGCCAATCGGTAGAGCAGCCAAAAGTCCTCTGTTCACCATCTTTTCGCAACACAGGCATGCTGCAGCCCTCGAGGACATGGTGCTTCGTGGGTGAAATCGTACATGATAGTTTGTCTCAAATGCCAGTGCTGGGGAACAGGGTGGAAGTTCGTGACGCGTCTGGCGCCATACATTCCATAATGTTCTACCCCACATCTGGACACTTTGACTTTAACTTGGTGCGGTATACGTCGTTTGCGCTCCTCATTTTCTATGCATTTTTACCATGCTTACACGCAAGACATACTTTATAACTCTGCTCACTTTATACACGCACACAGGTGCGATTTTTAGACCACTCTCGCACTTACTCACGCACCCGTATTGCATGCAATTTAAACACCAGACGAACGTAAACACTGCCAAAACATATGTTCCTCTGCAGCCAGTTATAACATGCTCGTAAGCTGCAACTTGCAACAGGTATGCAATACGTCAATCGCAGTAATATCAGGTTCCTGTTTTTCCCTTCATCATGCAGTTAAAGGCAGGCCATACCGTGTTCGTGCGGTATGCCTCTCGTGTGTTTTTCTCCGACCTAGCCACCGAAGCAATCAAAGTGGAAGACCTCAAGTGGGTCAATGTGGGACTTTTTGCACCTGTCTCCCCAAGTAATTAAGCGAGTGTGCATACAAGGACATTGTCGGTTGTCGTTGACTCGTTGTGTATGATGCATGCCCGTTTTTTAATTTGTAGCGTCATCGTCCATTCACCTCTGATCACACATCTCACGCTTTTGCTGCAGCTTTGTGAAGGCCATCCCCCTCAACTTGGACACATTAATGTACGTTAGCCAGCTATATTTTGAGCAGGTAAGAACCGGGGTTCGTTGTCACGGTGGAGCTGTTCCTCATCAAAGCTTCCTCTGTAGCACTAACGTCACAGTGAGATGACACGCACAATGCAATCAATTTCACCTGTGCCATGGTTAGCAGAACGCGCAGTACCCCCAGTCAAAGCAAAAATTCCATGCTCTCCACCTTTCAGCAGCATTCCTCTCTGTCCTGTATCAGGGGCCTGTGTGTGGTGCCTGCTTCAAAGACATCAGTGCCTTGGGAGGCAGTGCGCCCTGCTGTGACGACTGTGGAGCTGCACGCTATTGCTCCATTGATTGCAAAAACGCGATTGCTGGTGAGCTGTTTCTTCTTTTGCCTCCAGTTTGTACGACGCCTATTCAGCTCCATTCATTCACCGTTGTGTTCACACACTATTCAACATTGGCCGCCCGTCCTTTTCTGTCTGTGTTGGAGGATGCCTGAATATATTAATAATTGTGGTGCTCTACGCAGAAAAAGGTGCCACTGTGCCAGAAGGGTGCCATTTCAGAGCTTGATTGAAACTGCACTTAGTTTACTTGCCTTTTCATCAACATATGTAAGATCTAAGATATAACTGCTTACATCATATAAGCAAAACAAGTTGTAGTTGTAAGTTGCTCATGCCTGAATTGGTTTACTCTGTCTTTGCATACTGCGTCAAGGACAATGGGATTGGAAGAGGAAGCTAACTCTGTAAAATGAGTGCTGCTCTGAAAAGAGTAATTGGAAGCCAAAAACGTTACCCTCGCACACTCTGCAGGTGCACATGCCACATTCTGTGCAGTATGTTCAGAGTTGCAAGCGGTGTACAACATAGATTTTGAACGGTTTATACAGGTAAGGGAGCTGTTAAATGAACACAATAAGTCTGTGTTTGCCTAGTACCCTATTTATGACCCGATGATTCAAGGTCTTCAGGCGTCATCTTGACACGCAAACACATGATCACCTGTTTAAACATGCATCTTTTTCACATGCAGTATATACCATTTCGGGTCTAGAGGCGCCGATTTGAATGCGTCATGCGAGCGTTTTGGTCAATTTTACGGTTATTATTAGGTTTGCTGCTTCGCCCCGGGTTTCTTCCAGCAGCAGCTTTTTGCGTATTTATCACTACAGGAAGCTTAGTAGAAATCCTGCACACACGCAGGGCCTGACGTGCTCTTATTTACAATTTCAACATGCATCATATTTCCCACGTATTCTGACCGTGCGTGCCACTCCATGTCTGTCGGACTTCTGTGTACGATGAGGAGTATTGCCCTTTTTTCTTACATTATTCCTCTGCCTCTTGGTTTTCTACATTAGAGTTTCTCGTAGATTTACACAACGAAAATGGGCTAGTCTACATGACTATCATTTTGCGCAAAGTATTGCCAATAGCAGTGCCAGGTGCAAATAGAAGGCCTCTGGCTGGAATCAATAACGGCTTTGCAAGGGTTACAAGGGTTACAAGGATGGCCTACAGGCCGAGTCTCTGGCTGATGGCAAACGGCTTTGCACTGAAGGAAGAAAAAAGCACGCAGGCAGGGAAAGCCACTCCCCATAAGGTAAGGAAAAGAGCCACTTTGGTATTGGGTACCGGGAATTTCACCTTGACCAAAAAACTGAAAGCCCAAGTTTGACTATTTCCCCCAGCAAATAAGCAGTCAATGCCATGGAGAAATCCCCTGACACACAAGCACACACACACACACACACACGGCGATTAAACCTCCACAATTCAAATATATTAATTATGTATACATATATTTACTCTAGAACAGTACGCCCAAATATCCAAATCGCGGGAGCAATTCAGAGAGCGAGTTCTTTCACAGAGTCCCGTTTCACAAGTATGAGTACCATCATCAGTCATAATGCCTGAATCTCGTAAACACGGATTGTAAAATTTTATTCGGTCAAACTTGTTGTTTTTCACCCTGGTTGACCTGTTTTTTTTTCCCGCAGGTGGGCAGGTGAAAAAATAAGTTGATGGACTTACCAATGGAGGAGGTGAGATGGTGGAAACTAAATACACGTATGCTCAAGGATACAGGCACACACACACACAAACACACACACGCACACACACACACACACACACACACACGCACGCACACACACGCAAACACACACACACACACACACACACAAACACACACACACACACACACACACACACCTCAATCACACGCTCACACATAAACAAGCAGACACACACACCATTGCTCTTTGCAGGCAGGTGTGGGGTTCCAAAGCACCGTCCAGGCAACATTCAAAGCCTTCTTTGCAACTTTATCCGCACAGGCAAGTGATGCTTGCACCAATGTCTTTTGGTTATTACGCAAGTACGTCCTTGTGTCCATATGCAACAAAATCACTCTCATATACAAGTGCGTCATGAACGCATATACAAACACAAGAGTTTACAGACGCACGCATACGCGCACACACCACATACACACACCCACGCACACACACGCACACACACCTCATACACACACTCAAGCACACACACACGCACACACCCCGACTGCCTATTGTTAGGGTGAAGCAATTTTAAACCTGGAGCGCTCGAGGGATGCGCTGGCGCTGTCTCTGCGCAATGACATCAGTATGGCAGTTCAAAAAAAGGCCAACACCACTGAGACTACAGCACGGATAGCAGAGGCAAGTAGTTTACGAAATATGGTGCAGAAGCGTGACTGGTTATTATAGTTTCAAGGAAAATACATACCTAGCTGATTCCAATGTGCAATGCACGCAAGTGAGGCGTGTACGAAGACAAACACGCAAATATTTGACTCACAGATAGCACTGGCGGTAAGAATTGTCAGGATTTTATCAGGGTATATTACTGACAATCAGTCAAACAGGCTTTTACTTGTTTACACGTCTGCATAAAGCATTTCCCTGAGGCTTTTCCCGTCCTTCTTCACAGGCTTGTTATATTCATACTGAAGGAAAATATAGGTGTGCTGATATATTGTCAAATCTGCTTGGATTTAGTATGAGAGTAGTTTAAGTGCTACACCTCCCGCACCACCGTAGCGTTTGCAATGGTATATGTGTGTGAAAGAGAAAAATGCCTCTTTTTCTTCCTGCTAGTTTGCAAGATCACCTCCCTGACCTTACTGACATTGTGTAACTTCCACGCAACCTGCTCACAACCGTTGTACGCTTAGTTTTTTTTGCTTTCATGTCTGTAAAAAACAGGTCGAGGCGCAGCTCAAAGGCAAGGCTGACGTGGGTGATATGGACAGGCGGGCTCTGAAGACAGACATGGATGCAAGCTTTAAAATGCAGGTGACACAGGGCGGCTTTTCCTGAGCCTGCAGGGGCTGCTTGTGACTAACGTTGGCCAAAAGGATTTTCAGCAAACAAGTAAGACAAGTGTGGAGCGTCGCTAGCGACGCTGAAAATTGGCGAAGCCCATCACGCGCGCAACATGTGCGTGTGAGTGTGTGTGTGCCCGCGTGTATGCGTGCACGTGTGTGTGAGTGCCGTACTGCCCAACAGATGCTGCAGTGGTGTGCATGACGCTGTGCTGGAGCAGCCTTTGCTGGAACATGCGTAAGGATGTGCTGCTGCTGCTGTTCCCTGTCTGTTGAGAGGGAAGGTGAGCAGACGCCCGGGCTGGCCACCATGTCTAAACTCTGCTTCAACAAACAGTGCGCGGCAAGCACCTGCACCGTGCGCTTCATGCCCTGCGAGCAGTCCGAGCCAACATGGATCGCATTCCTGAAGGGCCCCAGATTTCATCTGCCCCGGCAAAGGTTTTGGTTAAAAGCCTATGTCGAGTCTCAGCCCAGGAGGTGCCCTGGGTGGGCCTGGGGAGGAGGTCTAGACCCCCCCGATACAAAACCTGTCTCTCAACGCTTCACACACTGCACCCCAGGGTCTTAATATTCATCTGGTGCGGTGCGAGTTTTTGTTAGGAGCCATTGTCAAGTTTCAGCCTGTGGGGTGGACTGGGTGAGCCTGGGGAGGCCTGTGTGAAGTGTGGTGGGAAGTAAACAACACTAGGGGCTCGCGCCCCCACGAGGGGGGCTTCGCCAAAAACCACGCAAACGTTGAAAACCACCCCTGACATTAATGTAAAAAAGAAAGGTCATTTTGATACTGTCATTCCTCCACCATAAAAAAGGATATAAATACATGGGGATCAGGAGAGTTGTGTGTGTGTGGCTTAACCTGTTACTGGCTCCTGAACAGAGGAACAGCAGCAGCGTTTTTGGAGTAAAAATTTAGAAAGCACATTCTCCACACAATCCTCTTGGGTGCAGGCAGCTCTGATTGCAATATACACACACGCTCACACACAAGCTTACTTTTGACGCAAACACACTCTTTGATATTTGTGTGAGCAACTCTCGATGCTTATAAGCATCCATACCAGCTGAGTTGTGTAGTTCTAAACAACCCCTGACTGTCAAAGCCCATTGTTTAAGTCGACCAACTAATTCCTGGCCTATATTACTAAGCAGATAGACAGCCTTGATAACAGGGTTGAAAGATCAATTTACCACCGATCATTCGTCTCATAAGATTTTTAGAGTATTGATGATTTGCTGGTTACTCCATAGCTTCACCCAGTTCTTGGCTCTGGAAATCCATACGTGCGTCCGGTGAACTATGCTGCCAATCTGTCCAACCTTAAAACTACAAATCAAAGACGCGCTGTAATGCCCCACATCAGGATTAGGACCCTGTTTGCCATTATGTCGATTTTCAATATTGTCATGTTGGTGATGAGAAGCAGGAACTTAGTTATGAAACGGATCCTTTTTCTTGTTTGACGTGGGGAGCGGTTTTTTACCACCTGCGCAATTGATCTGTGTAGTTTTTTGACAGGCAGTCCGAATGAAACGACTGACAACAGCTCTTCTTCCTTGTTTGATATAGGGAACGGTTTCATTGCATGTGTAAATTCTCATCTTTGTCCATTCATGAGCCCCACCAAGTGCCCTTGCAATTTGCAACCGCATAACATACATTTTTGAGGCAGCGCACTCTTTCTGTTTACACTCTGTTGATGAGGCAACCTGCAAAGCAGGGAGCCAAGGTAATGCACACAAACATGCATTTTGTACAGTGGTGCATCATATATCATATACCATAGCACAGGTATATGTTTTGGGTACAAACAGTGACGGCTGCTAGCTAGTACCAAGTGCAGGACCTCTCTCTGATTGACAATTGATGCTGCTTTGCTGGCTTGTACCAAAGATCAATGGATCTTTCCGACTTTTTCTACTGACTTGCCACTGCGTTGCTGGCTTTCTACTTGCTTCAGATGGCAGAAGTGCTGACACTGTTGACCACAAAAACAAACGACTCAGACATGAAAGTAAGTGATTTTTGGTTGGGCTAATTTGCGTCTTTTCACATGCAAAGCAGGGTACATGTCTTCATCAAGTGCAAATTGATACGATATTTGCTAGTTCTATATTTGTAAAATGTGCTCTTGTCCAAGAGAAAATGGGGAGAGAAGAGAATGAAATAACCTTTTCCGTTATGAATGCTGCAAAAGATGTTTCTATGTTCGCATGTGCAGGCCTTGAGAAGTACAGCCGAGACACAAGCAGCAACCCTTATGAAAGAGATAGCGCACTTAAGTGCTGGTGTCGAAAAGGTGGGTCGGCTCAATTGAACCATGACCATCCTTTTCTGTCTTTATGACTATGTTGCAATCTGCATGATTCAGGTTCGGTTTCAGGCCAACCCTGCTCGTCCAAGATCTATGCATTTGCCCTAAATCAAAGTGTATCAAAGCTCACTCTCATTGCACGTTTCTGTCGTTCAACAACATTGATAGGCACGAGCGGAGCTCAGCAGCAAAGCTGCCGCCACAGACACCGCTGTTGCCCTAGCGTCCAAAGCAGATGCTAGTGTTGTGGATGCGCAGCTTCGTGGCAAGGTATTCTTTATCTAATTTAAAGCACTCATTGTGAGGTGCACTGTTCGTTGTGCAATTAATGAGGAAAAGGGTGTGTGAGGGCTTGCTAAATCGCTTTAACAGCGGCTTGAAAGGTAAGTCGAGGAAAGGTTCTTGTCCTCATCCGTGTAGGTGGATCAAGCATCGTTTGCAGAAGCATTGGCAACCAAGGCCGACGCTCCAGTCCTATCTGCGCTTGAAGATGATCTGAAGCGACAGCTGGCAGGCGTGCAGGCAGCGCTGCAGCTCAAAGCCAGTGCTACTCTTCTGGATGAGGTGCGCCCTGTGGTGCCTGCCGCTGCGCTCCTTTAGTTCTGGCCAAGAAATTGAGAGCTGATGTTTGGGCCAAGCTCCGTCGCCAAGCAATTGAGTGCAAGCGTGCCTTACGTGACTTTGGAAGCTCTGTCTTGTCCTGGGAAAGTCGCAACTTACACAAAAATAGCGTGGAGTTTCTGGTGCATTAATTCATATTTGTTCACCCACTCATTCATATTTGTTTCACATTGATGGAATGAAACACAGGAACTTGAGCGATCAGAGGCGCAAGCAAACAAAGACAGGATTAATGCAGCAGAAGGCTTGAGTAATCTGTCAATAGCCTTCGATAGGGCTTTAGAGGCCCGTAATGCAGAGGTAAGAGACCTCATAATATGTCCGTGCCAATAGCTTTTGCCATTCTCTCTCTGTCCTTGCTCTTACCTCCTCTCTCTCTCTCTCTCTCTCTCTCTTTCTCTTTCTCCCTCTTTCTCTCTCTCTCTCTCTCTCTCTCTCTTCTGTATCTCTTATCCCTATTAATCATGTCCTATCTGTCAGTCAGTCTATCTCCACATCATACACTCCTCCTTAAGAAGGCAGTATCTCTATTACGCCTTTCTGAATGTAGGAACAGGGAGAGCTTGCAGAAACAGCTGGCATTCTGCGAGATGAATTGTATAATGCTGTGGCAGACGTGACAGAGCGTCATGCAAGCGAGCTTGAAAGCAAGCCTAATATGACACAGGTGCGTGCATCGTTGTTACCTAAACGTAAAAGAAAAGGAAAGGCTATGCTGGTAGCGTTCACACATCAAGCGTGGTTCAGAAAAGGAGCACTTACGTGCCAGCACCTGAAGCCCCCTCACCTTCAAGCTTTAATAGTGAGCCACTTAATGAGGGTCAGGGGAGTTTGGTGCAGAAGCCAGCATATCCACATTGTTGTAGAAAGTGTATCTTTGATGGACTAGTGAAAAGGCATACTGATAAAGTGTTCACGAAGCTTGATTTTAGTGTTTTTGTGTCTGTCAAAATCCAGCCCTAGATCTGAGAAAAGTTTATAGATACTGTTTCTGTTGTCGCCTTTTAACCGTGAATAAGGTGTTTACTTGGAAGCCTTCCTGCATACTTGTTTGTTGCCTACGTGCTTATTGCCTCTTTGCTGTGAGAAAGGTGTTTCTTGAAAGCCTTCCTGCATACCAACTTGCTTAGTTGTTGCTGCAAAGCCGTGAAAACCGTGAGCAACCAGGGAGGAGGTCACTGTCGCCCAGCAAGCAACTTTGGTGAACTGCGCTTGTCTGCGGCCTTTCTTTTTGACACATTTCATGCACAAATCATACATACAGTATGTAAGTATATGTAAGTATGTAACATACTTAACCGACAGAGAATTCTAAAAGATGCGCAAAATTGCTGTCACAGGTCGACAGGAGTATCTCCCAGGCTTTATCAGGTGTCAGTGCTCAGGTGACCAGTTTGCAAGGAGCGTGGTCATGCCAAAACGCCGCAACGGCCACAAACGAAGCCAGCATATTAGAGTTGAAGGCTGAACTGAAACAGCAGGTGAGGTTTGAAGCATGAGGTTGAGAGCGGGCCTCTTTCTAAAATTGTGGTTGAATGATCCAACAATACCTCCTTTTTATTTGCAGCTTTGTTGCAGATTTCTATGTAGAGAAGCATATGCTTTGTGAAAAATCATCAGGTCTGACTTTAGAAAATGTGTGCACGGGCCTGCAACCTTGCAGAACTAATGGATTAGAATTCAATGCGGCGCAGGTGGAGGAAATGACCACACAACTTGAGGAAATGACCAAACAGCTGGATGATCTGCACACTTTCAAGGTTAGTCAACACTTTATCTCAGGATGGGTGTGTATTGTGTGTGCATTAAGACCCGGGGGGGGGGGAGGCTGACCTCTTTTGGCCTCAGGAGTATTAAGAACCGGACTTCCCGGTCAGCTTGAGAGTGCCTTTGCCGCATAGAGCGGGTTTGCCGTTGAGGCACCTCATCATCCTGCGTGGGTGCTTCTTTTCGCTTGGCTGCAGCCGTTAGTGTTGCATACCGTGTCTGGGTAGTTGAAGATGGCTGAGTCTGTTGGCCTGCCAATCCTTAGTCATCATGACGGTGGTATGTTGAATGCAGAAAGAGCTTGTGTGTTGGCGTACGTGCAAACAAGATGCCACCAACCTGATCAACAATAATGGCACCCAACAAAACTAGTCTGAACACTTTTACTCCTTGGTTTAATGTGGAAATTGTGGTTTTGTCTACGCTGAATTAAGAGAGAAGACAGCATATTGAACCTTGCCTCATCATCCTGCGCGGGTGCTTCTTCAGAAGGTGGTTACTAGCCCAGGCGTTATAAGCTGTGCCTCGTGGCGCTCTTCACTTGAATTGGCGTTGGGTGTCAGAACCATTGTCATGCAACTCTTTCTTCTTTCGGTCAGCTTCAGGTGTGTCAGCTTTCAGAGAACCACAGAACATCAGCCCTTCCTGCTCCCTGCCTCTCTTCTTCAGACGGAAGCTTGACAGGACGATGGTTGTGGAAGACAGGACAGACCCTGGTGCGTTTGCAATGACCTCAAATATAGGTTTGGTTAGCCTGCGAAGGGTTGTGGCCAAAACACTCTGGTCGCAAATATTAATTATCCCTTGTCAGACTTAGTAGTGTACTTGTGTGCACAACTTGGCTTTAAGCGTCTTAAGAGTCCTACTTCACAGCGTTGCGTGCAATAAAGAGCCCAGTTGTCACGTGCTGCCACGTGTGTTAAACAAGGTGCACTGATTAGTGATTAGAGTTCTGAACCTGCTCTTCAGGTGGGAGGTGTGATCCCTTGGACACTGCAAGTAGTGAACTCGCACCCGGAGGTGCTAGGCTGGTCACCAGAGTACAGTAGCATTATTACTGTGTCTACGCCAGGGCTGTGGAACCTAACTTTTGGGTTTTACGCACGCAAGCGCCCAGTCGTTCAGGCAGGTTGCTGACACGGTGCTTGTGCTGGATTTCCATAGATCATGCTTTGATTTATCACAGCAACTCGTCCCGTTGTCATAGTCAGCAAACTTTAATGCTTGTGCCTGTACAGTTAGTAATGTAGTGCACTGATCAACTTTTAAGTCCAACCTTATAAGACCAGAGTCTCACCTTTCTTAAGCATTTTGCTGAACCATCTTGTATCCTCTTCTATCCAGGTCTTCCTCAATGGTGAGCCCATTATTACTTCTCAGAGGACCTTTAAAAGTACGCCACTCAAATCTGGCACCGTGACAGGCTTGACAGGTTCCGAAGTCTGCAGCTTGCCTGCAGGAGGGGCTCGCATTGCAGTTGCTCTATCTGAAATTGAGCCTTCAGAGAAAATTGAGGGTTTTTTACAGCTTCAAAAACTATAGAACTCACAGCAATGCAGGCGTGTTGTTGCTGTTTTTCCTTGGGGGTTTTGTATTGGGGATATTGCTTACCGTAGTTTTTGTACTTGTACCTTTTTCTGAAATGGAAGTTTTGTTGGAATGTTAGGTAGGCTTGGCGTTCTCGCGCTTTTTGTTTGTTTTTGACTAATTGTTTGAAGTCCTACCTTGGAGTCGACTCGCAGATTCTGCGCACAAGACCGGTGTGCGTTTTTTCCAGAGGACCTGATAACTGATGTGGCCCCAGATGTTTGCCTTTACCTGTTTTGAGCAACTGGAGGCGTTGGTAACAGATTATAATTAGATTTCCATGGGGGGACCTTCAGCCAGATTGTTCGGCTGATCGGCCTGTGACTGGTCCTCACCAGTCAACAATAATTCCATAAGCTCAGACACAAAAGAACAATGTTTGTTGTCGTGTTGCAGAGGAAATCATGAGCCACCTGGGCACTAACTTGTTGTCGCGTAAAAAAACATAATAGGTAAAAAATTCTCCTTAGAGCATAAACGCCTGCGTCTCTACACATCAAAAGGGCATGCGCTTCATCTTAGGTCTCCTCACAAGCACAACGGTCACACAAAGCAGAGCTTTTATGATCCCAAGATGCTGCGTCTCCACCTTGAGGGTATGCGCCCTCAGCCTAAAACGGCTAACATTTTGCAAGACATGTTGAGCGAGACAGATCCAAATGCCATGCAAATGTCTTGGCAACTGAAGAGGGGCACGCACATTGGGATCAAATGGCACTGCTAAAAGAAATCGATATTTTGCCAACTTGCTATTTGTGTCTCTTGGGTTCAATCCCTCGACATTTCTCCACACTGGCATGCTCAAATCGAACAGTGAGACGTTAAGCAGGGTGCTGTAAGTGGATCTGAGCATACATTTACGTGATCCCTCTTGCTGGACGCAGGTCTTAGATGCTTTTCAAGGGTTGAGGCGTTGTAATTCATTTGTGCAAGCAGTGCGGCAGGGTACTTCCATTTCGCCATGTGCCTGTAGTGAAAGTGTGGTCCTACGTGGGGATGAGACCACCTATAAGGCATATAAAAATGTGCCCACCCTTCATTTTACAATGTGCACAATACAGGGCTTTAGAACCTAAACAAATGGCACAGTCTGAGACCTGAATTTGTGCCGATGCAGGCAATGGTGGTTTGATCTCCTGAGGTGCAAGCTGTGTGTAGAACTTGCAAAATGATGACAAAACCAGCCAAAACGGACCATCCACACACACACACACACACTCACACACATGAGGGTGACTGTTATGCACGGACAGTAAAATGCGTGCGTGTGTGAATGATGCGAGTGTGTGTTAGTCATCTTCGTAGGGCCTTGCTTGAGAAATAGGTGCGTGCCTTCAGCATGGGACCCCCATCTGTAGCTAGCTAGAACATTATTGCCAATCTGAAGCGGCACAGGCGGTCTGCAAGATGAGTAGGGCTTGCTGCCAACCTCTGTAATCTTGCACGTAATAATCTTACTCGCAATGTGCTTGCATGGGCACCCAAAATATTAGCTTGCTTGGGAGATGGAGTTTAGCATATGCAGATGAAAGGTAGCAGGATACATATATACAAGGCACGATACTTTTTAGGGGGTAGTTGACGTAGGGTGTGCTGACCGCTCTGGACAATAAACTCAATTAGGGGGGGGGGTCCTACATCCCTGTTTGCTGGAAGGGCTTTGCATTCAGCTGGGTGCGTTTTTAATATGTTATGGTGGTAGTGGCTGCAAGGAGTTGTAGTTGTTGACGTGAGCCCTTATATGTTAAGGTACATTTATGGTACATGTGTTTTATTATATAGTCAGCCGTATGTGGTGCATACATATAGCACAGGTCATGCCTAGATAGGTGTTTTTGTAAACAGGCAACGAGCTACTGAGTAGAACAGGCTGATCCTAGGATTTTGGGCAACACTCTTCCGAGGTGCGCTGCATGCACCCTCATGCACATGCGCTTGGATTGGTTTCATTACAATGTGCGTGTTGTGCAATTTTGTGGTAGCGTGAGATCTTACTGAGCTTCCTATTTGCATGGTGGTGATCACGTCCATGAATGCTGGTACTATTTTGTCAAGCCAGTCAGGTTGTATTGCAATGACATCTCTTTGTCACGTTGTAATGTTGTAATACGATGTCATCTCTTTGTGGACCTTTTGTCAAGCCAGTCAGGTTGTAATGCGGTGTCATCTCTTTGTCAGGTTGTAATGCAATAATGCCATCTCTTTGTCTGAACCTGCGGTTCTTGTATAGATAAAAAATGCAGGCATTTACAAACCACTCCCCACAGTAAGGAAAAGGTGCCACATTGGTAGCAGGTATAGGATTCTGCCTTAAGGAAGATTTATAGATGTTACTAAAGCATAATACAAATCATCTTCACAGTAAATACGCACATTCACTTCCCCCCGCAAAAGTAGCCTTGACCTATATTATGCACAGGGGGAACAACAGTTTATCATTTATCTTGGATATTGAGCCTCCCTTAAGATAGCATCTTTGGTGAATGACTGTATTAATATGTGTTGATTCACACGGCCACTCAGGCAGGCAGGAAAGTTAGCAATGCATAAAAGCTCATTGTAGCATATGTGCTGTAACTTTTGAAATTTTGAGGCATAGACAGGCAGAGTATTCTGGTTGATGATTCAAAACCAACACAAAGAAAAGGAGCCTCTTGTTGCCTACAATTATGAGCATACACCTAACAAAGCTAGCGCCAAGGTGTATGGTGAGGCTCTAAAGAAGGGACATTATGGGGCAGCCGTTGCCTACTCAGATGTACTAATAACATAACATCTCTGTTGAAAGGTTTACAAGGTACAAGGAAAAGGCCTTCAATCAAAGCGTGCAACTGCTAGCCTGCTCATAAAAAACAATCAGTTTATGCAGGAAAAATTGGAGTTTGCTGTTGTTCTGGCGCAAACAGGAGGTAGAAACATCCTGTGCTCATGTTTATAAGGATAAGGACTCATATCTCCTGCAAAGAGACACTGTATAGGGGTGTGTGCAGTGGAATAACATGCTGTTCATCCTGGACACCATCATCAGCCTCACACAGATGACAGGCAGGGGAGGACCTGGGGTTCCATGTTGCGGTCTCAAAGCAAAGGGTGTGGACACGCAGTCTGAAACGGGCAACACTGCGAATGACATCTCGAGTGGGAGGTCAAGGAAAATAGATTCGGAAGGGCAAGGCTGTAGGGAGAACGAGGAGCCAGAGCCTTTTTTGGGGGCAGTGCACACCATCTGCTGTACGTGAGAAATTTGCTGTTGTGCTCTCGTGGGCTGCCATCAAAATAAAGTGTCCAAAACTCCAAGTGTCTATCTCTGAGGTCCACAACAAAACAACTGAGGTCAATAAACTCACAGTTCCGCAGCTTTTCTTTGAACATGTACTCTTGTACCAGACCAGTCATGGCTGAGAAAAAAATTGGGAAAACCAGCAGTCATCAGACCTGGAGCTCAGTCGCATGTCAGCATGTAAAACTTTGGTGCTGGCAGTGATGCTGTTGCATTGGGTCAGATAACTGTAAAGACGCATGGTGGCACGAAACCAGTTGAACTGTAGGGGCTCAGCCAAGGCCACACTCTCGCATAACGCAACAAGAAGGAGTAGTGTCCCTGACCCCAAGGATTTGTTCTAACACTATCAGCAGCCACTTCTGAACTGGGTTGTCCATCTCTTTGCCTCGTTGTATAAAAGGAGTTGACCAGATCTGGCTCGCGTACATGCTAGCAGGAATTGCATAAGTTTTGAGGAGCCAGATGTGAGCGTGCAGCCTGTTAGTAAGGATATTCTCTTTTACGAACTTTTTAACTCTGAAAGTTCCAGCCGTGGAGGGTCTCAGCGCTGCAACCGCAGTGATCTGTTTGTTATTTTGTCACACACCATGCCCAGGTATTTAAATGTGTCGGTGTTGGATAGTTGCGTGCCGTCATATTAGAGAGGAGGCAGGTGGTTGTCAGACCTGGAGTTGAAACACATCACCTCAGATTTGTGTGTGATTACCGTAAAAGATTTCTGTGGGCATAAGCTCTGAGCCTGTTGAGCCTGGATTGCAGCTGGACATTGGACAGGAGAGAGAGGTTGTCAGCAAACAGCAGTATTGGGACAGCATAATTTGGAATGCCAGCAAGTGCGCCCTGTACCCCTTCAGCCAGACTGTCAAGTTTAAGTAGATGAAAAACAGCAAGGGGGAGAGGGGCAGCCTTACTTCACACCAAACTCTGGCTGCACACTTGCTTGCTTGTCCCCATCCAGCAGTGTGTACTCATCTGTGCAATACAAGTATGCCTGCTTGAAGTCGATGAAAGCAGTAAACAGTCGTGATGTGCTTGCTTGTAGTTTTTAGGCTGCATCTTTCAAGCATCTTGATATGAAGAGTGGCTGCAGCGTGCTTCTGCCAGGGAAGAAACCAAACTGGACATTTAGGATCTTGTTATGCTGGCCACACCAGTCTTGAACGATAGAGCGCAGAACATTGGCAAACAATTTGTACAGCGTGCCACTCATAGCGATCATTCTGAAGTTGCCCGGATTTTCCACTGGCCCCTTCTTGTGAATAGAAGTAAGCTTGGCTTCTTTCCAGGACCTGGGAATGCGTGCTTGTGTCACGAGCATGTTGAAAAGAGCGGCTCTGTTGAAAGAAAAAACAAAAAACAAGAAAGACAATGCAGGCAGCTAAGATTCATACGCCACATTTGTTAAAAGAAAGGCACCATTTTAGAACCAGGTACCGTAAGAATCTTCCGCTTGTGAGAAGATCAAATTGTCAATGGAAATCAAGAGGGATGCAGACTCAACCTGAGACCAGCTCCTGATAAGAGAATTGATAGGTTTGAAACGGTTTAGGCTAGGATTAGGATTTGTACTGAAAAAGGCTTGCCTGGTATGGACTAGTTGCAGCAGCGTAATTATCAGAATGGATATCATATGGCGCTTGGAAGCAAATTTTACTCTCAAAAGGATGGTGTGGAGGGTAGTACTATAACTTGAAGGGTGGTGACGTCGCTTTTCATGCTCTTTCTCAAGGTGCTCGACTGGTTTTCAGGTCTAGTAGTATCCTCACCGTACTTGATTTCAATGAGGTGGATGTGACATTGAAGAATGATAGGCTGATGTTGTTCGGGGATGAATGTGCTGCTGGTGGCTGATGAAGCTCCCAATCGCCAACAGTCGCTCCCTGTCGCTTTGAAGGATCAATAAACTGTTTTTTTACAGAGAAGGACAGCATCTGGACGGCAGGAGGTTAGCCTACTTTTGCTTGAGAAACGGGGTGGAAATATCCACTTAATTACGATTCTATTTTCAGCTGTTTCAAGATTCCAGAGATTTTGCATAGCCAGTCATTCGCTGCCGATATCCATGGAGACAAAGCAGGACGACCCTAGATCATACTGCTAGATCATTGCTAAGTTGTGTCTCTCAGCGATCATATTTCTTATCCCTAATTGTATATGTGTGTTGGCACCCAGAGAGGATGTGCAGGGCACTGAAGTCTAGTTGTGGGCAAAGGGAACAGCAGGTCGGACTCGCTGCGCTCTTGTTTAAACATGATTAGAAAGAAAAGAACGCAGATAGTGCAAATTAAACACTACCGGCATGGATTAGGAAAGGATGTTATTTTGTGTTCTACATAAGGAAGCTTGATCGCGTTATCTAGCTATAAGCTTCTTAGTGGAGACTAGTCTTTTGTTTATGCATACTATCTCTTTTCTTTCCATGTACGTTTGAGCCACTGTGCCTGAAAGCATTTGTCAATAAATGGCTGATTGTACCGCAGTGGTTTGTGAGAGACAGCGGACAAGGGGAGCTCGGAGGTCAATTCACAGGACCTGCTGGATATCCTTGCTGGCACGTGTAAACATGTTTAAACTTGTGGTTCTATAACTATCCATTTCTTTTGCTAGTAAACAGTTTTTTCCTCCCTCAATGCGGGGATGAGCGTGCCACCACCACTCCTGGAGCTACAGTTTGAGCAACCAAATTTTTGCTATCATACCGAAAAGGCAAAACTATCTCTGGTTGCATAAAGGATTGAGGATTGCCTTAAAAATGGGCAGGCAATTCACTACTTTTCTTTGAAACCTAAAATCAATTTAATACAATGCTCTCAACGAAGCAGAATGCCGTGGCGCCAGCTGGTATGCAGAGGAGCCGGGGCTCTCTCAAGGTCCAAGCAGCCATCCAACAGATGCCGGGAACCAGGAGTCCCGCGCAGACCGGCTCCGTGAGTGGAGGCTATTTTTCCGTGTTTTGGTTGTAGGCTAACTTCCTCTGGTGGGGACTGCACTCCTTGTTGCCAAGCAAGCAGAGTCTGTACAGTGTGGCATGCATCCCAGGAGTGTGCAGCAACCAGGCAGTTGACAGGAAGTGTTCCGTATGAGGAGCCTGCAGGCACGCTCAGGCCTCCTCTTCCCCTCTTGCAGGTTAAACAAGCAATGACCATGACAGAAAAGATTCTAGCCAGAAAGTCTGGCAAGTCCTCTGTCCGGCCAGGAGACAACACCTGGACAGATTGCGACAAACTCATGACACACGACGTGTGCGGTCCAGGGACGTTTGGCATCTTCCAAAAGGAGTTTGGAGAAAATGCCAAGGTGCGAGCACGCTCAATTTGTCCTTGTACCCGTACACATGTGCACGCATACGCGCGCATACACATGCGCAGGCGTGCACACACACACACACACACACACACACACATACAACACACATTCACATTAACACATACACGCACAAATATACACATACACGCATACATAACACCCAGCTACATTCAGACATGCATGTGCACATACATATAAACAGCACATGCACACATCCCCACACAAACATGCACACATATACGTGCATGCAAGCGCAGTGCACGCATACACAAACACACATGCGCTTACAAATCTGTGCGCATGCGCACACACAAAATACACACATACACACAAAATGGCAAACACACACGCACGGACATAGTCGGCCCCGTGAAAAACCCACCCTACCAGTCCCATTTAGCTCTCCACCCAATTTAAAGCCCCCTATACCTCATCTGAATGCAAGATACTTGGTGTTATATCTAAATCATTGACATTTGCTGGAAATTTGGCATTCTGGGGGGTTTTGTGGGGCCCGCTGCGTATTTTGCACCCACTTTGGCAGGGGAAAGGTGCATTTCTGAGGTTGCCCCGATTGACCTCTGCTTCAGGATATAAGCATTATAAATGTCATGTAACAATGCTGCAATGTCAAATTAGAGTCAGGGCCGCCCAAATATCTCCCCAGCCTCTGCACCTCTCCCCAACCTTGAAGCATCTGCTGAAAGGGAAAAATCAGCCATCCAATGCATGTCTCAGGTCACGGAATGGTGGAGTGGGTGAGATATGCGTGCGCAAAGTTAAGTGACGATTTGGCTGGCAGGGGGATGAGTTTTTTACGGGGGCGACCATATGCGTACAAGCGCAAGTACAGAAAGGGGGCAACCGCAAACACAAACATTGAGCATACAGAAGGTTACACATCTTTGAATCACAAACACACACAGGTGCAGACATACATGCACATTTACGTACTTCCAAAGAGACACCCACACTCCGATGCCCATCCATGCATTGACACAAATAAATAGGCGCAAACGTACGAGCATGCACGTGCATAGACGCAAATATATGTACGTACACGTGCGCATACACATTACCTACAATACACACAGTACATACAATACACACACATACACACACAATACACACATACACACGTATACACACACAAACGCATATCCATATACATCCCCCCCCCTCCCTTACACACAAACATTCACACACACACGAGCATACATAACACGCACGTACGTACAGACAGGCATGCATGCGTACTTACATGCGTGTAGAGAAGCACGTCCACATATGCCCACTCACACAAATACAAATGTACGTACATACACACATGACCATAATATATAAATACGCACCCATAAGTACACGTGCGTACACACACATACACACACGCACTAACACGCACACACGCACACACCACAGTTAGCTCTCTGAAGCATCTCTCAAAGAAAGCCAGCAGACAGGCAAAGTTGACGTTTGCTGTACATGCCCTCTATGTGTCCAGTCAGAAGAACCTTCAGGTCAAGCTGCAGTCTACGACTTATTATTTTGTACTCGCTTGTGCGCCCTGACTTGCGCAGGTTTGGAACCCTGACAAGGTTGTCATCATCCCAGACCACTACATCTTCACCGCAGACTCACGTGCAAACCGCAATGTAGATATTCTCAGGTAAGTTTGTATGTTTGTGGGCTGGTTAATGCATGCAAAGCATGACCACCCTGGTTACATGGCTACCCAGTTGCACAGGCGAAGCAGGGGTTGGCCAGAACGTGTATGCACTTGTACATGATAAGGGTTGGCCAAAACTATATATACATGTACGGTGTATGGTGTAATTATGGTACTTACGGCACGGAGATAACTGAATGACGGTCGTATACAATGTATATATACAGTTCTGGCCAGCCCTGGGCATTACACATGATGTATGACATATGATATATGAGTGTGTATCTGGAGCTCACCCTCTGCTTATCTGCTGAGATTCTCGTTTGTATACTATGATTAGTCCTGACCACTTCTTTTTGCATGGACCCACGGCTCACGCTGCTTGGCTTCAACTGCTCTAGAAGCGTCTTAAAAAATTGGGGCAAAGCTTGGCCAGGCCTGTACCAGGGTGCTTCTGCAAATCAGGCTCTGCTTAATTTATGCTTTTACGCACAGGGAGATGGCCGACAAGTACAAGATCAAATACTTCTATGACATAGTCGACCGCTCCAACTTCAAGGCCAACCCCAACTACAAGGGAGTATGCCACATTGCCCTTGCAGAGGTACGGAGGTTGAAATGGACTTTACACGCCTTGGGCTTGCCGGAACCATGCTTGTATGTACATCTAAGGTTGACAAAACCGTTTTTGGTAGCAAATTTGCAGCAGCACTGTGTGTATTCACAATTTCATTCACTGTGTGTATTAAGGAGCAAATAAGTGCAAATTTTTGGTGGGACAAAGCAACTAGCGTGTGAGAAACCAGATGTGCTTGCCTGCTAATTCTATTTTAATTGCATGGGACAGTGGGGATATGTGACACTTACGGTGTTGGTTTGTACCAGGGTTGTTCAGTTCGTTTTTTGGGAGCAAGGGTTCGATGAAGTTTGTGAAAGTTCTAGAACCCTCGATATATTTAAGGGTTTGATGTGCAATTCTGGGAAACCGGCCCTTGGGTTTTTCCTTCCACCTTCAAATCTTACCAAACAGGTGTGTATGTTTGTTTATAAATAATCGTGGGAAAAGAAAAGGAGCGGAATGGGACCATGTCATCATCGTAGAACAGAAAAAGAAGAACCCTGGCGTTCAATGTGAGTGCTGCATTAAACAAATCCCTAGCAGTACAAAAATATTCGACAGTTTGGCCTTGGGACCAAGGAAACCTCCTGGCCTGGCACAGATTATAGGTCATATTCCATATATACATTGAATATGTTACTTTTACTGCAAGGAAAGAGTGGGACTGAACAGGGGGGGCTGCTGCACCTTTCAATTCCGTTAAAATGCGTGAAAGTTTGCGAAGCCGGGCTTTTGGCTGAACCTTGAACTGAACAACCCTGGTCTGTACGCATGTGTGTGTATGTGAGTGTCCGCGCTTGGGTACACATTTGCATGTGCTTGCTTCTGGTAAACGTGCAACAGCACAAATGTCTGTATGTCCCCTCATAGTATCTCGTATAAGCAGGTGCTCAGCACTCTCCCAGGTGTACTCACATATGCCCCACCACACCTCTCCACACAGGAGGGCCACTGCAAGCCAGGGGAGGTGCTGTTTGGCACCGACTCCCACACTTGCAACGCAGGCGCCTTCGGTCAATTTGCCACGGGAATCGGCAACACCGACGCCGGCTTCATCCTGGGTACCGGCAAGCTGCTCATCAAGGTGGGTAGCAGGCCATTCATTGTGCTGGTGTGGCAACGGGTGATTTCCGGCAGTGCTGTTGATGGTCAGGTTGTTTGGCTGTTGCCCACTGTGCGCACAAACACTGCACTTACGGGAATGAAGCCGTCCATGTTGCGCTTGCAAACTTTTCCGATGCTGCCCCGTGCGTTGGGCTGCTGCAATGCCTCCTCTTCTCCCTGTCACCTTGCTCCTTTCCATCCCTCTTGCTCCAACCTCCAATGCCTGTCATCCTGGCAATCACACAGCGCGTACAACAGTTTCTGACGCACACACTTCCTCCTGTGTACAGAATTCCCGACGATGCGCGGCATTGCTCTTTTTCCTCTGCCTTCAAAACGCTTCATATGACGATTCTAAATGTTCTTGCCTCCCAACGCCCCTCCCCCCCCCTAAATAAATATCTAGTCACAGAAATGCTTTGAAGTAGGCCATAGAACGTTTTCAGGCAAATATCTTGTGTTTCTCTATCTGCCTACCACCTCACGTCGCACACCAATAAGCGTGCTTCCAACTTTGAAAACCCTCAGGTGCCTCCCACCATGCGCTTTGTGATGGATGGAAAAATGCCAGAGTGGCTGCACGCCAAGGACCTCATCCTGCAGGTACGCTCGTGTGTGTATGTGTGTATGTGAGTGTGTGTGTGTGAGTGTGTGTGTGTGTGTGCATGTGTGTGTGAAAGTGTGTGTGTGTGTGCTCGCTTTTAAACTGCTGTCGCACTCCCTTCCCACACAGTCAACGTGCAGCGTTGGCTGTTGTTCCTTGCAATACTCATGTAACTCCGGCATGTTGATAACACAATTGTATGAATCCAGCCCTTGCTGCAAAGAGGACGAGCCTCCGTGGGCTGTTTTGTTGCAGTCCTTGCAAGGAGGCCCTACCTGCATGCGTGATTACTGATTTAGGCAGAAAAAATGTGTGTTTGCTTGACAACTGAATCAAGATGAGTGTGTGTATAATGCAACAACAATTCAAAGCAGGTTCTCATTCCATATGTCATACAGTCATGCTCGCATGCCCTCCAAAGTGTGCTGCTTGACGAAAGCTTGCCTGCCCTCGCTTGTACCCACACTTTTGCTCATGCATGCAGGTAGCAAACTCACGATTGGTTGACGCAGGCTCTGTTACATCTGTACCATTAGTAGCATAGGCACATCCGAGTGCGAAAACATGTCATGACCATTCCACACTGCTCCTCCTGCAGATCATCGGTGAGATCTCGGTGTCAGGCGCGACCTACAAGGCCATGGAGTTCAGTGGCACTGCCATTGAGAGCATGACCATGGAGGACCGCATGACCATCTGCAACATGGTGGTGGAAGCGGGCGGTAGGTCCTTTCGTTTACTTTTCCAGTTTTGCGATCTGAACGTGAACAGTCAATGCTTTACACTGCCATCTTTAGATCTAGATCATGTTTTTTAGCAGGTGTTGTAGGGCTCTTGTGCTTTACAACACCTCGCAAACACACACACACACATGCATAAACCCGCACACACACACGTACACAATTGGTGCACCAGACGCATCCAATATGCATTTCATTCACAACACATGTTTGTATATGGCAAACACAGTTGGTGAATTCGTGCCTATCCTCATATGAATACGTTTTTATGATTCTGTACATGCACGAGCATATGCTCCTGTCTATGTTGTTCTCTCCCCGCCCAACGCAAGGCAGCATCAATGTGCTTTTTCAAACAACCTTGCAGGCAAGAACGGCATCGTGTCCCCTGACCAAATAACCTTTGACTATGTCAAGGCACGCAGCAGCGACCCGTTTGAGCCAGTGTACAGTGACAGCGACGCAAACTTTGTGGTGGACTATAGGTAAGTTTTTGAAACACACTCAAGGTGTTAGCTCCTCCTCCTCCTCGTGTGTTTGAATGCCCCGCTACTCCATACACTTTCTGCTGCAAGAAAAAGAAAATGTAGAGGAAGCCGAAGCCCTTAGCAGTGGACGTACACATACTCGCACAAATGCGCACACGCATATTTACACTTGCACACATGCACACACATATATGCTTGCACACGCACGCACTCACGCACACGTACATACACAACTACATACACATACACCACTTGTCACTCATGCACTGAAACACACTCAGGTGGGATGTGTCAAAGCTGGAGCCTTTAGTGGCTGCTCCCCACTCGCCTGACAACCGCAAGCTGGCACGCGAGTGCTCCGGCACCAAGATTAACAGAGTGTACATTGGTTCATGCACAGGTAGGGACACCCTTGGGCTGTGTGAGTTTGGTTGGTGTGTGTGTGTGGTGTGTTTGATCTGCATAACTTTCCTCGCTACGCCTCATTCAGCGGCCAAGTTGTGCCTTCTTTGTTGGTTAAAGTAGTCCTTGGTAATTTCTTGGCGGTGGAGAGCTTTATCACCGCCACGTACTAAACTGTCTTGGTAAGCCGTCCAGGAGCCAACACCAACAATGAGTCATTTTGAGTGGGGTTGCAAGCATGCACCGTTTACTTCATGCTCTGGTCGCCATAATTAGCGGGGCAGAATTCAATAAGAGGCACGCGCCAATGCATGCCTTGTGCAGAAAGCTGAACTCTTCCTTGCATCTAAGTCAAAAGTCACATGATGGATTGTTGTTTATTGCTCCACGCAGGTGGAAAGACGGAGGACTTCCTTGCTGCCGCACAGCTCTTCCACAGAGCCCAGCGTCAGGTGCAGGTGCCCACCTACTTAGTGCCTGCCACACAGAAGGTACGTACGTAAGCAGGAAAGCACTGTAAAGTGCAATTGCTGATTGAATGAATTGAAGGGCTAGCAGCTATATGGGAGCCCAAACGTTTAGCTTCCTGCTGTGGTCAAGCCAAATGATAGACACGATTGAGCAGGGTCACTGGTCAGAAAAGCGGTGTTGAAGGAGGTAAAAGAATGCAGGACGGTGGGACGAGTGAACTCAAAGCTGTCCCAGTTCTTCATTCCTTTGTGCACATACACACATGCGCATACACACATAAACGCACATACACAGATACACACAAACGCTCACAAACACACACACACACACACACAGACACACTCGTACTCACAAGCACAAGCACAATACAAAACACGCCCCTCTGCAGGTGTGGGCTGACGTGTACACCATGCCTGTGCCCGGCTGCGACGGCAAGACGGCTGCAGAAATTTTTGAGGCTGCAGGTGCTGTGAGCCCAGCTGCTCCCTCCTGTGCAGCCTGCTTGGGTGGTCCAAGAGACACCTTTGCTCGTATGAATGAGCCAGAGGTGGGTTGCGCGTGGGTTGTGAAGAGGCGGCAAGGGCTAATGAGGTGATATTTAACACAGCAGACGAGCACCATAATACTATGACCACATTAATTATAGGCCACTGGTCGTAAGCCCGCCAGGGCGTCACCAGCGGCGGACCCCAACGGTACAGCGCAAGATTTTGGGTTCGCGCAGCTTCCACCCTCTCAGATGATAAACCTGAATTCAGCATCGTGTTCAGCAATTCTGTTAAGCCAGGTCCGGCAGAACAACAAAGAATTTGGAGCTCCTCAGCTCATCCCAGATCCGCTCCAGCACAGAGGGGCACGAACTGGCCCATGTCAGAATCCCTATTTTCTCAGGAGTACTCTGCGATGGCGCGGGAACCAAACCTGCAGCGTGCAGGCCGCAATCCACAGTTCACGCGTGGAAGACGCGCTAAGAAGTGCCCCGATGACATATTTTTTTGCAAGGCGCATTGCTGACGATAGCTACGTATGATTCCGCCACTCAAACCCAGTTGAATTTACGGATTCACTTTGTGATTGGCTTGCTCCTTACTTTGCTTCAAATTTTATGTGTCCAAAGCGCATCCGGCCAGATTGAGCTTGCACGCCTCTGCCCGCTAGCAATAACCAATCGCACCAATCGCACGCGGCGTAAATTTCTCAACGTATTAAACGCTGGCTAAGCTTGTCCGCCGCTCCAGCGCAGAAATCGGCATACTTGCTCGGTTTAATAAGCACGCATTATAATTAAAATACATTGACGGGCTGGATTTCTTCCGTTGTTCTCTCGTTTGATTATTTTGCTTCAATCATAGACAATAGCACGTAACTTGCTCGCTCGCCCTGCCCCACCTACCCCCCCTTCACCCTGCCAAAAATTGCTCAGCACACACATTTAATTATAAAATCTTCACTTGCTTGCTTGCCCTCCCCCCCCCCCCTTTTCCCTGCCTAAAAATGCTCAGCAGCGTCAGGCTTGTCGAGATACGCCGTACTTCGGCTTTCTTGACCGTAAATATCGTACCGTTATACGCCATACAATTCGGTGCAAGTACGGTCTGTTTGAAAATACGGTGTCTGACCGTACAGTATGGTGCCACCGTACAGCACGATTTTGACCGTAATTTGGCCGTTTGGCTCCAATTTTGGCCCAAAACATTCCTTGTCTTTTTGCAACAATTAGTTATGAATAAAACACAAATTATTAACCAGGAATTAAGTACTGCGTCCGACTTTGAGTTTCCATGCAAGCCACTGCTGTGTGCCCTTCCCCGAGCTGATGTAGCTTTAACCCAGCCTCAGGGTCGTTCAGGGACGCATTGTGTGGCGCCAGCTCATAAGGGGAGCATGCTGGAGGTGGATATGGGAGGTGTTTGAGGCGGAGGGGCCTTTCTGAGGCCATGTTTGCACTGGCAGTGCCAGCTTGGCACCGTATTGTACACCGTACCGTATTTCACCGTAATAACATTAAAATACGGTGTGGCAATCACCATAGTACACCGTATTACAACAAGTACGGTCCACACCATACAAACCGTAATTGTACCGTACAACTCAACAAGCCTCAGCAACACACACATTATATCTTGATTGATTCCTTGCCCGCCCCACCCCCACCCCCTTCACCCTGCAAAACAAATGCTCAGTGCACACACATTTTGTCCCTCCCCGTATCACGGCTTGTCAGCTACCAAAAAATAATTGTTCCAGCGGTCTGGGAAAAAGCTTGTGTTTCAAAGTTTTTAATTATCCACGCAACTATGGCTTGCTTGTCTGCAGGTGTGCGTGTCAACCACAAACCGTAATTTCCCTGGCCGCATGGGACACAAAGAGGGCCAGATCTTCCTTGCCTCACCTTTCACTGCTGCCGCCTCAGCCCTCAAGGGCTACGTGTGCGATCCTAGGGAATACATGTGATTTTATTTACTGCAAAACGAACTTCCTTGCGGATTGACGACTGGATTCACGTTGAGAACCTGTGTCCTTGTTTTTTTTGTCTTTCTTCAACGGCAGTGGAAAGATATGGGATATTGATTCATTTTAGCTTTTTAACCAGCATGAAATTTTGCACCTCTAACGCAACACGACCAATTTATTAGTGTGGGGAGTCATAAAGGGGTTTTGGGGGGGGGGTGTTATCGGTTATATTGGGCCGGAGGCCCAGAATTTACATGTGCATGTCAGGAATTGTTTTTGACGCCTCCTGCGTGCCTATACAATTTTTTTCTGGAGCCTCCTGCAGCATCACACACTTTTATTATATAACCTTAACTCGCTTGCCTTGCCCTACCCATCCCCCTCCACCCTGCCTAAAAATATTCAGCGGCATCAGGCTTGTCAAGATACGCCGTACTTCGGCTTTCTTGACAGTAACGGTACCGTACCGTAATATGCCATACAATACGGTGCAAGTACGGTCTGTTTGAAAAGACGGTGTCCGACCCTACAGTACGATTTTGACCGTAATTTGGCCGATTGGCCCCAATTTCGGCCTAATATATTTTTCGTATTTTTGCAGAGCGAGGGGGTTATCTGAGGCTAAATTTTGGTACGGTTTTGGCATGCTCCTAGGGTATGGCTCCCTTACTAACTTGCAGGTTTCAAGCTCAGCTCTGATATGCGGATGGATCTTCGATTCAGCCCCGCATATCAGAGCTGAGCTTGAAACCTGCAAATTAGGGGAGCCATACCTAATCAGCCGCGGCGTAAGGGTAAGGGTAAGGGTTACACAGCTATATCCGCCAGCGAGGGCAGTTGAGCTATAGCATAAAAAAGCCAGCTTCAAGAAGAGAAAGAGGCCAGACTGAACAAGACACCAGAAAAAGAAGCTA
>Ga0307963_1000394_pt1 | contig 28603 bp, 34 predicted proteins | sample OrgLakmetagen594_FD_201829 | JGI IMG/M metagenome (GOLD analysis project Ga0307963, IMG submission 201829) | Saline water microbial communities from Organic Lake, Antarctica - #594 | ecosystem: Environmental > Aquatic > Non-marine Saline and Alkaline > Saline | place: Antarctica: Organic Lake... | reverse complement strand
CCTCCTGGATTCGACTCATATATATACCAATTGATAGCTCTCGACGTCAGGATTCCGAATATATAGTTTTTAATCGATGTGACACGTGTCGTCCAAAAGTTATTCTTCCTACACCCTCCTGCTGTGACAAACAAACATACTTTTCTCTGAACCCGGTATGGCTGATCTGTCAAAGGCCATAGTTTTTGATTTGCCAAGGGCCAAAGTTTTTGATCTGCCAAGGGCCAAAGTTTTTGATCTGCCAAGGGCCAGAGTTTTTGATCTGCCAAGGGCCAAAGCTTTTGATCTGCCAAGGGCCAAAGATTTTGATCTGCCAAGGGCCAAAGTTTTTGATCTGCCAAGGGCCAGAGTTTTGTCACCCCTTGAGCGCACCTGCTCCAAAGCAGCATTGCTGGCAGAAAGACGGCGGCTAAGATCACCCTGCTGCTGATCAGCCTCCTCGCTCCAAACCTGCATTGCACATCACATTTCGCCGACACTTGTTTTTTGTGGCAATTCATGAGCACATTTAAACGGCAAGACTTTTGCTATTTGCTATTTGACCACTGCGCTGCTGACACATGTTTTTTGTGGCATTTCATGAGCACATTTCAACAGCACGCCTTTTGCTTTTTGACCACTGTGCTGCTGACACAGGTTTTTTGTGGCAATTCATGAGCACATTTTAACCGCACGCCTTTTGCTTTTTGACCACTGTGCTACTGACCTGCCTCTCATCTCTGAACCTGAACCTGATTAACCACGTCAAAGCTCCTTTCAGAGTTTAAACACATACAATTGCATTGATTAAATTAGCGCATGGACGCAACAAGGACATAAGACGAAGGCAGGTACGTGAGGTTGGCCAGAACAGTATACATACACCGTACATTTGATGATTCCCTGCCAAAAATACATTATACATACACTGTATGTATATATATGGTTCTAACCAACCCTACAATTAAGACATCACTGTTGTGAGCCACACTTCTGCTACCCATTCGCTGGCTGTCCCCTACTAAGCAACATGTACACCAAACATCGCCTGCACCCCCTGCATCTACGTTTTGCACCACAGTTCTGTTTGAGCCTGTTGCACAGCTGTTTTTGTGTAGCTTATTCACTCAAATCATTGCAGTTGTGCAACACGCCTGCAGCTGCTGTTTCAACACGCCACACTGCTGTTTCACCTGCAGCTGCTGTCTTGCCTGCAACTGTATGTAACACACTGCTGCCTCACCTGCAACTGTATGTAACACACTGCTGCCTCACCTGCAACTGCTGTTTCAACACGCCACACTGCTGCTGCAGCTCCGCTATAGCGTCGTCCTTGAGACGCTGCATGCTCTCCAGTTCCCACGTCAACGCGGTCGCCGCTTGCTCGTGTTTCCGAGAGGCAGACAGGGCAGCCTATGACGCAGCGCAAACTTTTAACTGTTGCACGTCTCTGAGAGGCAGACAGGGCAGCCTACGTTGCAGCGTCTTCCTCAATCGAATCTTTGCTTGTGCCGTTTGCTTGTGTTTTTCAGAGCAGAGAGGGCACCTCGTGATGCAACTCAGACTAGAACCGTCACACAATGCACTGACCACTCAAAATATCTGCATGCGCAGCCTGCTTATGTTTTTGAGAGGCAGACAGGGCAGCTTGTGATCATACAATGCAATGACTTTTTCCATCTTTGCATGTTCTCTAGCTAAATTCCTCAGGGCAGCTTCTTGCACGTGTGTGTTCTAGGATGACAAGTGGCCAATGACACAAATTAATTGGTGTGGCCTTGGGTGATCTAGAATGAGTGGCCGATGACATGAATTATTTGGTGTGGCCTTGGGTGATCTAGAATGAGTGGCCAATGACAAAAATTGATTGGTGTGGCCTAGGATGACAAGTGGCCAATGGCGTAATCTTTTGACTGTAGCTCCGGGCCTCTCTGCTCCATGACAGTGCGGAAGCTATTTGCGCATGCCTCATGCCTCTCCACAGCAGTCAGGGCAGCATGCGCACCAAAGTGGCTCCTTCTCTGTTGTCATGGTGGAATGAGCTGTTTTCCTGCCTATCATAGGCAGCCTATGCTATTATTCCTCTTCTTTGTTCCCTTTAAACACACATGACCAGTCGTAGAGGAGCGTGTGTGTGTCCCTCTCTCTCTCTCTCTATATATATATATATCTATCTATCTATATCTCTCTCTCTCTCTCTCTCTCTCTCTCTCTCTCTCTCTCTCTCTCTAGTATATATAGGACATGCATTGATCTGTCCAGCAACAAGAAGCAGGAGCACTTGTTTTACATGTTGAACACGTGTGTATAAATGCACACGCATGCATAGCCTGCATGTGTTTACAACTCTGAGGCCTAAATTGCATCTAGCTCCTGCACCTGTGTGCAGTGTGCAAATAGAGCATCTTGTGCACACACCTCCAAATCGGCACGCATGAGCACGCACGCACACACACAAACACAGATACAAACACATCACATCACATCAACCTCACACTTAAACTCATATTCACACTCACACACACATGACACATGCACATATACACACAAACACACAAGCACATTCACATGCACGTACACACACAAGCACTCTCATAAACACAGACCTCTGTAGCCTTAATTCTGTCCAGCTCCCGCACATGTGCAGCACGTGCTTCTGTCTCCCGCTGTTGAGCCAGGGTTTTGGCCACCGCAGCTTCCTGGAGGAGTGAGGTTAAGCGCACAACTTTCATTTCTGTACGCTGTGAAAGAGGGCTCCTTTGTAGTGCTTGCAGCAGCATTTAATAAAAGAAAGAAGAAAGAAACAGCTGTGCAGGCTGTGGCGACCATTCCCCAGCAGAATACATCTTTCCATCAACATGGGTAAGACAAGTCGGTGTTTGTGCATCCTGTACAATTGTGTGTCGAGCAAAATACACTTTCCTTTTGACATGGTTAAGATAAGTCAGCGTTTGTGCATCCTATACAATTGTGTGTCGAGCAGAATACGCTTTCCCTTTGACATGGGTAAGACAAGTCAGCGTTTGTGCATCCTGTACAATTGTGTGTCGAGCAGAATACGCTTTGCCTTTGACATGGGTAAGATAAGTCAGCGTTTGTGCATCCTATACAATTGTGTCGAGCAGAATACGCTTTTCTTGTGACGTGGGTAAGACAAGTCGGTGTTTGTGCATCCTGTACAATTGTGTGTCAAAGGGAGAAAGCTGCCCCGGAAGCCTAGTGGTCTGTGGTCAGGCCAGACTTTTAAGGATCATGGATTTTTCCTGCATGGTTATCTGAGCAGTTAGCTGCCCAGCAGCGACAATCTCCGTCAAAGTTTTGGGTGCTAATATCTCCACTAGCGCATACTTTATTATGTGTGAGTATGAGCTTGTCCCTTGAATATTTCCACACGTGAAGCACAGCTAAGCTTTGGAGATGATGATTGCTATGGCCGTCTCAGGAGGGTTGCTTAGAATGAGTCTACTACAGTGCTTGATTCTGCACCATGCTTCACAGAAGAAGAAAAAACCTGGAAATGTCTGCTTTGGCACTTACGACACTGACAATTTGTACATCTAGGCGCCTGGTACCAAAGTCCAAGGCCGTGCAAGGAATTGACTTTCACGCGCATACGAAAATATTCACACATACACACAATGCACATACACACACGCACACACACGCACACACACGCACACACACAAAGCACACAAGAGCGTGCCTGCTGAGCGTCTTCTGCCTGCTGCCTGTACTTCAGCTCCAGCTGTTGTGCCTGGGCCTGGAAGTCCGCCCCCATCTCTCTGCGCTGTCGTGCCACCTCTTCTTCTGCCTCTGCTAACGCACGCTGCGTGCGAGAGGGGAGGAAGTACAACCATATCACGATGTCAACCTGCTTTCTCCACACGTCTGTCCATACTAGAGCGCATTCATTGCATGTGCATGGAGTCACTGCTAACGCGGCAGAGTGCATCCATCATCACCCACTGGCAAGCAAGCTCCCCATACACCTCATGTGCATCAGCGGCACCCGTACGAGGTTCGGAAGCCCTCTGCACCTGCCTTACGATGTCTGCCCGTATTGAAGGGGGAGGGAGGGAGCAAGACTGTTGCATGACTTCATCCTGACCTTTTTCCTGTGCTTCCTAGGATATCCATGCGATATGCATATGCGATGCAATGCGATATATGCGATGCGGTATGCATAGATATACATTCTAGGACATTCATGTTATCAAATAGGGCACTCCGCATGTGATAAGGGGGAAAATGCACGCGGGCGAGCGCACCATGCATTTTTCGTGAGCTCAAGTTTTTGATGAGCCAAGACACACATGGATGCATGCCTGAGCAATTTTTAGCGCATGGACTTGTCGCTTTGAGAACAGCATGCACAACACGTGCTTGTGCACGTCCATATGCACACCAAACCTATGCCAAGGCATTGCGTGCACCAGACTTACGTCTTAAAAGCCAACGGAACTTATAGCAACCTTGATGCAGCGCACTGTTGTCGTTGTTTCAGCAGCCAGTTCCAATCTACTAAATCATAGGAGCTTGTCTATTTAGACAAGCCGTTGGGGGTATTTTTCAAAAGATCCAGAACAGAGAAAATTCTCTTTACAAGAAAATTGCATTGCATTGATGTTGGAGTGTGGGAGCCGATGGTAATCCATAAAGGGCAATGACCAGCCCCACCTTTTTAGCACGACCCTCTATGCAGCATAGCCTCTTGTGCACGTGCTTGTTTTTCAAGAAAAGCATGCACACGACACATACCCACGCATGAACAATAACATGCACGCCACCATATACCCACATGCACAATGCACAATAACATGCACGCCATCATATACCCACATGCACAATGCACAATAACATGCAGGCCACCATACACCCACATGCACATGCACATACAACATGAACTCAAGGGCATGTGCTGTAGCTCCACACCCACCCACCTGTAGCACCCTCTTGTTGTGCTCATACTGCTCAGTTGCACGCTGCAATTGCTCAGCAGCAGACATGCGGGCATCCTCTACCTGAAGAAACCAATTTGACAGTGTTAGGATGTGTGTGCACGTCGTCAACCAGTGAGTGCATGCCTATGCGTGTGTGTTTGTGTGTGTGTGTATGTGTGTGTGTGTCCGGTTGATGTAAGCAGATGTAGTAGCAGACCTGCACAAAGGCTCTGACACACACACACACACACACACACACACACACACTCAGACACACACATACACACACAATCAGCAAGCACGCAAACACCTCTGCAGTAGTAGCGCTCAATACATAAGCTTACACATACCTGCTGTTGCAGCTCTGAACAGTTTGCTTGCGCCAAGAACTCCTCCTCTTGTCGGGCTGCTCTCTCAGCTTTGAGGTCTGCAAGCATGGTGCATCATACAGAAGAGGCAAGGGACCTGATGGCAGGATTCGTCAGAAGAGTCAGTCATGCAACACTGGCACCGGTCAAAAAAAAACACGATCCTGGGATGTATAATTGAAGAGAAGTGCGGATAGTGCCGTACTGGCAGTGTTTCGTGCCTCCTTTCCTCAACATTCCTGTTGAGGCTTTGTAAAACAATGCGCCCTCTGCGCTCAACAGGCCATCACATCTTCTTATGCCTCGCTACATATCTGCGGTTGCGCAGCCAGCAGATCTACTAGTGAAGGAAAGAGAAGCCACACAAGTAGGGTTGGCCAAAACCATACATATTTTTTATATTTATTATTTATAATATAATGTAAATACGGTATTTTGGGCAGGGATTTTGACCAATTACATGTGTATATACAACAAACTTAAGCGTTTCTGGCCATCCACACACACACACACACACACACACTACACACACACCTTCCTGTGCGTTGTTGCTCCCTCCTGCATTACAAACACCTGCAGCGCCTTCCCCATCTTGTTACACCCACCTACCTGTCCATGCCTCCTGCAGCTCGGCCAGCTGTCACGCGCCTTCCCTTTCCTCACTACACCCCGCCCATACACACCTCTGCGCATCTCATTGTAGGCTTCCCCTGCCGCTCCTCACTTCCCTTGGAAATGCTCACATCCCACCCACCATTCTGTGCCTCGGTGCATGCCTCCTGCAACACGGCCAGCTGTTGCGCATTGTCGGCGAGCACGGCTGCTTGCAGCGCGGCGTTGCCGTCGTATTGCTGGAGCTCGCTGTCCCTGTCTTGCAGCAGCTGCAGGTTGTACTCAAAATCTGCCTGCAGCTGAGAGAACTGTGAGTCCACGCCAGGGCAAAGGAGGGGGGCAGCGAGTGACTGTCAAGTGCTTGCTCGATGTTATTTCAATTGAATGCCTACGTGACCGAACAAAGCTAGATTGTGCTTCGGCTCATAATTATAAATTTGCATGGGCACACCATTGCATGGCCGAATACTCAGCGAGTTCCCTTAATTTCCATTTACACGCCATACACGTAACGAGCCTCGCAACCTCCGAGTGTGTATATGATCGGAGAAATAATTGCTCAGGCTAAAAAAGAGGGACCCTATGGGAGCCAGTAAACAACTTCCGTTGAAAGGGTGCTTTCCCAGATGCACTGTAATCTACCAGCTGAAGATGACATGTACAGTTTTAGAACGCTGCAGCAGTGTCAAAAATGCTATGGGGTGTCTGGGGTGGATTGCACTCTGAGGCCGCAGGAAAGGGAGGACAGGTGCAAGATTGCAAATACCGCGAAGTGCATGCAAAATGATCTGAGTGCCAATGAAGTGTGTGTGAACACAGCACATGTTTGGGCACCAAACAGGTGCTCTAGCTCGAAAACAATGGTGCTTCAAGCAGCAGAACCAGCTTGCAAGCTTCTGCTAGGGACCTAACAAACGCACAACCCCAGTCGCGTGCGCACACATGGGCACGCAGGCATGCACGCACACACACTGACAAACATTCGCGCAAACACACACATTTTTACACACGCAGACGCGCACACACGCACACACACAACACTCACACATGCACGCACACACACATACACACATACACACAGACACGCACGAACACACATGATACACACATACACACACAAACACATACACTCACACACACACACAACACACACACACAACACACACAACACACACACAACACACACACACTCACACACACACATGCACACCCCCACACCCCCGCACGCACGCACGTACGCACGCACACGCACGCACACACGCACACACGCACACACGCACACACGCACACACGCACACACACACACACACACACACATACACACACACACACACACACTGCCACGCACACATATGCGCATAAACAGTCACATTTGACACGACTCGGCGAGCTGTACAGGAACTTGCCTTGCTGAGATGCCCGCTGCATTCAAGTTCCTTCTCTTTGTACTGCAAGCGAAAAGGCAAGAACTGTGTGTAATAAGTCCAGGCACATGTTTTAGCGCTGCTTGCTTCTAACTGGCACATTACGTACGCGCTGCTCCAGCTCTTCGAGCGCAGCCTCCCGTAGAGCATGGACCTCCTGCTCCTTCTGAAGTAGTTGAGCCCTGGAGTCCATTGGGGTAGAACTCTAGCAGAAATTCTTGCATCACGTCATTTCAAAGGTGGCCAAAAACAAACTGCATTGTTTCTACTGAAAGTAAATTAAGTAACCTAACCAATGTACGTGCCTTTGAATAAAGTCAAACACATCAATGCACCGCTCGATGACACATACCTATCAAAAATGAATTATGTTTTCATTTATGACTTTGTCATACAGGCATTGCAATTTCCAAGATCAACCAATTTTGGTGCGTGCGCTGGGCTTGCGCGGTTCGTTGGTGTGCGGCACACGCCTGAAAATTTTTTCAGAATTGACGTCCTTTCTAAATATATTTTGGCACGTATTTTCCCTGGTAAAGAGAAAGGCCACTCAACGGGCAAGCTTGCACTTAGGTACAAAGCATGGCGGGCAAGAACCCGACCTACGCACAGCATGGAACAACCGACCCGGAGATGGGCGACGACTTGAAGGGCAAAGGAGGGAAGGCAGCAGGAGGAGGCGGAGCAGCTTCAGGTAAGCGTAAATGGACGACAAATAATATGATACACAGTGCTCACGCTGCACGCTTCACTGCTGCACGCTTCACTGCTGCACACTTCACGCATGCGCAGGCGTGTACACACGCTGCTTTTGATTCCTGGCTGTACTGCTCTCCGAGACCCTGTTACCGTACCCTGTGTAATCAACTGGGAAATGCAACGGGTCCTTGAACATATTAAAATGTACTCCAATCTACATAGCTGTCGAGACTCGATAGGTCAATATTTTATTATCATTGCTGGTCCGCCCCGCGCCCCCCTACCTAGACAAACATGCTGCTGCAGCATGATATATCACACAGGCTTCCAGAAGCGTTTGCTTCACCAGCTCAGTTTCGGGTTCAGTATGTAATCCAACTGCACACGCGCACGCACTGCAATGAACTATTTAGATATGATGACTTAACTAAAAGCAAGAAGGGTCAGATCTCAGCTGCGTGCACGTCCACAGCTAGTTCAGTGTTGAATTGGAGCAACAGCAGCCAGAATAAACTTGGTGACGATTAGACAAGTGGTAAGTCAGTAGGTTTTGGTCCTACCCAAGGTCGTGCTGGTCATATTATTTACCATCCCTTCTTAAGCACGCTCATTATTACTCCTGATGGAACAGGTGGCACGACTGCAATGTGGACCTGGCTCATTGTTGGAGCTTGTGTAACCACTGTGGTCCTTGGTGTCGCACTCGGCGTCGGCCTCGGTGTTGGTTTAAAAAACAGCAGCAGTGACAGATCCTCCACCATTGATAGGTGCGTCATTTCTGCACCATCAAACCTGTTATGAACGGAAGATCTGTCCAGGCTCACATCAAGCTTCCACAATTTAGTGACTTCCTTGTATGATTCTGTGCAACGTGTCCAATGCAGAAAATAAAGTCTAAGCAAGATGAATTACTATTTCATGACCTGATACTCCTTGTTTTTGTTTGGTCGCAGCAATAATGGTGGTGGTGGTGGAGGTGGACCTATAGAGATCGGCCCAAGCCAGGTCGTGCGTCGTTACTATATCGGAGCAGATGAAGTGTCTTGGGATTATGCTCCTTCAGGTGAGTGTTATGTGCTGCTTCAATCAAGGGCATACCCTGCAGTGGTATGTTTGTAGCTTAAATTATTTGTAAAGTTTCCTGTTCTGTTTTGTAACTTGGCTGTTCTTTAAAAAAGAGGCCTCCATCTTCTCAAGTGCGCACCCACCTGAGAAGACCTTTGGCAAGAGCCCACCACAATTCAAATGACAGGCAAGAACAAATGCTATGATGGCCTCATCGGCACGGTCATCCCTGAAGCAAACGGCATTCCCATGGACAACCTGTCTGGGTCTTTTAAAAAGGCTCAGTACCGCGAGTACACTGATGAGACCTTCACAACACTGAAGGAGAGGCCCGCAAGTCAAGCTCACCTGGGTATCTTAGGTGGGTGCGGTTGGATTCAAGCTAGATCAGTACTCATTACATGCAGGCAAAGAGCCGCTCCCGACATGAAATAAGAGAGAAGAGCCCCGTTTGTTGTCATAGGATGCTGCACGCCTTGTTCATATTCAACCCTGCTAGCGCAAATCTTGGCTAGGTGACATCTACAGATGCTTTACACGATTGACCCAAACACAGAAGCGAATTGCTGTAATTCATGCTTCAGGTCCCATGCTTGTGGCTGAGGCTGGTCAGTTCATTGAAGTGAGCTTGAAGAACAACCTTGATTTTGATGTCACATTGGTAAGTCAAGAGTGTCAAGAGTTGCTACCTGATTTAATAGCAAGTCCACATTGCGCTTACAGCACTGCGTGTATGCCTTGGCTCCCTGCCCACATGCATGCTGGGCTTTTTGAAATACAAGATCTCCATTCCTTGGATGACCCGCAGGAGCCCTCAGGTGGTGGATCCTGGCCCGTCAAGGGAACTGGGACAAGGAACGCAGGCAACACCCCTGGAGTAGCTCCTGGCGCTGTCTCCAAGCTCACCTTCCACGTAAGACAGGCTGTTTCTCTTCTTTACGGAACTATGTACCAGCTGGGATTGGAGCATGGTTCACATTATTGCACACATTCATTCTTACTTGCAATAAACAAGAAGGACCTGTCAAGTGGTGGTGTGAAAACAGGTTCACAAGCAGGAAAATCTAGGTCCCTCTTACATGCAAAATCAAGAAAATACCTTGCTTGTCATAGCAAGTCACTGTCTCCCCCTCTCACAAGTGAGAAGGAGGCGACGGCTTGAGCAACGCCCCGGGATGCTGCTGATGGATGTTTCTGTCTGAGAGCGCAAATTTGTTACAAGAAGACCATCTAAACTGCAAACAACCAAATAACTGTAAAACCGTTGATCACATTCTAGGTCCCAGGGATAATCACACGATTTGTCTCTGCCACCAATTGGGCGTGACATGCAAATTGTTCCCTCCTGGTTTCCTCTCAGGTCCCCAAGTCTGCCGCTCCTACTTTCACCAGTGCTGCTGATGCTAAGGCCATGGGCAAGCAGGTGCGCATCGCAATATTTATATGCCATGGGCAAGCAGGTGCGCATCACAATATTTATATTTCTCCGTTCTTTAGGCTAGAGAGAAAGCTACCCCTGGAATGCTGTGTCCTACAATGTTCTGAACCTGCCTTCTGATACTCCATGTTGTATGCAGACATCCAGGATGTACATGTACCGCTCCAGCCTGGCTCCTGCAGCTCATGACAATGCAGGTGATAAGTTGTTAAGAAATGGAAGAGCTTTGTCAACTCTCAGCCACTCTTTACATCGTTGCAAATCCAGGAGGCTGGTGGCCTTGCAACAAAGAGGTGTTTATAAATTCCTTTGCCTGAGTAATGTGCATAGCATCATCAGTGCTTGCCTATTCCCTTACTCACATCTACAGGTCTTGTTGGGCCCATCCTGATCACCTCCCCTGGCATGGCAAACAGGGACGGCAGTGCTGTTGACGTTGATCGTGATTTCATCAGTGCATTCCAGGTCAGCAGTTTTAGGGAAGAATTATGCCTCGCTGCCTTTTCCTTGAATTTTTATATGCTCAAGAGCTCCAACTGCAATTGCCCTTGGCTCTTCGTACGCTAAGAGCATTTATGTGCAATGTGTACCTGCAGGTGTTCACTGAGGAGCTTTCTCCATACTGGGAAGACAACAAGGCAGTCGCAGAAAAAGTTGGTGGAGTTCAGCATGCTACGAACGGTGCGGCTTGTTTTGAGCAATATAGCTAATTGCCTTAAACGTCGCCATTGCCATCAAGATGCGGACGGAGAAGTAACTATGACCACACAAAACTCACTAAAGATTCAATCACATTAGAATATGACCACCACGAGTATCATTAAATTACCACAAGAAGGATATTTCTAGCCCTGACTGTTCTTATGGTGCTGTGGAACAGATCTACTTGCTCACTATCACTGCTACGACGGTTCTGCAGGCTTTGTGTGGTGCAATGGTGAGGGCTTGACTTCTGACGTCGGTGAGAACGTACGCTGGCACATGGGCGCAATTGGATCTGAAGAGTCCATGCACAACTTCCACTGGTGAGAGTTAGTCTGTTACATTGCAGCGAAAAGGTGTATTAGAAAAACGGGCTCTCAGCAGTATAATCTGGTTTGGTGTGGTGCAAATTTCAACTTGTTCAATAATTGCGTGAAACAAATTTCAAAACGACAGACAAGCCTTTGTATGTTTTCCATGACACATTTTTGTGCTTACTCGATCACCAGGCTAGGGCAAGTAAATTGATGTTTATGCTCTTTTGTGTCCATTCAAATACCCCTTCTTACTGCATTGCCTTTGGTTACAGCCGGAAAGTGTTCAAATAAGCCTTGACCCGTCATGGACCGTAACTGACACGTTCGTACTGGTGATCTGTGTTTTCACGCAGGCATGGAAACACTTTGCTGCACCAGGGTCACAGGATTGACCAAATCAACCTAGTCGGAGGGTCAACAACCACAGCAGATCTCAGCAACGACAACCCAGGGACTTGGATGTTCCACTGCCATGTGTGAGTGCCGTAGCATGGTGTGCTAAGCTGTTTGCTAAAGGATTGTTTAAATTTCAGGCCATCCTGCTACTTTTCTGCTTGGCTGCAACTTGCCTATGCTGACAGTGTGCTGGCCAAAATGTGGCACATTAAGGCACCGTTTGTACCATGTGTTAAACGGCACACCCTTAAACTGCAGTGCTGGGCAGGAAGTGTTTGAGCATTGCAGTCAAGTGTTTGAATTGCAGTCAAGTGTTTGAATTGCAGGAAGTGTTTGGGCATTGCAGTCAAGTGTTTGAATTGCAGTCAAGTGTTTGAATTGCAGGAAGTGTTTGGGCATTGCAGTTAAGTGTTTGAATTGCAGTCAAGTGTTTGAATTGCAGGAAGTGTTTGGGCATTGCAGTCAAGTGTTTGAATTGCAGTCAAGTGTTTGAATTGCAGGAAGTGTTTGAGCATTGCAGTCAAGGCACCCTTATTTGTCTGCCTCTGCAGGAATGCCCACTTTGGCGGTGGCATGGTTGCACTGTACACAGTGAACGGGGCAGCGCCTGCTGCCGTCACGGGCACTGTGCGCGAGCACTTTATTGCTGCTGAGGACACGGTCTGGTAGGTGGTAACTCAAAGCTGAGGCAGACAGAAAGAAATTAAAATTGCATGTTCTGGAGTGGTCATGCATGTTTAATCGCAAGTGTGATTTTAAAGCTACAAAAGTGTGACCTGTAATATGCAGATGTTGCACAGGCATGCTGTGCAAGGAGAGTCTATGTTGTTGGGTATATGCTATAAAGAAAGATGACAGAAACCACGGTCTTGATACCCTGATGCCAAAAGATACGCAGACAGAAACACCCTCCGAACTACTGCATCTTTTGCCACAGGGATTACGCACCCTCTGGAGAGAGCAAGTGCAAGAACCCATCGGTACCCCTCAGTGAGGATGAGGCAGCCAAAGTGTTCTTGGGTACACCTGACGAGGACATGGGCAGGATTGGCTCAAAGTAAGATTGCTCTTGAGCTCTGATCAGGCTACCTGCTCAAGGTCACTACTTGTTGGGTAACGCACAAGCTGTGGAGCGCCGCTTGCTCAGACCAATTTCACGTTTCTACCCCAGGTACATCAAGGCTAGGTATGTAGAGTACACCAACGCTACCTTTAACGTCGTCAAAGAGCGCCCTGAGTCTGAGAAGCACCTGGGCCTTGTTGGACCTCTTTTGAGGGCTCGTGTTGGCGAAAAGATCAAGGTCACCTTCAAAAATAGCCTGGATGCTGCAAAGTGAGTGGTGCGGCGCGAAGCATTGTGCATCATTTGTTGTGCAACAAAGCAGTTCTGACTATGTGCCGTTGCCCATTACTTTGCATTGCATTGAGCAGCAAAAGGCGCAGAACGGGAGGTATTGACTGGCAGATGAAGATACCCAGCGCTGTGTCCCTATCAACCTACTTGCTTTTATGCAGTGCATATACTGTGATTTTGCAAGAGGCTGGATTGAGTAAAGTCTCTGCGCTTATATTTTTCTACATCCCTACGTCCCTGGGAAGTAAGGCTCAATTGAGACCTGCCTTCTCCTTTGTTAGCTTTGCACATAAATTATAACAAAAAACTCCCAACTTTTATGCACTTTGTGGACTGTACTTGTTATAAGAATAAGTGGGATAAAACGATTGCCTCCATTGTTGTGGCTTCCAGGTACGACTATCCCGTCACCATGCACCCTCACGGAGTGAGGTACGGGAAGGATGGGGAAGGGGCCCCTTACAAGGATGGCACAGGCGACGCACCTAACGACGCTCCGCGCCAAGATGACGCCGTGAAACCTGGCAGCACCCACGTGTACGAGTGGGAGGTACGTGTTTTGCAATAATTAGATATGCAGCAATATACTTGTTGCGGCTCGTTGAGTAGGCTAGAGATTTCTGAGTGAGAAAGGGCAAACGACTGAGAGAGAAAACAAGACAGATTTCTCCAAAAACCAAAACATCAAAAACTAAAAGGACTAAAAGCTTAATAAAAGGTTGGATGGACAAGAAAGGGAAGCATGCGCTTTGTGCAAAAGTGCATCTTGCAAATCACTCGCCTACAAGAACTGGAATTCTTCTGCTTGCCGCAGAGAACTCAGAAGTTGTCTGAGGACTGCAAGGCCAGCTGAGCCCATGTCTGTGAAGCCAGTTTTGATATCAGTTTAAAGCATGTAGAGTGACAGCTGAGAAACCATGCTTTTCCTTGCTTCTCTTGCACAAAATGCTGGCAGTAGTTTTCCCTGGTTTGAAGTTTGACTGTTCTGCCTGTTTCAGGTGTCAGAGAACTCTGGCCCAGGGCCTGCTGACCTTGACTCCATCCTGTGGATGTACCACTCACACACTGACGAGGCGCGTGACACGTACTCCGGTTTATTTGGTGGCATCTTGATCTACCCTGCTTCATCTGAAATGCTGAGCCCTGACAGCGCCGACCAGGAGGTGGTCGCTTTCTTCAGCGTGATCAACGAGGCCAAGTCTCTGTTCGCCCAAGACAACATTGAGGAGTAAGGGGCCTGTGACGTTTTTGTCTGCTCGCTCGGTATTTAATGAGAGACTAAATGTGCTTCCGTTGCATTTCCAAATTTGTTGCTCTTGTCTGCCTCGACCACACTTGTAATTAAAAAAGAGAACATGAAAAGCTACACAGACAGTGAAAAGCCACTCCCCACATTAATAAAGGAAAGGGAGCCACACCTACATGCCTACATGCAGTTACTCCTTCTGACTGTGCAGGTACCTGCCCGACTCTGGCAAGACACTGGAGGAGTGGATGGAGAACCCTGACTTTGAAGAGTCCTCGCTCAAGCATGCCATCAACGGTACGGCTGCAAGAACCAGAAGGCTGTGGGGCAAAGGCAGGCGCTGATGGAGGATTTAGTGCACCAGCAATACAGTAAATCCATTTTACTGTGTCCAGGTTTCTTGAGGTTTGGCTTGCGGCGACCCTATCCTTGACAATTTGGCTTTTTCAATTCCGTGTCCTTGCGATAGAAAATATGCTGTCCACTTATGGTTGGTCTACATCCCGTTGCATGCCCACGCAGGATACATGTACTGCAACATGCCTGAGCTTAAGTTCAAGATCGGAAAGCGCGTCCGTGTGTATGTGATGGCCCTGGGCACGCAAGAGGACCTGCATTCACCTAACATCATGGGTGAGCATCGACAGCCCCCATCGTTGCAGCCCCTCCCCATCGTTGCAGTTCCCTCATCGTTCCCCCATCGTTGCAGCCCCTCCCCATCGTTGCAGCCCCTCCCCATATGATTGTTGCAGTAGAAAGACTACTCAGTCTGTTTTAACAATTACCTTTTTTGGTTTTGCATTTTTGCAGGGGGTGCCTTTGCTTTGCTAATGCTATTATGCTCAGATTTTTCTTAACTGACCGTTTCATGGCATTGCTGTGCTGCAGGTGGTGCCTTTGTCTCCCTGAACCAGGGGCACTCAGACTCGCTTGTCATGCTGGCAGGCAGCATGCTCACACAGGATGTCGTGGTAAGTGCAAAGGGAAAATTGACAGTACGTCCTACTGAGCTGTCAAACCCATCCACAAAGCCTGCTCTGCTGGGTATAACAATAGTGGTGCCCCTATGCTCTGCTTCCCAAATGTATTCAAGTATATTCACACCATCACGCCAGCGCTGGGTAAAGCAATAGTGGTCCCCTACAACGCACTCTGCCTCCCAGGTGTGTTCAAGTGTGTTCACACCGTCACGCCTCTCTGCTCCACTTCTTGACACCTATGCAGTTTACACAGAGTGGCAGGTACCCCTTGACATGCCGTGTGTCTGACCACGTGTTTGCTGGAATGCAATCCACGTACGAAGTCACAGGTCGCAAGGGCTACTTCATCCCAGCAGGCAGCACAGAGCGCAAGTATTACATCCAGGCTGGTAAGCGTGCATGTAATGTCCGCCTGCAGTAATGTGCTGTGTGTGTATATCCGTGGGCACGAAGTAAGGCATCTACGGAGCCTATATGAGGCTTCTCTTTGCTACATGCACTAGTTGCTTTAGATCCAAGGTCCAGTGTCCTTGCTGGGAAATGGAGGAGCAACGTTAAATCGTCGTCAAACATCAATCTTTTCCCACATGATCACTCACACCTGAAGCTCCCAATCGCAACACACGCACACCACGTGGGTACTTGTTTTTAAGGCACTTCTGCAACGTTGGCTTGTAATGCATCCCTGCTCCATGTCCTTATTCCAGAGGAGGCTGATTGGGACCTAGCACCAGAAGGTTACAAAAAGTGCATCTCCAAGGATCTTGAGGAGGACTCAGACATCTGGCTAAAGAAGTCAGACCACACCATTGGCTCCCTGTAAGTCAACTGCTTGTCGATCAGTCCGCCTGGTGAGCTGCACTTCTTGTTCTATACTGAAATTGAAAGGCAACGAGAAAATACGGGTTAAGCATCACATCATGCTAGTGCACATGCATAGCTTGGCAGACAAGTACGGTACCGTACTTGCTCTACGTTCTGCAACAATGCGCCATAAAGAGCCTGCACAGCTGCTTGCAACTCCTTGCGACAAATTGAGTTGCAGTGTGCTCAATAAAACTGCTGTCCCACACGTAAACTTTAACGTAGGCGCCGCAAGGCATTGTTCAGGGAGTACACTGACTCCTCCTACAAGACGCTGTCCGCAAGGCCTGACTACTTTGGCAACCTGGGCCCCTTGATCTCAGCTGAAGTGGGAGATGTGGTGCACGTAGAGCTGAAGGTGTGCATGCAAAGACTCAAGAGTGCAACAGGGGTAGTAGACAGTGCAGTGGTCATCAACGTCAGCACACGGGGGGGAAAAAGAAGAACTATGCAGGCAGTATAAAACCGCTCCCTGCATTAACTAAGGAATAACTCAACGTCAGCACACGGGGACAAGTAGGGGGAAGCATCGCAAGCGATGCTGAAAAGTTGGCGAAGCCTTTTGCGCTGTGAACTGGCAACTTGTGTGCTTTATGCGCGCTTATACATGTGTGTGTGTGTGTGTAGGTGTGTGTGTGTGTATGTGTGTGTGTATGTGTGTGCGTGTGTGTGCGCGTGCGTGCGTGTGTGCGTGCGTGTGTGCCTGCGTGCGTGCGTGCGTTTGTGTATGTGTGTGGGTGTGTGGGTGCGTGTGTGTGTGCGCGTGTGCGTGTGTATGTGTGTGCGTGTGTGTGTGTGCACGTGTGTGTGTGCGTGTGTGTGTGTGTGTGTGTGTGCGCGCGTGTGCGCGTGCATGTTTGCCTTCAACCTGCTCACATCTGTCAGTCAAACATGGAGACTCGCATCCTCTCAGAACACGCTCCCATCGTCATCGCGTCATTAAAATTAATTTTAAAGTCCCTTGCAACTTGAACCGTGGAAATCCGTGCACCCAGTCGTGTGCTTGCATGGAGCAGCGAACTTTTCGTCCCGCCTCTCCCTGGCCCCGGACCCAGCAGGCACACTCAGAAACGTCTCCTGTCAACGCCTGTGCTGTCAGATGATGTTCGGGGGGCATGGGCTGGGCTGAGCGCTGGGCAGCTTCCTCCAGCTACCAAACATTGAGTCACTTCTTTCCACAGCACTTCTCACTGCACCCCTGGTCACCAAAACTGGTATGCCCCGACAAAAAATTTTGCTTGGCCTATCTGCCAAGTTTCAGACCTGGACGTTGGCTGCGTGGCTCTGGCCAGGCCCTGAGTCTCAACTTTTACATAACTCGTTCCGGGGTACGCCCAGCAGCACCACCCCCTGCCCCTCCCCTCCCCCTGACACCACAGGGCTGCCTGATTTGTAGGTCTGAGTCACGGTGCAAGTTTTGGGGGCGGGGGGTGGGCTGGGCGGGCCTGCGCACACTGGTGTGAACTTTGGTGGGAAGACATCAAACCTAGGGGCTGCGCCCCATGAATGGGGCTTCGCCAAAAAAGGTTGTGTTTGGGGCTGCCATTTATTTGTTTAGCACAGAGGTGAGCAGAGCAGTGAGTGCCTCCACTGCCGCACTTGTGCATAGTGATTATAGGGTTCCATACATGTACCTATACAGCGTACCAAAGCTTTTTGAGAAGGGAAATTACCATACGTACGATCATGCAAAGTGTGTAGATAAGCTCTGACCAACCATTTGTGATCATGATGGCACAAAACACAAAATGCGCACAATTCGAAGTTATTAATTACTGGGGCTGCACACACTGCATGGCTTTTATGCTTGTAATCAGAGCACTCCAAAATCCAAATTGCAGAACACCCTTGGCTTTGACATCAACTTTTCTGTGGGAGGGGGCTTTGTTGCCCTAAACGGCCACAATGACAACAAGGTCCTGAAGCCAGGAGAGAAGTACACCTACCGGTGGATCGTGCCCAGCCAGGTGCGCTATATTGTGCAATGAACGGAAACTAGTGCCAATAAGTAATATATAATCAAAACTTCAGGTACAAGGGATCTTGCTGAGCTACTTGGTTATTGGTAATACACGTAGGGGCCTAGCGTAATGGTCAACCAGGGTGCTGCGACACACACACACACACACACACACCGCGTGTGTCAGCCTGAAGGGTTTCCCTTGCTGAACATTTGGTGCATAGCTCTACAAGTAGCATGGTACGCCTAGGTTGCCTTCGTGCTTCTTCATTTGCTTGGATTTGCTCTCTGCACAGGCTGGCCCAGACATTGAGAAGGGTGACCTCAGCACCGTCCCTTACAGCTACGCCTCAACTGTGGACTGGGATGGCCACCAAAATGCAGGGCTTGTTGGTAAGTTGATAAATTGTTGGCTTGAACTTTCCTCGTGTCGCTGCATCTGAAAGGCTTTAGGGGGTGCTATGCCTGCAAATTTAAGTAGGAAGCCGTTTAGACAAGCTGGTACTTGTCACATGCACAGACTGCGAAAAACCTGCCTCTATTCACCTGTTCCTTTTTAGGCATGGTTCAAGTTGGACGCCCTGGCACCTTTAAGGAGGATGGAGTCACTCCAAAGGACGTTGACATGCTCGTCCCGCTGAACTTTCAGGTAAGAAACACGAATGCATGCTCTCTTGTCTTTGTTGTCACCGAAAAGGTTTGTAGACCAAGAACGCTGCCTTAAATACCATAAGAAACACGAATGCATGCTCTCTTGTCTTTGTCACCAAAGGTTTGTAGGCCAAGAACGCTGCCTTAAATACCATGTGAGAGTTGTTGCTTTGCTGCCAAGCATCGCCTGATTTACCATATACAATGGGGGAAAATCCAGCGAGCATGTGTGCTTTGTTGCTTGAAACAAAACTCAAATGCTGATATTTACAACGCAAATCCAGGTATCAAACGAAAACTCCAGTCCCTTACTGCACTCTTCCATTGCCAATGTGGGGCACTCTGCGGATGTCAGCAGCGCGCAGGCATGGATTGACGGCATCTCTTCAGATCTGGCCCCTGACTTTGAGGTACGTGGGGCTACAACCATCCTTTTGCTGTCTTCAATAACAGCTCCCCTTCCTGTTCCAAGCAAAGGCACCTATTGATCTGATCTGAGCTTATGATTAGTGTAGCTGCCAGCTCTGTGGCACCTGACCAGACCGTGATTATGCTGCTCTAAAATGAATGTACAGCCAAATTTGTAGCAGCGGACCTGAATGCGATCATGCTGCTCCCCAGCAAATTTGTAGCAGTGGACCTGATTGTGATCATGCTGCTCCCCAGTATATTAGTAGCAGCTGTCCTGAATGTGATAATGCTCTCTGGCCTCTCATGCTGCTCCCAGCAAATTTGTAGCAGCGGACCTGAATGCGATCATGCTGCTCCCCAGTACATGTAGCGGCCAAAGCTGTAGCAGCTGACCAGAGCGTGGTCATACTGCTGAAATGCAGGAGAGCAACATGATTCACCACATCAATGGCCGCATGTTCTGCAACCTGAGAGTGGACACTAAGCCAAACACAAAGCTGCGGGTTCTGCTTGCCTCCTTTGGCTCAGAAGAGGGGATTCACAGCCCACGCATCATTGGCCAGGTACTTTTGTCTCTTTTATGTACTTGTGGCTGAAATTCTCTCCTTGCCCTGTGAAGCGTGATGTTGTTCAAACATTGCACTGTGGTGCAAGCGACCCCGTTTATAGTCAGCTGGGCACACCATGACGCTCAAGTGTAGTAAGGCTGTCCTTCCCTTAAAAACTCTGTCATGCATCAGCCGGATCCCACAAACACAGCCATGGCAATGTGTGCCAACTTGGCCATCAACAGGAATGTGTGCCTACTTGTGTGCCAACTTGGCCATCAACAGGATGTGCCTACTTGGCCATCAACAGGATGTGCCTACTTGGCCATCAACAGGAATGTGTGCCTACTTGTGTGCGTGCCTACTTGGCCATCAACAGGATGTGCCTACTTGGCCATCAACAGGATGTGCCTACTTGTGTGCCAACTTGGCCATCAACAGGATGTGCATACTTGGCCATCAACAGGAATGTGTGCCTACTTGTGTGCCTACTTGGCCATCAACAGGATGTGCCTACTTGGCCATCAACAGGAATGTGTGCCTACTTGTGTGCCTACTTGGCCATCAACAGGATGTGCCTACTTGGCCATCAACAGGATGTGCCTACTTGGCCATCAACAGGATGTGCCTACTTGGCCATCAACAGGAATGTGTGCGTACTTGTGTGCCTACTTGGCCATCAACAGGATGTGCCTACTTGGCCATCAACAGGATGTGCCTACTTGGCCATCAACAGGAATGTGTGCCAACTTGGCCATCAACAGGAGCCGCTTGATATACCATGTCAGCACGTTCAGTCAGCAGCCCCTTCCCCTACAACCCCCCTTCCATTTACAGCACGTGTTCCCCATCAACAACACGTTAAATAATATGATAATATGCAACACACACGCAGGTCATGCTTGTAATGGGGGCCCCGCAGCAGTCTCGCGTGCTCATGCCCGCAGTCACACGCGCTGTAGACATAATGGTCACCTCTACCTCAGGTGCTTGGCCCATTCTGTGCGACATTCACGACCATATCCTTGCGGGAATGATTGGGAAGCTGCAAGTTGAAGCATGATTATCTTGAAAGATTATGACGCTTCTAAAGAGTGACGCTATTAAAGAGTGACTGGAGTGTACAAATTAGTATTAGAGGAAGAGGAAGTGAGAGGTGTGAGAGGCATAACTAAAAACAACACTGATACTTGCTTGGGGAATCCAACAGAGCGGCAACCCAACAGAAGTGATCCATCAGCCTTGTGATAATATTTGTTACCTTTTGTTTATTTTTTTGAAGGACATCGTGTTTGATGTCACGCCCAATTGTTGGCAGTGACGATCTGTATGATTTGGCTAGTTAGCTTTTCAGTTGAGGTTATTTTGCCTAGTCTCGTTCAATAAGCTGGGAAGCCAGTTTATTGAAGAATTGTTCACAGGTAGCCAGGGTTAAGTCTGTCTTGAGCAAAGGCTGGGAACTGCACTTCAGACTGGCAATTCTCCTGATTCTCTCTCTTTCTCTGCATTGTTTATTATGATGAGTCTTAGAACTTTGCAATGACGGTAATTTGCTACGGCAATGTTTTGATGATTCCTTCCAAATTGTTCACTTAAAAGCTCCAAAGGCAAGCTAAATACTCGGAGTGCTCTATCTGTCCTCCAGAAGGGATACTACAAACACGTTATGATGTGCTGACAAGCGAAGTCTTGTCGGATCAAGATAGATTAAAAAAATGCAGGTAGTGTTCACATTCTGGCATGGATGTTTTTAGTCCTGCACTGCACCCAAGAAATTGGGCTATCCATCTGAGATCTGGTACTCCTTAGGTTGTCAAAAGGCAGGGGCCTTCACATCACCAGGGGCCAGGGGTATTCCTCAGAAGTTTTTGAGGGTTGCGTTCAATCTCGCGTCTGGGTTAAATGATTTTTGTTGCTGATGTGGTAAGTCTCATCTGACAGTGCTACTTACTTTGGTATTTCTTAGGTTGTCAAAAGAAGTTAACAATCACCAAAAACAGACACCCACACACGGTCAAGCCACATTCCTTCAAAACTTCCAATGGCAAACTGTCATATAGAAGTTGGGCTGGAAAAAAACTCGTGCTTAATTTTGTTGCAGAGGGATGTTAATATCTTAGAGTTTTGCAATAATAGTATGCAGATAAACTGGAGTTGTTTTAGGTTTTACCAAGAAAACTACCAGACCCTTATCAAGAATGGCCAATGGAGCTGCTAGCAACACTTATCTAACAACAGCATCCTATGTCCCTGCCTGTTAAAACCAAGCTGCATCATTATGAAGTACAGAACGGGAAACCTGTACAACCAAAAGCATGCGATAGTATGGTTTCAGCACTCAATAAACCTAACTTGCCCGCCCCCCCTGCCCTCAACAAGACAGTGCCTTGCATGTCCTTTCTGGATGCCAACACACGCAAATAAACGTAAAAGTAAAAGTCTACGCTGGAAGTCACTAGCGTGCATTAAGGAAAATCAGAAATATGATCACTGGGAGACAAAACTTAGCATGCAGCATGATATTCAAAGCCATCAGCAAGACAGGCTCCGTGGGATCCTGCTTTGTCTGCATGGATTTAGGTAGTAACGAGCGGCTGGCTATGCAAAATCGTCAGATTCCCAATACAGCTGAAACCAGATTATGCCAAAGTGACTCCTTCCACCCCACTTCTCAGACAAAATTGAATTTACCTCCAGCTGTCCAGATGCTGTACTGGTAGCTCCCATCTTCTTGGAAACAAAAAAGCAATAGACTAGTAGTGGGAGGAGAGTGGCTTCTGAAGTGACAGGAGGCAAATGGGACACTAGGAGTACACCTTGGGGTGTCTTGTAATACTCATTGTTACAGAACCAGCTGAGCGCCACGTAGGAGTACAAAGTCCTTTGCACCAACCTTCAAGGAGCCCCCGTTACCCTCCACAGCACCCTTTTAGGACTGTGGCACTATCTAAAATACTCATACTACGTAGCCTTTCAAGGACACGGGTCTTGATTCTGATGGAGTTAGCAAACTTGCCTCTAAGCTCCATGTGCATCCTGTTTAAATTGCTGCCAAACTTGTCCATACCAGACACGCCCTTTTCAGAACTATCACCAACGCTCATCAAGAGCCGGTTTCTGATCAAGCCTGTACTTCTCTTGATATGCATCGATCCTCTAGTGTTCTTTGTGGTGAAGGAGTTTGAAGGTACCCGATAACAAAATGGCACCTTTTCTTTAGCTCTTGATATGCATCGATCCTCTAGTGTTCTTTGTGGTGAAGGAGTTTGAAGGTACCCGATAACAAAATGGCACCTTTTCTTTAGCTAATGTTGGGAGTGGTTTTACTGCCTGCGCAGTATTTTATAGTGCAAATATTTTAGCCTCGCAGTTCTTGCAGATCCTCCTTTGGGTGCCATTCTTTTGTTCCCTTATCCTATGTTCTGTATCCTTTTTGGTATTGATTGCATGCTCTCCCCTTCCTCAATCATTTTTGCAATCAATTGTGCCGTAGAGTGCTTTTGTCCATCCTATACTGCAGCAGTCGACCTGCCTTCTCATCGAGCCATAAATAGAGCTTACACACGACCAGCTGTTCCATAGATGCAAATCAGGCTATTAAACCCTTAAAGGCTTGTTTTATTCGCCACTGACAATCTTTTGTGATCATGCTGCTAAAATATGCCTCAAAATAATCAAAATAATCAACTTACGTGTATTGACACCCTCACAGATATCAGCAGTTAAATGCCTTGTGATGCAAGCGACCTACTGGTTACAGCGCCTAAACATTCTGCTCTGCAAACACAGGAGCTGTGTGCCGAGCTAGACCTATTGAACCTGGAGGGGAGAGAAGGCCAGCACTCGAATGGGATCGGCGCCTGAGATCTCCATGAGAGACCCTATGCATGATCTGTGAAAGAAAGACAGCAACACCCATCAATTTGTGACTTGGAAATGAAAGCATGGAGCAGACTTTGATTTTGATTGAAAATCGACAATTCTTACGCGATTATTATGAGTTCAGTATGAAACACCTGAACTCAGGCTCTTGAAGCGTAGCATAGAGTGAGATGATCTCACTTTCTGGTTTTCTCAGGTTTCTGCTTCCCTTCTCCATCCTTTTTTCCCTTGGAGAACACAACTCTCTCTATAGCATGCTTATATTTTGGGTCGCTTCCTGCAAGGCGCTATACGCCCCAATTCTTCGCCCACGGCCCAGTGGGCCCTTGTCTTATGGCTTATCTCGCTCCTGACGCTTGAGACTCTTTACTCTGTTGCAATGTTCGCTGGTGGGCTCGCTGCAGCCCTGATTGAGCAGGCTAAACCTGGCTTGTACACGGCGGGGCACTCGCTATTGTTCTATTGTTCAAGCTAGCCGCTAACACCTACTTTCTCCTCTCCCGCACCTTTGTCCACACCACGCTGACCTTATCGACAGTCTTTTTTAATTCTTGGTTATAATGACAGAGCCGTATGCATCTCACGATGCAAGCGGAATAGGACTTTACCCAGTAAAACCTACCAATACCAATACCAATACCAAGTAAGCATAAGGATACTAAGTTTGCGGTGGAGGAGCGTTACCCTTTTCCTTAATTAATGTGGGGAGTGGTTTTTACTGCCTGCGTATTTTTCTCTTTTCCTATTTTTTAGGTTACCGATACGTGTTCTGCACCTGCCCCAATTACCACACTGCACACAAATATACCTTACTAGAAGTTGCGTGACGTTTAAAAAATGTTGGCTACGCAGGCAAGGAAAACACTCCCGGACCATTAATCAAGTTGTAATATCCAGTAGAATTCTTTTAATTCTTTCACCATCCACTAATATTCAACGTCTGGTTGGCATGAATGACCCTCAGGATAGGTAGACTACGCACAACACACCTGTGTTCCAGCGTACTGCTGCTCGACCAGGTCACGGATGTCAAAAGGTGCCTTTCCGGTCTCCTACAACAAAAAAGGTGGGTGGTAGTACTTAACACTAACTCCTTACAACAATGCCAATAACAGTCCTGCCGCTGCATTTGCAGTCCTTGAAATGTTTAGTACAAAACAATGATTTGGTGCATGGAGTCTAGCATACTGTGAGAGATTATTATTATGTGCGCATGGAAGGTAGCAGATGCGGCTGAATTTGACACACCGTCCTTTGAGGAAAAGTTCAATTGCATTGTGCCAAAGTGGATCAAATGGTTACCACAGGTTTGGGAAATGCAATCAAAGCATTCCTGAGCTCTATAAGCTCCGACTTGCCAAGACTTGACTGATGGACTTACACAATGTATGTGCTGAATGCCAACACACGTATTCTTACATGAAGTGCCTCTTCAGGCCCCATAGCCTCAATGACGTCATATTCATCTGCATCCAGCTCATACAAATGTTCAGGCTTCATCAAACGCGGCAAGATGTAACTGTAAAGTAAACCAAACCAGAAGAAACCAAAACAAACCGGTAAGAAAACAATATTGTGGTGTGCTCATTTGGCCATGCTAAGTAATGTTTTGTTGAATCCATAAGAGTACGTGCATTTTTAAAATCAAGTGTGCTTCATGGTTGCACATGCAACATGCTAAACACCTGTGTCCCAAAGTAGCACATTGAAACTAGTCTACAAAACTGACCTTCTGATCGGAATTAAGGCTACTATAGGCGCAGGAAATGCTGCGAATAACAAAAGTGTATGAATGGGAGAGCGTTGTAAGAACAGTATGATGTTTGGAACCTCTCTCTCTCTCTCTCTCACACACACACACACACATATACAAACACACAAACACAAACACACACACACATACACACACAAATATATACAAACACACAAACACAAACACACACACACGCACACACACGCACACACAAACACACACACACAAATATATACAAACACACAAACACACACAAACAAGGCACACACATGCACACACAAACAGGCACACACATGCACACACAACTCCTAATATTCCTACACGACTGTAAGTGAGGGAAGCCAAACCATAACATGCAATAAATGGAACCCCGAGGGTGTAGAAGATTTACATTTGTGGTACATTCTTGCATAGACTGCAATCAAATGTCTTCCTTGCCCATTTCCGCTTACCCGTAACCTTTTTTTATTGTTTTGCTTTGCTTTCGAACAATTGTTTTGAAAAAGCCTAGTGTTTGTCTCCTTTTTTATAGAATAAAGGTGGGTGAAAACGCACCTACGCCACCAATCCCTGCCCAGGTCACTAGTGCCCATACGCCTGCTAAGTAGCATAATTGAAATGCTGTAAAGCCTGTGAGTGCACAAGGAGCGTTATTTGAAGCTGTAGAAAAAATATGTCATGTGCTCAGGTTTACTTTTTTGACAGTATTAATGAACATCAGCTCTTTGAAATAAGGGACTATTTGTTTTCTGGCATGTGCTCACTTCAGCATTGTTCGATCAATCGGTGCAACTACAGTTTACGACTTCCCTTTACACACAACTAAAAAACGTTTCTACCCGGCACGCCTTGCAACACATGCAAGTCGTTTTCACCTGCCACCACACGAAAAGGCACGGTCTCCAAATATGTGGCATGTGCTCGAGTCAATGCTAGGGTGCGCTTTTTGGGATCCGTTAGCATCAACAGCATCCTGTGTGTCATGTTGTGGTGTTTGTGTCTTTTAGTTTTCTTGAAACTCTTGAATAATTCTCCCTTTCTGATCATCCTCCTGTGTTTTGGCCATTTGGCTTTTGGTTGTAAAATCAAAAGTAAGGAAGGCGAAGAAGCGCTACAAAATTGTAACATACAGTGATTTGTGATTTGTTAAAAGGAGAAGAAGCACCACAATTTTGCAACAAACAGTGGTTTGATGAAGGAGCTAGTGAGGGCTTTCTAGAAAAACAAACAACAGGGGCAGCCAAAGTCTCAGGTCAGCAGGTGCCCTGGGTGGGCGTGGGGAGGCTTGTTTGAAAGTTTGGTGTAAAATAGTCAACGCCAGGGGCGTGCAGGCCCCGCAAGGGGGGCTTGCCAAAAAAAAGCGCTACAAAGTTATAACATACAGTAATTTGGTGAAAGAGTAATGAAATTAAGTTTATTGGGGTAGAGAAGGACGTCAAATCTAATAAAATGGACCGTCACCAACTTATATGTGCATGGCTTTGATCATATAAACATTTGCCTTATCATAAATCCAAGTAATAGTCCAGCCAAGGCGCATCAGTCCAAGTAATAATCCAGCCAATGGCTCCATGTTGAAAGTATGATAAATAAATAATTACGCGGTTTTCCTATTGTACTGTCCTTTAATCTTCTATCTAAAAATATGCATGTGGCTGTTGATGCATACACCGTGCAGTTGTTTAGGGTACGTGGATTCCTTTGAAGAATCTGCTCTCAAGAAGCTGTTGCTGCAGGAGGCAGTTTAGCTCGACAGCCATTGTGTACCATGTTGCAATAAGTTCTGGTGTTATGCTGGAGCCTGTGACCCAATTCCCGAATGGGATGAACTAGGCTAAAAGCTTTGCTTGAATATGCTGCTTGCGTTGTTTTATGCATGCTGCCTGCATTTCCATCACTGCTATTTGGGAGATTTCGCTTTCGTTTTCTTCATCTTCTCATCATGTATGTGCCTACCGGTCAAACAGTTGGCTGCCAGGGAAACTCTCAATGGCCATGTACGCAAAGTATGCCCTGCAAGCACGTTGTCAATATGAAGTTCGAATCATGATAGCAGGCGATACGTATTCGGCAAAAAAACAATTTCCTGCAACTGCATGCACAAAATGTACAACCTGCAGAGATCTGTGATGTCGCACTAGCTGTGAACGCAATCCGACTATCTATCCTATTGGAGAGGCCACAATTCCAAAAAAGAAAGTCGTGCTCCTTTGCTGGAACCAAGTGAGTCCCAAAAGCTATGTAGGCACAATGCTCACCAAACCACTGCAGTTGGGATGAGCTGCAGAACGTGCACCACAGCTAGTGAGGCAGCCACGCATACGGATTGGATGAGGTTTGTCATCCGTTGTTCAGCCACACGCAGCTCAAGCTCCTCTTCCTCTTCTGCAACTTCAGCTGCATGCATCAGTTGAAGTATGTGTGTGTGTGTTTGCGTATGTAAGTATGTATGATTTTTTGGTGAGTGCAAGATCGAAAAACAGCAGAAGCTGCTGTGTGTCAGATCAAATCACCGTCACTGCAAAGTATAGGACTCAGCACAACAACTAATGCCAATGATTTGGTGTGGCATGTGATTCATTACTGCCAATTCCATGCCTCACAACCTCACCAACCTGGTGCATGCGTGTCCTGGCGCGGTTGGATGGCTGCAGCAGCTGCTGGATCGTGCACAAGATCTATTGCCTGGTCCTGCCTTTGATGTCGGATAAGCAGCTGTTTGACATCGCGAGGGAGGCCGTTGACGAGGTCACGGGGTAGCCTCAGGTGGACGGAGCGGCGCACCAAGCTGCCAGGCTCGACACTGCTTGGACCTGAAACAAGGGTTTTACATTATGCTGAACAAGATAAAAACACGTGTGTGTGTGTGTGTGTGAGAGAGAGAGAGAGAGAGAGAGATAGAGAGAGAGAGAGAGAGAGAGAGAGAGAGAGAGAGAGAGAGAGACAGAGAGAGAGAGGGAGAAAGAGAGAGTGTTTGTGTGTGTGTGTGTGTGTTGAATTTGTATGAAGTGCTG
>Ga0307963_1000393_pt1 | contig 28608 bp, 38 predicted proteins | sample OrgLakmetagen594_FD_201829 | JGI IMG/M metagenome (GOLD analysis project Ga0307963, IMG submission 201829) | Saline water microbial communities from Organic Lake, Antarctica - #594 | ecosystem: Environmental > Aquatic > Non-marine Saline and Alkaline > Saline | place: Antarctica: Organic Lake... | reverse complement strand
CACACCTGCTGGACGCCTCTTGCACACAGATGCCTTACTGTGTGTGAGTGTACTCACTCACACACTATTACACTGGCACACACGCGCACACACACACCTGCTGGACTAAAGTCTCTTGCAAGGATGCCAGCAGTTCAAGCTCCGTTTGGAGCGCACCCTCAGAGGCAGGAGCAGCAGGAGCACACACCACAAGCACACGTGGTGAGGCTGCTGCTGCTGTACTGTGCTGGCCTTGCAGCGCACGCTGCAGCTCAGCAACAATTTGCTCTGCACCTTGTTGCTGCTGGCAGCCAAAAGCCTGTGTTTTGTGTGTGTTTGTGTGCGTGTGTGTGTGTGCATGCTTGTGTGCGTTGTGGCTGTGCACGTATGTATGTATGTATGTATGTATGTATGTATGTATGTATGTATGTATGTATGTATGTATGTATGTATGTATGTATGTATGTATGTATGTGTGTGTTTGTGTGTGCGTGTGTGTGTATATTCAAGTTCCTGCCTTGTGTGCACTGTGCGTGCTTGCAAGTTCACAAATGTGCAAGTGTGCATATGTGTGCATGCACTTTATTGGTGCGTGTTCTCTGCAACTACAAACCTGGTATTGGACGCCATCAGCTTCCAGCTTCTTTAAGACGTCCCCTTCCTCCTGAAAGCAACCGCAATTAAAAGCACGACTTATTTCATCAAGGTCGTCAAAATTTTGCTTCCTGAACAAGGTCGCCCTCCTCCCTGCTACTTAGCATATTCTGCATGCGACCGGCATACTTCTGTGTACACATTGAATGAAATATAGATCAGTTCAGCAACAATCAATGGGTTTGGAAAGTTGCTGTACTTGTGCAACTTCCTGCAATGTGCCCCCACTTAACCAAACCCTTAGCCACACGTTTTTCCACTCCCCCCACACCCCCATCCCTCACCCTCACCCTCACCTACACCCCCATCCCCATCCCTCACTTTCACTTTCAATTACACCCTTACCCAGCCCATACCCATTCCGTCCACGCTCCACCCCCACACACCCCCACGCCCCCATCCCTCACCCACACCTACACCCTTAACCAAACTCACACCCTTTCCATTCACACACCTTGCCGGCGCCTTGCTGGGTGGCATATGGGGCCACGATGGACGAGTGCGCCTGGCCCAATATGCGGCTGAGGTGTTCTCCTGGTGCCCCTCTCAAAGAGGGGGTGTCCAACTACAAGAATGAAGGAGCCATTAAAAGGTAAACATACTGAGGCTGGCAGCTGAGTGACGATGGTGTCACCCGCAAAGAGGGGTGTCCAACTGTGCAATTGCTGAGGGCAGTTGGTCTCTGATAGACATCAATCACAAACCCAGTGCCAATTCATGCCCTACTTTATATCTTGATTTCTACAGTGACAATGAGAGGGAGGGGAGCCTGTAACAGTGAACCAGGTGTGTTAGTGCGCGTGTTTGTGTGTGTGCGTGTGTGTGGGCGACCGGCTGTTATAACAGCAGTACCTGCCTTACTGCACAAACCCAGGGTCATGTATATTGTTTATTTATGCACCACCGTTTCTTGCTCAACCACTGCTGCAGCCACTGCACTGGCATGTGCTATTAAGCGCGGCATGAGACCCTCAAGTACTTGGTACCCCCACCAAAGAAAACCATTTGTGGGTTGTCAGTCACAAGTACATGTAACATGCAGCGTGCTTATGGGGGCGCAAGCGTGCACAAACAACCAGGATTAGGCCAGTACATACACCGAACACACATATGCGTGCAACGAATGTTGCGTGGTAGTGCTAGCGAGTCAGCATAGGGAATCGTGGGTTTCAACTCAAAGCTTGCTGCAACGACCTATAGTTTGGACGTTTGGACATTTGGGATAAGGAACTGACTTGTCCAGGCTGTGCAAACATGCACGACCAAGTCTTGGGTCTTGGGTTAAGCGGTGGTCGCCTTGATCCTCTCACCATAGGAGCCTTTTGAGCTACAACACTATTATCATGAAAACAAGCTCAGCCTAATCAAAGGTGCAGCAACGATGAGGCCAGGAGAAGCGTACTAGGTACTTTCAACATGGCCACCTTCCCACAAACAGCAAAGTTGGTCAGGAGAAGTGTATTGTTATCAAAACATGGCCACCCACCTGGCGCCCAACAAACAGCAATTGTTGGTCAGGAGAAGTGTAATGTTATCAAAACATGGCCACCTACTTGGTGCCCCACAAACAGCAGAATGTTGGTCAGGGGGAGACCTGCTCTCCAGCTAGGAGGAAGCAGGCTGGGACGGGCAGTGTCCTTGCAGGTCCTCCCCAAAGCACACGCTACAGTCTCTTGAACTAATAAGAGAGCGTCCTCAACCTGTGTGTCAGCGTGTGTGCGTGTCTCAGTGTGTGTGTTTATGTGTGTATCAAATTGTGTGTATATGTGTGTGTGCGTGTGCGCGTGTGTGTGTGTGTGTGTGTGTGTGTGTGTGTGTGTGTGTGTGTTGCCTTCGTGCATGTGTGTGTGCATGTGTGTGTGCGTGTGTGTATGTGTGTGTTTGTGTGTATGTGTGCGTGTGTATGCGTGCGCGTGCTTGTGTGTCAATTAGTTTTGTATGTATATTCGTGTGTGTGTATGTGTATGTATGTGCGTGCGTGTGTGAGTATGCGTGTGTGTGTGTATGTGTGTGTGTGTGTGTCTGTGTGTGCGTGCGTGTGTCGTGTGCGTGTGCATTCATGTATGTGCGTGTGTGTTTTGCGCCTGTCTTGCCTGGTGGTACAGGACAGCGGAGCGCGTATGCAACTGGTCACGGTCATCTGTTGTTGCTGAGTTCTGATTTTTGTCTCTGTTCATCCATGCTAGGAGGGGTACAGAAGGCAGACCAGAGCAGGGCGTTTGCGCTAGGCATTGCCAACACGTAAGAGTGGCTAGTAACAAGAGGGCAGGTACTTTGAAATCCATTTTAAGAAGAATAAAATCTTAATCACGTAAACACAGCTCTGATTTGATTTGGTCAGCATGCTGAAAAAACTTGCCAGCTCATTGAAGACGGGGCCCAAGACCCGTGTACGTATAGCTCTAGAAATCATTGACATCACTGGGTGAGTGTGGGTGTGTGCATGCACGTATACACGCAGCAAAACTCTGCTTGTAGGACACACACACACACAACACACACACACACAAACACACACACATACACACACACACACACATACACACACACACATGCACGTACACGCAAACACACACATGCGTGCAAACACACTCATACACACACACACACACACAATGTAGCATCAGAACCCGCTCAGGCGCATAACCTTGCATATACTCACACTTAAACACACACACACACAACCACACACATACACACGCACACACACAAACACACACATACACACGCACACACACATACACACGCACAAACACAAACAAAACACAAACAAACACACATACATACACACTCACACACAAACGCACACACACGCACACTTGAACACACAAAACGCTCAGGCTTCCCAGTCAGATTAGGGAATGCCGGGTGCTGTGGCAGAGGAAGGCGAAGGTGCAGCTGACTCCATCCAAAGTCGTCAGAGGAGGTCAGTCGGGTGCACCCACACCACACACACACACACACACACACACACACACACACACTCACACACAAACATACTCACACATGCACGCAAGCAAACATAGATATCACGCCTTGGCTGTCCTGGATCATTTCGGGGCAAGAGCACACTCTTTTTGAATTTGCATCCCATTCCTAGTTAGCACAACCGTCCGCCGTGTCCTAGGCAAGCTGCACTTGTTCAATGTACCCTGTGAGTTGGGGTACCAGGCGTTTTTTGAAAGTCCTCACGGGCTGCGATGTCCTCAGTCCCATTTCTGCAGTACGAATCGGGTCATATGGTCATATGTCATGTGTGTTGATGTGTCTGTCCCCCACGCAAAAGCAGGCACTCCTGCAGCAGAGTATGGCTCATTTGTCATTTGTGTCGTTGTGTCCCCTACACGAAAGCAGGTGTGGCCAGGTTCCGGGGGCAGACCATGACCCAGATTGCAAGTGTGCAAAAAAACAAGCACGGAGAGATGGAGGTTAAGGTAGGAGGGGTCTGCCGAGGCAGAATGACTGACACATACATACGCACACGTGCACACGCACACAAACGAGCACACACACATGCGCATGCACTTGCACCCACAAACCCACACACGCACACTCGCACACACGCCTACACGCACACACCCACATACATACAATCTCTCTCTCTCTCTCTCTCTTCATTTCTCCGCTCACACACATACACACAATCACACACACAGGCATACACACACACGCACACACACTCTTACACAGGAGTTTGACATCAAGGTGCAGGCACCCTCTGCTGGGGACCGCATCGCTACGTTCTGCAAGGCGTCCTTGAATCTGTCAAAATACGTGAGCCAGACAGGGGAACCCGCGACACAGATGGATGTCATGCCACTGCTGTTCAAGGTACAAGTGTGTGCGTGTGTGTGATTTTGTGTTTGTGTGAAAGGGTGTAAAAGCGCAAATGTGTGCGCAAGTATGTGTTTACGTGCATGTTTGCGCGCATGTCACAGGACGGCATGCACACGCACATACACACACACAGACATACATACACACGCGCACACACATACGCACTTGTAAGTCTCCGTGTGCGTGAGAATATGTGAGATGAAGGTGCAATGAATGGCAGCTGCGTGTCCGTTGACTTGTGCGCAGGTGGGGCCCCCAACCACAGGCTACCTCAAATTTAATGTGACATGCACACCCCTAGGAGAGGTGGCTGAGGACGGCATGACGGAGATGTCAGGCATGACGTCAGAAGCGGATCAGGACTTAGATGGTGAGAGGCCTTGTGTTTGTCACTTGTTGTTGTTGAGTTGGGGATGTAGGGATGTGTAAGTGGTGCGCATGGATGGTTATGACAAACTTTGAGTGTGTGTGTGTGTACATATGTGTGTACATATGTGTGTGTGTCAGCAGTGTCGCATCGCAGCATGGTGTGATGCCGTGGTTAGCAGTTTGTGGGAGGCTGCATTTTCCGTCGCCTACAAGGGCGTGTATGGCCAGGCCCCTTTGCTTTAGAAATCGGTCTTTGGCACGTGTTCTGCACAGGATTTGAAATGCCTCCTTCGCCGAACGGGTCGATGCGCTCCGTGAGGACCGCCGCCAGTGGCAGATTACCACCAGAGAGGTGTGTATATGCATGTGTGTATGCGTGTGCGTGTTTGTGTGTGCGTGTTTTGTGTACGTGAGTGCTGGCCTCTATCAGTGAAACTGCAAATCATGACTTACTTTTCTTCTTCTTGCGTGTGTGTGTGTTCATGTGCGTGTGTGTGTGTGTGTGTTCATGTGCGTGTGTTTTTGTGTGTGTGTACGCGCGCACGTCCACACAGATTTTTGCCGCCAGCTCCAGCACAAACGACCATTACCGGCATTTGTCTCACCTCTGTTTTCGACATGACCTAACCCTCATCCGCACGTCAAACACAGAGTGGCCTCCATCAGCGCCAAGCCAGACAAGAAAGACAAAAACAAGTTCATGTCACGCATTTCCGACGCCCTGAGCACCAGCAGCAGCAACCGCATGGGACGAGAGGTGTGTGCGTGTGTGCGTGCTTTGATGCACAAATGTGTGCGTATTTGTGTGTGCACGTGTGTATGTGTGTGCGTGCTTTGATATACGCATGTGTGCGCATTTGTGTATGCACGTGTGTATGTGTGTGCGTGCTTTTATATACACATGTGTGGGTATTTGCGTGTGTGTGTGTGTGTGCATATGTGCGTGTTTTGATATACACATGTGTGTGTATTTGTGTGTGCACGTGTGTATGTGTGTGCTTTGAAATACACATGTGTATGTGTGTATGTGTGTGCTTTTATCATATTGACGTGTTTCACGCATCTCCGATGCCCTGAGCTGGTGCTCGTGCAGCAGCAATTGCATGGGACAGGAGGTCTGTGTGTGTGTGCTTTGTTTGTCTTGTCTGTGTATGTTTGCTTTCATTGTGTTGGCATGTGCGGTGATTTATAAAGCGATTAACACGCACACACTCATGCTGTAGCACACGCACATGCACACACACTCACACGCACGTGCACGGAATGTGTGCAGGAGACACAATCCCAGGTCAGCACCAGCACAGAGCACGCCAGCGGAGCACGCAGTACACGCCAGAGTGACACAGGCTCTGGCACTGAGCCTCCTACTCATAAGTGGGTGAATGTGTACGTGCATGTGTGTGCCACGCAATCCACGCCAGATTGACACAGGCTCTGGCACCAAGCCTCCCACTCATAAGTGGGTGAATGTATACGTGCATGTGTGTGTGCATGTGTGTGTGACACGCTGCTGTGCTTGACAGGGAAAAAAGCGTGTGTGTATGTGTATGTGTGTGCTTATGTGTGTTTGAAAATCCTTGTCTCGCCATACACACTTTACGCACTTCCCTCTCACTCACCCATTCAATTTTGATAGTTCTTGAATCGTCACCCTTAATCATTTGTGATGGATCTTGCACTCACCTATTGCCTCGACATGCACCCACCTTTGGATGAGCTGCGCACACACTGTTTGTCTTGCCACACACTCCAGTGTTGTGCGTGTGCATGCGTGCGCGTGAGCATGTGAGTGCGTGTGCATTAGCATGCATAGCGTGGGTGTATGCCTCGACATGCACCAACTTTTGCTGTACCATGCTCTCTCTCTTGCTGCTAAATACTAGTCTCCTTCTTTGCCTTTGTCCTTGTGGTGCCTTGTCTTGGTGTCAATACACAGAGAAAGCACTAGATTTTGCATTGTTGAAGGTTAAAGAATCCCAGTAACGTTGTGGCTTTGTTTTAAGCTGCACGCAAAAGCACATTGTGCATCATCCTACACTTACCTCCAGGGTTGCCCAAAACCGTATATACGGTGTATATACAGCATTTGTTTTGGCAGGGGAATCACCAAATATACGCCATATACGGTGTATATATACGGTCCTGGCCAACCCTACCGACCTCCTTATGTATGCCCCGTTTTCTAGGAGGGTGCCTCTAAGCAATGTTTTCCTTGCCCTTGCCCTTGTCCCTGTCCTTGCCCTTGCCCTTGTCCCTGTCCCTGCCTTGCCCTTGCCCTTGCCCTTGCCCTTGCCCTTGCCCTTGCCCTTGCCCTTGCCCTTGCCCTTGCCCTTGCCCTTGCCCTTGCCCTTGCCCTTGCCCTTGCCCTTGTCCAGTCCTTAAACTTGTCCTTGTCTTAATCTGCAGCCTTTACACATCTGCCTGCATAATGCTTTGCCTCATGTCATGCAGCCACCGCGCACCTGGTCCATCTTGTAGCGCCTTCTGTCCTTGTCTTAGCTTTTACACATCTGCCTGCATGATGCTTTGCCTCATGTCATGCAGCCACTGCGCACCTGGTCCAACTTGTGGCGCCTTCTGTCCTTGTCTTAGCCCTTACAAATCTGCCTGCATGATGCTTTGCCTGTGCCACGCAGGGCCGCAGCACCCGACTTTGGAAAGAAGACCAGCTCAGTCTCAGGACGCACCTCACGCCCCCCTGAGTACAACAAAGTGGTGGGTTGTAGACGTGGTCTTGTGGTGTTTGTGCAAGAGTGCGTGCGTGACAAGCGTGTTGCCATAAGGTGGTGGTGTTTTGTGGGTTCCGTTTGGTGGAAATATGCATAGAGAGCGTGTTGCGGCGAGGTGGTGGGTTTTGTGTTGGGTTTGGTGCTTGGGTTTATGGAACTGCATGTATGACCAGGCTGATGGATGAGCAATGGTCGGAGTCAAGATAAAACTGCTTAAGGGGTTGAGGCAAAAGCCTGGCCGCAATGAACGACGACAAAGAGCAAGAGACATTAACGGCTTAGAGCTCTTCTTGCTGCGGACCAGATAGCTGGACTTACAGCTAGCGGGTGCTCACTCAGACTGCTGGACTCACAGCTAGCGGGTGCAACACTTTGCCCCGTGTGTAAATATTTGTGCACGGGCACCTGCTTGGTGGTAATTATTTGTGCACTGGCACCTGCTTGGCTGAGCCTTTCAAATACTCGCGGTGTTGTCGCGGTGTTGATGCTCGTGGTGTTGCCGCAGTGTTCATGCTCGCGGTGTTGATGCTTGCGGTGTTGCCGCGGTGTTGCCGCAATGTTGCCGCGGTGTTGCCGCAGTGTCGATGCTCACTGTATGCTCGTACGCGTATCGTCGTACGTTTCATGGGCACGTTAAGCAGCATCTACAGTGTAGAACATGCGTTTCACGGGCACGTTAAGCAGCATCTACAGTATGAAACGTACGTTCACAGGCACGTTAAGCAGCGTCTACAGTATGAGATGTGCGTTTCACAGGCACGTCAAGCAGCATCTACAGTGAAAAACTCATTGCATGTGTGTATTGGCGGGTGTGTAACGCGCATGTGTCAGTAAAATCTACGATGTTCAAAGTCAACTACGTGTGTTGGTGTGTTGCGCGTGGTTGCCAAGCCTGATCAGCAGACGGAGGTCTGAGGCGGTGTGTGTATGTGTGTGTGTGTGTGTGTGTGTTTGTGTAGTTTTGCAAGTAATCGCAGAAAAAGGTTGTGTAATACAGGACTGCAATGCATTGAAATGTGCAAGACTTCAGGAGAGGAGCTTGGTCGATTTTCTTGCAAATAGAAGGAGCCAGCAGTTCTCTCAAAGAGTGGCGATCGATTTGACACGACAGCGTATAACGCGCACATGCCTGTCCAAAACACAACTGCTGGTCACCATGCATGTGACTGCTGACATTTGATTTGCAGGACCTGCACAAATAAAACGTACGTGCACATACCTGCGCGCCACCACCATCACCACGTACACACATACACGTACACACATACACACACGCACATACTCACACATAGTCGGCACATACCTGCGCGCCACCACCACACACACACACACACATACACACACGCACACACGCACATACTCACACACAGTCGGCCCCGCCTGATTTTGCAAAGAGAGGTGGAGGGAGTGTCCCCTCCATGTCTGCTGCTGCTCATCACACAGGCAGCGGACTGCACAGCAGCAAGCCTCCACGTTCTAATGGGGATACCCATGCACAGGTGCTTGTGGTTTGCGTGTGTGTAAGTGTGGGTGTGTTTGTGGTGGGTGTGTGGGTTTATGGGTGAGCGTGTGCATTGTTAGCGTTGTTGTGGGTGAGTGTGTGTACGTGAAAATGTGTTCAGTTCCTGCGGCTTCTTATGGACATACGCGCAAGCTAGCCAGATTCTTGTGCCCATTTCATTTTCATTAGCTGCCTTTGGCGAGGGCTGTGTTTGTGCAGCACATACTGATACGAACCGTAAACATATATACATATACTAACATACTACTCATACTATACTAACCTGTAATCTACTTTATGACTATATACTATGCTCCGTTTAACTCCTCTCTGGTACGCTGCAATTGCAGCAGACAGGGCTCCGTAAGTACAGACAGGATGGTCACACTGGTCACACTGGTCACACTGGTCACACTAGTCACACTGGTCACAGGCAGAGAATTCCTTTGCAACAAGGACACTGCAAGGCCACACTAAGCTACCAGCTACCAGCTAAACCACACATGTTTTCACATGTCAAGCGTGGTGCATTCGCCGTCTAATAATAGGGAGCTGTCGTAATGATAGGGAGAAGTCTGTTGTTTCCTGTGTCGTAATAACAGGGAGCTGTCATATTAGGCTGTCGTAATAATAGGGAGCTGTCGTAATGATAGGGAGAAGTCTGATGGTTCCTGTGTCGTAATAATAGGGAGCTTGACACATGACCAGGCACATGACGTTATGCCATGCCACGCCCTGTCACATGACCAGGCACATGACCAGGCCTGACACATGACCAGGCACATGATGTTATGCCATGCCACGCCCTCCCTCCCTCCCTCTACCTCGAAATCCTTTGTTAACAAAGTTGGAGATCTTGACTTATGGCCAGGCCATCATTGTATATTGTATATTACCGGCCTTGGCACAGAAAGACACAGAAAGCCTAGACACAGAAAGATGGAGGGGTGACACATGGCCAAGCAATCATTGTATTGCATATGCATAGGGTTGGCCCAAACCGTATATGCACTCTGTATATGACCGTATTTACGGATATTTCCCTGTTAAAGACACCTTATGTACACTATACATACATACACTGTACGTACATACACCGTTCATACACCGTATATACGTACATACACCGTACATACACTGTACATACATACACCGTACATACACTGTACATACATACACCGGAGTTACGTACACATGTTGCGTACACATGCTAAAGACACCGTACATACATACACCGTAATTACGTAAACATGTATGGTGTTTGCCAACCCTACATATGCAACGCCCACCCTTAAGTGTTACGTCATTCTAGTATGGGCAGTACACTATAGTCTTGCAGGGGTATTTTATAGTGCGTGTGTCAAATGTGTTGGAGATAAAAGAGTATTTTCTTGCAATGCCCTTGACCTTCCTTTGTGTTATGCGTCCCAAAGCTCACGCAAAATTAGCACCAGCTACTGCAGGCCTTTTGAAGTGTTCTCTGTCAGGTTTATTGCCTATCAACCACTCAGTACAAAAGGCCCAGACGAGCCTCATCCTTATGCCCCCTGATGCTTACACAAAACCAGCACCAGCTACTGCAGGCCGTTTCTTGCATATCCTGTCGGGTTCACTCTTAAACAAATTCACTCTTAAACAATGACTCAGTACAAAAGGCCCAGACGAGCTTCATCCTTATGCCCCTGATGCTCACACAGAACCAACGGGACCTGCGGCAACCCTCACAGTCAGTACCTGTCCAGTACGAAAGGCCAAATACGCAAACACGGAAGGGGCTAGCTAGCTTCATGGCAAGTCGTTTTGTGTGTGTGTGTGCGTGTGTGTGTGTGTGTGAAAGCACAGCTGTGTTAGTTATTTTGGCTTTGTGATGTTGTACCTTGCAACGTACCTTGACACATTTGTTGAGTAGAGTCCAGGACTCGTAACTGTTTCATTGATCAAAATTCTCTTCAGTCAGTAAGCCAACTGTTATAGGGTGTGTCACAGATTCACATGTTCAGATGTGTACATCCAAGGATCCCTATATTCACTTGCTATATCAGTGTTTTTAATTAGGTTGTTTACGTGCGTGGGTGAGTGTGTGTATGTACGTAAGTGTGCAAGGTGCAAGTGTGCAAGTATGCTAATGGCTGCCCTGCACACAATTTAGCGCGCGCACACATACACACACAGCAAGAGGAAGAAAAAGAGGATGAAGAGGACAGCAGCGAGGGTGAGAAAGCTAGTGCCCCTCCTGCCACTGCTCCTGCGCTTCCTCAACCCCCCCTACCTTTTTCATCCTCTACAGCAGCAGCAGCAGCAGCAGCACCACCACCACCACCACCACCACCACGAAACCCAGTTGTTCCCCCCTCTTCAGCACCACCACCACCAACAACACCGTCTTTGCAAGGAGCGGCCACACACAACGCAACCACATCCACACACAACGTCAAAGCAGCAGCAGCAGCAGCACCCTCTGGGAGCAGGAGCAGCACAGCCACAGGAAACAACACAGCAGCGCCCCTTAGCAGCAGTGCAGCAGCGGCAGCAGCAGCAGCAGCAGCAGCACGGGCGTCCCGGACCGAAAGCAAAGGGCACCTACCGCTGGCTTGGAGGGGCAGCAAAGTAAGTGTGTGTGTATGTGTGTGTGCGTGCATGTGTGTGTGCATGTGCATGTGTGTGTGCTTGTTTGTGTTTGCGTGAAGTTATGTAATTGTGTGCCAGCGCACACATCAGGAGCACCACGACCCACATGCACGCACATCCGCACGCACACACGCAAATTTAACACAACACACGCCCCGGCTGGCAGGCTGAAGCCAAGATTCCTTCGCCACCGCCAGCAGTGGCACCACAGCCCCCGGCTGCAACAACCACACCACCAACGCCAGCAGTGGCACCACAACCCCCAACTGCACCAACCACTTCACCACCGCCAGCAGTGGCACCACAACCCCCAACTGCACCAACCACATCACCATCGCCAGCAGCAGTAGGAGAGACTCTACCGTCGTTCGGAAAACTTCCCCTGCCCACGCTGTCTGTGTCGCCATTGGCAGCTGCAGCGGAGGTGGGTGAGCAGGAGGGAGGATGGCCTTGTGTGTGTTTGTGTTGGTGTGTTTATTTTGTGCTGTACTCTGCCATGATAGACCCGCTTCCTGTTGATGTTGGCAGCTGAGCGGAGGTGGGTGAGCAGGAGGGAGGATGGCCTTGTGTGTGTGTTTGTGTTAGTGTGTGTAATTTTATGCTGTACTCTGCCATGACAGACCTGCTTCCTGTTGATGTTGGCAGCTGAGCGGAGGTGGGTGAGCAGGAGGGAGGATGGCCTTGTGTGTGTATGTGTGTGTGTGTTTGTGTTGGTGTGTGTAGTTTTATGCTGTACTCTGCCATGACAGACCCGCTTCCTGTTGATGTTGGCAGCTGCAGCGGAGGTGGGTGAGCAGGAGGGAGGATGGCCTTGTGTGTGTTTGTGTTGGTGTGTGTAATTTTATGCTGTACTCTGCCATGACAGACCTGCTTCCTGTTGATGTTGGCAGCTGAGCGGAGGTGGGTGAGCAGGAGGGAGGATGGCATTGCGTGTGCATGTGTGGGTATTTGTGTGTGTGTGTGTCCCTGGTTTGACTTCATTCCACAATGATCCGTTTTAAGAGTAGCATTGTTGCCTTTATTGCCGCTGGTCTCATCTCACTGCCATTATTGCTGAAGGTCTCATCTCATCTCACCTCACCTCACCTAATTTCAACGCCTTTATTGCCGCAGGTCTCATCTCATCTCACCTCACCTCACCTCACCACCTTCATTGCCGCAGGTCTCATCTGACCTCATCTCACCTCGCAGGTCTCATCTGACCTCATCTCATTTCGCCGCCTTTATTGCTGCAGGTCTCATCTGACCTCATCTCACCTCACCTCACCTCACCACTTTATTGCTGCAGGTCTCATCTGACCTCATCTCACCTCACTTTACCGCCTTTATTGCCGCAGGTCTCATCTCTCACCTCATCTCACTTCACCACCTTTATTGCTGTAGGTCTCTTCTCATCTCATCTCATCTCATTTCACCTCACCTCACCTCACCCCACAGGACAGGACAGGCGCAGCATGGATTGGCACGCCTCCAATTGGTTCATGTCTTCAGCATCACTTAGCTTGAGCATCACTTATTTCGAGCATCATTCATCTCGAGCATCACGTTTTCCAAGCTTCACTCATCTTGAGCATCACACCTTCGCGCTCGCTCACACAGGCGTCATCTCAACGGCACAGCAGCACAGGCCGGGCGAACCTGGAAAGTTACTCCAGCATGCAGACCACCATCGTTCAGCCAGACTCTCCGCCCTCGTCCCACCACTCCTCTCCTCCCAAAGAGCCGGTCCACAAGGAGGTGTGTCTGTTGTTTGTGTGCGTGCGTGTGTGTGTATATTTGTGCTTGTGTGTATGTATATGTTTATGTGCATGTGCGTGGGTGTGCGTGTGAGCGTGTGCATGTGTGTTGTTATTCAGCCAAGTTATCCTGATCCAAACCTTGTTTTGCTGGTGCCCTTTTTTGTGCATTTGTTTTGGTGTTTGATCATGTAGGACGTAAAAAACATGTAGGATGTATTTTATCATATGTATATTCGATCATGTAGGACACATGTATGCAAAGGTACATGCCAAGGCATGTGTGACCATGAACATACCAATTGTTCAAAGTGTAACTTACGTCCCTGTCTGTGCATTAATTAGCGTGTTCATTGATGTTGGCGGTATCAGTGCATGCAAATTCTAGGAGATCTGTGGCCATCGTGCATGACTCTGCCTTGATGTTGGCAGTATTAGTGCATGCAAACTCTAGGAGATCTGTGGCCATTGTGCATGACTCTGCCTTGATATTGGCGGTATTTGTGCATGCAAACTCTGGGAGATCTGTGACCATCGTGCATAACTCTGCATTGATGTAGGCGGTATTTGTGCATGCAAACTCTGGGAGATCTGTGACCATCGTGCATGACGCTGCAATACCAGTGTGAGATGTAGCTTGCAACATACCAGTGTGGCTTGCAACTTACCAGTGTGGCTTGCAACTTACCAGTGTAGCTTGCAACTTACCAGTGTGGCTTGCAACTTATCAGTATGAGATGTAGCTTGCAACCCTTCCCGTGCATTCCTTTGTGTGCTCATGGACGTAAGGCTGCCGATTATGCATGCATCTAGGGCATGTGTGACATCACAGGTTATGTAAGGATCATTTGTCCAGAAGCTGCTCTTACAAACCTAATGGCAAGTGGACAGTACTAAGTGGTACTTTTTGGGCGGGGATCTGTGTAAGTGAATAAGCTGCTTTGTGCTTTGTGCTTATAGAGCTGCACACGCACACACACACATGCACACACACCCACACACTCTCTCTCTCTCACCCACACACACTCGAGCCATGTAACATATGCTCTACCCTCTTTTCTAAATATTTAACACACACATACACACACGCTGACGCGCACGCACACACACAGACATACAGGCACGGACAGACATATATACAAACAGACACGCATAGGTGTACTCAAAACACACACACATACGTATACACACGCAGCCGTTAGAACTGCTATCTTCTGTGGCCAAATCTGTCAGTGAGCGTAGGCGCATGGCGCCCCTGGATCCAACTGTGCTTCAGGTAAGTGTGTGCATGTATGGAATTGTAAATGTGTGTGTGCGTTTGTGTGTTTTTGTGTGTATGTGTGTTTGTGTCTCTTTGCGTGTGTATGTGCATGCATACATGTATATGCATGTGAAGTTGCTTGCGGTTGTGTGTCTTTGCACATGGACACCTTTTTTGTCTACCAAATGAATAGCTCCCCACATACCCCTCACATTGCTGCTCTTATGCAACCACAGAGGATCCAGATCAAAATTCCAACAGCAAAACTCGCGGGACGTATCTTGTGTTGTCTAACAGAGCTATAGTCATTACGTACTGACGAACACAGCTATAGCAACTGCGTGCTACTGACTGACAGAGCTATAATAATTGTGTGCTTCCTTTTCATTCTTGGCTCTGTCTTGTAGATGGAAGAGCCGTCCCCACTGCAGGAGCAGCAGCAGCAGCAGCAGCAGCAGCAACAGGCTGGGGAGACAGGCGACTCTTCACAAGTCGAAAAGGTGAGACGCTGTGAGCGTCGTTTGTTCATGTGTGTGTGTGTGTGTGTGCGTGTGTGTGTGTGTGTGTGTGTGTGTGTGTGTGTGTGTGTGTGTGTGGAGAGAGAGAGAGAGAGAGAGAGAGAGAGAGAGAGAGAGAGAGAGAGAGAGAGAGAGAGAGAGAGAAAGAGAGAAAGAGAAAGAGAGAGAGTGGTGTGCGCGTGTTGTGTGTGTATTGTACAACTAACTGTGTGTGTATGTACAATTGTGTGTTTGTATATGTATATTTGTGCGTGTACGTCATTTTGTGTGCCAGGCCACTGCCTAGTCATCTGAACCGCCCTGTTGCAGGCATCGCTCTTGCCTCCACACTTGCGCACGTGCACACGCATGCACATCATTCAGCACACGCATGCACTGACCTATTCGTATGACACAATAATAATAGTCAAAATTATTTTGCGAAGGTTGTATCTGGTTATACATAAATTTACAGTGATATATGTGATGTATGGTATATATGGTATATGTGTGATATGTGGTACCAACATGGCTTATTTTTCTGAAGCCTGCTTGCCATCCGCCCGTAAGCATACACATTCCACCTGCATAGTAACAATTCAGGTTACTCCCGCCCATAAACCCACAAATTCTCGCAGGAATAAGTCCCCCCCCCCCCACACACACACACACATGCATACAAGCACACAATCGCACAAACTTGCATACTTGCGTGCACACACACACATTCACACGCATACACGCACAGGATGAGAGCAAAGGCACCGGCAGCAGCCCTAGAGCAGAAGCAACATGTGCTGAGCCTTGGTCCTTTTTTGAGGAAGTGTCTGAACTACGCCGGGGCAAAGACAACCTGCTGGGTTCGGTGAGTGCTGTTTACTTTCACCTTTTGTCAGACTCGCACCACGTCAAAGGCAGCCTGCTGTGAATACTGTGTTTGTTACTATGGATTTTCAAGCTGCTGTGACTGGCTCAAACCACGGCAAAGGCAACCTGCTGTGAAAACTGTCGTTTCTTTTGGATTTCAAGCTGCTGTGTCTGGCTCGAACCACGGCAAAGGCAGCCTGCTGTGAATACTGTTTTTTAGCTTTGTGTCCATCCTGAACCACAGCAAAGACAAACTGCCTTTTTTAGCTTTTATTAGCCTTTTTTACGGTTCACTCCGTGGCAAGGGTGCGTGCGTGGTTGGTGACTGGATGATTCATTGAGGTCTTCCTGGCTCGTGCGTGCATGTGCGTTACCACTCTCACTGGGTCCAGCCAGCATGCGCGCATATGTGTGTGCATGCGTGTGTGTGTGTGTGTGTGTAAGTTTGTGAGTGTGTGTATGTGTGTGTGTTGTATCATGAGACGGTTGAGCCTCCAACTGTCTTTGAACTCCAGGTGGAACCCAGCTGCTTTGATAAGGCAATTCTGAGCACAGCAAACATGTAAACAGCATGCTTCTGTACATGACATCAACTGCACTTTTGCTAATACACATTTGCTTTGCTACTACATGACATCGATTTCACATTTGCTACACTCTACGCCTACTGCACAAACACGCACCATTATTTTTGGCTGTTGGTGCTGAGTTGGATGGATATGTGTGTGTGCACGCGTGCTATTTGGTCGTTGGCATCATCTGTTGGTGCTGAGTTGGTATGGTTATGTGTGTGCGTGCACGCGTGCTATTTGGTCGTTGGCATCATCTGTTGGTACTGTATTGGTAAGGGTGTGTGTGAGAGCACGCGTGCTATTTGGTCGTTGGCATCATCTGTTGATACTGTATTGGTAAGGGTGTGTGTGAGAGCACGCGTAGCTGGTTGTTGGTATTATCCATATGACAGTACAAAGCGGAGTTTTGTAGCTGGCTTTTCCATTTATAAGTAACATGTGTAGATTCCTACAGGGTGTCCTCTGACCAAATCTTCATGCAAGTAGGATTGGCCATAACCATAACAGACACGGTATATAAATAAAAAGTTGAGCTTCAAGAGCTAAGATACTATTAAAGAGAAGGATAGAGAAATACTGACAAACGCAAGACGTATCAACTGTCATGCTGCATTGCAAGAACTGGAGTTGTGTGTTTCCTAACGAACACATAACAGTTATGGCAAAACATACACACAGTTTTTTTTTCACCCTCAGCCTCTTAGGAGTAGGTGGCCCTCAGAGATAAAAACACCTCTCAGGCCTTTCAAATTGCTAGCTGCTCTTTAAAATAAAGACAAAAATACGCAGGCTCAAACCCACCACCACTCCCTACGTTGATTGAAAGCCTAACTGAGGCTGATTCGTTGGGCATCCCAATTGGCTCCGTTTGGAAAGGTTCCGGAGGTGTTCTACCCCCACTCATTCTCCATACGCACACCAAACCCACTCCCCACATTCATTGAAAACTTAATCGTGGCTGAACCACCAGGTGTCTCAATTTGGCTCTTCTCGGTTGGGTTCCGGAGCCATCCAGGCCCCCCCTCACTCCCCTTCCACGCACCAAAACTCCGGAGCCAGGTCCACCAGCAGCACGCTGGCCTCCAAAGCTGACGTGCTAGAAGCTGCTGTTAGAGCACAAGCAGGGCTTGCAGCAGAACCTGCTGCTGTTGATGATGATGATGATGATGCTGCTGCTGATCCTGCTGTTGATGCTGCTGCGGATGCTGATGCTGGTGCTGATGCGGATGCTGATGCGGATGCTGATGCTGCTGTGGATGCTGCTGCTGATCCTGCTGTTGATGCTGCTGCGGATGCTGATGCTGGTGCTGATGCGGATGCTGATGCGGATGATGATGCTGCTGTTGATGCTGCGGATGCTGATGCTGGTGCTGGTGCTGGTGCTGGTGCTGGTGGCGATGCTGGTGGTCAGCCTACAGCGTCAGAGGCACGTGTGCACAAATCACTGACGGCCGTGCAAAAGGCAGGAGCAGCAGCGGCAGCACCAGCAGCGGCAGCGGCAACCACGCACACAGCAGAGGTAGCAACAGAGCCTGCAGCCGCACAAGCAGCAGCACGAGCAGCAGAAGGGGTGTTTCCTGCAGCCACACCCCCAGCCTCGCTGCCTCCTGCTTCTGCTCCCCAACCTGCTGCTGCAGCCGCTGCTGGTGCTGGTGCTGGTGCTGATGCTGGTGCTGGTGTGCGTGACACTGGTTGTGGCGGTGCTGGTGGTAAGGGTCATGACGTGCACCCACACACCCCACCCTATTACCTCACTGACTTCGCCCCTCCTCCTGACGGGCCAGCACCAGCAGCAGCAGCAGCAGCAAACGTGCCAGCAGCAGGGGGCGGTAGGGTCATGTCGCCTGAATTGGGAGAGGCTGGGGAGGGTTCTAGCGGCCTGTGGGCCACCGCGAGCTCATCAGAGGGGGGATTAGGGGGCAGCCTGAGGCGTGCTGATGCAGAAGACGCAATTGTGAGTTTGAGCTTCTGTTGACTCCTGTATGAGCTTGTGTTTGTGTATGTGTAAAATTTGATTAATATGCTAGCTTGTCAAAGGAGGGGGTTTGGGGGCAGCCCGAGGCGTTTTGATGCAGGGAACGCGACTTTGAGTTTGAGCTTCTGTTGACTCGTAAATGAGTGTATGTGTGTGCAAAACACAAAGCGGATGGAGCACACAGCTTTCCCCCCGCAAACTCAAGAGACACATCGTGCCATACTTTATGTCACCCGCTTTTGTCGAGATGGCAAACCACAAAGCCACAAATAAGCTTTGTTTGCTTGACTTATCGCAGCAAACAGGATGCACTTTTTTGCTGCAAGCCATCAGCCACAACACACAGAACACGGAGAACACTGGTTGGCCATGGAAACGTGTACTTGCTGCGCACCCTCGGCCAGAGAATGCACACTCACTGCATGGCCGTGAAACAAACGCTCGTTGTTCAACAGTATTGCCGATGCGCGTATTTGCCCTGCTCCGTCACCTGCACACCCTCAGTATCAGCCAATACCATGGCCCATGGCACATGAATGCACACAGCTTGCACACCCTCAGCATCAGCTAATATCATGGCACACAAATGCACACAAATACACAAAAACCCCATCAACCATGGGATGCACACTTGCTGCACATCAATACCAACAGCATGAACTACACCAACCTGCTCTCCATCATTCGCTCACCATCTGCCATGTGGTTACATTACACACGTAAAAGACCTGTTACACTACATACATGCGTAACAGACAGTGTGGTTACATTACATACATAACAGACATACAGGCACAACACAGTAAACAATCAGACAGGTGGATACAGACGGACAGCTAGACAGCGCCGCCCGGTCTTCCAGGCGATGTGCACCCATCACCAATGCATTACAGAGTTTACAGAGTAAGCCATCAGTCAAAACGTGCGACTTCTAGGCTAATTACACACAACCCATCACTCTATGTTACCTGCAGGCGCATGAAAGTCTTATGCCTGAAAACAGCCTCAGAAGAGCGCCGCCCAGTACTCCAGGTGTTGTGCACACATTGCCAAGCGATAACACACATCCCGTCATTCTATGATACCTGCAGGCACATGAGAGTCTCTTGCGTGAAAACAACGCACTCCAGGCGATGTGCATGGAGCTGAAGCAGCAATCTGACAAGGAGCGGCAAGCAGGTCGGTAATGTGTTGTGGGTGTGGGTTTGGGTGTTTGCGGATGTGGATTTGCGGATGTGGGTGTGGTTTGGGTGGGGAGGGGGGGGGAGGGGGGTCTTGTATGTTCATGTGTGATCGAGTATGCTCTAGCATATGAACATATGAAGTATAGACCTAAGATTGTTAGTATTTGCTCAAATTCCTCAGTACCCCACCGTTTGTCAATGCATATGCTCAGCATGTCAATGCATATGTAATACAGACCCACGTCTGTCAGTTTTGTTCGAACTGTTCAGTGCCCCACTGTTTGTCAATCTGTGTGCTCGACGGTTTGTTAATGCGTGTGCGTTAGGATATTCTGTCAGTCTACAATTGGGTGTGTGCTCGCACATGTGTGTGTGTGTGTGTGTGTGTGTGTGTGTGTGTGTGTGTGTGCACGGGCGCGCTCAGCTGCCCTCCGTACATGCTGCGCAAATTGCATAGCTGCAGCAGCATCTGGATGTCTGCACTGAGCGCAGTAGGCTTATTTGCGGAAAGTACCTCAGTGCCATTGCTTGCCTGTGTGTTACTGCCCTTGTCTCTCGTTCATTCCTCTTCCTTAAGGTTAACCAAAACCGTATATTTAAACCGCAGATTTGGTGATTTGCCTGCCAAAAGTACCGTATATGCACCGTATATATGTACAGAGTTGTTCAGTTCGTTTTTCTGGAAGCAAGGGTTTAATAAAGTTCGTGGTAGTTCTTGACACCTCAAACTGTTTGATGTGCAATTTCGAAAATGGAGGATTTTGCTGGTTTCCGTGTTCACTACTCGTCTAAAACGTGCTAATGTTGTCTTTAAATACATGTATTACAATTAATCAGGGCACAAAAAATCAGAACGTTTGACGGCCATCTACGGCTCTTTCCTGCATTTTGGGCTGCAATTTCGGATCAAAAATTCTGAAAAAAAGGCTTAAAATTCGACGAATTTTTAAAAACTCACAAACGGAATTCAAAGGGTTTGTTAAAACGCGTGGAAGTTCGCAAACCCGAACTTTTGACCGAACTGAAGAACCCTGTATATACATGGTTCTGGTTAACTCTGTTCCTCCTACCTCAACGCAGAAGCCTCTGTGCGGCATCCGCTGGGGTCTGCACACCTCAAGACTTTCCTGGCTAGGAGTTTATTCAAAAACCTGAGTTTGTTCCGTGTGTTTTTGTTTTTTGGTGTGAAAATGTCTCCTTGTATCTCGTACCAGGGGCCACTGTGCGGCATCAGCTGGAGTCTGCACGCCTTGAAGTTGAAGCGCTGAAGGTTGAGCAGGCTGCAGACCAGGTGCGCGCATTTCATATTGCGTTGTGTAAGCCACGTGCGCACGAGCACAAAAGTTTGATGATATTGTGTCCTGTGCATACAAACACACGCACGCACACACACACACATGCCACATCACATACACAGACGCTCAAAGAAACTTATGCACACACACAATACTTTTAACAGAAAGTACAGGGGGATAGCCATCAGTCAAATGCTGGCGAGATTAAGGATCTCCATAAACGGGTAAGTGGATTTGCTGTGTGTTTGGGTGTGGGTGTGGGTGTGGGTGTGGGTGTGGGTGTGGGTGTGGGTGTGGGTGTGGGTGTGGGTTTGGGTGTGGGTGGAGGTGGGTGTGGGTGTGGGTGTGGGTGGAGGTGGGTGGGTGTGGGTGTGGGTGTGGGTGTGGGTGGGTGGAGGTGGGTGTGTTGTGCTGACATAGTGTTGTGGGTGTTGTTTTGAATGTTTCTTTGGTGTGGGTGCGCAAACGTGCATATGCGCATATGTGCATGTGTATTACATGACTTGTTATTAGACAGTGTCTGTGAAACATGGTCACAAATTGCAATAAGTGAAAAACATCGTCTACTGCACCTCACATGACTGCTGTGCTGTGGTTTGTGTCTTTGTAATCTCTGGTGCAAGAGGCGGAGATGAAAACTGCTGTGCTGTTTTTGTGTGTGATATCTCAGGTGCAAGAGGCAGAGATAATAATTGCTGTGCTGTTGTTTTTGTGTGATATCTCAGGTGCAAGAGGCAGAGATGATAATTGCTGTGCTGTTGTTTTTGTGTGATATCTTAGGTGCAAGAGGCAGAGATGATAACTGCTGTGTTGTTGTTTTTGTGTGATGTCTCAGGTGCAAGAGGCAGAGATGATAACTGCTGTGCTGTTGTTTTTGTGTGATATCTCAGGTGCAAGAGGCAGAGATGATAACTGCTGTGCTGTTGTTTTTGTGTGATATCTCAGGTGCAAGAGGCGGAGATGATAGCAGCAGGCATCAAGCGGAGCAACGAGTCTCTTTCGGAGGAGCTGCAGATGTCTAAGGAGGCGCTGATGCGTATGGAGAATCTGGTGGGTGTCTTTGTTGCGGTGTTAGAGGACAAATTTATCGGGACAAAATTATGAGGACAAAATTGCACAGCCCTGGTGTCCTTTTTGCAGTGTGAGGACAAAATTAGGGGGGGGGAATGCATGCACGTGGAGGAAATTTGTGGGGGAAATCCATGGAGGATCAGCAAGTTTTTATTTCAACTAGCGAGAATGATTTTGTAAGCATGTGATGATTATGTAGGAGATCTTTGGGGGAAAACCATGGAGGATCAACGAGTTTTATTTTATCTAGCGAGATTGTGAAAGCGGAATTATGTAAGCATGTGATGATTGTGTAAGCACGTGCATGTGCATGTAACACCTGAAAGGTGTTTGCATTGAGGTCCTGGTCAATGTGAAGATCACACGCTGGCCTGTTGAGATGGATTTCATCTTTAGGTCGAGCATAGGGTTGGCCAGAACCGTAGATATAATACACCGCATATGACTGTATATTAAGTGAGTTCCCTGATAATACCATATATTTTTATGGTTCTGGCCAACCCTAGTCGTGAACATCTGTGTGTCTTTTTCGGCCGATGTAACCCTGCAATGCTGCTGCTGAGGTCTGCTGGACAGTTGTTGGCAGCAGAGTGTGTACAGCTTCCCATTGCCCACTCTTCAACGTTGTTAAACTTAGTGTCAAACATGTCTACATTGAATTCTATTTGGATGTAACCAATACCTAACACAATGCACACACAGACACACACACGCACACACACATGCACACACACGCACAGATACACGCACACACACAAGCATGCACAGATACGCACACATACATGCACACACAGATACACACACAAGCATGCACGCATACGCACGCACGCACACACACACACGCACACAAGCATGCACACATACTGTATGTGACATACACACATACACGCATACACACACAAGCATGCACACATACGCACACCGCCCTTGGATTGCATGCAGGTGCGCCAGGGCCTGAGTGAAATGCGCCATGATCAGGCATTAGATGCAGTGCTCTCTTTCCAAGCCAGGCACACCGCACTGGAAGCTCGCTACCAACAGGTGTGTGTGTATGTGTATGTGCGTGTACATGGGTTTGGGTCTGGTGCATGGTCGGAGGTTCGTCAGGACGAGTTTACGGATTACGTGAATCAAAGTGAATGTGGGTGTGGGTGTGCTTTGTGTTGTGAACGTGGTAGGGAGGCTCTGTATTGTGAATTGTGAACGTGGTATAGGTAGACTGTCTACCAATGTATTTTCACCTATGAGTGACTGACTGTAGGGTTGAACCCAAATTCATGAATGTGCACCACATGTTGGTGGGGCACGCTTGTCAACTTTGCTTGCTCAGCTTGTACTCACTCAAGAGCATCTATAACTTTTACCGTCCTTGTCGGAATCATCTTTCTCTCTCTGTCTCTCTCTCTCTCTCTCTCTCTCTCTCTCTCTCTCTCTCTCTCTCTGTGTGTGTGTGTATTATTTAGATTAATGTATCTTACACACACACTCATACACACTCACAATGCACGCGCACCCAGTATACGTACTTACAAAACGCGTACACACATACACTTGTTGCCTGAGTATCCCATCCCACTTTTAGTTCCTCTACCTAATTCCTCCTGCCCTACTTACAGATGGAGACAGATTTTATGGAAGAGGCGGACGGTTTGGTTGCACAATTGTTGGACACCATTCAACAGGTCCGGTCATCTTAAGAGCTTAACGTGTGTGCGTGTGTGTATGCGTGCATGTATGTTTCTGTGCGTACTTGTGCATGCGTTTGAGTGTGTGTATGTGTGTGTGCGTGTTAATGTGTGTGTATACACACATCTTCAAGCTGGAAAACAGCCATATAAATTGATGCTCTATTTTTGGCGATCTCCCAACACGCACCCTGAACTGCATACCTAAATTTGCCTTATTTGAATTACACGCATACACACTTGCACATGTGGACGCTCTTGACTTGGGCCATGTGTCACAATAAATCGCTGACTTGCTTGCATTCTTACACACTTAAAACTTCATTAGTTACACTCGTGGCTGATACGTGATACCTTTTGGAACGAGCTTGGTGGGCGGGCAGGGGGCTATCCCCACACCTGCTACATGAAACACAGAACAATCAGCATTAACACTGTGTACTGCTTTGTGCACCTGTATGGTAGTTTCACGGCAGGTTGGGCACGTGCACACGCACGTACGTACGCCCACACACATACACACGCACACACACATACGTCCACACACACACGCACACACACACATACACGCACACACACACATGTACACGCCCACACAGGTGGACGAGCTCTCTGGACGAGCTCCAGAGGGCGACGCAGCTGCGCGTGCCCTCAGCACTCCTCGCGCGGCCGTGCAGTACATAGAGGCCCCCCACGCACACACACTGCGTGTGGAGAATGAGGCGCTGGTGCAGCAGCTGGTGGGACGACAAATGGAATTAGCAGAGGCGTTGGAGGAGAAGGTGAGGGGGTGGTGTGTACTTGGGGTGCAGGGTGTAGGGTGCAGGGTGTAGAGTGGCAGAGTGTAGGGTGGCAGAGTGTACTTAAAGTGTAGGGTGTAGGGTGGCAGAGTATAGGGTGTAGGGTGGCAGATGGAAATAGGAAAGGTGTTGGAGGAGGAGGTGAAGGGGTGGTGTATATGAGGGGCGGCAGATGGAATTGGCAGAAGTGCTGGAGGAAAAGACCAGGGGGTGCGCATGGAATATAGTAACAACAACACGATGCCACTCAGGGCCTTTACCAGGAGGCATTATAATGTTCTGGAGGCTGGGGGGACAATTCGGTGGTGGTTGGGGGGTGGTTGGTGCAAGCCCAGGGTACCCCCCAAAATAGCAAAAATACGTTTGCGTATTATATGCGTATGTCGTATTAATGGCATATTAGTCCGTATGGGACGTCTCAAAAGTCCGTATGACCCATCCCTGGAATATACCTATCTATACACAGTCCGGTGGAGTGCAATTAAGGAGAGGTTAAAGTTTTAAGGGGCCCCATCAATTGCATGTACCAATACATGGTATGTACCAATACATGGTAATTTCTGGTAGGAGTGTTTCCGAATGTACGGTACATGTGTATGACCCTGGTGGACCTCGAGTTCGTGTGAAGAAGGGAGTTGTGAGGGAGAGGTTTAAAACTAGGGGAGGTGGTGGAGGAGGAGGAGGAGGAGGTGGGTGGTTAGAGAACACGTGATGGGGAGAGTGGAGTGCTGTATTACATGTGTGAGGAAGAGAGAGTGGTATAGGGGAGTGGTGTGCTGGAGTACATGTGTGAGGATGAGTGTGGTATAGGAGAGAGGTGGAGAAATAGGGAAGGTGGTGGAGGATGGGTCGTGAAGGAAGAGATGGTGAAGCAATAACCAATTATTACACGCACGCACACACATACACACATACACACATACACACATACACACATACACACACACAAACACACATACACAATACACACACACACAAACACACAACACACACAAACACACAACACACACAAAACCCACACACAGGCAATGCTGCGTCGCGACCTCTATCGATCTAAAGAAGTGAACATGAAGGTAGGATAAGCAGACAAAAACGAACTTTTCATTTTGTCACAATTCCTATGTTCTCCACCCGCTTTTCATCTGAACGAAATCAGTGTAGCATTTTTCCTAGGTACCAACCTTTTTCGAGTAGAAGAGCTTAGAACAGATGTGCAGATGTGCAAAATACTAATTTTTACGTTGGTTTAGTGGCCATGTAAGGAAGGGTAGGTTTGCGCTTCCTGCTTTGCTTTCTGTCATTGCAATAACTGTCATTATAATTATGATTTGCTATTGGCAAGGGACAAGATGGAGTTTTTGAATTGGGATTGTGGCAATGGAAAAACGTTTTGAAAGTTGAAGGTAGGCTCTTTCTCGTTCCCCTGGCCTACAAACTGCACCTCTACTCACAAAAGTGGTATGATCACGTACAGCGGGTATGGAATTCGAGCAGCGTGTTGAGGGTCAAGAAGCGCTTTGTTTGCTTCCCTCAAAAGTGCCCACTCCTTGTTTTGCGGGCAAAATTTGGTTGTGTGGTTTTAACCCTGAGTTTGGTAACGTTTGCCCTGACGGAAGAAATTCTGCACTGCACTCTACTTTGCATGGCACCAAGGTACGATAATACTTGTATATATTGTATGTACTTTACCCCTACAGTGACAAGTTAACGTATATGTAATTCCGCTTTTTGCAGGTGGCTGCAAAGATGACAAACCTTCAAGCACAGCTTTACCAGGACCAGGGAGTAAGGATGAATGGGCAATAGCTCTTCTCAGTGACCGTACTACACAACTGAAATCTGGTTTTCAGCAGCTCTAATTAACGAAACCTCCTCAGACTGAGATCAAAGACAAGTTGTTTTTTCGACTGCCTCTCAAAATTGCTGGACAATCAGTTATGATGGAGCCTTGCTCTTAGTGTTGTTCTTTGCATCATCACATCGTCACGCACGCACGCACTCCGAGAATCGGTAGTGGCATAATTTTGAGCAGTCTTTTTTGACTGGGGGATACAGGAAATCAGCAGTACACATCTCAGCACGTATTCGTGAACATTAAGTGGAGCATGAGTTTGGTCTTCTTACTAGTACGAGGGTCTTTCAGCAAGGCGAGCAAACCTGGCAATTGTGGACGAGGTTTATATTTATAGCGAGTAGTGGCTGTATATACAATTATATGTTTATGTGCCCAGTGGGCATTTGGAACCCGAGGACACGAAGTGTCTAGGGCTTGTGGATTGCTAGAGAAACTGAGACACTTATAGCTTAGAAAAGTGGCTTTTTTAGCATACAAATTTTAATTAGCCAGATTGGGTGAGAACCTCTGCATTGTATTTTAGCATCGGGTCTTGTTCTGGCTTAAAATATTAGACACAGCATGAGCTCCTGATTGGGATATAGAGTTGCATATTTCCTGCAGAGAGAAATGGGGATTGACGCAGTGAAAAAGAACATGCTGAATAAGTACTAAGCAGACTTTCTCATCAGAGCATAATAAAGGTCTGCGTCTTTACACATCAAAAGGGCATGCACATCATTTAGAATCTGCTAACGCCGGTCACGCACACAAAAGCGAAGTTTTCTCGTTGGAGAAGAGGGAAAGGCAGAGTGTCCTCCGATGTGATTTCCCCCACAATTTACAACTCCTAGTATAGCTACGTCCCCACGCACGCAGATCGCTAACCCTCGCAACTCTTAGTCCCTTTTTCACTCAGTTTGTTTTGAGGTTTACCTTGTCGAGCAGCCACCCCAGGTTGAATGCCTTTGCAATCCAAACTAATTAATATACCTCTTAGAGTCCCAGCTACTTGGATTTTCAAAGACGTTCACTGGCAGCATACAGATGATTTGGTAATTTGGAGCTAGAAACTGTGAAAAAAGGGTTTTAATTTAGCCTTTAAGCCCCATTGTTTTGCAAACGCATCCTAGCAGTCGCACATTTTGATCGATGGTTTTATCTGTTAACTTCTTACTCTATAAAGTCTGTTAAGCCTCATGTGCACCACCTGTCAACCATATTCAGGCTGCTACACTTGCCAATACATGATACGCCCTTGTTCAATTTGTCTGGTACGTTTTGAAACGTGTCTGTGCAACAGTACACAGCACTTTAATTTGCCAAGACCATCGAGTTTGTGAGCTGAGGAAACACTTTTTCTTCCTGTTTAAACCTTTTTTTGAGGACTTTTCAGCAGCCCAACCCTTTTTGCTGCAACAGGTCAACAACCAGCTTGTTCATGATTTCCTTTCTCCCATTCCTTAATACCATACCAAATCTTATGGATTTATTTGTGGCTGGCCGAGACCAGTCAGCAGCCGATCAGCCAAACAACCTGGCTGAAGGTCACCCCCCATTGTAACCATTGTACACAGGACTGCATGAGTGCATTTTTGTATTCTTATAATGGTATTCTTATAACACTACCTCAACCGTCTTCCTGGAGTATGCAATCCGAAGAAGAAAGCCGGTGAATTGCACGGTTACACACGTCTGCGCTCCCATACATATCAAATCACGTAATGAATAATATGCCGCCTTTGTTAGGAAAGCAAAAAAAGATGAACAGGTGCGCCAGCAGCAGCAGCAGTAGGAGCACGATCTGCAGATCATTTTTAGCGCTTTTCTTTTATGTCTGTGGTGACGACCATATCAAAAGCAACCATATCAATTAAAAAGCTGCGGGCTATACAGCCCGATCCCTCATACTAAAGTACGTACACACGAGGGTCCCACAAAGTCACACACAAAACACCATATACACACACAGGGGGGGGGGTTAGGGGTAGGGGGGGGAGGAGGTTCAAGCAATCTAAGCGAAGAGAATGAGGAAGACCACCAGCAGGGAGAACAGAGCAATGGACTCTGTGAGGGCAAAGCCCAGCAGGGCGTAACCGACCAGCTGCTTGGCGATGTTGGGGTTACGGGCAGC
>Ga0307963_1000378_pt1 | contig 28985 bp, 27 predicted proteins | sample OrgLakmetagen594_FD_201829 | JGI IMG/M metagenome (GOLD analysis project Ga0307963, IMG submission 201829) | Saline water microbial communities from Organic Lake, Antarctica - #594 | ecosystem: Environmental > Aquatic > Non-marine Saline and Alkaline > Saline | place: Antarctica: Organic Lake... | reverse complement strand
GGGCCACGTGAAGAGGAGACGGCGAGGCTGGTCTCCTGATAACCATGCATACCAACACAGGTCGCCAGACCCGACAAAAATTGAGAGAGCCACTGCAACGAGCACAGCGGCTCTATTTTTTTTATTATAAAGGGTTCTTCGTTTATTGGGTGCATGTTTGTTGGATCTGTTGGATCTTTTTATCCCTCTCCTGTTACTCAATTGCTTTCATCTGAAACTGCACACATCTTCAACTTGCGTTTGAACACGAAGAACTGGGTGCATCTCTCATCAAGTCACTCACAGATCAGAATATCACTCCCAGGCTCCTCCCCTAAAAGGCGCCACGCGCTTAGAAGACCTGAGCCCCGAGTTACGATCAACGATTGTGACGTGGATTGATGGCCCATCCAGTCACGTTGGAAGTTTCCTACAGACTTGCAAGTGGGCAAATGAGCTGAAGTCCAACGCCTCACTTTGTGCAGGTAATGAGAAATGAGTTGTCTGAACATTCTGGTGCGAACGAAGCCCAAGGGCATATACTGCTGAAAATTTCAGCATGAAATACTCTTGAGCAGAGTCAGATCTGCTTGACCACTATCTTGATGCAATCAAATCGAAGCATTTGCTTTCCTTTCTGCTATCAGTCTTATTCAACCCTGCATGTAGGATACCTTGCCAAGCAGCGAACCAGAGAGGCAATCAAGCTGGCATTCAGGTGTGTGTGCAGTCAAAGTGCAGGCTGCATGGTGATACTTCAGTTGTTAGCTGCAGGGAGCGACACTTGTAAAAGCATTCCATTTTATACCTTCCTTCTTTTTCGCTTGTTTGCTCAGCAAACAAACGAGTCATTGGATTAGGGACTCAAAGCCTTCTTGTTCACTGTCTTGGTGTGCTAAATAGCGTATACATGAGAGACGTCCTCAACATTTGACTTATGACACCCGTTTTCAAATCCAGGGAAAAGTGTGATGATGCAACGATCCTGCGTGTTGTGCTCTGGGATGGGGGCGGGAGTGCTGACTACACGCACAGGCTGCTGGAGGTAACATATATTCCACAATTTCTGCATTTATGGGAAACGTAGAGGTTTACAGGTTTTACAGATCAATCCAATCAGTCAAAAAGTGTGACTGCTAGGATGCATGTAAAGATCATATGTTAGTAATGTTGAAGCATTGTGGTAGCACCACATATTTGTGTCTTGATAACATACCTTGAGGATAAGGAAAAAAGGATACCTTTCTTGTGACATTGCAACACTGTATATAATCAGTCAATGTGTCTGCCAGGACCAACTAACTGCATCAATTAAGTAGGGGGAGTTGTCATCTGTTTCACTTGGGAAAGTGAAGCACAGGGCAAGTGAAGCATTGGTAACCAAAAAGAGGGAGGGTTTAGGGTTTAGGGTTCAATAAATCACATCTAGGTCAGGAGGGTGTAGGAAGCGTAACTTTTGGACGTCACGTGTCAAATAGATTAAAAACTGACGTCGAGAGCTATCAATTGGTATATAATATATATATGAGTCGAATCCGGGAGGGGGGTAGGGGTGTGGGCCCCCGATGTGGTTATAGTTTTTTTCGGGGGGGTCTCCAAAACATTTCTGGGCCACTTCTACGGGATTTCAAATATATCATCGGAAACCTCAGTTCAAGCCCAGTTGATTGCCACCCTTTTTGAGCAAATCGGGTAATGGGGGGGGGTCTGTGGACATGTCCAAAAGTCAGAGGCACAAGCGCTCGGGTGCAGGCCGCGGGGTGAGTCAAGCCAATGGAGCAGCAATTCACTCCAAACTTCCAGGATTGTGGCATTATGAATTAGTCAGTGGAATTCTGGAAAAAAAAGGAAGCAATGTGCAAGCCCAGTTATGGGTGCCTGGTAGGTCACGTGTGCATGGGCGTCCGTATCTCAGTTTTTGTCCCATAACTCTGCGGCATTATAGTTTCAGGTCTTAATGATGCAGAATTTAAAAAGGAGCAGAATGGTACCCTTTTCTGTCTGGTGGGGGCACTGGAAGGGGGGTTTGGGCGGTGGGTGGTCCCTCAGGGGTGTCCACCCCAAAAAGTAAACGTGCCATCCAAAAAAAATAAAACACCCTCCTGTATAGGTACAAATAAAATTCATGTGTGAGGAGCAGCATGTAGTGGCCAGAATGGTCAACCCAAAGAATGAGGGGTACGTAAATTCCTTTTGCCCCACCCTCAAGTGCTTCTGTCATCGTAAGCATATTGCAGCCCCCTAAACCTGTACGGTTTTTACATGATAGCGGCTGCTCAAGAAGTTTGTACCAGCACTTGCCTGGCTTGAGCTGCTGAGTACTTGCAGAAGTACTCTAGTTCTTGGAGGCGAGTACAACCGAACGTTAGTACTCTCTTAGCACAGCTTGCGCTGTGCTAACCATCCTTTTTATGCTTGTGCCTTAGATAGTTGGCAGCTTAGTTTTAAGCCCTTGCTTTCCTTGACTTCAGCAACTTGCTGCCCTTGGCCTGTTCCTTCCTGTCTTGTGTGGTTCCAGTGTGTCTGTTTTCCCTGCCCTTTTTTGTGTGGCAAGCTCAGTTTTTGTTGGCAGGTATGGGTGTCAACGGCCCAGATGCTTTTCTCGTTTCTCTGCTAGGAGGGCTCTTTTAGCCAGTTCAGTGTCTCTTTTTAGCCAGTTCAGTGTCTCTCTTGGTATTGGGCACAAGTGTAAAAATCCCCCTCCAGCAGTTCGGTGGATACGAGCCGGAATAGAACTGTATGATCGCGCATGAAAATCAAAATGAAATCAGATGTAAAGGCAGATTAGCAGGCACTCCCCGTTGCTTGACGTTTAAATCCCCAACAGCAAAGCACAGAACCAAGGACTTGCGCAATTGAACTGCATTGACAGTTTTCATCTGCCTTGGAATCAATGCACTTAACAGTCAAGATAAAATTATGTTTGTTCTTCACAGGGAAAACACAATGCTATTAGTGTATTACTGCATTGTGCGCAGGCAAGCGTTGACATGATTGAAACTTCTCTCTACGCACACACTACGTCCTCTGTTGTGTTGAGCCAACCCAGTCAGTACTGTTCTAAGCAATAATAAATTTATTAAGCGTGTAAGTTCACTGGAACCCAAGGTGTGCTGTAGCTTCTTCACAGTTTGTTGTAGGGTCTATGCTCCCTTGCAGTGTGTCCCCTCTCCCGTTTGTGCTAGCAGGCGCCAGTACTTTGCACCCATGTTCTCTTTGCGTTGTGTTGGAGGGCACTGCATGTGGGATTGCCAGGACATCATGAGCAATTTGTAGATAGGTTCGGCTGTGAGTATCCTAGACACCCTTTAGCAGCTGAGAAAAGCAGAGAAGCTCAGGGAGCCCCCTAGCTTTGTGGCCACTTCCCGTTGATGAATCTGTGTCATCTCGGGGGGGTGCAGAGCAGCTGGCTTGGGCCCTTTGGCTGTTGGCAGTGGTCCTAAGCGTGCATGCACTGCAACGCCAGGCTGTTTGAGGGCAACATCTCTCTTTTTTATTTTTTCTAGAGGTTTACAAGAGTCCTTGACACCCTAACCATATATATGTGTGCTGTTCAGGCGTGTAACCGAGATTTGAAAAACGCGTTTCATAAAACCCCAATGCGAGCTTTTGCGAGGGGGAAACATAATAAGTATTTATCCCAATGCGGCCGACGCGAGGGCTCTTGGCCCTCTGAGCTGCACGTGCATACGTATGCACGTGCGTACATGTGCGTGCGTGCACATGTGTGCGTGTGTGTACATGCGTGTGTGTGCGAGCGCGTATGTGTGTGTTACATTGGGAAAAGGGTATCGATTGGATGTCAATTCTCTAAATTACTGGGTACATATACCACACGTAACAGTGTGCGTGCGCGTACGTGTTTACGTGCGTGTGTGTGTATATGGTTGTGTACGTACGTGTACGCGTGTGTTGTGTGCTTGTGCGTGCGTGTGTGTGTGTGTGTGTGTGTGTGTGTGTGTGTGTGTGTGTGTGTGTGTGTGTGTGTGTGTGCACGTCTAAGTGTGTGCGTGCGCGTGGGTGTGCGTGCGTGCGTGTGCGTGCGTGTGCGTGCGTGCACGTTTGAAGGGTTTGAAGGCGTCCTTTCTCTTGGTGTCCTTCCTCCCCAAGAGAGGGCCAGCCTCCCCGCATGTCCCCCTTGGAGGTTTTGAGGGGCGGCTTGGGAGGCTTTCCCGCCGGTCTGTCCCCATTCATGCTTATAATCAATTATTAAACCCAAATGCAAGCTTTGCGAGGCCCTTGTAGCCTTAAATTGCTCCCGAGACTCCGCGAGGGGGTCAAAAACGTTCGCGGTACGCGGTGATATACCGCCCTTACGGTATTATTAAATGTGATAGTGTACTCTGAATGCCTCCATACACAGGAATTTGGGCGAGTTGCAGCTCAGAACTACTGCATTTCTAAATGTGACCGTGCTGTGAACGCATTCGCTCACAGGTGCTCCACCGGGCTGCAGTGTCCGGCCGTGCAGAACTCGTGGGCGAGGTAATCCGTTGTCATAAATAGAAGTTGGGAGATCTCTTGGAAAGGGCCTGGCTGGTTTTTGGTAGGGACCCTTTCCAGATGGAAGCCGTGTGGCCATTATCCTGGCTTGATTGCATCCTTTTTCCTGTTCTAAAAGTGATGCATATGCCTTGTCAGGCTCCGTCCTGGAAGGATCCAGAGGGCTTCCTGGGTTGCCTGTTTCTGTCTCTATTGGAATCTTCTTGCTCGTCCTTTGTGAAGTTTGGAGGGAAATGGTATGTTGTTCTGTATTGACCTAAAATGTATGATGTGTTGAATATTTTAAAAGATGCGAGGAGGCCCTTGATATAAGGGGCCGCTAAATAGAGCTAGAAACCCCTGTCCGCTGTTTGCGGCGCTTTGTTGGCGATTTGTCAGGCGCTTTAGCTGCTTAAGTTTTCGCGCAGATGCTTTTGTGAGCTAAAGTGCCTACCGAACCAGCATGGACAGCCATCCTTTGTCGGCGCTTTGTCTGCGCTTTATTGTCCACACTTTGTTGGCGCTTTGTCCGCGCTTTAACTGACGCCTTAGCGGACGCTTTAGCTGCTTTAGTGTTCGATGGGCCTGAATGTACCAAAGCGCGCTTTAGCGATCCTTAAAGCGTGTGGACGCAAATCGTGACCTACCATCTGACATGTCTCTAAGGTCGTGAGCACAGACGCTGGTGACCCTCTCTGGGTTCAGCAGTGGTCCAGTAAAACTTTTAGATTTTAGAGATTGCAGACACCCCCAAGTGCGCTTTAGCAGTCACGCTTGACGCCACCTAAGTGCAATTTAGGTCCCTTCAGGCGCGTTCAGTGGAGCAGCACAGCAGTACACAGAACACGTCAACATTCTTGGGGCATTGATGCTTGGCACAGGGCCCCTGAACTTTCAGGGTCCCGCAGCTGCAAATTTGAGATCATTCCAGGAAGATTTCGGTGGGGGGCCTGTAGCGCCCAAAACGCTTCAGCAGCTAAAGTACCAATTAAAGTGCGGCTCGTAGGGACAGTGTCTGTTAAAATTTTCTGTCTGTCGTGAGTAATATTGGTAAAGCCATTTTTGGAGTAGTTTTCAAATGTTCCAACTGGTTTTTTTGTTGCTGATTTAGCATTGCTATCATGGGTAGGTGCTGCTGAAATTATGGACGCTTATATACCAGATCTAGTTATGTACTGCAATCTTGTTTGTTTAACTTGAGACATGTACATCATTCACATAAGGTGCTACGCAGGTGCTGCGTTTGGGCAAGAGCGAAGGCCTGGATGCCAATGCACTTGCCAGCTTCCATGGCCTCTCTGACAGCAGCTCTGCTGAACGGCCCCCTGACTACATGACTAAGAAAGTCTTTGTCCCAGAAAGGCAGTCAGCGCTACATAGGGCAGCAGCATGGAGCAAAGTGTGTGTTTGCGCTCGCTTCTTTTCATGCAAATGTTTGTGCAGATTAATTTATGTGTCGGTCATTTTAATGTTATCAGCAGGCATCATAGGCAGCTGCGAAGCGGCTGGAGTGCTGCGGCCTGACCCCCTCTCAAGCCTGCACTATCCTTGCATTCCTTTAGCTTCTTGGGAATGCACTCTCTGTCCTTCATTTGAATCCATGCAGGTGGAAGTGATTGAGAAGCTGCTCCAATGGGAGGGCTTGGATGTAAACGTCAAGGATGAAGTTGGCTGGTGTGTGTGTGCGTATGTGTGTGTATGTGTGTGTGTGTATGTGTGTGTGTGTTTGCCCGCGCGTGAGAAATGTATAGATCAGTGAGAGACGAGGGCCATCTATGGGCTTAGAGCAAGGCAGTCGAGGATGGTGTGTGGGTATGTGTGGGTGTGGATGGTCATACTGATTATATCATTGAAGGGGCACTTGTGAGGGTAGTGCAAGGTGGTCAGATGGGCGCACCTGTGTAATTATTGTACGTGAATGTGTGAGCATGGGCCATGATCTTGTGCGCACAATGATCATTGATAAGGAGGTGCGAGGAAATACAAGCAGGCTAATGCATACGCAGGCTACATGTAGCGTAGCGGCCAAAATGGTTAACCGAATGAACGAGCGATAAGTAAATTGTACTCATGCAAGGTACACAACAACACAGCACAGTACAGCACAACTCTATAGCTTGGGTTGGCCCAAACCGCATATATTGAAATACAGCGTATTTAGCCTTATATATGGTACAGTATATGGAAATTTGTCATTGTATCCGTATCCGTATGACTTTACATGGGTTTTGGCCAACCGTATAATATGCGGCGTGTATACAGTCTAAACCGTACATACACCGTATATGGACCGTATTTACAGGCGGTGCTAGAGACTCGGGTATGGTTTTTTGCAACAGCACTCTTTTTGCACTTTTTGGTCAATTGTTTTCTCTCGCCTCTTATTATTTAGGCACTTCCTTTGCTTCCTACCTTCTATAAATGCATGTTTTTGGCATTAATACATAGTTGGCATTTATGGTAGTTTAACCTGTTCTTGCACTGAAAAAGGCTACTTTGGGCTTGAAGCAGGCCTAGTTCCCTAACCATTCGTTGTTTGGGTATATACAATTGGATCATGCGTGCTCAGGCCTTCAAGAGATACAATTGCCCCCCTATGAATTAATTCTGAGTGAGTTCAAATTCCCTCATGTGCGGTGTATACGGAAGTACGGCGCATAGACGGTCATATACGGCAAATATACAGTACATGGAAATCCCATTTACGATTTGGGCCAACCCTACTTGCAGCACAACGCAGCATAGCAAGTCCAACCAAAGTCAGTTTTTAGATGCCATTGCAGGCACAGCCACCACACCCCACTTAATGCTTACACATTCCATGACCCATGCTTTGATGCCGCACCGTTTCAGGACTCCACTGACTCTTGCAGCGCACAAGGGCAAAGCCAGGGCTGCAAAGGCACTCCTTGCAGGTAAATTGCGCCTGTTCCTGTTGCATGAATCACCAATGCCTTAAAAAGAGCAAAACACAGCAGAAAAAGAGAGGGGCATTGTGACACATCCATGTAAACGCACAAACCAAGACCTCTGTAAATGACACACTTTGAACTCCAGGCTCAGCTGCGCCAAATGCGCGAGGGTATATCTTGGACATGACACCTCTTGAGGCCACTGTACATGAGAGCAACACGTGCTGGGGTCTGCATGACCGCTCTGCATCCAATTTTGCGGCGATTAAGAGCCTCCTTGTTGTGCTTGCGGCTGCGCCAGGGGTGGATCTGAAGGCAAAAGGAAGCATTTTCAATAAATCTGCTCTTGAGATGGTTTGCGATAAGATTGCATACATGGAAGAGATGATTGAGGGTTTGTCGGGGATGGATTTCGGGTGTGAGGGGACTGAGGAGCTTTCCTTTCAGTTGGAGGAGGACCTCATGTGTGTGGACTTGGAGCTCCGCTCAGCAAAGGCACTGAAAATGGCAATGCAATTAAAGGGCTTCTAAGGGTAGGAAAGGCTGGGAATGTTTAAGTGTTTAAGTGCTTGTTATCTTGATGCTTTGAACAGGTGTTGCAACTGGGAAGTATGTGTACTGTTTGGGTCTTCTTTTGTAGACCATTATAAACTATTGTACTGTTTCATTTGTGCCATTGTGGTCAAATGACTATTTTACGCTACCACAGTGTGCTCCTTGCCTTTCAGGCAGCTAAGGCTTAAGAAAATGCGGACACTTCCCTCCCCCAGCAAGCAGAAGAGCCGATGGTGAACCATTTTTACTGGCTGGCTGTATCATTCAGCAGGACCAACACTAATACAGCAGAGTTGTGGACTCTCCCAAACCTAAATGATAAATTTAAACAAAGAATGCATGAGAGGTAGGTTAGGCAGCGCAGAGACCAGAACTTTTACCTTGGCAATCACTTAGCAAAAACTCATCCTTGTGAACAATCAGCAACGATGTGAGGAACAGGAAAAAGAGGACTAAAAAGAAGATGTGACGGGGAAAAGATGGAAATTGGAGAAGAAATAGAGAGAGTCTAGACTCAAAAGAAGAACCCAACATGATTAAATACAGAAACTTTATAACGCATGCCAGGCACTTCAAGCAAGTGCCCAGACCAGCGCTCTGCCCCCAATGGAGAGTAACTCTGACACACTTTTCAGATGCAGCCATCCACTTATTAAAAATGCTCACTGATCACTTTATTGGCAATAACCGCCACTATCAAGCTGTGAGTATTTTGGTTAAGAACTCAGAGAACGATGGAGCCATGGCTTTGCCATTGTCGCTATGGATGCACGCAACAAAGACAAACTCTGGGACATAGACGTGGAAGTCCAGGTGACATCCAAAGAAACATCCCAGCTCGGCTCTTTCCCTCAGAGCATGAACTCAAGCACACCAGAGCTGCCCAGATGGGGTCATAATTATGCCTCTGGAGGCAAAGTCAGCCATCAAGATCCCAGACGTATGAATCCCTGGGACTGAGACATCCACCTGATTGTGCTCAAATTTTGTTCTGACGCAAGGCCAGAGCAAACACCATAACATGCTCAAGACCAGCATATTAACATTACGCAAAAGTCATGCACTAATTCCCTTTAAAGCACACATCGTAATAACAAAGTCACCCTGTACACCATACTTGTAGGAGTTGATGGCACTATTTATTAGCCATACACAATTGATCCTCTGTGTAAGCTGGCTTTATCGATAGAGTTGCCCAAAAACTAGCGATCAAATTACACTGCCATACCATTTAGAGTATCAAAAATATTAATCAATCATCAGATATGCCATCCAACGTAACAGCTCCAACAATGAAAATGGTTACCGCCAGGGGGGTTACTGGGCAAGCAGCTCCTTATAAGAGGCGACTCATGGAGGCGCACATCTAATTGTTTGTGTGGTGGGGGGTTGCCTGGTGCGGGCACCTAAGTAACCCCCTCGCTTAATCATGCTGGCTATGTCATCACTACCAGCGGAGTCCTTTCTTTTCTTTCTTTTCTATGGAAGCGTGAGTATTTCGCTGTCCGACAGCGCCGTCTCCGTTTCCTTGATCCATGCTTGAGGTGTTATCACCCCTGCGTAGTTTTACTTTTCTTTTCTTTCTGGGGCGTGCCTCCTGGCCGTGAAGGGAGCTGGTGCCTGACTCGCCAGGAGCAGGTCGCAAGCTACAGCCGGGCCCTGGTTGTGACTGTTCAAAACGCCAGCGCTGCCACGGCTACCACGCTGAGGGCTGCCATGTTGCTCCGCCGTATGAGTCTTATCCACCTCGAGGATTTCCGGGCGTGTGTGTGAAGGCATACGAGGGCGTTTTCCGAGGTGCCCACACATACGCCCCCAGCTACAAAGGAAAAATAATAGCAACAAGCAAAAGCATTGACAGACTGCGCTCCATGCTGTCTAAGCAAAGAAAAGACTCTGCTGGTAGTTGTGACACAGCCAGCATGCCATCATCAGTGATTAAGGGAGGCAGTTACTTAGGTGCTCGCACCAGGCAACCCCCCACCGCGCAAACAATTTAAAAGATTAGTGTGGGTCAGGGGGGTTGTGTGCCGTAGCACCCAGACTCAATCCCTGACTGTTGTTGCTTGTGTAATATTGCAGTGCATACCTTGTTTTTATGAGTGCAGATGCATGTCTGATGGAGTGTTCATTCAGTTTGTGTCAATTTATAATCTTATGGTAGTCCAGATTAAGGTCTGCCAGAGGTTTGTCTGTGTAGTCTTTTTAGATTTTCCCCGCACGTTGAAGAATGCTAAGAATAATTGCAACATTTTGCTGGACTGTCCGCATGAACATCTTGTCAGCCTTCGCACACAGCACCGCCAGCTGGTCTTCCCACCTCAACATGGGGATAGCCCAACTCTGTATGTCGTGGCGCATTTTTGGTTTGGTTTCAGGCTTTTCCAAGCTTCTGCTCAGTTACCCCCGAGGAAACGACGCTCATTCGTCCTAGAAAGTCCCATTTCAAGTGCAGTGGTCTGCAGCGTAGATAAGGAACGGTTGAGGAGATGCTTACTAATTGGTGCCGTATGTAATTAGGTCTTTATCATCAAGGCACTTGACAACGTGAATGGTAAACGTAGACGGCCTCAGCCTTAGGCTGGTCCCACAATTTTCTGACAGTCAGTCAAAAAATAAGTCAGGATTAAATATATTGATCGACTCCACAAAAGTGTCCAGGCAGGTGTCTCAAACAAAAAGCCTTATTTTACACCAGAAATTAGTTTGCTATAGCAGGCATATCACACAATCTCTTTTCGTCCCTTCTTATTCCCTAGCAGGTCGCAACACTTTAAATTAAAATCGCTGGCTGCAGCACTACACAACAGGCTGGACACCCTAGGATGCAGCACTGTACTCATCAATTACTCGGTTCCACACAGAATTTTTGAACGCATCCTTCTTCATGTATTTCGCATTCCCGACCTGCAAATAAGCATACAATGTTGCCTTGCAATGACAGGTGTGTGTGAAAGTGTACGTCTGTGGCATGCACGTGTGTATGTTTGTGTGTTTATGTGTGTATGTATTTATGAGCGTGTATGTTTGTGTGCTTGTTTTCGTGTGTGTGTGTGTGTGTGCGTGTTTTTGTGTGTGTGTGTGTGTGTGTGTGTGTGTGTGTGTGTGTGTGTGTGCATACATGTGTAAGTGCATGCAGTTTTTATGCACATATGCACGCATTTGTATACTTGTGCTTGTAAATACTTATCAAGGAGGCCTTTTCTGAATAATCAGCTAAATATGTTGTGTATTTGTATGTGTGTTTCTGTTTGTGCGTGCGTGTACCATTTTTTACACTTTTTTGTATGTATGCATGCATGCGTACACTTTTGTGCATGTGTCTGTTGTGTGTATATGGTTGTGTGCACACATGCATCGCTGTGCGTGCACGTGTTTTGGTGACTTTAATAATTACTAGTCGGTTTTACTGATTGTGATTTGATTTGCTTGTGAAGATTTGCTTTCCATCAACTCACAAAGGCAAGGAAAAACACAAGCCGGCAGTCTCATGAAAAACCTCCAACCTACCAGGACACTCAGCCTCTTTGCCCGTGATAGAGCAACGTTTGCCCGCTTTGGATCCTGCATAAAGCCGGCCCCAATCTTCACCAAAGATAAAATCACTGCATCGGCCTCACTGCCCTGAGCCTTGTCTACTGTCATGACCTGAGAGCAGCCATTTCGTTACAAACAAGTTAGCCAGTGCAATGTGCATTGCTGAGAAAGTTATGCAGCAACCAGGGAGGCTTGCATTTGTGATGTGCTGATGCTGTTTGTGCCTGACACAGCACGTCATGCATATGACAGTAGCCTGCTGTTCTGTCTTATCTGTGTACTCAACTTAGCATACGCGTGCACGTGCAGCTCAGAGGGCCAAAGGCCCTCACATAGGACGCACTGGAGCGAATAATCGACATGTTTGCTCCTCGCATAAGCTCGCATTGGGGCTTATTTATTGATTTTCCCAGAACTTGCCCTGGTTACGCGTCTCTACGGTACGTAAGAAGCCACGCATAGGGGTGCAGTATTTGCGTCGAGGCACACATTGAATATGATTTTGGCAGTGACAGTGCCCATTGGTTTAAAGACACAGCAGAGTGTGAAAAAGAGGGACCTGACTATGTGCATAATGGAACAGGGAACATTGAGCATTATCTGAAAACCAGCTTCCTAACTGGATGAAGCATGTACCTGGATTGATTCGAGCTCCTTCCGGGCCAGCAGGCGGTGGTCGTACAAGTCCTGAAGCTCTTGGCACTGCTGGTTATAGGGTGTGATGACGTAAATGGACGGCTGCTGTACTCCCTGCATGGCGCAATTGGATGTAACTGAGACGGCAGAGCAAGTTTGACACCTACCAGGAACAGTTGCTACTTGCCAAATAACATGTAATTTGCCCCTTCAAACTTGAGCTCACAGTCACTTACCTCCGCACGCATCATGTCAAAGGCGGACACCGCTTCATCAATGGCTCTGGAAAGTGAATGGTAAGATTGGTGAAGATTGGCATCAGCAGGAAAGGACACACATGTCGTAGCCAATATGCTTTTGCCGTGCATGCTTTCATCTGCCGATATAGAAACAAACTATTTTATCGTGCCCACCTATTTAGCTTTTGATCTGAGTATGATGTTTGTTCCAGACAGTGGTTTGATTTGACACTCATTTCCACTTTGTCACCTTGGCAAGGCTCAAAAATGACATTTATGCAGGCAACAATAACCTCAAGCCTGCGCACTCAGCAAACAAAAAATAGAATCAGTGTTACACAGCTTTGCTCACCTTTGGGCTTCATATATGTTTGACTCGTATCTGCTAGGCCTGATCGTTGGGAGCTGCAAAGACTGCCCATCGGGATAGCCTTCCTTTACCTCCGCCCACTTCATGCACTGCAAGTGAAAGCATCAGACACAAATGTCATAAATGCATTCCTATTTATTCCATTGTCAAATGTAATATAGGGACGAGTGTGGGAGCGTCGCCAGCGACGCTGACAATTTGGCAAAGCCCACCACACGCTGTCTATGCTATGCGTGCATGCATGTGTGTGTGTGTGTGTGTGTGCATGTGTGTGTATGTGTGTTCGTATGTATGTATGTGTGTGCACGAATGTGTGTGTGTGTGGATGTTTGTGTATGTGTGCTTGTGCATGTGCGTGTGCGCGCATGTGTGTGCGTGCGTGCATGTGTGTGCGTGCACGCCTGTGTGTGCGCGTGTATGCCTTCCTGCCACACAAACACACACACACACACATATACACACTGCAGTGGTGTGCACGGCGCTGTGCTGGAGCAGGCTTTGCTAAATCAGGCGCGAGGGTGTGCTGCTGCTGCTGCTGCTGTTCCCTGTATGGTGAGAGGTAGGTACGAGCATTGTGCCCAGACTGACCACAACGTCTGAACACTGCATCCCTTTCACACTGCGTAGCAAGCACCAGCACCACACACTCCATGCCTTTCATCGCATGCTCCACAAGCACTCCAAACCAACACGGACCGCATTCCTGAAGGGTCCCATCCAAGCAAACTTCCGTGCTTCCTGATCATGTATTTAAACTAAAATACCACAGCCCATTGAAATAAGTATAACTTGATTCTGCTCACATGGCCAACCGTCAATTTTGCAGCCAACACCTACCCGGGCTCCTGACACAGCAAACGCAACCAGGGGAGTGCGCTGACGGATACTGCACCAGCAGGAAGTGGTCTGAGGCTCTGGCTGAGATACTCTGGGCAGCTTCCTGGAGCTTTTAAACATATACTTTTGCTCTAAACTCGAATCATACAGCACCCCAGAACCCCCAAATCTTTCGGGCAAGATGAAGTTCTTGGTTAGGAGCCTTTGTCAAATTTCAGCCTGGTAGATGCTCTGGGAGGGTCTGGGGAGGCTTGTGCACGCTATGGCACGCTTCGGGGCAGGCTTTGGGGCAAAGCTAGGGGCTTACGCCCTCACGAGAGGGGCTTGGCTGAAAAGGCACCTTCACCGCTCTACTTCATTTTGTGCCTTCGTGACACAAAGGACTTCACTTGCAGTGCAAGGAACGAGTAGAGTGTACGGCAAATCCACAAGCAGTTCATGCTTGGACAGCGATAGCTGGGAGATTGAAGAAATTGTGGCCGACGCTGGCAAGCCAGCCAGGATTCCCATGTCATGAGTGGATAATTACGCATGACGCATTAATCAAAGAGAAGCAGGTGTGTATAAGGACCTCTCCCTCCATCAGGTTGTCAAATAGCCTATAAGACTCACATACATTCAAATCTCAAGGTATACCTGTGCTATTATTATATAGTAGCTGCAGGCACGGGCTCAAGACCCGGCTGCCTCATTTTAAGACTTGCTTCCCTAGCAAGGTGCTCCTCATACGTACAGCAGGTAGATTGTGATCCCTCACACAGCATTCATTGTGATCCCACCTTTTCAGTACTCCGTTTTGGCACAGAGCACCCAGTCTTGAGCTTTCCCTCATAAAAATTCTTTGAGACCACATTGCAGATCTGTGTGGAAAATGTACGGAGTTGGCAATGACCACATTGCAGATCTGTGTGTAAGAAAGACGTAAGGAGTTGGCAATAATAGACAAAGAAGCCTGGGCGTAAGGTTGCGGACTAAACTAGAAACACATGAGCAGGGGAAATCTTTTTGTGGGCGAGCTGAGCAGGCTGAAATAACACTTGAGGGGGGGTTGATTTCATGGGTATTTCCTACATCATTGCCAGGTGTTACCAGCCAGGTACTACCATTGCCAGAATTTCACCAGGGAGGTACTAGCATTGCCAGAATGTTACCAGCCAGGTACTACCATCGCCAGAAATTCACCAGGAGGTACTAGCATTGCCAGGTGTTCACATCGAATTTAAAGTCACAACACCATAATTACTATTCCTAACCTTCCTGCCATGGTGAAAAAAACACGAGAGCACACATTTGTCTTGGTTCATGCTGGCTTGCGGCACAACTGTCCTGACTTTTTGTGACAAAGTCTCTGCAAGGGCGGAGCCCTAGATTTTGCTGTTTTTTTATTCAGTCTGGGGTGGCCCGGGTTGGACAAACACGTTCAAAGGCTTATTGCCAAGCTTGAAGCGTAGATATGTGCCAACCTTTTGCCTATGTCTGTATTATTAATCGTAGCTATTAATCGTACTATGTCTGTACTAATGTTCGTAGTTATCCGCCAACCTTTTGCCTATGTCTGTATTATTAATCGTAGCTATTAATCGTACTATGCCTGTACTATTATTCGTAGTTATCTGCCAACCTTTTGCCTATGTCTGTATTATTAATGATTGTTGGAAAGCTGGAGTTCCATGAGGAGTGCTTTTCATTGCGATTAATACACAGGGAAGTCAATAACTCCACCCATATTAGCATGCAACGCAATTGCATTTCTCTGTTGCAACTGCTTGGGATACAGGGCAAGTATGGAGGTAGGTTTAGGGACGACATTACTTCAGGCGGAACTGTACCTAGGACGCTTGCCTAGGCAATTGCTCCTTAAGTTCAGTTGACACTCTGCACAGCATGTCTCTCGTATGCAATTAGCAATCTACTCGAGTACCTGCTCAGGCATCCGATACTGTGTCACAAGCATGGGCATCGCAACGCCGCATTCCACTCTCCGCTGCAGCAGGCTTCTGCTCATACAAGAGACACACAAGAGACAGTTGATAAGTGCTTTGTGACAGATGGGATTGATTGCACTTCTTTTTCTGCAGCAAAAAAGGGAAAGAGGAAGTGTCACTTCCATGACTAGCACATGCGTATAGAAATGCCACACCTGCTGTGGTTTTGAATCCCCGCCTGTCTCTGCTCATCCGGTGTAATCTTTGAAAAGCAAGGGAGCTGTCGGTGGTCGCCAATCAGGATCAAGTTTGTGAGACCATACGATAGCAGCAGAGGGATCTCATACTCTGCATCGGCAGGTACAGGCGTTAGGGGATAGCGTTTGCACCTGGTCTGTGCGCATTGCAGAACACAAGCTCGTTCATGCGTTGGTGCATGTTACACGTAAACGGGTATTTGCAGCATTGACATGACTTATGCTGGACACGTAAACGGGTATTTGCAGCATTGACATGACTTAGGCTGGAAGTGCACGCACGTGCAATGTAGCCTGATGGTGAGGGAGACAAAATTTATCCATCCTCATGAATTGAAGCTGGTCATGTAAGTGGATCACTCTCAATATTCTCCCAGTCCTAATCCTACTCATACCTGGCACACACCCGGCTTCATCAATGATGCAGGTCTTGATGTCAGCCTGCATGCATCATGTTCAAGTTCAAGCTGTGCCGTCAGGTCAAGTTACCGACTCTTGCAAGACACACAGTCCTCAGCAAAGATGCTTACCAGAACAAGTGAGTGAAGCGTGTGTGACCCCCCTGCTGGATAAACATACATCACACTTACATAAGCAGCGACCTCCTTCATCAGAGCTGGGACAGAGTCGATGGTGGATAGGAATGCAGATGCCCCCGACAGGATGGATTCCTGTGCTTCCTCCCGCACTTTGCCAATGGCAACACGTTTAATCTCATGCTCCAAGAAACTCTGAAGGTTTTCCAGCCTGACCTGCAGAGCACCACACGCCCAATATGGGACAGTTCAAACTCGACTTAGGTGAAGCATGGCGCACTTAGGTGAGCACTCAATGGCACTCATCTACCACATACTTCAGGCTAAAGATCTCGTGCACCATCCTGCAATTTTGGCATTGTGAGTTCAATTCAATGCAAGGTGCCATGATTACCACAACTTGCTTGCAACAATTGAGCTTTGCAAGGCCAGTTAAATCAGTACATTATTTGCGAGCTTTTGTAGTTATTGGGATACTATCTTGGTGCTGATCTCTCTGCTTAGAGCTCACACATATCGCAGTTTAATGCTGGTTAAATATCCCTCTGCGGCCCTGCCATCATTCACACACCCTGTTTCTTCAGCTTTGTACATTTGCCTCTGCTGCTGCTGTTTCTGCTTTTGTAATGTAGTATGTAGTGCTTTTGCTGTGTAGTGCAGTTCAAGCTGATACTGTGAAGGACAAAAGGACAAAAGCCCAATGCATTGCTTTTGCTGTGTAGTGCAGTGCAAGCTGACACTGTGAAGTACAAAAGGACAAAAAGGACAAAAGGATAAAAGCCCAATGTATTGCTTTTGCTGTGTAGTGCAATTCAAGCTGACACTGTAAAGGACAAAAGGACAAAAAGGACAAAAGGACAAAAGCCCAATGTGTTGCTTTTGCTGTGCAGTGCAGTGCAAGCTGACACTGTGAAGGACAACAAACTCCACAGCAGCTGATGTTCTGCACATCAAAACTTCTCAGGCTTTGGTCCCACAAACAACAGCTTCATCTTCAGCCTCCCGCCTGGTCTTGCCTCTGTTTTTGACTGTTTTTGACTGTTTTTGACTGTTTTTGACTGTTTTTGACTGTTTTTGACTGTTTTTGACTGTTCTTGCTGTTTTTGACTGTTTTTCATTTTTTGACTGGTTTTGCTGGTTTTGACTGGTTTTGCTACTGATCATTTGGCAGCCCTCTGTTCCAAAGACACTTGCAAGTAGGAGCTTTGCGGGGCAGAGCTCTTTTGGGGGACCATTGTCCTCTGTAAGCTCCCTTTTGCACGAAGCCTAGGTCAAAGAGGGAAGCATGCCCTTGGCTCCTAAACAGCCCCTTACCCTAACCTAACAGCGGTAGGGGCAAAAAATATTAACTGCTGGGATGCAGGATGTGCGGGTTTAACAAAATATTTCTGAAATGATGGGTGCGGGATGAGAACGGCATTCTTATCTTTGAGCAATCGAACACATCAAAAATATTTCTCATACACAATGCCACACTTGCCTGCTGTACCACAGCTGCTGCTCGCAGCTTCAGCGGGGACCTAAAGACTGAGTGCAGGTCGCTTATCGCTGACTGCAAGTTCTGGCTGGCCTGTCCTGTTAGGCTGTCAGGCTCATCCCGGTTATCCCAGAGAAAAATCAGGGCTGCCTTGAGTCGCTCAAGGGCGTCCTGTGTGCATGCATGTGTGTGTATGTGTGTGTGTGTGTGTGATTAGTAATGGAAAATTGAAATTACCGTAGTAAATCCACATACTCAAAAGTGCATTGTAACCAATACCAGCTTACATGTCGTCTATATCACCGCAGTGCAAAGGGCACACAATAAACTATTGATAATTACAAGTCTTTTGGAGGGATTATGGTCCAGGCTATAAAAAACAACCCTAGCTCATACTGCTTGAGTTACTTGAATCACGATACAAATAGAGTGTTCAAAAGGCAAACAATATAAAACCTGCCTTGAGCATTCTTTAGACTGCAACAAAATTAGCAACTGATGCTCTTGGATAATTCTCCCCCTCTCCCCCCTTGCACAGACATATACGTATGCACAAACATACATGCACGCACGCATGTGCACACACGTGCACATACACACACATACCACACACACATTTGAAAACAATCATGTGCAAGACTGTCACCGTGTGCACCAATAATGGGCCAAGAAGTGATCGATAAAATACGACAAACAGTTACTTCTCTGCGCACTTACCACAGGTCCAGGCCACGACAGATACCACTCATCCTTTGACCTGCACTTGTCGTCTTTCTTTGCACGCCCAGAGCTGCCCTGTTCCTTGCTCTGTCCCCCACGACCATCATTGGCAGAGCTGCTGGACCCTGCTGGCTTGATTACCAGAAGAGCTGCCTCTTTCTTGAGGGCTGCCCCTTGCCCTTGCTCTAGAACAGTTTCTTGCTCTAAACAGTCTGCTGCCTCCCTCTTTGCAGCCTGCGACGGAGTCTCATAATCCAGTGCCTCCTGATTGTTGAGGTGCTCCTGCAACGGACGGAACTTTTTGCCCTTCTTCCCTGGAATGCGAGCTTTGCTCGAGGAAGGAGCGGCGGGTTTGGGGCTGTCAGGCAGACTGGTGGCTGGTGCCGTTGCACTTTTGGGTGGTGCCGCAATTGTAAGGGTAGCAGTGGGGGCGCTTGGGGGGTTGACAGTGGGGGCAGGCAGGTACAGGCCAGGAATAAGTCCCATCTGGCTGAGGGCAACGACTTTGCAGGCAAGAGATCGCCACCGAAACTCTGCTAAGCACGAGCGGTACCTCCTGCGAGATCCCTTGGATTTGTCTTGCTTGAGCTGCTCGAGCTGAACTGGGCTGAAGGGGGGAGGGCCAACCATACGTGCCATCAAGCTGTTGGGGCCCGCAAAGGTGTAGAGTGCCATGCCTGGCTGAATATTCTGTAGGTTAAAAGTCAGAGTAGGGAAAGGTTGGGTCCAGCTCTTCATAAAAGTTCAAAGCTTTCTCCCTCTTCAGAACCTCTGTTTCTACATTGCACAAATGATGTAATTATGTACACCTGCAGAACTCTTGAGGCCAAGCACAAGCTAGAAGGCTCTCATGTAAAGCAATAAACCATGTGACTTGACGTAGTACCACCTTCTCTAAGGTTGTACCATCTGACATATCACAAAGGTCCATTACAGATCCAGACAAGGTAGTACCTCCTTACTGCAAGGTAGTACCACCCTACACATCAACGGCATTCATACCTCATTGTAATTGTCCTCGTCAGAGGGCTTCACAGGAGGTACCACCCACTCAGATTCACGCAACTTAAGCAAGTCGTGAACCATGAAAAAGGCGCGCCGGTCCAGCTGAGAGCTCTTACTCATCTGCTGTAGGTGCACAAAGTACTCCTGCATGGCCGCCTTCATGTCAGGATCCGTTGTACCATCCAACTGTGCGCACATGGACGAAGAGATTTTTTTGCATCTCATGAGCCCAGGACCAAAGGGCATTTATGGGCAATGTAGCGTAATCTACATTCTGGCCGAGAATGCACAGGATATGCAAGTCTGGAATGAGCGCCAGTGCAGGCCCCCACATGCTTCAGAGGCCAAAGCAATCCGCTTGCTACAGCAGCGTGGGTAACACGAGGAGAACAGTTACCCCGAAAAGCCTAGCCGCAAGCCCACTCCGACGCAGGACACCAAAGGCTTTGGCAAAAAATGAATTGGGCATTATCTTTAATTTAATTCCATGCATGTTGCCAAAGCAAATTACCTCTGCTACACTATACGTCACGTGTAGGTGTGGCGTACATCATAAATGGAGATTCATTAGCTGGCATACACTGTATATAACCTTACTGCCGCATATATTGTGTAATGAAGAAATTTGAACCACTCAAACCTAACTCAATTGGAAGGCCTCTTGACCCTTTTAAGAAACTGAGCATGACTCACAGTTCTAAATTTGATAAGATTAGTTTCACAGCAGCCACCCCCCAGCTTTTCCGGGCCTGTTTTTACGGTTTTATTAGAGCTTGGGAGTCAGATTTTTGCACCCAGCCAAAAAATTTTGATTGATTTATTTGTTGGGACCTATAAATTGAGCAGCCATGCCAGGCTGGAGGCCTTTGTAATCCAAACTAAACTAAACCTGCACCCAGCCAAACAACTGCTGTTGAAAGCATGACCTCACCACCCTGAAAACAACTAAAACTCTTAATTTGTTTTGCATTGCTTCACACCAACCGCCCCTCAGAATATAAACATGTAATAAACAACTGCTTTGAGCAATCTGATCACCGCCTCCTTAAAAAGTTATTTAGAAGCGGTGATATAAGGAAGGTACAGTAACTACAAATTAAAAAGGTTGGGGGGCTAGGCCTCCTTTACCAGAAATTACCAGAAAGTGGCCCCCTTTAAAGTAAACAGAGGTTCGACAACCATGACCATACATCATACAATGCAATCAATGCATGATTGATACAGATTGATACATAAAAAATCAAGAAGCAACGGATTGCTCAGTTCAAATAATCCAAGAAAAAGCCTGAAAATAGACACTTTTGCGGGGAACCAAACCCGAGTTTGGGGTGCATCGATTGCAAATGGTCTAAACGCAGTCCAAACACGACTGGCATTAAAAACATGCACACCGCGGAGACATTGTCAAAATTTCCCAAATACAGGACTAAATATGAGGCACGGCTTGATGAATTACGCCATATATTTGTACGTATAGTTTTGGCCAAACCTTGTCATTTGTAACACACTACCGAGGGCTGCTGCCTTATTATCTGTACACCGTCCCTCAACGAGGCCGGACAGAAGTGTAGCAAGTAAATTAACAGTGGTTAAATACAATGGAGCAAAGTGCAGGAGGGAGAAGTCCCTGCTGACCTTCTGCTCATTCTCTCGTGTGAAAGAAACGCTGCTCATTGCCTAGCACTTACGAAAGAAATAGTTAACAGAATATCTCAGCATATTGCAAACTGCAGCAGGGTTCCAATACGCAATCCATTTTGGCCCATTCGATCTGCCCGCACATCGTAAGTCCAGATGGGAAAAAAATATCACTTACTTCAGAATATGCTGGTAACAGGCTCTGGTGTTACATAACCCCGACACCCGACTGACCTGTGCACCCGTGATGGTCATGAAATCGCACAAACACTCCAAGTCATCATGCCTCAACTTCTCTGCGCTCTTGAGCAAATGGGAGACGCAGGAATGTGCAGTTCTGCACAAGTGAGCCGGCAAAAAGAATGTTGGTAAGAAAGGAAGGAAGAAGGCTGTGCTGACGTGGCTCTGCAGCAATGCTCTGCAGACATTTATTATCTTATTATTATAAAAACATGACCTCGATGTGAGAAGCCCCATTGAAAGTTGTTCACTTGATCGGAGGTAACAAAAGCACTCCTCAGGCAATAATCACCACCCCTCTTACTGTGCATTCTGTCAGCACCTGAATCCTGGTTGCGCACATGATCAATTGCACACGCCATCAGCAGTTACTGCGGTTGTCCTAAGTAAGTATAGTTGGCACAGCTACAAGCAAATTAGAAAACGGGATGTGATTCAAAGACAACTGCAAAGTTGTCTGCATGCAGAGGAACGCAAATTCATGCAGGCGAGTGACTTGTGTAATGCACTTTTGCACAAAAAGAGCATGTTTGTCGTTTTTGTCCTTTTTTATTATACCTGGACGTTTAGAGGCAAGTTCAGTTTTGCTTGCCTGTGCAGTGCAGTGCGGCGCACTTCCTTGAATTCCCCCTGCCTGCTGAACGAGCCGTAAAAGAACAATCCTAAAATGACAACCTAGGCTCTTTTTTTTCTCATTTTAAAACATCGCATGTGCATTACTTGTGTATACAAACTTGATTGGTGTATTACTGGAAAGGAAAGGAGAGAGAAAACAATAGCAAAATTGGTGTCTTGAGTAGGATTCGAAATTAGGTCTAAACCTTTCCCAGCACAAAGGTAGGTGACAGTGGATCATACAGGAATGTACAGCGGATGGTCCCTCCGACCGTCTTGAATCTGAGCATTATCATTTATGAACCACCGTCATTTTGACAGTCTGACGGTCATGGACTGTCAGCTGTACCGTAATTACGGTGCAAACTGGCTCTGACAGTGTCCTTACACAGCCCTGATCTTACTGTATAAACCTTTACATCCTTAAATGGCTGTGAGTGTCCTTACACAGCCTTGATCGTACTGTAAAAAGCTATACATCCTTAATTGGCTGTGTCCTTACATTGCCCTGACTGTACTGTATAAAGCTATACATCCTTAAATGGCTGTGAGTGTCCTTACACTGCCCTGATCGTACTGTATAAACCTATACATCCTTAAATGGCTGCGAGTGACAACAAGTATTTATTGTTAGCTTTATCACCAATACACCAAAGATACCCACTTCTCGGTCAGCATCTGGTGCTTAAAAAGATAGCCAACAAATTGGATGCGGTCCTGCATGCGCCTGCGAGATGCCTGCTCCTGATCATTAGCCTGGCGTGCTGCTGCCTCATCCTGCACAATATAATCACGGAGTAGGCATGAGTTGGGCATCCATAAATTGTATATGGTCATGGGCAACCCTACATGCACAGCGGAAGCAAATTACCATGTATAAAACATGAACTGCGCTCTCAATATCTTGGCAAGGTATTATTTGTTATTTAGCATGGCTTGAATATGTTGTGAGGCATTGTACTTAAGCTTGCCCATTTGCATGGCGTTTTGTCCAGCATCGCAGGACTACATCTCACATAACACAAAGTGAGCAGCTGCACATATTATGGACATAACTGAGCTTGTGCCTCAGAAGTGTGGTTCAGTTGAAAAATCATAGAAAGTACATAGCGCTTTTTGTTTAGCAAAGTAGCAGAGGTCCTTACTCCCCAACCTCGTCAGCAAAAAAAGCCCTTGCAGCACTTACAACTGCTGAAGCTCTTTCCTCAGCCTCGGCTTCTTCCTCTGCCTTTATGACATCGGCAGGCATAGCCTGTCCCAGAGCATCGCACAAGGCTGCAACTGCAGCTCTCAAACGCTTGTACTCCTGCACACATAGAGGACATGGTGTGTGTGTGATCGTCCCCACGCCAAAGTCACCCCAAACAGTGCCAATAGGCTGTTCACCCAATTCAAAGCCCCCTATGCCTCATCTGAATGCAAAATATTGATAATGTATCTAAACCATTGACATTTGCTGGAAATTCGGCATTCTGGGGGGCTGTGTGGGGCCCGGTGCATATGTTGCACCCACTTTGGCAGGGAAAGGGTACATTTCTGAACTTGCACCGATCGACCTCTGCTTCAGGAAGCAAGCATAATATATTTCATATTACAATGCTGCAATGTCAAATTTGGGACAGGGGTACTGGGAAAGCCAGCGAGTGGGAGGCACTTACACAAGGGACACAGGGGAAAATGACAGAAAGATATGTTGCTCCATACCTGCTGCAAGTTTCAGCCTGGTTTCTGCTCTCAGAGTTGCGGGTTAAGATTTTATTTATATAAAAATTTACATGGGCAATTGGTGGCCTGGTTTAAATTTGGTGGAATTGTTTGACTTGCTACATGCAGCAATTTCTTCCTGTGCTACTTCGGCTCCATATGAAATTCCCAGATTCACACCAGGGTTGCGGGGTAAATGATCAAGCCCTTTAAAATTTGCAGGACAAGGATTGGTGCAGTGTGTGAGCAATGGTGTCTGTATTTGACCCCTAAGAAAAAATTAAGCTATCCAACACAGCTATCCAACACAACATTCAGCTCCCAAAACGGTGGAGTGGTTGGGGAGATATGCCCAATTTAGAGATATTGGCCCTATTTGCCCGGGGAGGGGGGGGTGTGCATGGGGACGACCGTCGACCGTGTAAGCATCCCCTTGTGCAAATATACCATGGCTGCATACAATCTTTTGCTTGTACTTAGTGGAGTGGCTCAAAGTGTGTAGCAGTCGTCCCCTTGCATTTTGCCACACATGATGCACCTTTGCCTTTGTTTCATGAAAGCAACAAACCCTCAGGACGTGTGTGCCTCAATAGAGGGTGAAATTGTAGCCAACCTCCTAATAAGTATGACCAATAAAGTAGCTAACCATAATGGTAATTATATTATTGGTTATAACAAAGTCGGACTTGCCTTTCTGGAAAAAATCTTATGGTTACCAGCTGTCTGAAATGTTTATAAGCTGTGTTTAATCACCTTTATAAACGCACGTGAACGATTCAAATAAAACAAGCGACAAGTTAAGCCAGGTTCTGCAGAAAAATCACAACGGAGGACACAATGAATTATCTGGATCCCGGTCAAAAAAAATCACATCCACAATGGCTTCAGCCAGGCCGGTAGATAGAAAGGTAAAGCACATCTTCTTTCCAAATGTCTATAATGATGCTCGTGCAATGACTGCAGCTTCTCTCTGCGTACACGAGAACAACAATGCCAAGCACAGGCACAGGCAGCCCACCCGACTTACCGGCATACTATCGTGCATCAACAACAGCCCCCGCAGCAACTTAGCCAATCCACAAACCGAGGCTTCCACTTCCTGCGCATGCAAACAGAAGCAAGCATGCGCAATTCATGTATGGAAAATATCCCGCACCAGACCAGTTAGGCTAGCAAGGGGAATGCCTCCCATATCTGAGTAGGCATTACTAAGCAAACCAGGCAGCAAAAAATAATGTTTCATTGGTGTTGGACTTAAACATTGATCTCAGCAGCTTGAAATAGCAGCCCTTTGCGCATGCACATACAAACTAAAATCCAGTCTATAGAAGTAGCATGTCGCATTTTCATCAAGGGCAACTGAACGTCATAAATAAGGCAGCAGCATGGCTAAGCACACAAACGGCTGTCCACAGCATAAGGTGGACTACGCCCAGCACATTAAGTAAGATCCTACTTCCAGCCTCACCTTTATCGGTAACAAAATTGCCATACCTTTGCTGGCAGCTGTCTGCCTTCCAAGTTTTGCTCCACAGCACTCACACAAGTACGCCCCACGTCCTCCTCACCTTGCGCAGCACTTGTGCTTGTTCCTCTGGCAGCCTCCACTGTTTCCCCTGTGTCTCTTGCAGTGCCTGCAGCTCTTTGTGCAGGCCCTGTATTGCCTCTGCTACCCCTGCAGGCTGCTGCCACACGGGAGCATCCTGCAGGTGGACACACACATACACAAACAAGCACACGTGCAGCCATTAATGGTTTTAGAAGGAGCACGCTACCTATGCTGGCAGAGCGGTCATTGAGCGGTCATTGAGCAATCATAATTGAGCGGTCATTGAGCGGTCATTGAGCAAACATAATTGAGCGGTCATTAAGCAAACCTAAGCAGAGCATGCGTAAAACATTTCTGGAACCAGGAATTCTTTGGGTTTAAAGGTTTAGGGTTAGGCCTAAACCCTAACCACACCCTAAAATGATGTACATTCCTTCTGAAGAGCCTATTTGAAGATTCCTCCTAAAGAGCCTACTTGCTGGACACTCCTTCTCCAAAGAGAAGCCTCTAATATTAATTGGCATTGCCTCCATATACGTTTGTTTCTGCTGCTGTTGGCTGATGCATGGCGTAATGAACACGCCTGGTGGTGGTGTTAATATTCTTTGTATGGTCCACACGTGGATACCATGGATTGATAATAGGAGTGGATTGATATGGAGGGTAAAGGGGGACACGTGCTGCGGGCACAGATCATAATATGCAGCGGAAACTATGAACAACCCACCGGCTCAAGCATGCTTGGTGGTATGCCTGGGAAGTCCAGTGACTCAGGAGCAAAGCCTAGCAGTGTCTCACGAACCTGCAAGTAGGTAGTTGAATTGCAAACAGAGCACTGATGGAACACAAATAAAGCACGATTGGAAGGACTTCTAAATATGGCCATAAATTATAGGCACCGTAGATGTTTGATATACTATTTATCAGCACAGACATGATGATGCAGGCAATTTTGCACGTGCCTACGTATATGTTCTACCTTGTCAAGGCTACAAGCTATATTGCCTCATTATGTGGCCATACATGATTGTGTGTACAGAAGGACACAGCGAGCGTGCATAAATGCATAACTTTCTTTTAAACAACACATTGGAATCATCAAATAAATTGACCCATACCTGGCCTATACGACACATACTGTACTGGTCGTGTGATGTGACTGCCTGGTGAAATACATCCTGCTTGCATGATCTAGTGTGAATGCGTATAGTGTCTGTAGCCATATGAAAAAAATCAGCAGTTGTCCTATGAGGGACTAGATCAAATCGTCTTATGCGCTACAGGATTTTGAGCATTTGCCCCTGTCACCACTTATATAAACATTTGACAATGTACAGAAAGCCTGCACAAAAACAATCAGACGTAATGCCCATGTTAAGCCACTGATCTCCATCTCTGGTACTTGTTTATTGGTGTGACCAAACACATCCGAAGCAAACAGGGGATCTCCTCAACCTATTGCTGCATTATGCGTGCCCACTGTACACACATACGTAGCACAGATATACACGAACTAGTTATGATACCCACGCACATTCTGGGCCTATCTTGTTGCTGATCTGTTTGTGCTTGCACCCCCCATTGCAACCATTATCTGTTTGCACCCACCGGCGGCTTGATAAGGCAAGTCAGCAATTCAGCAGACATGATGGCATCTTCAACAGAGTGATAGCTCCTCTCATAAGTGGCGTCCTGCATCAGCAACATGCACAGCTTGTTGAAACACAGCTCAGCCTAAGGGAGGTAATAGACCCCTTGCAAAAGGCACCGATCAATAAACATGTCTCTTGTTGCCAAAGACAAGGAGTAGTTACCAAAACAAACTGACAGAAATATATCAGGCATACAGACACACGGATTACCCTACAACACAAGTGTGCAGTGATAGTACACACACACATCCTCACACACACATCCTCACACACACACACACATCCTCACACACACGCACACACACATCCTCACACACAAACACACATACACACACACACACACACACACACACACACACACACACACAAACAACAAGACGCGAAAAAAGCAGCGACGCACCCTCAGCATTGCTGTAATGGGAGCCAAGCAGTGCCCGTCACCAAAAAGGCCAACTGCTGCTGCCTCTGCTGCCAGACGCAGGCATAGGCTTTGCCGCTTGCGTAACACTGGCTCTGCACTACCTGCATTATCAGAACAATACCTTTCAAGTGACGAGGAAGTTACAAAAAAAAGAGCTTATTTTGTCTTACATTCGCATAAAACCAAAGGCCTATTATATGGATTTTTTATAAAAGCGCACAGCAATCGTAGGCGAATCACCTGCAGATGTGGATGGAGCACATGTAACAAAAAAGAACAAATGCAAAGCACGGCAAAAATAAGCAAAGAGGAACAAGACTCGATTTGGTAAACCCATGGCACCAGGCTGTGTGTATCTGCACAATAAGCTAATAAACTAGATGTAAAAGAAAAAACTACGCAGGTAGTAAAACGTTATTAATTGAGCAAAACACACATGAGTTGCTTCTGGTGCTAACTGCTGGGCTGTGGAACTTCACAGAATGTTGGATCATAATGAACCTCAGTTTCCGAATCGAGGCACGGGGCTGTTAAGTTAATCATCGTTTACAACAATTAAAGGTTATCATTTACAACAATTGAAATGCAGCACTGATAATGAGCTTGCGATATTAGTACCAATAAACGCCTCTTCAACCATGTAAACACACACACCAGTGGGAGACCTGAGGTCATGAATGGGCACGTGTCACGTAAGTATACACCTTTTGGCTCTTGAGCGGCCCTATTAATAGTCTGAGGTTATCCTTGTATATACCATTCACTTGGGGATCGCCTTTTAGGGCGCGCTCGCTAATTCCTCTGGAGTACAAAGCCATTGCGCACAGATCATTGAATGTCCCATTTCCACATCTGAGAGAAGCCATGGAGTATAAATACGCGTAATACAGCTTTCAAAAGAAATCAAAGATACCCACCAAAAATTGAAATTTAAATTTCCAGCCACTTCGAACTCCTGAAAACTTCTTGGGTAAAAAGGGCTCATAGTGGCGACGTTTATATCCTCCAAGCAGAGCATGATAGGGTACCTCTAATTGTATTTCTAGAATGAATTAACCAGCATTTGACTTTCTGGGGCGAAACGCTCAGAACCCTTGTCAAAAATGAATCATAATGCTAAGGAAGCTCAACGGCCTTCCCAAATGAACTGACACCTATTGATGGGCCAAGTTATATGTACAGCACAAGGTCTGTGCACAGAAGTTATATGTGCAGCACAAGGTTTGTGCACAGAAGTTATATGTGCAGCACAAGGTCTGTGCACAGAAGTTATATGTGCAGCACAAGGTCTGTGCACAGAAGTTATATGTACAGCACAAGGTCTGTGCACAGAAGTTATATGTGCAGCACAAGGTTTGTGCACAGAAGTTATATGTGCAGCACAAGGTCTGTGCACAGAAGTTATATGTGCAGCACAAGGTTTGTGCACAGAAAAGAGCATACTGAACCGATAGACATTCTCTGATTAAGGACTAAAACACAAACACATATATGCACAAACACGCACGCACATGCATACGCACACACACAAACACATACACACACCCACCCACACCCACACCCACACACCCACACCCACACACACCCACACACACCCACCCACCCACACACACCCACACCCACACCCCCACCCCCACCCCCACCCCCACCCACACACCCCCACCCACACACTGACAAACACACTGACACACACCCCCAC
>Ga0307963_1000374_pt1 | contig 29031 bp, 40 predicted proteins | sample OrgLakmetagen594_FD_201829 | JGI IMG/M metagenome (GOLD analysis project Ga0307963, IMG submission 201829) | Saline water microbial communities from Organic Lake, Antarctica - #594 | ecosystem: Environmental > Aquatic > Non-marine Saline and Alkaline > Saline | place: Antarctica: Organic Lake... | reverse complement strand
CCCCCCAGAATCGACTCGTTTATATACCAATCAATAGCTTTTGACATTAGGATTCAGAATATGTAATTTACAAAACGTAATGCCAAAAAGTCATGATACTTACAGGCTCTGTCTTATAATTTTTTTCTATTGACAGGAGATATCATCGTACCAAATCCCCAGACCTCCATGTATATGGATGACCATTCCCGGTTTATTCATAGGGATGCTGCAGCCCTTGAACATGAGCGTAAGCATCTAGAGCTGCAAAAGAAAGAGGTGAGGGCTGTGTGTGCGCAAGGTTTAGATCTACGGGAATTGCAAGAAGAAGAGAGTATAATATGCGTGGCAAGGAATAGGTCACAAAGTTCACATGCAATATTATGCACTTAACAGCCAGGCACCACGCTGTTTTTCTTCAACCGTTTTCCCTCGAGTTGCAATTCTATATTTCTGGCCACACAAAGTGTAGGCAAAGATTAATCCAGTCGTGGTTGCCAAGTGTCTGCTTAGTGCCGTTTTGTTGTAATTAAAACCTCGCCCTGCCCCTATGCAAACACATAGCTTAAAAGTTTTCCTGTGGTTATCTAATGTAATATCCTCTTCCAATTACTTTAGCTCTAGGTAGTGATTTTTGCTGCCTACATAGTACTTGTTTGGTCCGCTTAAACGGATTCGCCAAAAAAATGCTGGCTGGAGGCCTTTTGCCAACCGTAGGCCAAACTTCAACTCTGCCCCTGCTGCAGGCCATGTACGATCGCAAACGCCAGGAACATTTTGAGAGAGAGACCAAGAACTGGGAGAGCAACCAGGCTTACTATGAAAGGGTGAGTATGGGGGGGTTAAATGATTGAATTTGAGCAAAGAATGATAGAGTAAATTGCTTGGGACAAATATAGCCTAGCACACATGGACCCTGTGAAAAGCAGCTGTGTGTTGATTTAAGCAAGTTGCCTCCCCTGAGTCGCTTTCTGGAATAATGTTGCACCACCTTTCAGAGCGAAGCTGTAGCAAAGGCAAAACGAGAAGCTGGTGAAGGAGGAGCCCGGCGCAACAGGTTGGTGATTCCCCCTAGGCGCACATCGTTTGAACTGGTGCACCGTACTGAGCACTTGTGAACCTTCATGATGTATATCCTTCTGACTTTAAGCATCTTATGTAGTAGGTACTTAGCGACCACAGTTAGCTAGAAAAGCATTCTGCAAAACAAGAGGTGCTGAGAGTGAGAGGAGTTGTTTTGCCGATTGTACATGCTTTTGCGTATGCATTTTTAAATAGAGCAGCCAGTGGTTGTAATAAGGTGTTCCGGACAAACGTATTTGACATCCGTACAAATTGCCTCTGCAGGGGAGGCACTAGTTATAATATAGTAACTTTGGACTACGCAAATACCCCTGGTGGCGATGCTCTCAAGTACCAGGTAATAAATTGGCTCTGTGTGGAGCTTTTAATTTACGTACATTCTTACACAGTATACAGGCGTGATTAAATTATGCCGCGCAAAAGCAACTGTGCAGTCGTATCGCATTTCTAGCCCAGTTTTGAGAAATCCAATTGCAACAAGTAGCTCTTAGAACATCGACATTATTAGACAAATCACAACGTTGAAAGGTGTGATTATGCTTGATGTGCACAGGACTCCCTCCTTCGCTACAAAGCCAACTTGCGCTCTAACAACCTTTACAGCAAAAACCACTCCACCGGTTTTAACGTGATCACGGGTGCACCTGCCTGGAAGCCTGCCGAAGTCCAAAAACCTACACCTGCGGAGCACGAACAACAGTAGCGATCATGTGAACCAGTGTATGTGTAGATCCATACCAGAATAAATAGGTTTTACACGATCTTAGACCATATGTTTAAAAATATGTATGCGAGACGCGACGGAAGTGGAAGATGTACAGACAATGTCGACTTTGCTATCTACCTTGAAGAAATTCTTCTTGTTTCCCGCTTTTTCCAGTGCTTCTATCGTGTAAATGCCAACTTCGACGGTTGTACGCGTTGTTTATCGGAGACGGGGGTTCGGAAAAAACCCTCGGATACAAAACTGCATATGCGCTGGAAGCGCGTCCTTTAAAAATATGAAATTTAACTTGCAGGGTGATCAAAATCCGAACGGCTTGACCCCGAAGCATGAACTTATTCCCATTTATTGTAGACATAATATGGAGGTATGTATTTTGGAATATTCAAAAAATCAAAGTAGCAGTTTAAAAAAATTGCGCCCCACACAGCCAAAGCCAGCACCTCCCGTCTTTCGCAATGGGTTCATGAAAAAATAAGAAATACTCCAGGGGGGAGAGGGGCGGGAAGAGCCTTGTTTCATGAGTGCACCTTAGAAGGTTCCGCCCCTCTCCCCCCCTGGACTTTTTCTTATTTTTTCCTCAACCCATTGCGAAAGACGGGCTTTGGCTGTGTGAGGTGCAATCTCTTTAATTAATTATAATAATACCAACCGATAGATAGATTGCATATCTTAATAAGTTAAAAAATTGTTACATCTGAATTGTTCAAGAAAAACCTATACAAATTTTCATTTGGACTCATGGCCTCTTTCTGCTGGCATCCCTCCCCAGCAATCTTTAATGCAAAGGGTGCAGTCCTACACCCCCATGCACCCACACTTCGTTGCGTCCGGTCGGGCCGTGCAACACAGCCATCAAGCCTTAACGTCCAAAAGACACAGCATCATGCAACAGCATCTGCTGGTAAATCCTGCACGGTTGCACACAAATTAACACACACACACACACACACACACACACACACACACACACACACACACACACATACACACACACACACATACACACATGTACAATTGCATACACATGCACTTGCGCATGCACACGCGCACATACATACGTATGTGTAATCACGAACGAACACCGAGCCGGAAAACGTCTTTCCTGGCAGGCGTTCCTGACGTCCTCGAGACAGAGCCATCCAACAGCAATGCTCTACCAGCACCAAGTTCCTCACCAGACACATCTCCTGAGCACCAGCTCCGCCACAACATACGCCTTTTATTGGTAGCATGTCTGTCCACTGCCCCTCCTAGCCTGGACCAGCTCCAGCAGCAGCAGGAGCAGCATCAATTGCTCCTGTCCCTTTTAACATGTAAGTGAGGCAAATATTCTGAGCATGAAATCATACAAGCACACAAATCTGCAACACCACTTGACAAATACACACGCACACACAATCGATCATACACACATCCTAGCAGTGGTGGAGAGTGCAGCAGCAGCATCGATACAAAAGGACAGCTCGCAGACAGAGGCTAAGGAATCAAGAGCAAACGCGCCTTCGTTGGGAGGGGGGAGAGGCAACAAACGTAGAAGCAAAGGCGCAACATCACTCAAGCAGGCAAGCGCACCACAGTCATACAATAAGGAGAAGGTATGCTCAGCAGGTGGAGGGCAAGGGCTGTGCTTGGCGACCGTGCCTGAGTGGACTTTGCTGCTGGGCAGGCTGAGAACAGTCGGAGTGCGCATGGGTCCAGGCAAGTGCCGTATCACCATTCTGGTTGGTTGAGTGTTTAAGCAGCAAAGAAGGCGTGCACAAAGTGCTTGCAACAGAGTTGTGTTTTACGCGTGTGGATCCTTGGGTTGAAACGTTGTTGAAACAGAGCATAGGCAAATGACGTGCTTAAGAAACAACCATCAATTTTATGGGGCTCATATCAACGAGCTATGAGCTGTGAGCCGTGAGCTGTGAGCTGTGAGCTGTGCCCAACTGTTTTTGTGTATGATGACCATCTAATGATGACCATCTGAGGGGAACTATGCCCACCTTCCTCCTTTTCTTCTATGTGTTATCCGTCACCGCATGCTGTAAACTTGATGCTTACCTTGCCAGCATGTCCATCCTCTGCCTCTATGTGCACCTGCCCCTCCGAGGAAAGCAGCCGCTTTGAAGTAGCTTCTGCCCCTCTGTGAATTACACGGCCTTTGAAAACAGTGAGCTATGCCACGACCTTATGCTGCGTGCGTACCCCACGCTCATCCACATTTGCAGCCCTGCAGCTGGTCCTCTATCGTGACGTGCAGCCTTGGAGCCAGCAAGTCACCTCAAGCAACCCCCAGCAGGAACCAGCTGACGCTGCAGCAATGCAGCAGGGATGCTTTCCAACAGTAGGCTACCTGGAGGAGTTCACGAGCCTTTTGTGTTGCATTTGCGGGTTGCCGTCCCTTCCCCTGTCCCCCGGCAGCAGCAGCAGCAGCAACAGCACCACCCCCACCACCACCACCGACGCCCCCATTACCAACACCACCATAAGCACTAGCATGCCTGAGCACAAGGCACTAGAGTACAGCGCAGACGAAGAGCGTACCAGCAGCAACGCATTCACGAGCACCAGCCAACCCTCAAGCACTTTCTCTGCACCTCAGAGGGCACGTAGGAGCTCTGCCCTCACACACACAACCCACGAGCCCATTACAGCTGAGCACATGCACTCCTTTGATCATGGCAGCAGGGGGGGGGACGCCGACCGGACAGCAGAGGCAGCAGCCGCTGCAGAGGCAACAATTGCTGCAGAAGCAACAGCTAACGAAGGCAGGAAAGGATCGCTGGCTGCAGCTGCACAGGCAAGCAGGCACGCTTGGATCAGCAGTGCTTTGAGATGGCTGGTGCCTGTCCCGCAGCCAAGCCTGAAGAAACAAAGCAGCAGAGCCAGGCAGCAGCAGCTAAAGCAGCAGCAAAAGCAGGCAGGCAGCGCACAGCAGTCGTCCTCCCAGCCGCAGCTGCCACATTGCTCAGGCATGAAGAGATGTGCTCACGCTGCTGGCGAATCGCTTTTAGGCTTGCTACCGTTTGAGCAGGTGGTGGATCTGCTGCGTGCGGTGGCACGGAGTGACCATCAAGTGTTCTCTGCATGGATGGTGCAGTTGTACCGTGTCACGCTGCCCGTGCTGCAGCAGTTGCAGCTTGTGGCAGGAGCAGAGCAACAGCAGCAGCAGCAGCCACTTCACCTGGAGGGGGAGCATGCATTGGACTCGTCCCAGCACCAGCACCAGCACCAGCTTGTAATGGAGCAACCAGGGCAGCATTTGCAGCAGCAGGAAGAGCAGCAGCGGCACTCCTCAGGGGCTCCCACGGCTCGCCAGCTGGACAAACTAGCTTGGGCCGTCAGCAAGATGGTGCAGGGAGGAGCCTCTCCGCCTCCCCTAGAATGGCTGCAGGTGAGAGTGGATCTGAGGATGGGTGTGGTAGCGTTGCGCAGCAGCTAAATGCAGGGCCAGTTTTGGGCAAGGCGGTGCAGGGAAGAACCTCCCTGCTTGCATCTTGCACTGCCCTGCAGCTCGTGCGCATTGGTGTGCAGTTGCGAGGATTGAGAAATTGAAACCTTGTTGCCCCCTCCAGTGCAATAATGTGTTTGGACTTATTGTGTAGGGATTGCAGGTCTGTGTGTGTGTGTGAGGTGATTCACAGCATGTGCTACCTCAGTCATGTGGGGGTGTCTCCTTCCCAGCAACGTAAGGGAACCAGCATGAGTTGACATGCAGGTTGCAATTTGACACATGTCGGCTAGAAGTTCAGAGTAAGGACACAAGATGATTTCTTTATACATTACAAATGATAAATTAGCCGCCAGGTGATTCATTTGTACCTTTAACACCTTGGACTTGTGTTGCAGCTCCTTTGCGTCTGTGACATGCATACCATACCCGACCACTGATGCCTTCCACCTTGCCTCCCAGTCGCCTCTCTTAACAACATGTGAGGCGCTACCCTGTTCTGGTCTTAAATTTCACTGACCAACCCTTTTGCTTTTTTTGCTCCTTTTGCTCAGGCACTGGAGGGTCAGCTGCTCACTCTGTGCACGCACACCACCCTCAAGCTGCAGTCACCATCACACCACCTAAATCCTCCCACTCCCCCCCACCCCCACCACCCCCAGCAACAGCAGCAGCAGCAGCAGCAGCAGCAGTCTGCCAGCGACACGTCCCCTCAGCCCCAGGTAGTTCCCCCTCCTGGCAACAGCTTGCCCCTCCCAACACACACGCTCTTTCCTCCACGCTCAGAGCAAACCACCTCACCGCCTAACTTGAGCAGCAGCCCATACACCCTCGCACATATGACCGACCCCACAACACCTCAACCGCCTTTATCATCTCCCACCGACCCTTCTCCTGCCACCCTCTGCGCAAACTCAGTGCAGTCATGCGTGGCCGTGCTGACGTCACTCACCCACATCAGTCTTGCAGGGGGACCTCAAGAGGCCCCCAGCCTGGGTCAGTACAAGCCCCTAGGCTCACAGGACCTGTCCTGTAACAAGCAAATTAGCAGCAGCAGCAACTACAACAACACCAGCAGTAGCAACAGTAACGGCAACAGCAGCAACAGCAGCAACAGCAACGTGCCTTCCCCCCTCACTCTGTGTGCACTTGCACATTGCACCAGCACGGCAGCAGCTTCCGGCCTGCTCGCCCCCTCCAGCTGTGCGGAGCTGCTGTGGGCCTTTGCACGCCTGCACTGGCACCCCGGCCATGTTTGGTTGGAGGACGTGGGAGCTTGTATGTCTGAGCACCATCATGGCAGCAGAGCACAAAGGCCGGAGGGGTGTGCTGAGGAGGGGAGGGGGGAAAATGTCCGTGCGCACAAGGGAGAGCCAGGAGCAGAGGTAGAGGCACAGAGGGCTGCCGCAGCAGCGGCAGCGGCAGCAGCAACGGCAAGTGCAATTGAGAGGAGTGGGGTGAGCAGCAATGCAGGCATTGCACAGCAACAGCAGCAAGAGGGACAGCAACATCAGCAGCAGCAGCAGCAGCATCAAGGTTTGCTGGAGGTAAATTCTCAACGTGAACAACACAAATCTGCATCAGGCGCCCTCACTGCTGCTAAGGCCGTGCGAGCCCTCTGGGCTGTGGCAGCTTTGGAAGGACAGCCCCCAAGCCCGTACCAGGTGCGTGTGTGTGTGTGTGTGTGTGTGAGAGAGTTGTGTGTGCGCGTGTGAGTGTGTATATGTGTGCGCGTATTTTACCCGAGCACTCCAATTGATCCCTCCATCTGAATATGTTTGTCACGTTCCAGTTTGCTGCATCGAAGTTCACAAATTTTTAACACACCACCCTCACTTTGTAAACTTCAGTGGTAAAAGAGAGTTGTCTCTTTCAAGAGCTTTGTGTTTTGAACGCAAAAGTACACTCTCTTGCACGTGCACATACGCACTCACACGCGCACACATGCACATACACACACGCACACACACACACACACACACATGCACATGTGTTACCAGGAACGGCAGCACCAGCAGCAGAGAACGGTGTTGAAAGGCCTCCTAGATCGTGACCAGCAGCACCCAGAGCACGCTGGCAGCTCACATCACACTGAGCAGGAAGCATACATCACCTCCACCTGGCTCCAAAGTGCTGACTCGTCAGCACCAGTATCAAGGAAAGGGGATACAGCAGCATTATCACCATCACCATCCTCACCACACCCACCTAACAGCATGCAGCTCCCCCCCCAAGCTGAAAACCCTCCCCGCCAAAAAAACACCTTCTTCCAGCTGTGGTCCGTGTCAGGGCAGCAGGGCACCCCGCCCCCCTCCTCTCAGTCAGCACACTCATCTGCACGGGCGCGTGCTGTGGCACATTGGCTCCTGCTGCTACTGCCCAGCATAGAGGGCGAGCTGCCCGCCCTCACCGGCCCCTCCTTGGTCACTCTGACCTGGTCGTTGGCCATGCTGGCACCAGTTGCTGCAGAGGCCCAGCACAGAGGCCCAGCCGTCGAAGAGGCCCAGCACAGAGGCAGGCTGCCCACTCTGGGTCACTCACTCAGCACTGAGGCGCCTGCTTTACAGTTTTCAGGAAAGGGGAAGGGACTGATGGAAGGGAGCGTAGTAGCTGCTGGGCAGGAGGCAGATGCAGGGGTTGGGATGGGCGCTGGGGCACACCCAGCAGCAGTCACACAGGGAGCGAGGGAGGCAAACGGTGGGACAGGCTGCGCAGCACAGGCAGCCACAAACGCAGTAGCAGCAGCAGCGTGCGCAGTGAGTGAGGCAGCTGATAGCTGGAGAGAGGCGCAGCGTCCCACAGACAGCCTGACAGCTGCAGCACACTCTCGTGTGTGTGCCTTGCTGCCTGTGCTGCTGTCCCGCACCGCTCTCACGATGCATGCTACCTCTCCTTACATGGCGGTTATGAGCCTATGGTCAGCTGCTCGCCTGCTGCCGATCGTGCCTCCCCTCCAGCCCCAGCCAGTACTGCCGCCAACCAGCGCTGTTAGCACCACGCAGATCGCACTCAATGGCAGCAGCAGCAGCAGCAGCAGCAGCAGGAGCAGATCATCCAGTGCTGTTAGCACCACACAAATAACCTCCCCCCCAGGCAGCAGCAACGGTGGCATCAACAGCAGCAGCAGCAGAAGTGTCCGTAGGCAAAGCAGCAGCAGCAGGAAGGACACAAAGCAGAGCTACAGCAGTGACGGCAGCAGCAGTAGCATGGGCCTCGGGCAAGCCAACAGCAGTAACAACAGTGACAGCAGCTGTCAGGGTGCACTGAGTGAGTTAATGGATAGTGCAGCACAGCTAGTGGGCCAGGGGGCAGGTGTCCTGAACGCGCACGACTCCATTGCCGCTGTGCGTGCGTTGGCGAGCTTGGGCTGGTCTGGTGCAGGGTGGGAGTGGCTGGGAAGCGTGGTGCAGGCGTGCAGGTGCGCTTGTGTGTGTAGACTTGTGTGTGCTTTTGTGTGCGTTTGTGCGTTTGAACGTGTGTGTATGTTTAAGGTGTACGCACATGTGCCTGTATGTGTTTGTGCAGACGTGTCTATGTGCCTGGGTTCGGTCAGGTGCAGAGTGGGAGTGGTTGAGAAGTGTGATGCAAGCGTGAAGATGCACTCAGTACGTGCGTTCACGTGTGTATGGGTGCATTTGAGCATGTTATTATAAATAAGATGCATGCGTGCATGTACCTTTTGTGGGATTGAGTGCATTACACAATGTTGTTTATGTGACTGCAGGGAAAGCAGAATGGTAATAATTTTAGCTTGTGTGACTCTTGTGTGGCCGTTCATGTGAAGAGGAACGATTAAAAGCTCCCCCTTTAAGCATGGCCCTCCAGGCTAGGTGTATCAGGTCCTTCAAGCACCCGTTAATCTCGCCTGTGCAATCCATTCCATTGCTCAGTGCATTGAGGCAAAACAGGGACCAGCTGGCCCAAACAACTGGCAAATGTTCAACGCTTTCAATCATACCTGGCCTTGGGTCTGCAGGCCAAAGCTGCCTGACCTGAACCCTGCAGAGCTGGCAGGCACAATCGAGGCCATCCTCCAGCTTGTGCACTTGCACAACCAAAAGGGTAGCGTGCCTAGTGTCTCACACAAGCAGCAGGAAAGGGTGGAGGGTCACCGCCAGCAGCAGCAGCAGCAGGAGCAGCAGCAGCAGCACCGCCACATGCAGAAGAAGCTGAGCACAGCCGCAAGGAGAACAGGCAAGGCTGGCAGCAGTGGGGACGGAGTGCAGGGGTTGGTAGAGCTGGGTGTGTGTGTGTCCACTGCTGTGGTGCAGGCACTATCTGTTCTGGAGCCTCAACCTAAGCGCAGCCAGCAACAGCAAATACAGCAGCTGCAGCAGGGGCAGCAAGGGCAGCAGGGGCAGAGGCAAGAAAGCAACAAGGGCTCTTGCTCGCCTCTTCATTCTGACAGCTACGGAGGCAACGGCAGCCAGCATGACGAGCTTGCTCCCAGGGAAAGCAACAGCAATGCTGCAGTCGAGGTTGCAAGATCTAGAGGGCTGAAAGAGGATGTACGGGTGCTGACTCGGCTGTTGAGTGCTCTGAACGCTCTCTTGCATGCCTTGCTGCTCTTCCACCACCACAAACCTCCGCACCAGCAGCAGAACCACCACCATCTCTCAACGCAGCCTCACAATTCTTCAGCACCTGCGGTTGGAGCAGCAGAGCCCTCTAACCCCCAATCACTTCCACCGCTGCCAGGATCTAGCACACACTCGCTGTGCTGTGCTTTGCACGACGCGGTGGAGGCAGCGGAAGGGCGCGCGCTGTGTGTGCTGCGTGCCCTACCTCTGCGCCCAGAGCCTCAAAACCATGCACTGGTGGGTGTTAGTGAGCGTGGGCTATGTTTGTGTGCATGCTGGGTAATGTATGTGTGGATATACATCAGTATGAGTTACGGTTTTAAATTGACATGCATACATATTATACCATTGATATGCATACACAATAATGAAACATGTATCATTTCAACACATGATACAAAGGATTCTGGCAGCTTCTATTTTTTGCTTGAGGCTGACTACCCTTTTGCTGTGCACAATCGCCTGCCAGCCTCACTATTTCCTGGCCAATAACGGTTATCCTGCCTCTTATCTATCTGATCTATCTGCTTTAGAAATCGTTGGTCTTGTTGTTAGATGCATTAATTCCACTGTGCACAAACGCATCACAGTGGCCTTGATGTCTGCTTTAGTTGTGCTGTGTCAATCACTGGTCTGCACGTCTTGTAAAGCAAATTTAGATGGTGAAAAAAAGCTTTGAGCTGTGCTCCTGTTCACACACACTTTTCTGGCCTTGCCAGACTTTTGCGAGGAGCACTTGCGTCGTTGCTCACGGATATCTCGTGCAACGTAATCAGCACAGTCAACCCTGGGATCCCACTTGGGATCTCACCTGTGCATGTTCTCATTGATCTACGCGTGATGCTCTTGCGACATTCTTATCAGGGCATCAATAGCTGATACCTAGCTCCCTCTGCTTTGCCCCCCTCGGGTCTAGGCCATTAAGGACGGAAAATGTTCACTTTCTAAGCCTACATCTCCTTCACCCTGTCTCGATCTTTCTTCTAGCACACACCCTGTGTTGGTCCCTGTCTCCTCCCTCCCCCTACTTTAACTTCCTCCAGGCCTGGGCCATTTGAAACAGAGTGACTTACGTCATACAGGTCAGCCCCCTTCTTCCACCCTGTCTTGACTTGACTTGCAACGCACACCCCTTACTGACCTTCCTCTCCTCCCTCCCCTGCTTTATTCTCCCCCCCAGGCCTGGGCCATTTGGGACAGGGTGCAGCTGCTTGCCGCAACAGCTGAGCTACGAATCAGCACAGAGTCTTGGCTGCATCACTGTCAATGGACACCCACCACGCACCCCTCCGCAATTCCCACTCCACACGCCTCCCCATCTTCAGCTGGGGTGCACGGCACCACCACTCCCTCAGCTGCAGCACATCCATCGCACACACTCTTCAACAGCACCGGCTCACCTAGTCAGAACGGCAGCCCCACCAGCAGCAGCCCCACCACCGCCAACAGCACCACCATAACTACCACCAACAACAGCACCAGTAGAGGCAGGATGCTCCTCTTCCCTTCCATCCTCAGCAGCAACTCCAGCACAGACACCCTCCCCGGCCCCTCCTCCCCTCCACACACACCCTCCCTCTCATCCCTCCCTTTCCCCTCCCCACCACAGACCCCAATCCTCAACCGTCCCCGCCTTCCTCCGTCCCCCCGTCCCCCACAACCAACCTCTCCACAGACTACTACCAATACTGATCCGCGTGTGCCCTCACCCTCTCATTATCCACCTGCACCCTCCTCTTCTCCACCCGGACCTAGCCTCCCGTCCCAATTGCACACCGTCGTCACCTCCACCGCCCGCCACCCACCCCTCCCCCCTCCACTTGCCCCCCTCCCCCTACTATTCACCGCACACTCCCCAGGTCTGCTGGCAGGCCTTGCACGCTTGGGCAACCCTGCGCGATCCAATCTGCACACCTATGGTATGCATGCCGACCCACCTCCTTCTTTGCCGCCTGTGGCCGGGGGTCAGGGTCACACACGCCGTGCGCCACAGCAGGTGGCAGCACTGCAGCTGCTGTTGCACACGCACGCTGTGATGAAGGCCCCTTTATCACCAGAGCTGCTGGATGAGGCACACAGGTGCGTGGATGTGTGTGTGTGTGTGTGTGTGTGCCACCGGAGCTTCTGGTACCTCTGAAGAGTTACATGGGTGAATGGATGTGTGTGTATATAAAAACTGCTTAGAGAGGCACGCAAGTGCATGATTGTGTGTGTTTGTGTTTGTGTGCCAACCTCTGCTTGATCGGTGCACAGTCCCAATTGCTGCACAGGAACAAAAGGTATTGCAGTTCAGACTTAAGAAACCGAATGCACATGTGCTAGGGCATTTGAGATACGGGTTTGTGTGCAAGGTAACCAAGTACATGCACACGCACACAAGCACACACCAGTCCATGACCTGCTGACTCCTGCTGTGCATTGCTGCACATGTACATGCACACACACGGCACATATACACACACACGTACATACACGCGCACATACACCCACTCGTACAAACACCAACCCTGCAGACTGCTAGCCCTCGGCGCTCCAGACGCTTCCTCTGCCTCACAGCTACTCCATGCTCTGTCCGTGCTGCACCACCTGCGTCTGGTACCCAGCCCACGCTCGTCAGCTTCCTTGCACCCCTCCCCTGCACCCTCTCCTGTCCACTTCCACACCCCCTTACCTTCTCCCTCTGCCCCTCACCAGCTTGAGGCTGAGCGTAGCATAGGCTCTCCCGGGAGCATCAACCCGGGCGGTAGTAGCAGCAGCAGCAGTAGTAGCTCCATGGTCGGCTCTCCGCCCACTGTCGCAGCGCAAGCAGCTCGTGTTCCTTTGCACAATGCACACACGCCCTCAGTACATCCAGTGCTGCTGCAGCTCACTGCTTTGTTGGTGACCAAATGGCTGGGCCAGAGGCCCACCCACACCAGGAACAGCAACAGCATAGGGCAGCCCGGGGGCCCTTCAGCCTCAGCTGCCCCTTCTCAGACCCTGCCCATGCATGTGCAAGGTGAATGTGTATTTTAACAAGTTTACGAAAAATGAAATTTCAGCGGGGTTCAGTCATTGATGCTTTAGATGGTGTGGCCTGCATTCTACTGCCTTCGTTTTGCACGTACCAGCACCCCCCAAGGGGACCCTTTCAGTCATGTGCGTATAGACATACCCATACACATACACACACACACACGTGCACACACACGTGCAGGTGCCTTGACGCTCATCTCTGTAGCTCTAGTCCACAGCACCCACACCCTGCTCCCAAGCACCTTGCCCTCCCTGCTGCACAGCCTCGCCACGCACCAGCAACGCAAACGACAGCACAAGTGGCAGCAGCAGCCGCCACAGCAGCAGCAACAGCAGGTCTGGTCACAGCGCAGCAGAGCGCATCTAGCAGGCGACGATGGGCCCTACCAGCCCTACCCCCCTCTGCCTCTGTCTCACCAGTCACAGCCTCCGTCTTCTCACCCACTACTTCAGAAGGATGCAGCAGAGGATGACAGCAGCAGCAGCAGCAGCAGCAGCAACGTAATCGGCAGCGCCAGCAACAGCAGCGGCACTAAGAACAGCAGCAGCAGCAGCAACATTAACGGCAGCGTCAACAACAGCAGCAGCTCCGGTGGCAGTGCAAACGGTGGGGGTGGCGGCACGGCCTTCGGTCAGCCAGGGCTGTGGCTCGCCCATGCAGTGGCAGTGCCCCCACACACCACTGCTGCCATGGTGGCTCAGCTGCAGTCAGCCGTGTGGACTTCAGTGTTGCAAGCGCTTCTTGGTCTGCAGGTAGGGATGATGAAACAGCGGTGAAGAATAAAGTCGGACTTACTATCCACACTCGCATTGCTAAGTAAGACAAATGTTATGTAACGGATTTATGTGCAAACAGTACTAACTCAAGCGTCTCCCTTTTTGGTGTTTTCGGCCCTAATTGCGAAGAGCAAAAAAAAAGTTGTTAAATACAATAAAGGGCCTTTTTTCGGCAGACTTTTCCAAGCCCGTGCACGGAAAGCTTGTATGCATAATGTAGGCTCAATTGTATGACGCTTCAGTATTTCATGGTGTTTTGGGTGAAGCCTGGAGTAAATGGAATGATTGTGCTTGATGGATGGAGCTGGCTATTGACAGACGCAGGTTAAAAGCGGCTCTATGTGAGACTGGTTTAAGGTTTAAGGGTGCACAAGCAAAGCTGTTTGACACACCACTCATTGCTACATATACACATACATATAAAATATATCGTACAGAAAACTATTACAAGCCACTGAATCGCTGTTTCAACTGCAGGCCATGCCTCGTAGCGACCTTGTAGGACTGATGCACGCATTGGCACGCTTGCGCTGGGCGCCCCCTCAGGTGCGTACAGTGTGGTTTTGTGTGTGTGCCTAACTATTTGTGTGTCTGTGCCTTGTGAGTGTATATGCGTGTGCAGGTGCGTGCACTTATGTGTGTGCGTTACCTTTTGACCTGTGTGCTCACTTGCTTGCCTTATTCTGTTGTTTGTCATAACCTATGATGTATTTGCCTGAGCATGAAATTGCACGCACATATACTGTATATACACACACCGATGTAATTTTTTATTAAACACATATACTCAAACAGGGTTGGCGTCAGGGCAGTGGGCCGAATTGCCTGCACACCGCTCTTCTTTACCATTGGCCTCATTCAAGTATAGAACAGTCTTCTTTTGGTGAGTTATATTTAATTTAAATTTATAGTTAGTTATAGTTATATTATTTACAGGGATGGGTCATACGGCTTTTGAGATGTCCCATACGGTATAATACGCTATTAATACGCAATACGCGTATAATACGAAAACGTATTTATGCTATTTTGGGGGGTACCCATGGGCTTGCACCAACCACCCTCCAACCACCACACATTGTCCCCCAGCCTCCAGAACATTATAATGCCTCCTGGTAAAGACGCTGAGTGGCATCGTGTTGTTATTATGGGACAGAAGGGGCAGATTTACGAGATGCCAGATGCCAGATGCCAGAATTCCGAGATTTCAGCAGCGGTGCCCCCCGCATTCGCGAGCACTTCATGAAGCAGAATCCCAGCGTAGGTGTAGCAGCATGCAAAGCTGACCCAGCAGAAATCCGCAGGGCGTAGTCGCAGCGCTCGCTAGCAATGGGAGAAATTGCCGACGCTAGCGCTCAGAGGGAGGAGCATGCAGGAAAAGAGAGGCACTTGCACAGGACTACAGCAAACACATCAGCAGCAGCGAGACCTACACAGTCATTGGACACCTGCAGCAAGAGGGCAGTGACCAAGGCTTGTGTGGATGCAGCTGTTGCACAATTCATCTACGCTACAGGCACCACCTTGGGTTGTGGTAGCATAAGCAAGTGGTCATGCTACGTTCTGAGGGGCTGGGAGTTCCTCTGGGGGGCTCTAGAGGGCTTGAGAGTGCCTCTGGGGGGCTCTAGAGGGCCTGGGAGTGCTTCTGGGGGGCTCTGCGGGGCTTGTGGCTGCAAATTTTGTTAAATCCCCAAAATCTTATTATACGGAGCAATTTGAAAAATACGGTTAAATACGTGATAATTACGATACGACGAATAATACGCCTACGCCGTATGACCCATCCCTGGTTATTTATATTGTCACCATGTCACGCAGCTGCGTCTCACCTCAAAATTATGGCATGCATGTGTGTTTCAGCTGCGTGGTAGGGGCATTGCTCTTGCCCTCCACTACCAGACACAAATAGACGTGTTTGTGTGTGTGTGTGTCCTTTGCGTATGTCCACAACTAACCCTGTACAGCATCTAGTTCACAGCACATGACAAACCCTTTACAGCATCTAATTCACAGCACTACACAACACAACAGACCACCTCCATGTCATATCAACGTGCAACACACGCAAAACCACGCAACAGGCGGGCATGACGCCAACGAGCTGTGCTGCTTGCTGTGGTCCTTGGCCAGCCTCCGAGTTCCCCCTTCCAGTGATCAGTGGCTCATCAGCTGCTACCAACGCGTAAACACGGCTGTGTGTCAAAGTGGCAAGGTCGAGGTTTACCGGAGAAATGCGCAAGCAGTCAGGACGATGTATGAGGGCGAGGACGGTACAAGGCATGAGGAGGGTACAAGGCATGAGGACGGTACAAGGCATGAGGAGCCGCAGCAGCAGCAGCAGCAGCAGCAACACAGTCAGCAGCAGCCGCAACATAATCAGCAGCAGCAGCAACACGGTCAGCAGCAGCAGCAACACAGTCAGCAGCAGCAACACAGTCAGCAGCAGCCGCAACACGGTCAGCAGCAGCAGCAACACAGTCAGCAGCAGCCGCAACGCAGTCAGCAGCAGCAGCAACACAGTCAGCAGCAGCCGCAACACAGTCAGCAGCAGCAGGAGGCGGTGGCTGTAGAGAGCTTAGTGTGCTTAATTTGGGCTGCAGCACGTTTTGAGCAGGGGGCCAAAGGTGTGAAAATTAAGGAGGGCCATGTAAGTGGCGGCAGTAGCGACCGCAACACCAGTGGTCTTGACAGAGACAACAGGACCAGCAGCAGTGGTAGTGGAAGCAGCAGTATTAGCAGTAGCAATGGGTCCGTTGGCAATGGTAGCAAGAGTGGCAGTAGCAGATGGTTTGAGGGGGAGGGGACAGCCGACCTTGAGGCTCAGGAGGCTGAGGAGGAAGACTGGGACTTGTTAGCGAGCAGCAGCAGCAGCAGCAGCAGCAGCACAGCCAGAATGGAGCCCTCACCCCTGACCACTGCCTGTGCCTGGATTCCCTCTGTGTGTGCACGCGTGGCCAGGGCTGTGGGCAGCATGAGTGGCAGTAGCTTGGGGTGTGTGGTGTGGGGGAGTGGGGTGCTGATGGGGGCCCTGGCTACTGAGCTGTCATCACCACAAAGGCTGATTGATGAAAGTGGTAGCAGGGGCAGCAAACAGGGTAGGGGCTGGGAGGGTGCCAGTAGTGGCGGTGTGAAGCAGAGTGATGCGGAGCCCATATTGTGTAGTGGCCGTGGGGGTGCAGAGCAGAGTGGTGCGGGGTTGAATATGCAGGGTGCCAGCAGCAGTGGTAGTGCGGAGCAAAGTGGTGCGGAGCCCATCACGCAGGGTGCCAAAATTGGTGGTGTGGGGCAGGATGTGCTGGGTGGTGGTAGCAGGGGTGGGTTTGATGCGCTTGGGAGTGAGGCACCGGAGGGAAGCACCACCACCAATGGCAGTGGCCCTGGAAATGGCAGAGAAGCGGTCTTGCGAGTGGGAGCAGCAGCAGAGGGAACAAAGGGCCAGGCTGAGGTGGCGTTGCAAAGCCTGGCTCGACTGCAGGTAATCACCGTTCTGGATTTAAAGCCCTCTAGTGTCCTGAGCTATATCCCTCGTCCCTCTTTTTTAAAATAACGTGCAGTCCAGTCTTCTCTTGTACTTGTCCAGTCCAGTTGTCTCTTGTAATTGTCCAGTCTTCTCTTGTATTTGTCCAGTCAAAAATCTCTTGTACTTGTCCAGTCCAATCTTCTCTTGTATTTGTCCATTCCAGTCTTTTCTCGTAATACATTTTTGTTCAAAAAGCTGCCTTTCGATCTTTTTCTTTGCACCTCTGTTCCCTCTTTGGTCTCCACTTTCCTTTCTGGCACAGTTCTGTCAACCTAGTCAGGATGCAAAGGCATCCTTTCCTTCTCTGATGCTTGTGCACAGTTCTGCCTCTTCACACGTTCTTTCTCTGTAGTGCACACCTCCCCATACACACTTACACAGTACATCCAGTACCCAGTGCATGCCTTTCATCAACCACCTCCTCTCCATAAGCTGTCTCCAGTATACATCTCTCTGTCCTATCATTCACGCCGGGCGTTAGATTAGATCTTTGTGTCCTATCGTTCACGCCGGGCGTGAGACAACTTGCAGGGTTGGCTAGGTAGCACACACGTGTATGACCATGCACTGGGAGATGTTGTCGCCAAAGTACACCATTAAAAATGCATTGTACAATTATGGACACTGCAGTTTTAGCTAACCGTAACAGTACAAACAATATGGCTGAGTTCTGGGGTTTGTTTGTTAACCTTACCATACCTTCACGTTATTTCCCCGTCTTTGTGTCATCTGTGCATATGCTATTCTGTGCAGTGAGCAGCCTTAGCACACCGTCGCGTTATTTCCCCGCCTTTGTGTCATCATATGTGCTTGGTACTCTAAGCTAATGTATGTACATATGCGCTCCACCGCACCCTGAGCAGGTGCAGGTGTGCTTGGTCTTATGAGCTAATGTCTGCACCTATGCACTCCACCACACCCTGAGCAGGTGCAAGCGTGCGGGGAACTGCAGAGCAGACTGCTGCTGCAAGCAGACAGGGGGTACAGGGGCACAGGCAGTAGTGGTGGAAGTGATACTGAGACAACAGGCAGTGTCAACAATGCTGCTAATGTAGGAACACCACGCAAACGCCAGCAGCAGCATGGGGCTGTGGCAGCCCCTGCAGCACAAACAGACGCAGCAGCAGCTGCAAAAGCAGGCCCCTCCGCGCCGCATAACTCTAAACGGCAAGGTTTTAGCAGTAGCACCCGCAACGATGGCAGCAACAGCAGCAGCAGGGGTCGTCGATTGGCTAGCAGCAGCAGCAGCAGCAGCAGCAGCAGCAGGGGCCGTCGATTGGCTAGCAGCAGCAGCAGTAGCAATAGGGGCAGCAGCAACAACCACAGCAGTAGGGACAGAAGAAGCTGGCTGCAGCGAGCAGGTCTACCCCTCTCAGCGCTCCTGTCTGCTTGTTCTGGAGCATTACAGGTGAGGTTGGTGCAGTGCATTGCAGTGCAGGTGAGGTGCATTATAGGTGATGTGCATTGCTTGTGAGATGCATTGTAAGGTGCATTGCAGGTGAGGTACGTGCATTGCAGGTGAGGTAGGTGCATTGCAGGCTACCGTTAGTAGGGACAAAGGCATAGAGGGTGCCTATGGATAGGCCTGAGGCTGTGAGGGCGGTGCATTGCAGGTAAAATAGGGACGGTGCTTATGGATAGGCCTAAGGCTGTGAAATTGGTGCGTTGCAGTTAAAGTAAGTCAATGTCTCTTGTAACGAAGTTGGGCACTAAAGTTGCAGGCAGGGTCAGCACAATGCAGTACAATGCAGGCAGGGTCAGCACAATGCAGGCAGAGTCAGTGCAATGCAGGGTCAGGTAATGTAGGGTCAGTGCAATGCAGGCAAAGTCGGTGGCTGCAGGCACGTGATGTGGTGGGATGAGGTGTAGGGTGTAAGATGAGCAATGCTATTGACTCAGCAGATATCGTGCAGTTCTATCGAGGTATGATACAATTCAAATTTCAAATCACCGGCAAAAAGATGCAGCTCGTCACTGAACCCATCTGTGCTGCACAGCATGTGGTGTGTTGAAGGAGGAGCACGAGTGAGTGATGCTATCGATTCACATACAAGGAATTATATGTGCAATTGTAGTGGGGTGCAAAAGAAATGAAGCTACAGAATGACTGGTAAGGAGATCTGGCACATCGCTGAACTTATCTCTGCTGCGTGGCATGTGATGTGGTGGCGTGTAAAATGAGTGGAGCTTTCAAATCGCTGGCAAACAAATGCAACACATCGCTGTACTCATCTCTGCTGTACGGCCACCCTCCCATACAGTCAGAACACCCGTTGTGGCCGGACTTCATACATGTGGTTGTAAATAGCTGTTTTGCTTTACTGTACGCGTCGTGTGGCCTGTGCCTCCTTAAAGGGATACACATAAAATTAATGTTTGTGCAGTCCCTTTGCCCACTCACAGCAGTGCACACGCTCTTGGGTAGATGTGGTGAGAGCGCACGACAAAATACGTAGGGTTGGCCAGAGCCGTATGTATACACCGTATATGACCGTATATTCGGTAACTTCCCTGCCAAGAATACCATATATATGGGGCTCTGACCAACCCTTAAAATGCGAGGTATTGTGAAGATTTGATATCATGGATGATATGATGATATGACACTCCTGTGTATTCCAGGGCCGTGCCGCTCTGCACACCTATGCTACGGCTGGGGCGCAGCTGAGGGATATCCTCAACGTACGGCAACCCACGGCAGTGGAGCAGGCCCACCAGGTGCGACTGCCTTTAAAACTGAGAAAGCAAAAAGTAAATGGCGAAAAAAAAATTCGCCCTGGTCCGGTGCCGAGGTTCTACATTGAGCTAGGTACCAAACTTAATAAAAAAATGTGTCGATTTTTTGGGGGTAAGATGTCATCACTCGTTAATAAAGCAGCAGCAGCAGCAGCAGCACAGAGGCTTAGTTTCGTTTGGATTTTGGAACATAACTGATCATACAGTCCTTTGATGCCCCCTGATTCACGCATGCTTGCTGCAGGAAACCCGATCATCTTGACGACTCACTTATGCATGCTACCTCTCCCACATCATATTCTAGGAGAGCTGCACATCAAAGGATTGCCTTACACACGCCTCAAAGGATTGCCTTACACACGTCTCTCAAAACACGACCCAAAACAGCATCAAACCATTCCTAATTCCTATGCTAACCTCACAAGACAGCCCAAAACTGCACCGAGCCATCTTAACAACCCACAACTGCATCAAGCTGTGGGTCCAGTGAATGACCTTAATGGCGACAAATGACGACACAACCTCGAGCACTGCTGAACGAAGGGTTGCTCAATACCTTTGGGTAGCATACAACTCTGGGTTGTCCAGAACTGTATGCACACTCACTGAATATGACCGCATACGTGGACAATATCCTGCCAAAAATATTGTATATGCACTCAAGTATGTACATATGTATGGTTCTGGCTGACCCTATAATACAACCGATAAGCAGGTTTAAATCTGCGTCTCAAAGCAGTCTCACCTGATTACAAGTAACTCAGATGCCAGGACATCTGCTCAAGCCGTAGTTAAAAGAGCACAGAGAAGCAAGCCCCTTTGGAGTTCTGCACACATATGTTCTTATATCAAATTTGAGCCCTTAGGGGTTAAGGAGGAAGCCACGTCTGAGCATGACATGCATGTCAGCTCTTTTGGAAAGCAGCATCATTCAGGATCAAGGGTCCATGCACACATGCTCTTATACGATTGAACACATGCTTACTTTTAGGGAGGAAATTCCACGCCAGTGCATGACGCACCAACTCCTGTGGACAAGCAGCATGCTGCCATTACGCAGCATGTGGGAGGGACTGCAGGGCAAGCTTTACCTCAGGTGTGTTGTGTGTGTGTGTGTGTGTGTGTGTGTGTGTGTCAAAGGTGAATGTGCGTACGTGCGTGTGTGTATGCTTGTGCACGTGCATGTGCGTTTGCGTGTGCGTTTGCGTGTGCATGTGTGAGTGGTTAAGCACATCAGCATTCATATTTCACCCTATGTTTGGCTGGTGTTTATCTTTTAACACTACTCCACTTAAGCTGTTCCATGTGAGGGGTGATTGTGATTGTGATTGTGCTGTTGCACAGAAAGCGCGGTGATGTGTTGTGCTGTTGACTGGATTATCTGGCTTAAAAGTATTAACCTAAAATGTGCCCTGAGCACCAGCTGCTCTATGACCCTGCAAGCAATATCATTCCTTTGTAACTCTTTCCAACCTCCCACATGCAACATGCACAAACTATTGCACTGGTTTGTGCTTGCGTAAACTGCAGGTTCTGATGGACGCCCTCGTCTCAGGCTTGGCCACAGAGGCTTTCCATCCTTGCCAGGTGTGCATGTGGGGGGGGGAGGAGGGGAGGGGGGTATAAGTGTGGGTGTGGGGGGGTGTTGATGTGTATGTGTGTGAAGTGCTGTGTGTAGGGGGGGTGTTGGTGTGTATGTGTGTGTAGTGCGCGTGTGCACTCATTTCTGGAAGATGTATATTTTATGGAGGTGTGGCCATTCGTGCACGCATGCAAGAAAGTGAGGAGTGACTTACATGTGTAAATCGTACATCAGCGTTGATGGTCACCAAATAATCAGGACACACACACATGCGCTTTCACACACCCACAAATACGCACACAGGGTGTGACCTGCCTCAGCATGCTATCACGTCACCGAGTACGCCCCCTTAAGGCCTTGCGCCTGCAGCTGTATGCCTTGCTGCTGCCCCCCTTAGCAGCTACGAGCACGAGGCTTCTTCAGAAGGTGGGTGTCCTGCTTGCTTAATCTAAAACCTGATCTGTAACCTGATTTTTGAGCTGCTCCTCCATGGGGCAGGTAACCTGCTTGATCTGTAATCCTGCTTACAGCCCATGAACAGTAGCGTCTAAGCAGGTGTACATGTGTACGCTTCACCACTCTCACACACACACATACACACACACATAAATGCATACACACACGCACACATACACGCACACGCACACGCGCACGCGTTTTCACCCCTATGCTTGCGCTGGCATGTACACACACACACACACACACACACACACTTGCATACACACACACAAACACACACATACTCACGCTTTGAAGTATCACAAACACTCACGTGTGCACGTTTACTCACAGGGACACGAAAGAAACCAACAACAGAGTCAATACATGCTAGACGTGCGCGGGGTGCTCTCTGTGGCTCTATCCTTGGCCCGTCTGCGCGTACGCCCCCCCCCTCCTATGATCTCAGTGCTAGTGCGTGCGCTGATTGTGGTGATGCCCGCTGTGGGGGTGGAGCAGCAGGGGGGGGGAGAGACTCGCAGGCTGGTGTATGGGGCTAAGTTTGGTCACTTGGTGAGTGTTGATGTGTGTTATTGAGCACGTTGTGTGTGTGTGTGTGTGGGTGTGGGTGTGGGTGTGGGTGCATGCCTGCTTGTATGTGGGTGCACGTGCACCTGCAGTGCCTAATTATAAAGTCAACAGGGGTGCATGGTAGGTGCGACAGGCGTGAGGGCGAGTTGAAAACACATGAAAATGCTACTATTAGACGTTGGGATTTGCAAGGCTTTGAATTGTGGCATGGAGCAGGCGACACAAGATCCAGTAAGTTGCCGTTCACCCAAGTCAGATGCTGATTTTGTGCCATAGCTGCAACTCAGCCTTTAGAAATAAAACGCTCTATACTCCTGTAGTCTTAATCAAGAGGTGCTGACGGCAGGGTAAGACGCGCACAGACCGCAGACCACCTGACATGTGCCTGCTATGAGATTATGGGACTACAGAGAGTAGAAAGAAGCGTGCTTGGACTTGAGCTTATTTAGTGGAGTGAGAGGCATGGCATGACGAAAGCAGTTGCGGCAAAGTACTGTTCAACTGAGTTTGTGCAAAGGATGGGCATTGTAACAGAGCAGGCATGATCATACGTAGGTTTAGCTAGAACCATGTATGTGTAAGTGGCTTGCGGACGATTGCCCAGAAGCCTTGTGGTGTGGTAATTAATGAGCAGTGCAGCTATTTGGTGCGTGCCAACCCTACTTGCATTACTCTGACTCGTTATTTAAACAGCGGCAGGTCCGCCACTTACCATTAGTGAGTCCTGGGTACGGATAGAAGTTAATCAAGTCTGATTTAAGTTTACAGAGTTTGCGACGGGCAATGGATGTTCAAAGCTAAGCTGAGCATAGTGTAATGTCAGTGCCTGAAAACCCCTGTACGTTCCTCTGCTCTTTGTTGCAGGTGTGGGCGTTGACCAGGCTGGGTGCCCAGCTAGACGGCCCTGCGGCAGCTTTGCTGCTTCAAGAAGTTTCAAAGCGGCTTGAGGTGAGAGCTGCGGCGGCGTCATAAAAGGGAGCGTCATAAAAGGGCTGTATATTGCATAGTGCCTATGGCTCGTCTCAGATCATATGGTCTGAATGGAGAGTCAAATTTGTTGCTGAATCCTTTTGCATGGATTTGTTCTCTGACCTACGCCACATCAGGCAGTGAGATGCGCACGGCATTGAAACCAGCAGTCGCCATCTTAATGTTTGTTTTACAGTACCAATACAAAACAGCCGTGCTCTGATCTCTGATGCATGTGAAGGAGGGTCTAGCCAAGCTGCTCTTACAAACCAATGAAATAAGGAATAGGCATTGTGCATAACTTGAAGATGTAGTCTTTTCACACTCTCCCTAGTACTCTGCAGCTCATTTCTTCGGCAGCCATGTTACAGCCCTGGGCACGTCATCCGTTCTCACACGTTCTAATTAAAGCAAAGAAACTTCCAAATACCGTATACCAACCTACATGCGAGTGCACACACACACATTCACATGCGCACTCTCTCTCTCTCTCTCTCTCTCTCACAAATACACACACACACCACACACACACACACACCACACACACACCACACACACACACCACACGAACACACACACCACACACACCGCACACACACACCACACACCATGCACACACACACGCCCACACACTCTGCAGCTCCGCTCCTTTGGCAGCCCTGCCCTGGTGCACGTAGTATGGGGCCTGGCCAAGCTGTCTGCCCTCCAGTCTTGGCGCCCTGCAGAGCCCTTGCTGCGCACCCTGTTTGCCACCATGCAGGGTGTTGTGCAGGAGCTAGGTGCGTGTTATTATTGCAGACGCGTGTGTACAGTGCATACATGTGTGAATGTACGCCTGTGAGACAGTGACAGGCTTTTGAACCTTGAGTGAGCATATCCTCGTATAATTACATATGGGGGTGTGTCCAGGCAAGTTTGATGGTAATGTGTGTGGTGTGGCAAAAGCTGTACAAAGCCGAGCCCTTGTTTTATGGCGCCATGTAAGCTTGCTTTGCATCTTTGACCTTTTGCAACATTACGGGCAGCATCACAGAAGACAAAAGAGTTGGGATGTACTGTAAACTGTCAAGCACTAGAAGAAGGAACGCGGGCTTGAAAAGGCTTGTATAAGCCATTGTGTCCATTCCGCGGTCCTTTTCCTGTGTCATACCATTCACTGTCAAACATTCACTGTCATACCATTTATACTGTGTCATACCCTTCAAAATCGGCAAGAAAATCTACCCCCAGCGTGTCTCAATTTTGTTCCTAGGCTTACTCCAACAAATTTGTTGAGGCTGTTGGTAAGTGTGTACCATTTTTAATTGTTTGACCCGCCCAGGATGAGCATGGCTGCACGGCACGTTTGAGCAGGCATATCTCACCCTTCAACAAAACTGTCTATGTAACCTCTCCAACATTAGCGATCCAATTCAAGCTGTTCAAACACCGATGGGTTATGGCAGGTCTAGCAAATTTGACCGTTTAGGACGTTTGTGTTAGGGCATCTTGCAAGGCTGCTTCGTGCACGGTTTATCGGCAATGGCTTCATTTTTAATTTTCTTCACGCACGTTATTTCCTGCGCACAAATTATAGGAGATTTCTAAGCAGTGCTTGATCAGGGAAGATTGCACAAGTTGTCATGGACACAAAGCTTTTATGCTCTTGGCAATGCTTGTTAAGCCCTTTTTAGTACGCTGGGCAATGCTCAGCTTGTTTAGCCATTTCGTATGCTGGGCAATGCTTGCTTAGGTGAAATCCTAAAAGGATGAGCAGCCATGCCAGGTGGACACCTTAATTCAGCATTGCTGATTAGGGGGAAAAGGACCCTCAATCTCCCCCTTGCTGTTGGCCAAGCAATGCTTAATCAGAAGGGTGTGTTTGTCAGGCAATAACGAAGCATCCTTCTTTCTCCGTTCCTGCAGGTATCGCAGATGTATCCCGTGTGGTCTGGGCAATGGCACGCCTGGATTCAAAACCCCCCGCCTTGTTGCTGGAGTCCCTGGTGGACCAAGCACAGGCCCAGATGCAGAGGTTGGTTGCAACCTTTTTACTTTTTTCTCTAGAGTAGCATATGCTGTAGGTTGAGCAGCCTGCCAGGTCGGAGGTAGGATCTAATGGGATTTGGAGTTTAAGTGTAAGAAAAGAAAAGAAAAGACTTCGCTGGTAGTGATGACACAGTTAGCATGATTCAGGGAGGGGCTTACGTAGGTGCCCACACCAGGCAACCCCCCAGTGTATCAAATTGAACGGGTAGACCGAGCACAGTCCCGGATGCACACACAGATGGGTAACGTGTGCATACTCGTTTTCCACAATAAGGTTTACAAAAATTTACAAAAGAAGGCCTTCAGTCAAGAAGTGCGACGGCTAACCTTTCACAATAAGAAGGCAGAATGTCTGCCCTAGTTAAGAGATGAGAAGCCTCTTTCTTACCGGGTACCTTTAAAACTCCTCTACCAACAAATGACGCTCTCCATGCCTGGCCTACATTCTAGACGTCTGCGATTCACCAAGTTTTTTCTTCAAGACATGTTGTAAAAACAATGAATTACATTGTTTCTGCCTGTTTATCATCACCCAACAAGCACCACTGTTGTGCATTTTAGTCCTGAGTGTGTTGCACTGTTTGACAAGCAGACCATGAATTATATTGGTATGTAATCAACTAAATTAACATAAGCGTCGTCTGATCAAACAATTGGGAAATCCGCCCTACTTTGCAAACACTTGCTTTTGGTTGAAATAATTGGATGCAGCACAGTCCCAAGCCCTAGCAACCCTCATGTACCAAAGAAGTCAACTCAAAATTGACTGCGCTCCTTGTTGTACAACTTGACCCAACTACACACCATTTCATCAATGCAGCGCAACCCCGCATGCCCTGACCACCCTTCTGTACGGCTTAGCAGCCCTGGGCTACCGCCCCCCTCCTTCCTTTTTCACTGCCTTCTACCGCGCTACCTTCTCTCCACTCAAGTCTGCCAGGTCAGCACCAGCCCACGATCAGCTTAGGTCTGGGAGTTGCGTTCAGGGCAGTGAACGTGGTGAGGAAGGACAGGGTGACAGCAGCAGTGGGAGAGTGGGCAATAGCAGGAAGGGTAGCAGTGGCAGCAGCAAAAGCAAAAGCAGCAAAAGGGGAGGAGATGCCAGTGAGGGCAGCTCCAGGAAGGGAAAAAACAGCAGCAGAGGTGGAGAGGCTAGCTGGAGGCCTGGGGAAGGGGTGGAGCAGCGAGCTGCTGTTAATAGTCAGGGCCTCACCGGACGTGGCTTGGCTCGCACGCTGTGGGCTCTTGCTACACTGCGCAAAGACCCACCTGGACCCTGGCTGATGCTGTGAGTGCCTGTGTATGTGTGTGTGCGTATGTATGTGTGTTACTGTGCACGTGCAATCGTGTATAGTTTCGTTTTGCTTGGCTGTATGTATCTGAGCCTGCTCTCATCTGTGCAACGATGGACTTTATGGGCTTGTGCTTCTAAAGATTGGAGCGCAGCGTGTGTCATTGTTCTTTAAGACCTGAGTTTATTTCTCCCGCACACATAGTAGTTTCAAAAGAAGACGAGGGCTGCAGCTGACTCTGAAATGACACCATTTTTTTTTCTTAAAGGCACGCACACACATGCACATACCTACATACAAACACACATCACACACACACGCTCACATACATACACACGCAGTGCAACGCGCCGCCTGATCTTGGAGCTGCCCAGCTGCAACGCCCACGACCTGGTGCTTGCTGCTCTGGGCTGTGCTGTGCTAGGACCCTCCCTGAGCCCGGAGGATGTTGCTGCCTTTGGCGCTGCTGTTGATCAGCAGCGTTGGCGCAAGACGGCTGCTCGGTACGAGCGCGACAAGGTACTAGAAGTAGATTAGATCTGGATGTTGCTGGGGATTCAAACAGTCTGAAAACTGAGTGGTTAGGTCCTCCCTGCCTAGCTGGTCAAAAGCCTTCACACGACTCAGGAAGCCACGGTTCCTGAAGTTGTTTAGCGGGCAAAGTTTGGAGGATGGCGGTCCTGAGCCTATTGCTTGCTTATGACGAGGAGGGTTCTTGAGTCACAGGCTTGTGTTTCTCATATAATAAATCGACCAAGTATGTTTCTTATTGTTGCTTGAAGAGGTATCTCTTCATCTCCACGATGAGCAGGAGCAAATTGAAAATTGTATTTTAGCTTTTTACTTCCTAATCAAAATGCGCAACTTCTGCTCGCTTTCCTGGCAATAAGGCCTCGTAAAGGTATGCACAACTAAGATTTCCTTCCCTATTGCCACTGACTCTTGTGTTTGTTAGGAAATGCATTTTAAAGCGTCAAAGGCAGGGTCACAGCCCTTTAATTACCCTGAATTTACCTCGTTCCCATAGGTTGAGCGGCCATTCCAGGTTGAATGCCTGTGTAATCCAAACTAAGCAAAAACCATACGTGTTGGCAATACGACATCCCAGTCAGTTCCTGCCCTTTTGTTTGCTGCAGGCTGCCATGATGTGGGCTTGGGGCAGGCTGCGCGAGCGTATCAGGGTTGATACTATGGAAGAGCATAAGCAAACTCAACAGTACGCTCAAGCACGTGTGCGAGTCCTTGGACGTAGAAGGGCTTTGCCCACAAGAAAGACCACGAGCAAAGGTTGCGAATGAGCTCCCTTCTGTGTGTATGTTTCAAGGGTTTGCTACTCCTTACTCTGTATCCACGCCTGTAGGAGATGTCAATGACCAAGGACTGCACTGAAAGACCCTTTGCGTGTACAAACTGAAAAATCTGGTACTTTGTTCCTAATTTGCGATCGTATTTGCATCTCTACAGGAAGTGTAGGGTGCAACTTAAATCTTCTCTCTTTGTACAGTGATTTATATAGTTGTATACAGGTCCTGGTAGACCATTGTTTCTTCTTCGACATGAGCACGGTTCCCGCTTGTCTTGTGGTTTGTGGTTCGCGTGTTCAACCCCTATCCTACAGCCAATTCCTTCTTGGCATTTGTTTCATCTTCAGGATTTACACGGTTCCCGCTGGGCCCATAGCAGCACATCGCACCAAACCCCTGCAGAGCACTGTTTTGGCACTCAAGCACCAGACTCAAATATGCAATAGGTATAACTTTCACCATATAATTAAGCCGGAACAGTAAGCAGCTGGGGACAGCCATGATCAGTCCTTCAGATGCTTATCCGATCGACGGTCAGTCAGTTTCAGTTTTCTTAAGAGGTTTTGGTTGCAGGCTTTTTCTAAATTTCCGCTCAGATGCCCTAGAGGCAAATATAGCGACGTAACCTTACCTTATGACGGTCAGTCAGTCATCTGTGCAAGCACTCTTTGGTCACTTTCCTTTGTTCTTCAAATTAGGTTATTTGTTTGATCTTTGTAATCTTTCATTGCTTGGTCATCTTTGTAACTAAATGATGAGTACATTTTGATGGATGGTGAGAAGAGGGCTCGGGTGCATCCCACGAATGGTGTCAAACAGGGGTGCCCTCTGTCCCCCCTCCTTTTCTCTTTGTACATCAATGACATGGGTAAAGAGATCAGTGAGGGCATTTGAGGGTGCCGTGACTGGTGATCGAGTGAATTGTGTGTCCCACATGCTGCATGCTGATGACCTTGGATTAATTACTAATGACC
>Ga0307963_1000369_pt1:27500-29101 | contig 29101 bp, 28 predicted proteins | sample OrgLakmetagen594_FD_201829 | JGI IMG/M metagenome (GOLD analysis project Ga0307963, IMG submission 201829) | Saline water microbial communities from Organic Lake, Antarctica - #594 | ecosystem: Environmental > Aquatic > Non-marine Saline and Alkaline > Saline | place: Antarctica... | reverse complement strand
GGCCTCCTTCTCTTCTTGAAGCTGCCTTTTTTTTTGCTATAGCTCAACTGCCCTCGCTGGCGGATATAGCTGTGTAACCCTTACCCTTACCCTTACCCTCTCTCTCTCTCTCTCTCTCTCTCTCCTGTAAGCTGTCTTTGAGTGTAAATTATACTGCCAGCATTTTGAGCCATAAGTTAACAACAATGCGCTGGCAAGCTTTCAACAGGTTACAGCCACGTAAGATAATCTATTAGGTACTGTGTCCCGGATTCTGCTGTGGAAGATCTGTTTTAATATTTGTCTATGTATTAGGTATACTTACACCTAGAATTTTCGTCTTAAAAGAATTGGAAACAAAAGTGTCACCAATTACGCACTAGCTAAATAGTGAACAAATCCTCCTCTGGTAGGACAACGCACTGCTGGCAGCCAGAGTTGTTTTGGCCATGGAGGTGCACGCACCAGGCACCCCACCGCATAATAGAAAGACATCTTAGATAGAAGCAGGCTTAATAAAAAACGCTATACATCTCAGTGATTAAAAGTACTTCTAACCAGTATAAATACAAATGACGTGGACAAACAGAAAAGTGAAAAAAAGCAACTAGTTACCAAAAAGGAGGCACATCCAGCTTATTGAACAAGACATACAGAAACTCTCTACTGTCAGCCAACCTGTCTTACAATTCGTTGCGGCCAACAATTGCGCGTGACAAAACAGTGCAAACGCTGTAGGCACAAATTAGCAATGCATGTTTTATGTCCACACATTACCCAATAGAAGCAGAAGCACATTACATCATCCCATCTGGAGAAAAAAAGAGAGCAGGGGTTTTCGATAGGGATCAGGTTGTCGGGAGGCAGAGACATGCACGCCACCAGATGCATACTGCTTGAATATAATGGTACAGAAGAGGAGCTCAGAAAGGAAATCAATTCATTTTTCTTGACATAGTTAAGAAAGAGGCTGAACGTTGCCAACCTATCATCCCTTTATCATCTGCTTTAGTCCATGGCTTTCACAAAGTTGCTGGCAAAAAGGACCCATGAAAGCGATCTGCAGAGGGGAAAGTGTTCACAGACACATTCAGAATAAAACAATGAAGCAGGGAAAGCCGCCCTGATATGACCCAGAAAATGTTGCAGAGGTGCTTTTGCATTTGTGGGTTTGTGTTTACCAACGTGGGACCTGATGTAGCTCATTAAGAAGCTAGGCTTGTCGTTATTCGAGAAAAGGAGTTAGAAGTAAGTTTGTGACATGTTTTTGTTGTCAGAGCAATTTTAAAAAGGGTCAGGAATTGAGGCGCGTTATGGGTGCATCAAGAGTGCAAACGACAGTAAAACACTTGAAAGCAACACATACAAGAGCCTTACTCACATGGCAGCCCATAAGGGAGGCGCGCTCTTCCCACTTCCTCCCAGCTGTGTGCGTCAATAATTACAAGAGAGGAGAGCCCTTCAGCACCCATGTGCTGGCAAAGGATCACACCGTCATCCTCAGCAGTGCCGCCCGGTCGAGGCACAAAGACACACTCGCCTGCCAACAAGAAAGGAATACTTGCAATCAGCAGTCCGTTCTTATGTGTGGGCTGAGATTTCACTATTTCCCCCTGGTTCTC
>Ga0307963_1000369_pt1:0-22500 | contig 29101 bp, 28 predicted proteins | sample OrgLakmetagen594_FD_201829 | JGI IMG/M metagenome (GOLD analysis project Ga0307963, IMG submission 201829) | Saline water microbial communities from Organic Lake, Antarctica - #594 | ecosystem: Environmental > Aquatic > Non-marine Saline and Alkaline > Saline | place: Antarctica: Organic... | reverse complement strand
TAGGAGTTTTGGGTGCGCCGTGATGAGATCACCGGGTACGTTATCACCCTGAAGTTGGGCCTGCTCTTGATGAAGACGCGAAAACGATGAAGTTGGCATTCAAAGGGAGTTTTAGACAAGGTCACCAACAAGAACTTTGCAACGGTTGTGGAAAGGTTTTGGTACGTGGCTGGACGAGGAAGGCATGAAGTGGTACTGTGTGTCAGAAAGTGCTCACAGGCGTATGGAAGTTCAGAATAACTGGGGAAAATGTCGCTTCCGTCCTCATCCTTATGCGCACCTGCCCTATGGTACTCAGATTTGCAGGGTCCATCTTGTATAGTGAGGTCACAGTCTCTGCAGTGGTGTATGTGTGTCTAAGTTTGCGTGTGCGTACGTTGGTGTGTGTGTGTGTTTGTGTGTGTGTGTGTGTGTGTGTGTGTGTGTGTATGTGTCCCAAAACCTATTACAGCAACGTGTTCCATATATGTTGGCTTTCAAGTTCTTTAGAGTTAGCAGCAATGGCCACTATGCTCCTTACGGTACAACATCAGCATGTAGTGGAAACCCTGTATATAAAAAGATACATGTATGTGGAACCTACCGCTGGTGGCCAGGACTGATCCATCTGCCAGGGGGACAGCGTTTACACTTCCATTATCTGTAAACCCAGAATGTGTGATGAGCCCTGCCACGCTCGAGACGAGGCCGGCGATCTGTGCAAGCAAGGTCGACTTCTGTGTTACACTCTTCTGGTAACACCACAGAAAGCAGCAAGCAAGGGGTCCTGGGGCCCTCATTGTCGATAGCCAGAGGATGAGAAGAGGCAATTTTAGCCAAAGCAGATCTAGTGCAGTAGTCAAAAGAGCAAATGCATGTGTTAAATAGCGCAAATAAGCGCAAGGAAGCAAATGCAACTGTGTGCAGGAGGTTGCGCACCTTCTCCCAAGCTGTCTCCATTTCCAAAGGCGTGGCAAACTCTCTCCATTTTCTTTTCCCTGTCTGAGAGACGGCTCTGCAAGCACAGCATTGTAAGTATAGGGTGGGAATTACCAGAGCGTAAGGTTGCAAATTTTGGAATTTGTCACAACTGTTTGTCCCTAGTCACAAAAGCATGTCCAGAAATATTTGCAAATCACTTCCTTCTGCAAGGTGTCCCTCGCGCTCAAAGCCCACCTGTACTGCTCTGACTCGACGTACTTCTGAGAGCCCCACACTCTCCCGTTTGACACCCGCAGCTTAGTGAGCATGGCCAGACCATCAAACAGGTGGAGCTGCGCAAACAAAAGCAACACGAGTGTCCGTTCGTTTTGGGTGTCGCTCACTTGCTGTTCAAGTGTCTGACAAGGTTCTCCCCCGCTGCTTGTATCAGTGTTACCACTCCATAACTCGCACCTGTCCGTCATAATCACCACCACCGTTTGTGACCAGAGATCCTTCCAGCCAATTGGGGATGGTGCCGCTCACCTCAGCCTCAACCTCTTCCTGTAAGAGTTGCAAGGGTGTGCAGGCACAAGTTAACTGTGTGCCTTAAGTGTTTTTTTTGCGAGTTTTCAATGCCTCCTCCTGTGGCCACAAATCTTCCATTGTCTAAACCTACCTTGTTTTCTGCCCGCGCAAACAACGCTTTGCGGGCTTTCATTGATATGGTAGATTCGTGTTGTTGTTGCAGAGGCTGAGTTACTTGTGCACTTGAGCAGCACAATAGCTGTGACCTGCGCGTCCTGACGCGCCCCTTTCCCCCTTCCCCCCCCTGCTTACTTCCAGCAGTTGCGAAACAAACCATCTTGTTTTGTGTGGTAGTGCTAGTGTTGCTCCTGCTGCCACCGAGAACCCCGTTGGTGTTTGGTTTTGCAAGCATGATTGTCAAATAGGTGTGCAATAGGTAAACCTAGTGTATAATTAATTTATTTAAAGATGCTGGGCTAAGGGACTGGCTCTCATTCCATTTAAAACCATGGAGCTGTATAAATACTTGTTCTGGGCGTTGTTCTCCCTCTCATTTGGCACCTACTTCGTGCAACATGTCATTTGCGCCTATTTCTACAAGGTCGGAAGCCGCTGAGAGGAAGGAAAAATTGGTGTGGATGAGGAGGAGGATCAACACTCTTACACACATACTCTCCCTCCACGCTCTTGCAGACTCAGAACCTGAAGAAGCGGTACAATGCTTCATGGGCTCTGGTCACAGGAGCCAGCTCAGGTAGAGATTTTAATTGCGGGAATTGAGCTTGCTCAAGCCGGTGCAAGGGGGCATGTTTCGTTTACGCCTCACTTGCGTGCGCCGCATGTCGATCCCCCTTGTGTGATTTCATATGTGACCATGCAAAACACACACGCGTATACACACACACACACACATACACACACACAAACGCGCACACACACACACACACACACACACACACACACACACACACAAACACACACACACACAAACGCGCGCACACACACACACACATGCACGTGTTATTGCGTTTTCCTTGCACTTTGTACAGGCATTGGCAAATCCATCGCCTTCAAGCTGGCCCGCCAAGGCTTGAATGTGGTGCTGGTTGCCCTGGGGGACCCCCTGCTAGATAGCACCCTCGAGGAGCTGGAGCAGCAATTTCCCAAGCTCGAGTTTCGAAAGGTGTGAAAAGCTAACATGCGTGTGTGTGTGTGTGTGTGTGAGAGCGTGTGTGTGTGTGTATGCAGCACGTGCACAGCCTGTTTCTTTCCCCCTTGCTTCTGCACATAGATCCCTGCAAACCTGGGCAGCAATAGCTACCTGCCCGACATCCAGTCCGGAACAGAAGATATTCCAGTGCAGGTGCGTGCCGTCCATTTCACACTGCCTTGGCAAGAGGGAAGTATGAGTGCAAGCAGAAGGAAAGTTATGTCAGTCTACCGCTAAAAGGCAGTTTGGCAACTAAACTTCTCTTGCCCCTGCAATTTCCACTGAGCCTGTTATCTGTTACATGCGCCTGACTACCCCTTGAGTTGTACAATCTATGCACTGATCTCAGACATGCATTGGCCTTTCTTTTTCCTCTGGACAGGTTGTGTTCTGCAATGCTGGCTACCTGCTGACTGGGTTCTTCTTTGCAAGGTGAAGGTACTGGGATAAGGTTGTTAATTAAGGTCAGTCGGTGGCTTCAGAAGAAATGGTTAACTGTTCATATGTTATTGATTCCAGGTACCCCCCACCTTGGTGGCACTTAGTGTCCAGCCGTTTGGCCTTCAGTATCCTTGCTCTAAGAAGATGGGCGGAGGTCTTGGTCATGTCTGTGTTGCAATTTTTGAACATGTACGTGCCCTCACCCTCCCCCCAGGTCCTTAAAGGAGTTGATGGCCAACCACAACTGCAATGCCACGAGTGCTGTGCAGATCACACACCACTTTGTGGGGAAAATGGTGAGGTGCAGAGAGGGCGCTTTTTTTCTGTGAAATTTGCGGAAACCGTCAGAAGTTGTGGATGTTCAGCATACCGACTGTATTCCCACCATGTGCGTGTTGCATGCGCACGTATATGTGTATGTGTATATGTATGCGTGTGTATGTTGTTGAGAGTGCTTACGTGTGTGTATGTGCCTTAGTGTGTGCCTTAGTGTGTGTGCATGTGTGCAAAGCCGTATGGCTTAACACTGCCTGCATCTGGTGGCAGCCACGGCAACTAGGCAAAGGGGGTAAAAAATCAAAGTTACAGGGGTTTAACAAGAAGAATGCTGTCCACACAACTCTGACAGCAACACGAGTTTGCCTAAGAACATCAGACATGATGGCTGTTCCTTGGGTATAGACACGTGCCAAGCTCGTTCTCCTATTCACTGCCAGCAGGACCAGCTATTTTGTGCAAAGCACGCTTTCCCTCTTTGTACAAAGTCGTTCACAAATGTGTGCATCTGTGTTTGCATGCGTGCACAGGTGACTGCCAATCTCAAGGGCTGTGTAGTGTACACCTCCTCGGCCGCTGCGTCCATGCCCAGCCCATTCAGCGTGTTGTACGCAGCCACAAAGTCGTTTCTGGCAGCATTTGGTGCAGGCCTGGCAGCCGAGGTGCGCTCTCTGAGGAAACGCTAAAGGCGTGACTGTTTAATTTCTGGCCAACGCATTGTTGGGAGTAAGAAAGAAGGGCACAAAAGTGGGCCAAGAGTACCAGTCGTATTCACAGCTGTTACACAGCAACCAAAAAAGTTATGTACTTATATTCTCTTGTTACTGCCTGTCTGTGCGTGTGCGTGTGTATATATGTGTGTGGGTGTGTGTATGTGTGTCGGGGGGTATGATGTGGAATGTGTGATGTGTTGCGTGTATCTGACATGAAAACAAGCTGCTCAGCTGGATCGTCTTTGCAGGAGCACAAGCTTGTGCGCAACACATTTAAAACAAGCTTACCGTACATTACCGTACTCACCACCCCCCCATAGAAATGTGTTTTCCAAAGAAATGTGCACCCTGCCCCGCTAATGTATTTATATTTATTCTCTCTCAGGCCGGTTGTAGGAGCTGGGGAGTTATATTCATGCACCCAGGAAAGTGCTGTTGCAGACATATCCATGCCGCTTCACGACCTGGATAGCGTGAAAAATTGCTATAATATCCAGATGGAACTGTTTTATTCCAACCGCCCCTCGAACAATAAATGTGTATTAAATAAACGTTTAAGCAGTTTATTCACTCCTTCTAAAAAATGCTAACTGCGTGACATAATTAATGTACAGTGATGTAAGAAACATGCACTACACATTTCTGTTTTGCCAACTGCCTCTGTCCGTACAGTCACAGTCATGCGGTATATGCAACGTGCTTGAGCTAAGGGTGTTTTGCTTTGCCAAATGCCTTTTCCCTTCAGTTGCGGCCATACGGGATTGACGTCCTGGTCTTCTTCCCCTCTCCAGTTGCATCACGGTAGGTGCAACGTGTGCACCTGCTATGCACGTGTGTGCATTGTTCACACTGTGCACGTGTGTACATGGGAAAAGTAAGCACGACAACTTAGCCGATAACAGCAATAGTACCTAGGTCATCATGTGAGCCCGTTTGCTGCTTTGGTAATTATATATAAGCGTTGACAACCTAAACGCCCCTCCTTCTTGTGAGTGCCCTGCTACTCTCTCCTGCTTGATTCACTTTGTGCAACCTAGCAAGCTAGCACCGCCACACCATCATAACTCTGCTCAGGTTTTATGACAAAGCCCACAAAATTGATGCCCTGGAGTTCTTCAAGAAGTTTGCTGTTAGCGCTGAGGAGCTGCCTGACACTGTGAGTGCACGCTTGCTACGTTCCTTCTAGGTCTTGCCGTGGTTCAGTGTTTGAGGATATTAGGAGCTGGCACTCAGCCCTCTTTCCCTCAATTGTGCTGGGTGAGCAACCACTCCTGGCATAGCCTGATCTTTTTCCTCATGGCCTGCTCTTATGCACACAAATGTCAGGAAGATAAGCAACAGCACGTCTCCCAATTCCTGTCAATGTGTGTATTGTAAGTCATGACATAACCAGGAATGTGTCATACAGTCTTTTGAGACGTTCAATACGGTAAAATACGCGTAGAATACGGAATACGCGTATCATACGATCGTATTTTTAAGCAATTTCGGGAGTGCCGATTTTTGACCTTAAAGGGACCCGATTCGCCCCAAAACCACCCAAAACGTTCCCAATTCCTTTCCAATATATTATGTGTTATTAATATATTAAAGCATTAAAAGCTCACTGAAAGGCCGTTGTTGGGGTGGAAATTGCCTAAAAAGGCCAAAAACGGCAAAAATCGGCAAAACTTGCAATCGTATATATGGCCCAGTTTGTTCAATATGGTAAAATACGCGTTAAATACGATGCGGCGTATAATATGAATACGCCGTATGACACATTCCTGGACATAACCCTCCAATTCAAGAGTGCAGAGTCCCCCTTTGTTTTGTCGCGTGTGCATTGATGAATTATGAATATTTCCCCTCATTCATGAGTTCGTACTTAGCTCGATTTTAATCCTCATTAATGGTTCTGTGAACTTCATCCATGCCTCGTTTATTTTGGCCAGACTGTGCTCAGAGATGTGGGGCCATCACATGGTTCTACTATCTGCGCTGCTTATGCAGAGTGACGGGCCACTCCATCCGTGCTGCTTGTGCGTGAGTGCTGGTTCTGCAAGTGTGAGCGGCATTAACTGGCTGCGTTTTAAATGTGCAGGTGTTTGCTTCCATTGGCCGGACCGTGTTCAGAGATGTGGGACCCACAGGGGTCTGCTTCCGCCTCGCGATGAAGGTGGGATCGCAGGGGGGCTTTCTTTTTATTGCTGGCTGCCAAACAAATACACATTCTCCTTTAGTGAACGTCGCTAAATATCGGTTGAAGGGCGTTGCCTGTTTATTTGTAAAAAACTCGTAGTTTTGGCGATATGCAATGATCTTATCTGTAATCGCGTTTTTTAGTGTTGTTCGAGTGCTTGTAAGCAAATGGAGTGAATTGCAATACCTCCAATGCTAGCAACATCGACATTTTTTTGGCTTATTTATTGTACTTGCCTGACCGCAGCATTTTCCACAAAGAATTAAGAATACGGTAACTTATTCATTATGTTCGTTAACACAAACCTCAATTTCCGTCCGCCCCTATCCTGACCATCGTGCAGGTCATCGACTACAACTTCCTTGCTTCTCTCACCGCCTCCATTGCATCTTTTATGCCTGACTACAAGCGGCAAAAGATTGAGGCAGACGCTGCGCACGCCGCTTCCACAGCCAGATAACCGGCTCCAAACTTGAGTGTGCTCAAAGTAGCAAGCACCAGCTGGCAGATTCGAGGGTCTTGGCAGAATAAAAAAGCGTGCATACTAGCTAGTATCTCATGTAAACTGTTGCCTGATTAAAACGGTGTTTTTATCTAACAACATGCACCTTTTTCCGGACATTTTCACTTTCACCACTGTACGTGAGAGCTGCCTTCAAGCTCTGAGAGAGAAAAGGAAAAAAGAAAAAAGGCAGCGTAAAAATGACCAACGTGGATTAGGAAAGGATATTGTTTTGTGTCCAGCACCACCCACAGGACGATTGCTTCTTAGGCTTGATACCATCAGGACAGCTTCAATATGCAAAATTGCCTTTCTGGTACAATAAACCGACGCGCCTTCCCGAACACGCTTGGAATATGCAGATCATTGCCATATGGAATACAAAAGACAGAAATTGTCTGAATGCCTGCAACAAAAAAACTGTCTAGAAGGGCTTGCCAAAGAAATTTCCGAGGCAAAGAGGGAAATCACTAGCATACATAACGAGCCCTACCCCTCTACTTTGGGGACTGAAATTAACTCATCAGGCCTTGATACAGTAAGGGTAAGGGTAAGGGTTACACAAGGGTTAATACAGTAAGGAAGCTACCTAGCGATCAGCTCATCTCATCAAACCCACATCATCCTTTTCCTACATGCAAAGAAACTGAGGCCCACCTTCTCTGGATGGGATGGCTCGGGGGCCTTGGAGTACTGCAAATACTTGGGAGCGTGAGGGGAGGGAGGAGTGGAGTAGTAGGGGGTGGGTGGAGCTGGAGCTGGAGGTGATGGAGAGGGTTGGGGAGGAGGAGGCTTACAGTAGGCTGGCAGCTCGTAGCACTTGGCCACAGCTGTGGCAGTTGCCTTGGCCACTGCAGTTACTGAGCCATCGTCCTGCAGCGTACCGTTGGAAAAATATCTATGTGCCGCCAATAGTTACTTAGACTTAGGTGTATACAAATACATCAACCCATATCACTTTTAAAAAGGTCAATATAACACCCTTGCAGAAAGCTTTCTCAATGCGTGCTATAATGTACCTGATCACCGCAAGTGGTCTTGGCTGTGGTTTCTGCCCAGGGCCTTGGCTGAGACAAGTGCAAACTCCTCGCCCTGAGAATGTGCAAAAGAAGGGAGATCTTGGGTGGCTCAGTTCGATTCCCACTACGACGTACTGATTGCAATTTGACAAGGTTTGCTGCTACTGGTATCCATGGCAATTTGCTGCTACATATTAACAGTTTTATTCTAATTTGCTGTGATGGAAGTATCTTTAGCAAGATGCGTATAAGTTTTATAAGGAAAATCCCAATATGACTCACAACCCCAAGCTTGTACTACAGGATATCAGGATTGGTACACTTTTGAGGTCACAAATGCAAAAACCTCTTTAAGAGGCAGCGCGCACCTCTAAGGACTCTAGGATCGTTAGTTTATTATTTTATATCTGCAACTGACACTCAAAAGGCGCATACAATAACAACTCCTGCATACTAATGCACAAAAATAGTTGAAGAAGCAACCTTTGGTTATCCAGGCTACACAGCTAGGCCACAGCAAGTCAGGCCCAGCCTTCTGGGAATTTCAGTCATACGTGTCTGTTATGGAAAAATTTGACAGCGCAGTCAACAGAATGTAAATGAAGTCTTAGCTCTTTGAGAGTCAAGATCCAGCTCCTTGAAAGGCTCCAGTGTGTTATTGTTTTAGATAGTGCCACCCACTCCCATAAGGATGGTGTGGAGGGTAACGGAGGCTTCTTGAAGGATGGTGCAGAGGCCTTGTTGCGGTTCCTGCTTGGCGCTCAGCTAGTTCTCAGGTCTAGTGTCCTCACAGTACTTGATCCCGATGAGGTGGATGTATGGTCAAGTTATTGAGATCTATGGACCGGATCTGTCTGAGGAAGATGGATCTGCTAATGGCTGGCGGTGCTATTGTTTTTTTGTTTTTGCAGAGATGACGGCTGGAAGAAAAGCTAATTCTGAGAAGCGGGATGCAATGAACCACGTTGGTATAATCCTACTTTCAGCTGCACAGGATTCTGAGATTTTGCTTGGCCAGCCGTCCGCTGCTGCCTGTAACCATGGAGGCGATGCAGGATCCTAGGGAGCCTCTTTTGCTGATGGCTTAAATAGTCATGCTGCATGCTAAGCTGTGCTTCTAAACGGTAATTATCCATATTTGTGTGTGTTGACACCCAGAGAGGGAACTGTCTAGTTGTGGGCAGAGCAGCAAGTTACGCCAACCGAGCGTTTAAACCACACCGCGTGTTCTTGGTCGTGCAGGGTTTCTGTTCTGTACTTCACAATGATGCACTTGGTTTTAACAGGATGCAAGAGGTTGTTAGGTTAGCGGCACTATCCAGATAGAACCCACGGTAAGGATGGTCAGATTCTGACCATCGTAGGTCCGTTGGCCTGATGGTCAAACTTTGACCATCCTTACCGTGGGCACTATCAGCAGTGCTATTTTTGATTAGGGTAGTATTGTAGTTTGCTACAGTATATGCCATTTCCTAATTTGTGGAGAGGGTGCATGTATCAAGCAGCATTGCAGTGATCTGAGTACTAAGCCTATAGTAAACTGACCGCGTAGTGTATTCAAGGCAGTACAAACACCTTAAAAAAATTCCACAGGGAACACAAACAGGAAAGCATTCGAAATGATAATGAATTCAAAAATGGTGGGGACATTCAATCGAGGCTATCATTTGACAAATATCGATAACTGTAATAATTAAATTTGACAAGCCTGGTTACATTCGACCTATTCAGTTAATACCCAGTTAGTCGTTGGTCTTGGAACAGGTAACGCTGGCAAGCTACACACACTCACACCACCAACAACAACCAGACACACACATACATACACACACATGCACGCACGCACACGCGCTCGCACGCACGCACGCACGCATGCACGCACACACGCACTCACGCACACACGCACACACGCACACACGCACGCACGCACACGCACAGCACACGCACACGCACACGCACACGTGCACACGCACACACAAACGCAAACATACACATACACAGACGCACACTCACACACACGCACACCCACACACACGCATACACACATGCACCCAAATAAACACACATACACGCACAAATAAACACACACGCACGCATATATGCACATGTGCACGCACACGCCCACGCATACGCACACATACTCAAATGCACACACAAACACACACACACATACATGCACACACATACACACGTACGCACACACAAAATACACACATGCATCACATACGAACACGGATGCACATGCACACATTCGAACACGGACGCACATGCACACACACATACACGTGAGCAAACACACGCAAGCACCCACACGCATACACGCACAAACTCTGTGTTATCCCAGAAATTGTGCTTCACACACACATACACGTGAGCAAACATACGCAAGCACCCACACGCACACACGCACAAACTCTGTGTTATCCCCAGAAATTGTGCTTCACAAACATTTGACGGGCAGGCTCGCCAGATGTCATAAAATGGTGCTATACAAGCGCGCTGATCACAAACGCCAAGATGCTCGTGGGCACGGGCCCCGCGCGGCACATGTTGGACGAGTCTTCCCTGCACCAGGTGGAAAGGGCTGCAAAGCCCTCTGCATGGTGTGCTGTGCTATGTGTGCGCATGTCTGTGTGTGCAAGTGTGTGTGTCCATGTGTGTGTGTGTGTGTCCGTGTGTGTGTGTGTGTGTGTGTGTCCATGTATGTATGTGTGTGTATGTGTGTGTGTGTGTCTAAGTCAGTACTTTTTGCTATGATGATGAAGGTGCATTAGGTGGAAGGGCTAGGAAACAACGGCACCTTCTATGTGTGTTCTGTGAGCAGCGACCAGCAATTAGTTCAGGGCTCTTTCGCAGCGCCTGTCCAAAAGGGTTATTTTTTGTACGATTAGGCAACACATGCACGCACACAGGAGGGCGTACACCTCGTGGACATACATAATGACATAAGCACACCCCTGCCATCTCACACGCACATACATGCACACACACAAACACACACACACACTCGCTCACACAGCACACACACTCACATGCACACCCCCACCCAAAAATCCCCAATTCCCAGCTGTACTGTGAGTTGCTAGCTGTGTGGCAGCAGCAGAAGGCCAAAGATGAGTACAGCCAGTGCGTGCCTGTGCTCCTAAAGCCATCTGACGGGCGCAGCATGGATGAGCGAAGCCTGGCGGTGCGTGGTGTGGTGTGGCTGCCCTTACTTTTTCCTGTGCGATACACTTACTTTGATACATGTCATGTCATGCCTGAAGGGCAAACTATTTCCTGTCTGTCTCCTCTTTCGCTCCAGCCTGTGAGCCGCCTGCCCATGCATTCTGCAGCACGCTATTGGAATGCTGCTTACCAGGTGCATCAGGTGCCTGGCCTCCTTATTTGTTGAGGCACCTATTGCAGGACTTGCACATCATTAGCAAGCCAACGCGTCCGCTCGCCAATGGTGTGCGAGTGTGAGTCCTCTGATATGTGCCTCACAGCGGGGACCAAGAGCGTTTAAACCCTGCTACTGTGCTGCTGCCAAGCTGTTTGGCTCCTTTGACTTGCTTTGCAGGAGCCCGCAGTGCGCCTCCGTAATCACGTCAGGAAATGTGCAAACTCTTGTGTACACATGCGCTGATCTGAGCGTGTGGTAGCTAGCAGAGCATCCACGTCTATTGCTGTTCCTCAAACAGCCACATGTGCGTGCATACGCAGCGTGGCTGTTTGACTTCAGCCAAAGCTGTCAACGCCAAAGCTGTCAGTGATTTGGTCGTTTGTTGACTGTAAGCAAAACAAGGCAGTGATGTTGAGGGGGCCTTTCGTCCGTGTGCCACAACGGCGCACTGCTGGCAATATCAACCCTCCTTTTCTGCGCACACGCTCCGAGGGGAACCAGTGCCCCTCAAAACCTTCACTCAGCCTTCATTCCTTTGCAACTTGGCCCTTTTGGTAAGACCATGTATGTTGTGACGTACTGACTGCTGCAGGTCTGGTGTTTAGACGAGGAGTACAAAGGGCTTGGGACATACTTCCCGGTGCTCTCTCCACAGGGTCAGGGCCATTCAGCAGCAGATGCCCTGGGCGTTTTTAACATACACGGCCACTACATCTTTGATTCCGTGAGTCCTCCCCGTACCTTTGTCGCCTGCCGACCAGTTCTATTTTGCAGCCCTTCCTCTCTTTCCCTGTGTCGCGTAGAGAAATAGGGCGCCCTGTGCTGCTGCGCTGTTTGGAATCTATAGTGTTCCATTTTGTGCAGGTAACGCAACAAAAGCGGTCGTCGAGATCCAAGTGCGCTTAAGAAGCCATGAGCATACGTGCTACTGGTAACATCCAGGTCAGGCCTTGCATACTCTGTCTTGTCATCTTACATTTTCATCCAGAGATGCTGTTGCGCTTTTGACGCATTCAAAACATGAATGTGGCCTCTTGCTTGCAGATGTTTGCTCTGACTGAAAAGGAAGCGGACGACCCCTTGGAAACACCCATCTCGTTTGAGCACTTCAACAAGGTACTTCTCAGTGGTGTGTATTTGTAGCAATAGAGGTTTGCATGGAGTGGCCCTTCAAGAATGTATCGCTTCAGTAGGGAGGTCCTCCTTTTTTGAGACTTGACCATGATTTGCAGAACATGGCCGTCTATTCATATGGGATGGCTACGATCATGCAAGCTTAAGCCTGTGTGTAATAACAAGATAAGTGCTATCTATCTTGGTATCAATTGATGCGTGTGTACCATGTATTGTTGCTCCTTGCTTGTTTTGTTTTTGCCTTGCTCAGGTGTTTTATAGTGACAAAGCACAACGTCATCAACGCAAATGAATCACGAGAATGTGATGACCCATTATTGATCCAATGCACGTGTAAAAACGCATGCCTGTACAAACCAAGCTTTATTAGTCATAACTTGTGACATATTCCCTTTCCACAACCTAAATATGGGTATACACTCACACACACACATACACGCACACACACTCCTGCGCGTTTTGGAACCCGCAGTTGTGGACCTTCAGCGCTTCTGATGCGCAGCTGATCATTGAACCCCAAAAAGCAACAGGTCGGTTTGAAGCTTGCTTTGCTCTCTGGCCTCTTTGCAAGAAACAACTGCTCAATTGAAAGGTGTTGTTCACTTACCCCCAAAAATAAGTATGGGCCTACAAATGTGGGTTTTCCCGCCTGTTGCTCACAGCTAGAACCCTCCTGTCAAGTTTGCCTATACCCACTTGGCTTTGATTGTGCTTCATGCAGCGCGCCACCTTCCCAAGGGCTTCCCTCTCGTTGGAGCTCATCTCAAGAAAACGCCTGAGGGGCGCGCGCTATTTGAGGGGTGAGTTGCAGCCGACTTGGCTGCTGCTGCTGCTGCTGCTGCTGCTGTTGTGTGTGGGGGGAGGGGGAGGGGGAGGGGCTTACCGCTAGGTGTACAAAGGGACAGATAAGGGAGACGGCTGCTTGGAAGTTCTTGTATACATGATCCTGAATTTTTTCAGTCCTGCTTCTCTCGGTAACAAGTACTTTTGCTGCTAATTGGTGGGAACTGGGTGGTTTGGTGTTATTGAGGCCCCCTCCTATGTAGCGTAGCATAGCAGATGTTTCGTTGCGTGTATAAGCAGGATGACTTTCCTCACCATAACAGTCCGTCTGTGATGAAGAGTACAAAGACTGTGTGAGTACCTTTCAGTCACCATCTGCTCATCTTGTATGGTGTGACATGTGATATCTTGTTCAGTTTAAAACATAGCTCGTGGTAATAATCAAACGCAAGTGGCAGTACGAACTCACGCAATTGATTAAGGAAACAAGACGGTCGCTGCAGTAGCTGGGCAGCTAAGTTCTCACGTTGCCAGGTGTATTCAAACCCAAGAAACTGTAAGTCTGGCCTGACCATGAACTGCTAGGCTTTAGGGCAGCTACACAAGAAACTAATCATACATGTTTCACTTATAATGTCGTTATCCCATTAGATCTGCTCACTTGCTAAAGCAGTAGTGTTATTTCTCTCTCTCTCGTTCTCACTCTCTCTCTCTCTCTCTCTCTCTCTCTCTGTGTCTCTCTCTCTCTCTCTCTCTCTCTCTCTCTCTCTCTCTCTCTCTCTCTCTCTCTCATGCATTGCCTCTCCACTTGTCCATGGTCACGTACGTGCGTGACTTCTTTTTGTATCCCTCGTGCACCCCTCCCTTGCCTTTTGTATCCCTGTATCCCTCGTGCACCCACCCCTCCCTTGCCTCCAGGGCCCATCACTACTTCTCAGGGCACAGGACGAAAAATGGGGGCAAAACGAAACGGAAGAAGGCCAAAGTGGTGCCCGCTTTCAGTGAGGAGGAGCAGGATGTCAGGTGAGTTGCAAGCAAGCACGGCTTGTCTTGGTTTCGTTTCCTTGTGGTGATTGGTAAACAAACCCACAGATGTGAGAGTGCATCGTTTGAGGAGCAAGGGACAAAAATGTGAAGAGAGATCCCTCGCCGCGCATGATGGAGAATAGTTGTTGTGTGCGCGTGTGGGTATGTATGCACTTATGCGTGGATGATTAGAATCATAACACATGAAACGCATAGGCTTGAAAATTTTGTTTGTGCAGGTGCCTTTCACTTGATGCTTCGATGCCATTTCCTTATATTGGCTCCTTGCAAGTGTGAGAGCACCGTCTTGTGCTGGATTAGTTCGTCAAACAATGCAAACTTTCTGGGTGCTCATGCTTAATACGGTACCATGCTGCTCGTGCACTTCTTATGGCAGAGGTAGTGTAGCATACATCTAGGGTTGTTCAAAAATGATACGTATACATACAGTACGTCCATGGAACCGCCCCCCTGGAAAAAACAAACATTTCATGGTCAAAATGTGCAACCCCCCCTTTAAAAACAAGAAAGTATTTAAAGGGGCTGCTTGTCAGCTTTGTACTGCAACCGCCCCCCCCGCACTGCTCCGCTAAAAAAATTGGAGTGCACTCCGCTGAAACTTCCTGACGGGTGCAGGCGGGGCTGGGGCTGGGGGTTCAGGGAGTGCTGGGAAAAATTCCTGACCACTCATCGCTTGCACGGCTCATACATTTTGATTTCCGCTACCGCCCCACAACCGCCCCCTAATGAAATTTTATATATCAAACCACTGCCCCGTCACCGCTCCCGCCAAGAAACAATAGTTAGGGGGCGGTGATATTATCTTTGTACGGTACACATATAAGCACAATGTAGACGGTGTTTCTATCAGGGAAATCATCACAGCTACCACAAGTCATATACAAATACATAATTACGGTTCTGGCCAACGTGTCTTACATCACACAGAACCCTAATTATGCTAAAGCACACAGCGCAAACAAAACGCAGCACAGTGCTACTGCAAGCAGTGAGCTAGCTGGTGAGAGCTAGACCCCAGAGCAGAGCAGCATACAGTGCAAATGACACAAGGAAGATCCTAGTCCCTGGCATTTCCTCTGCCTTCCCTTCAAAGTGCATGCCAAAGTGCATACCAGATCACCCCTCTCCTTTGCTTCCTGCTCCTTTTTGTAGATACCTCGGGAGCTGGGTTTGGGCGGACATGCACGTGGACCTTTGCAGGGGAGGCCGCTCTGTGCCGACAACTGAGGTGATAACTCTCTCTCTCTCTCCCTCCCTCTCTCTCCCTCTCTCTCCCTCTCTCTCTCTCTATCTATCTCTCTCTCTCTCTCTCCCTCTCTCTCTCTCTCTCTCTCTCTCTCTCTCTCTCTCTCTCTCTCTCTCTCTCTCTCTCTCTCTCTCTCTCTCTCTCTCTATCTCTCTCTCTATCTCTCTCTCTCTCTCTCTCTCTCTCTCTCTCTCCCTATCTCTCTCTCCCTCTCTCTCTCTTTATCAAGCCACGTGGTCAAAAAGAAACACAATAAAGACAAGCTTTTGGGGTTGCTGTGTGCATTGTGCATACGGGCCTAGGTCAGAGGGAGTCGCTCCATGCACCTCAGGGTGTCCTAGCATTTTGACTTATCGCCGTCACCTGTGCGCTCACCATCATGCTCCATCACCATCACCAATGAGATGTCATAGCGTGTTGACTCAGGCGTACCATGTGGCAACTTAATTTGCAGTACCTGCGTGATATTCATCTTCATGCCAACAATGAAATGACGGGCGTGTAAGGGTCGTGAAAGGAGAAATGCGCACGCACTCAGAATTGTGCAGCTGTGAGTCACTGTAAATATATGTAGCTGTTACGCACGCAAGTGGACAGAGAACAATATAAATGCCTGGCTTGAATGAATGTCTTGTGGCCGAGTGTTGGATATGAGTTGCACCTCAAGTGTGCTGGAGTTCACCATGCGTTGCGTGTACAGGCATTAGTATTTAAATACATGATACATACAATACAGTATGACAGTATGTGATGCAATGGCGTATCGCCCTCATTATGCGCTGTGCGTGTGCGTGTGCGTGTGTGTGTGTGTGTGTGCAATGCGCCGTGTGTGTCTGTACAGGTGCTGGACTACATTAGGGGGCCCCACGTGCCGCCCTTGGCCAAGCAAAAGCTCCAGGAGCTGGGGGTATGGAAGGAGTTTGAAGAGGCGGAGGACGACGGCATGAAAATCAGCGTGGACCACATCGTGCCCCATGACCTGGGAGCCACTGAGTAAGGAGGGACCAGGAGGTGTCTAAAGCAAACAGTCTAGTATGCAGTGATTGCAATCAAAGCTCCTTAGTATGGAGCCATATCTTGTCACACGGCCAAGCTGATCATGATAGTAATGATAAACTGATAAAAAGGAGCAAATAGAGTCACACTTACATTAACAGTTGTCAGAGTCACGCCCTGAGTGGTTGTCAGCCGTGTGAATTGCTGCTCGTCGGAGGTGTTGTTGATCAGCACTGGTAAGACTGGTTTTGATTTTGGAGCCTTGTACTGCATGACATGTCAGTGAATTGGCTGCCCCAGTATATGTTTTTGCTTTCTGATGCGCCTTACCTTTTCCCTATGTATATCCTGTCCTCCAATACGTTAATAGTGCCATGGACTACGTGTAAGAGCCCAAGCTCCTACACTGGCACACACACGCACACCCAAAGTCACACAACACCTCTCAAATCCACACACTATACACCCCACCCAAAAGCACTTTACTAGCGCTTACGGGCCTGACCAGGTGCTCAAAGCACACAGCCTGTCACCCCCGTTCACCATACACCTTACCGTCGCTCACACATCGCCTTGTTTTGATCCACACACCACACAGCCACTCACACATTGTTTACTCTCATGCCACACACCACACAGCCACCCCATGAATTACTTCCTGGTGCCCAAGGGCCTGAACAGCCAGTTCAACGCTCGGGGCTTCCTGTTTGATGAGGGGGAGGGTCGTAAGGTGCCTAAAAAGCAGCTGGTGGGCATGGCAGCTTTTAACACAGCCATCTGCTTCCATCGGTACGCCTGCTTTGGCTTCCGCCGCGTTTCTGATTATTAATGTGTGATGCCCTCATGCAAAGCCTGTTAGAGGGGTGAGTATCTGTCAATTATCTTTCATGCACGTGGCCTCAGAAAGAGACTTCTGTTCATAAAAGAAGAAATTTTACAGGAGTTTCTGTGAAAACAATGGTCTGTGAGCCTTTCCTTGCCTGTTGTCTCACCACCATGTTCCCAGCTAGATAGCTAGCAGATATTTGATGCTATAATTTTGACCGAGTATGACTTGCAGAATTCAGATGTTTCTCTCCCCCTTGGAGGAAATTGCACACACGTGTTTGCTACAACACTTTATATAGTAGCAGTGTCTGGCCTGCCCTACTGCTTAAAGGCCAGCCAAAACAGAAGTCGGCCGTTTAGTTGGAAAGCTTTGTGCTGAATAATTCTCGACACGGTATTTGTGTGGTTCTGGCTGCCTGTTGCCACTTAGGATGTCCCTAGCAGTGGAGCATGGTTTCGTCGTGATCGAAGAAGCCATGGAGATTGCGCGCAAAACTGCTGCCGGGCTTGCACACACCACAGCTGCTCCTGATGTTGCTGCGACCAGGGTCCTTTTGGAGGGTGAGTAGGGGTGAGTAGGCACGCGTGAGTGTACGTACAATGGGTGAGTGGCACGGAAGCACGGATGCATGTGATGTACCGAAGGAGTGGTGAGTACGAGGAAGAAAATGTCAATGAGAGTTCACAATGGGAGAAAGGTGAGTGCGGTTGGTTGGTGCTGTGGCTTGTAGCGCGTTCAGAGTGGTAAAGGCTATAACTGACCTCAGACTTTATGCAGTAGTAACGTGCGTTACACAGGGTAGCAGAGGGTGTCGTCGACATTTGGGGTGCTGCAGATAATATTTTGGTATTGCAAAGGCTGCGTTGGGGAGAACAGGAAGGCAATCATTCTTGCTTTGGTAGCCCTCCAGTAAAGATTCAGGCTGATTTCACCTATACGCTCTGTTTTAATTTTGATTGCTTGTGCAGAGCATGTCATCACACACACACACACAATGATGGTAAATGGCTTGCACTGTCCTGTCAACTCAGCAAGGAGGCCCTTTTTCTACTTTTTTACTCTTGGCGATCTGTTAAGGTGTCACTGCTTGGCAATGGTGAAGATGCGTAGGCTTTGCGTCCACCAGAAACCTAGCTGCTGATACCCTAATCATCTGAAGTCCTGACTTGCGTGCCCTGCTATCGTGTACTATCATATACTATCATGTACCATCATGTACCATCATGTACTATCATATACTATCATATACTATCATGTACTCATGAGTGTACTCCCTCGTTTGATGTGGAAAGCAGCTTTCTGCTTTGTTGCATGCCTTGGCTCGTGCAGGAGGTGAGGTGGGGGTCAAGAAGCCAAAGCCTGCGCCCAAGAAGAAGTGCGTCACCGTCAGCAAGCTGTCAGCAGAGGGGTCAGCAACACAAGGGCAGGCAGAGCGCTGCCGCCTAGGGTCAGGGGCACAGAGTGGCCAGAAGCAGCCACCCAGCTGCCAAGAGTCAGGGACACAAGGGCAGCCACCCAGCTATCAAGGGGTAGGGTCACAAGGGCAGCCACCCAGTTGTCAAGGGTTAGGGACACAAGGGCAGCCCCCCAGCTGTCAAGGGTTAGGGACGCAAGGGCAGGCACCCAGCTGTCAAGGGTTAGGGACGCAGGGGTGGCAGGGTACTCAGATGCACGTAGACCATGCCCCCAGATGCACTCAGGTGGTGCAGCAGACGCCCGAGGGGCACTCAGATTGTGGCTTTTGTACACGGATGTGCGTGCGTGGGCTTGGTGATTGGGGAGGGACCAGAGGGATGTCGGCTGGAGCGTCCGTTGGGGGCGTGGGTATAACAGCAGAGGGACCGAAAGGAGGCAAAGGAATAGTGGCCTGCACAGGGCCAGGTGGGGTAGAAGGGCAGGCAACAGAGGAATTACGGGGGGGCGAGGGCATGGTGGACCATGGCTTGGAGGCCGCTGCTGCTGCTCCAGTAGGGTCTGGCGCTCCTGCCGTGGCTGGTCTTTCTGGATCTTGCACAACGCAGCATCCTGCTGGTGTGGCGACAGACAAAGTGAATCCTCAGATGAAGCATGTCAGCAGAGGGCATGCTAGCGAGCAGGTGCGACGTAGCGGAGGTAGCGGAGGGCATGCCAGCAAGCATGTGCAACATAGCTGGAAAGGGTGGTGTGTGTGCTTTGCAGATTGAGCATAGGATGGCCTTGCATATAAGCAGGTGCGATGTAGCAAGGAAGGGTGGTGTGCGTATGCTTCATGGACTGAGCACAACAAATATGCAGGACAAGTGCATGTTGGCTAAAAAGGGACGGCATTTGCTTGTCCACAAAAGCTGCAAGGATGTACAGGATGTCCGCCCATGCCCTCAACCAATTTATGATGTGTGCTGCACTCAACCAGTTTATGGTGTGTGCTGCGCACCAATGCATGCGCATGAACAGCTCAAAGAAAGGTGGGAATAAGAGCCGAGGATGAGAGGGGTTCTTACCTAGTTACGCAGAATGCATACACGCGCGCATACACTGCTATGCCTACTTCCATGTAATCCATACACTCGTGCATACACTCCAATGCCTACACACGTGCCTACACTCAAACCTGTGCCTACTTCCATGTGATCATGCAGGGCTGGCCCTGTCATCAGGACCTCGTTAGTGCCCCTGAAGGTTTACAGCAGGGCAGCCCCTGTCTTCCTTCTTGCTTAGAAACAGCCCAGCAAACGCTTCCTGGAACACAGCAGCAAGGTGCGCTGTGCCGTCGTCCGTAGGTGTACTTGTAGTCGTGGCTTTGGGGCAGTTCTGTAGGGTGGGCCAATGTAAGCCTTAAAACCTTGCTCTCAAACTCGCTGACCTCTGGGCTGATGCGTCTGGAACCAGTGGCGCATGTTACACAGGCACTGGACCTCACACTAGTAACACAACTGCTCAACGTCCTACAACAAAATTGTTGAAAAGGGGGCTACGCAAGCTCGCTCATAACCAGGGTCCTCACACCTGTATTATTTCATTCCGGAATCTCAACAAACATCTATGTTCATTCGCTTTTTTGGCGTGCGTGTATAACTAGAAGAATTTAACCAACGCTATGACATAACCATAGTGCGTATGATTGCACCAAACCATACTATATGCGCCAAGCCTCCTTGCTGCCTGCACTCGCAAGCGCCCACCCTTTACATCCTACACCCCTGATCTTCTTTACACAGGCATCTCACAGAAGTTAGCTGCAGAAGGCCGCCGTCCCACAGTTTCTGCTGCACCGCACGTGCTGTCACCACTGGCTGCTACGGCTGCCGCAGCTTCTTCTGCAGCAGTGCCATCAGGGCGAGCCTCGATACTGGCCACATCAGGTGCAGCAGGAGTCACAGCAAAGCAGAGCAGCAGCAGCAGCAGCAGCTGTGCCGCCACCACCAACCGCTCCGCTTACTTCCTCCAAGCCCAGGGCAGTTCTGCTCCTCCAGCCCCTCCTCTCCATGCCGCTCTCCCTGCTGCACTCCCTGCTACTGCAGCTCCTAGTACTGTTGCTAACACCTCTTTCCACCACACTACTGCTGCTGCTGCTCCCAGCACCACAAACGGAGGATACAACCATTGTACACAGCCTGCAGCGGCTCTAACAGGCGGCATCTGCAGCGCTCACCACCGTTCAGGGGAGGCAGTAGGGACAGGGCCTGATGGCCACCGCACACAGCCTGATAGGAAACTCACAGGTACTGCAGGCACGTGCAGCAGGCGCAGCAAGGACCGTAGCCCTCCCTTCACTCGTGCAGCCTCCTCCCCTCCCGCCAAGTGCAGCCGCACTTCCTCTGATCAGGATGGGGACTACAATTTACAGGGCGGTGCTGCTCAAGCAGGTAAGACATAAATTGAATTGATTGCCTGTTTTGATCATTGTATAGTATGGCTTTTGGCGACAACCCCAAGCCTTGCAAAAGCCGTTTACTTATTGCCATTAGACAGAGCGTTTGGTTTTTTGTGTGAATTGCACGAGCGCTTGACGGCAATGAACTGAGGCTTGCTTGTGTTGCTTATTCATGCATTCACGCTTGCTAATCATATACTTCCCTTGCAACAGCTGTTCTTGCTCTTTACAACATGTATATGTTGGCTTCAAACCACGATTGCATTGCCCCAATGCAGGCCTTGCCTCATCACAGACTGTGGAGCTGGAGGTGATGGAGGCAAGATCGCACTTTCCCTCGAGGGACCTCCAAAGCCTCATCAAAGGCATGCTGGGCCTAGTACACCCTTCCTCTCAAGAGTGTGATGCACGCCTACAGCCACGCACGCACTGAATACACTCCTGACATGTGTGATGTGTGATGTGCGATGTGGGGCTGGGAAAGCAACCTGAAAAGGGAAGAGCATGACAATGGAGGAGTGAATTGTGAATTGGGGCGATGAGGGAAGGAGAGGGGGGGTGACATGAGCCTGTGGGTTAGTTATGAATGCAAAAGTTTGAACTGCTCTAATAACAACTAGAGCCATATGCAAGATCTGGACCAAATTTGGGCTGTGGCACGGCTCGTCTGCCTTTTGGATTGTGTGGTCCCTCCATCTGTGCAGCATGGAGGCAATACCTATGATTATTCTGCCTATGCCGCGGATTGCTACTTAAGGTAATAATGTGTGAGTGTGTGTGTGTTTGTGTGTGCGTGCGTGAAACGTTGCTTGTACCACATACCATAGTCTCAGCTGTCTATTGGAAGGCCAGCTGTACAAGCCCATTTACTACACCATCTTTCGTATTTTTGCACCCTCCACCTTGCAGCACACACATAAACACATACACACATACACACACACACACACACAGAGAGAGAGAGAGAGAGAGAGAGAGAGAGAGAGAGAGAGAGAGAGAGATGTATTATGGCAACATGCTAAATCTGTGAGAGTTCAAGATACAATATTAATCAATAAAATGTTTGCTTTCATGGGATTGCAAGCGCTGTTGATGTGCCAAAATAATCAGGACCGCTGAGCTAGCTTGTAAATTAAATAGCAGCAGGATCATCATTAAGACTCATCTACAACAGTATACATGACAATGCTTGCATCTCCATTGAATTCCATACATTGCTGGAATGCAAGAGTGGAATAGTGTTATAATTTCTTTTACCTCAAGGAGTCTTGCTTTCGGCTGAGGGCCACCATATTTAATTATGACTACCTTCCCCGATCTCTCCAGCTCGGAGCATTGGCTTCAATTTGATACTACCTGTCACAGCTAGCTACACGCGGGTTAGCTTAGGCTGTAACGGTGAGAGAGAGAGAGAGAGAGAGAGAGAGAGAGAGAGAGAGAGAGAGAGAGAGAGAGA
>Ga0307963_1000361_pt1 | contig 29181 bp, 21 predicted proteins | sample OrgLakmetagen594_FD_201829 | JGI IMG/M metagenome (GOLD analysis project Ga0307963, IMG submission 201829) | Saline water microbial communities from Organic Lake, Antarctica - #594 | ecosystem: Environmental > Aquatic > Non-marine Saline and Alkaline > Saline | place: Antarctica: Organic Lake... | reverse complement strand
CTGTGCAGGTGGATCAATATACAAAAAGCATTCAGTAGCTGTGCAGGTGGATCAATATACAAAAAGCATTCAGTAGCTGTGCAGGTGGATCAATATACAAAAAGCATTCAGCAGCTGTGCAGGTGGATCAATATACAAAAAGCATTCAGTAGCTGTGCAGGTGGATCAATATACAAAAAGCATTCAGTAGCTGCGCAGGGAGATCAATATACAAAGGAGGTTATGCAGCGATGTAGGTCGAACACAATAAAATGGCAACATTGCAAGCACACACACATTTGTACACAGACACCCACCCACACATGCACATATATATATATGCACATGTGAATACATGCAATAAGTTACTTCCACACCCACACCCATTCTTACACCCATGCACACACATACACAAATACCGGTCATGGGACTAACAATAATTTTATCTGACGAATACGTTCATACACAGAAATGGTCAGGTCTCTCCGATATAATCAGTGAGCTCACCTGCACTTGCAGAGACAGCGTGGCACACAAGCTGTCCAATGCTTGTTGACACTTTTCTGCAGAAAGAGAGCATGGAAAAAATGTGTCGTTTCTTACGTCTTACTTTTTTCAGTAGGAGCATGCACAACTGGCCTGGTCGTGCCACGTCACTACATTTGCCTCTGCACATTTACCGGGCATCACCACAGTGCACCAGCATCAAGCCACAGTGCGTGAGTTGCGTAACGCTTGCTATTTCCTTCAAATGCTTCAACTGCTTCATCGTCCTGGTGCAGTGAAATGCTGGCACCGACCCAAGGCTTCAATATCTTAATCCATCAGACTTTAACACTAGGTCACGGGGCATCGTTCCAGTGCCGCTGTTTTGTATGACAAGCTATTTTCATGCTTTCCACTGAAGCGCGCCTTACCAAGCGTGCTGACCTCTTGTCTTTTTTGCGTTATTGCAAGCATAGCATCCACCCAGAGGGGGGTGACTAGCCAAAAACAGGGGTGTTTTAAAAATGTGGATTGAGGATGAGCGCCAAAGTTTGCTATGTTTAAACTTAGCACCCAGAGGCAGCCCTTGCTCTAAACTTTTGACAGCACCTGAGCTTGAATATAGCAACTTACGGCGCACGTGTCTGATTTTCCGCGGCGTGGACCCCACTTTTCACCACAAAAATCTTCACAGCAGATCACCAACTCCACCAAATGGCATACTTTTGTGTGGTATTGTGTTGTTGTAATAAACAAATATGTTTCCAAAAATCATGTGAAAAGATGAACTGCATGGTGATGTGGCTCAACATTTGCTGTTTTCCCATAGAAAGGCACCAAATTAGGGTTTGGGCAGTTAAGGTGAGCTTTGACCCCCGTCAATTTGCGCACACTGTGACTTACATGGATATAAGCACATCCTAGTGCAGCTTACAATATCAGCTTTCATTATAAGCCAGGATGGTGTCAGTTGGCTGAGTGGGCAGTGAATGGCAGGATTCAGAGTGCAAAAAGGGCACGTTTTCAGGCATTTCCTCAGTCAACCCCCTCTGGCATCCACCATGCCCTGGCACGTGATTTTCACCTACACACAAACGCGCACACACACACACACAAACACACACACACACCTGATACAAGCGGCCCGTACTCCATCATGCACATGTGGCTAGTCCAGCTGGGTAACGGGATTTGGGGAAGAATAGAGTCCTCGAGGCCCTCTAGGCAAGCTGGCGCCTAGAACAATAGGAAGACAGAAGGAAAACGAAATCGTTAGTAGTGTGTGTGTAATTGTACGTGGCTTTTTGTATCATGTGCATCACGTAAACAATGTAAAGTGTAGTACGTAAAGATTGTCAAGTGTAGTTATTATGTGACTGTCTGTACCACGTGCATCATGTAAAGAATGTGAAGTGCATTACGAAAAGATTGTAAAGTGTTATTGATACGTGGCTTTTTGTAAAGAATGTGAAGTGTATTACGAAAAGATTGTCAAGTGTAGTTATTATGTGACTGTCTGTACCACGTGCATCATGTAAAGAATGTGAAGTGCATTACGAAAAGATCGTAAAGTGTTATTGATACGTGGCTTTTTGTAAAGAATGTGAAGTGTATTACGAAAAGATCGTAAAGTGTCATTGATGCGTGGCTTTTTGTAAAGAATGTGAAGTGTATTACGAAAAGATCGTAAAGTGTCATTGATGCGTGGCTTTTTGTAAAGAATGTGAAGTGCATTACGAAAAGATCGTAAAGTTTTATTGATACGTGGCTTTTAATATCACGCGCATCACGTAAAGAATGTAAAGAACAAAAAGGGCACCTATCGGATTACCCTTTACCCTAGCAACGTTACTGTAACCCTAGCTACAGTGACCCTTACAAACGTCACAGTTAGCGAACGTTACAGTAAGCGTTACCAGCATGAATCAATAAGCAACAGTTGGCAACGTTACAGGAACCCTAGCTACAGTGACCCTTACAAACGTCACAGTTAGCAAACGTTACAGTAACCGTTACCAGCATGAATCAATAAGCAACAGTTGGCAACATTACAGGAACCCTAACAATCGTTACAGTAAGCGTTCCAGCATGGACAAATAAGCAGCAGTTGGTGTAATTGTTTAGGGAGCACCAGCGTAAATCAATAAGCAACAGTTGGCAATAGCTGTTTAGGGCGCACCAGCGTAAACTAATAAGCAACAGTTGGCAATAGCTGTTTAGGGTGCACCAGCGTAAATCAATAAGCATCAGCTGGCAATAGCTGTTTAGGGCGCACCAGCGTAAAGCAATAAGCAACAGTTGGCAAAAACTGTTTAGGGTTCACCAGCGTAAATCAATAAGCAACAGTTGGCAACAGCTGTTTAGGGTGCACCAGCGTAAATCAATAAGCAACAGTTGGCAACAGCTGTTTAGGAGCCTGCACCGACCGCCCAATGGACGCAGAGGCATACGCTCAGGCATTGAGGAGGAGGATAGGAAAGAAGTAAAGGATTCAGTTGTAGGTGGAGGCAGATAGGAAAGAAGATGGGAAGAGGGAGCAGGAGGAGGCAGTTAGGAGGATGCGATGCATGCATTAGATAACGATGCAGTGCGTTAGGACCTACACAGGAGCACTATTTGATGTGGACCCGAACCAGGTCAGGGAGCGGATGAGATGCCGTAACACTGCAAGGGAAGCTGCAAGCAAAACAGCCGTGTACAAGCAAGGGCTATGTAAAGCAGGCAACGGCAAAGAACAGAAAGGAAAACTACGCAGGCAGTGAAAGCCACTCCCCACATTAATTAAGGAAAAAAAGCCACTTTGGTACCGAGTACCGTAAAGCTCCTCCACCGCGAAAAGGAAAGGAAAAATCAATGGGGATCAAGAGGGTTGCAGGCTTGGCCTGAAACCGGCTCCTGGTGAGAGTCGATTACAGAACTAGAAAGGGCACGTCTAGTATGGACAAGGTTAGCAGCAAAGCAAGGTTAGCAAAGAACAGCTGCAAGCACTGCCGCCTTCGTCGGCCAGAAAATAAAAGTTGCATAGTCACCAGCAGCATCCGTTCCGGTTCTTGGTTTCCGGGCACAGCTGGGTACGTGAGCTGCAGCAACGCACGCGCAAGCAGAAGCCATATGTGTGAGCGGTACGGTATTGTGTGTGTAAGAGAGTGAGTGTGTGTGCGTGATTTTGTAGCGCAAGAACATGACTGTGCGCAATACTGCCCCTGTGGTGGTGGTGGTGTTGCGCAGCAGAGGCATGCAAACGTCTTGTGGCTAGCATGCTGCACGTTGTCTTCACAGGATAGGCATGCTGCACGTTGGCATGTCAGGTGGTTTTGCGCAGCAAAGGCATGCAAACGTCTTGTGGCTAGCATGCTGCACGCTGTTGTAACAGGATAGGCATAGACTGTGCTGCACGGTTGCTATATCAGGTATAGCCTATGTCAGGTGTAGCCTATCAGAGAACAGCAACATTACACTACATCAGGCGTAGGCTATATCAGGCGTAGGCTATATCAGGCGTAGGCTATATCAGGTGCAGCCTATATCAGGTGTAGCCTATATCAGGTGCAGCCTATATCAGGTGTAGCCTATATCAGGTGTAGCCTATCAGACGAACAGCAACACCACACGGTGAACTTGCCTGCAGCTTGAACGCGCCAGTGATTTCTGGTGGGTGCGGGGCAGAAGAAACTGCATGTTGCAGGCCGGACATGTTCACAGGGATGGGGATGCGAAAGCATGCCTGTGAGTGAATGAGGCCGGACATGTTCACAGGGATGGAGATGCGAAAGCATGCCTGTGAGTGAATGAGGCCGGACATGTTCACAGGGATGGGGATGCGAAAGCATGCCTGTGAGTGAATGAGCAGAACAGGTGTGGAGGCCTAAAAAACTGCGTTATCGTGTGGATGCAACCATCATGTTAGGGGTTTGCAGGAGTTTGTAAAGGTGCGTGAGAGGAACGAGTGGAGCAACAAGAATTGTAGCAGCAAGGTGCTAGTGCCTGGCGTGAAATGTGTTCCCACATGCCACATGCACATGTGTAGGGTTGGGCAGAACCATATATATACGGTGTTTATACGATATTTTTGGCAGGGAAATCACCAAATACACGGTCATATACGGTGTATATATACGGTTCTGGCCAACCCTACACATGTGTGACATTGCCATACACCTGGGAAAGCATGGAGTGCTGTCCTCTTGGGATTTATTACATTTTCGACAACCATACATATGCTGCAGCCTTGAAGTCCATCCTGGAACTTTTGAAGAGAAGGGGCAGTGTGTGCACAAACTTTGTCTGGAGCCAGGATGTGTCGTATGGCATATTCGTATAATATGCCATATCGTATTTAACGCGTAATTTACCGTATTGAACGTCCCAAAGGACTGTATGACACATCCCTGCTTTCAAGTGGAGCTCCTTTTGGCGTGCGCCGCTTGGTGCTCCTTTTCTCAACCTACCTATCAAACCTCTGCCCAACCACCCTGCAGACATTTCCAAAACAGCACCTTCACACTTTTGCATTCATAACCCATCGCACAGTTCAACCATATAAAAATCCCTTTTTATAAATGCTTTTAACTATCGAGTGGCTCCCTTACAAAGCAGTTGCCCAACCTCCGCATAAGGTATTATAAAAAGGCTGATTGATTGGGTATACAGCACCCAATCCGTGTGTGATGGATGCTGCAACACGTGCTGGGAGTTAAGGTGCTTGATTGCATCCCAGGAATGTGGTGCTTACAAAACTGTTTACGGTTTACGGCATTAAATTATGACAAATGTCAGCAAGCCAAGCGTGTTCTACAAATTGCACATGACAGCAGTTGATCACCCTTCTTGCCCACTGGTACTGTCTCTTATGTCTCTGTCCAGGAAGCAGGGCATGAACGAGGGGACAACAACATTGCGTGCCCACCCACATCCTCTCTCTTTCTGGGGCGGCTGAATAGGCAGTGCCTTGTGGATCGGACGGAGCTTTGTCCGTAAACATTTCAAGGACCTACAATATCAATGATGTTAATTTCATTGATAGTTGGGCAGCCGACGCCTTGTCTCTGCTGTGACTCTTCTTATGTCCTCAATTGACTTTCTGCTGTCACATGCCTATATGCTCCAAGGGCCCTTGACACACACCCTGCAGGGTCCGGCCAGCATTTGAACCGTTTATTATTTATTTACTGCCCTTCTAAGATCTGTGATCAGGCCAGCGCAGCTGCAGTCACACCCTTCACAATTACGTGAGCACGCTAAGTACCTTGGGTGCCTCCAGCTGCGGATGGTTGAGGAGCATCATCTCAGCACTGCCCTCCGGCTGCTCTGCTGGAAGAGTCCCGATCTCAAACTGTGTTGAAAGGGAGGGATTACGTGCGGGCAAGGCCAAAACTTGATGTGACGAGATTACACATTGCCAAGAGCAACCCAAAGGTCTTGACGACTTGTTCTAACCGCTTCATACACTCACACACATTCTCACACAATTACACTTTCTGCCCTCACGGGCTGCTCTTTTTAGAGGGCTCCACCCATCTTTTGCCGAGCAATTTATTTTGAAAGTTGCAATTAAGGTTCAAGTTGCATTTAAGAATGACGTACTAGTGGAGGTGAGAATGTGGGATCGAAATCGAACCTGATGCATTAGCGCACGCAAGCGCATACGCACATGCACACGCATATGCTCACACACACATACATACACAAATACAAATGCAATATCAGGCAAGCACGAGTGCACAAACGCAAATACATGCACACAAATGCACGTACACATGCACACACAAACACACACCTGGAGCCTCTCCACTCCCAGATCCAGCAACTGTGCTCGCTGCCACTCGTTGTAGCCTTTAAGAAGAATGTTGCCAATTACTTCATGCAGGCATGCATGCGCAGCTGCACACGCGTGTGTGTATGTGTGTGTGTGCGTGAGTATGTTCATTTTATCCTTTAAGAAGAATGTTGCCAATCACTTCATGCAGGCATGCATGCACAGCTGCACACGCGTGTGTGTATGTGTGTGTGCGTGTGTGTGTATGTTTACATCCACACAGTATAGTGAATTTTGTTGGCTTTGTGAGATGCGATAGGCAGGGTGTTATTACCAAGATAATAATTTTGAGCAAGTTCTCAGGACCAAGATAATAAAAGATTGAATGAGCTGAAATTGCGGACAGAAAGCAAGAGTGACGTATCACTTTTGCTGCATTACAAGAACTGGAGTTCATGTGTTTCAAAATCGGCAGTTGTCTTCCCTTAATAATCATTATCACAATACACATACTCTCAGTGAGTTCCTTGCAGCAGCGGCACATACAGCTGCTTGCGATGGGAAGAATTTGATGGCATTCTGCACATGCACTGCACTTCTTGCACCTCTTCATGCAATTGCCTGTGCGCATGGACAAGGCGCACAAAAAGATACAAAGATAACATCTGCGCAGGCATAAAGAGATACAAAGATAACAACTGCGCCCTGTGGGCGCATGGACAAGGCGCACAAAAAGATACAAAGATAACAACTGCGTAGGCAGTGACAAACGTACACTTTCTACATTATTTAGGAGGGTCACTTTGGTGCCGGCTAAACGTCCTTGACCATTCATTGCTGACGAGAAAGGCCCAAGCAAAAATTTTGCATGTGCATACACAGGAACAAAGATAACAAAGATAACTACCTCTACTTTCCAGCAGCAGGGTAAGAAAGAAAAAACAGCTTGCTCACCTGTCCGGCCTTGCTGGCACACATCCTTCCACGAGCGCAGCTGGCTGACCTTGAAAGTTTTAACAGAGTCAGGAATGAATCATCTGTCAATAAGTGTGCTTCCGGTGTGCATAGTGCAAATGTAGGGTTGGCCAAAACTGCATATATATACTCACCGTATATGACCATATATTTGGGATTTCTGCCAAAAACACCATATACCGTATACACCTTATATACACGGTTCTGGCCAACCCTATGCGAATGCTTTTAGATAAGCAGGAGGTAATGTTTTCCCACTTATTGTGCAAGCAACTTTATATAAGAAGCCGGACGAGTGGAGGCATGCTCTGCATGACAAGATTGCCAAAAAATGAGGTACAAATGTACGAATGGACGCTACTGCATACCCTCCTTATCCTTTAATTCATAAGTGCTGAGTGCTAATTGCAAAGCGCCAAGTGCTTGCCTCTCTCTTGCGATGAGGAGCTGCTGGGCATCTCAGCCTAATCGCGATGTGTGTCACTTTTCTTACACAAGAGACATGATGAGCTACCGGTGCAGCTAGCAATGCAGAGGGCGTTGCACAAAAGCGCAAAAGCGCAATATCATAGGGTGCACAAGATGACTCGTAGCACAAAGGCATATCATATGACACACAAGATGAAGGAAGGCACGCACCAATCGCTCACGTGCTTCCGAGCACAAACACCCAGGCAACAAGGGCTGAAAGTCTGAGTCCGGGAATAAAATGTCTAGTGTGGGAGGTTGCTGAGATATGAGGACCTGCAGGCAAATCAACATGCGTATTCGTCTGTCATGTGCAAGTATAACATGCTAAACCTGCGTGGAGGACGGCTCGTCAGTGCAAGTGTTATATTTAGGGTTGGCAAGATATATACGGTGTATGTACGGTATTTTTGGCAGGGAAATCACCAACTGTACGGTCATATACGGTGTAAAAGTATATACGGTGTATGTACGGTATTTTTGGCAGGGAAACCACCAATTGTACGGTCTTATACGGTGTAAAAGTATATACGGTTCTGGCCAATCCTAGTTTTAATGCAGACTCCTGGGCCAACAGTCGTGATTGCGTTGGTTATTCATTGCAATACTTCAGAATGTACTCAGGGCAACTTTTCGTGTTCAAGTGCCCAAGCTCGATCTGCACTTTTGTGCATGTGTGCATGTATGTGTGTGTGTGTTTGTGTGTGTGTGTTTGTGTTTGTGCGTGTGTGTGTGTGTGTGTGTGTGTGTGTGCGCGTGTGTGTGTGTTTGTGTGTGCGCGTGTGTGTGTATGTGTGTGTGTGTGTGCGTGTGTGTATGTGTGTATGTGTGTGTGCGTGTGTGTGTGTGTGTTAAATACATGCGCGGACAAGATGCGCCTACCTGCCACTGTTTGGAGTGCCCGGCCAAGGGCACAGAGATGTTTACTGACTGATCCTGGTCCCCATCCTTGATGCTCAGAATTTGCTGGTCAATTGCTTTGAGATTGTCTTCCATCCTATGGCATCAACGTGAAAAAAAATAATGGTAGTCAGCTCTCAAAAAGTTCCTACAGACAAAGCTTTTTATTTACATGTTGCATGCACAGCCATTTCCCTCAGCCCCTATAATCTGTTCTCAGCCCAGCCCCCTTTCACGAGGACGCAGCTTAACCTTGGCAGCAGCAAAAAGCACCAGGGGGATTTCTGAAGCGGGCAGACAGGCCTCCAAGATGGCACCAACACAGCTTCCTCGACTCGTGGCTTTTGATTTAGTGAGTGCAAAGCTGTGCAGGTGTGCGAGGTGTCATGCGCATGGCACAAAGTATGAGCCTCCTCAGCATGTTCCCTGCTTCTCCCCATGCTGGCATGGGCGCTGGTACTTGCATATCTAAGATTTTTGTCGCTTATGTACAGGTGCTGTATTACCTTTTCGCTCGTCGACGTGCGCTACAAATCAGTATTCTTGCAATAACCCATATCTCGCATGAGCTCATGTGCGCATGCCTGCTCCTCTTCGCACACGCCAACACACTGGATGCCCGATAGCACTTTCCGCCAGTTCAACCAAGCTTAAACTTCTTAAACTTCGGTGGGAAATCCCACAGAGCGCTTGAACAACAACACCCGTTCCAAACTTTCAGTTGGTTAATTCACAACATGACTCTAACTTGAGTGCATGTATTACCATGGCAGGTTTAACTTCTCAGTTGCAAGAGGTCGTTATTGTACGCTTGCTCAGCAACTTCAAGGCATGCTACAAAATGACATGTGTCCTACCTCCCTCGCCGCCTGTGCATGTGTTGTTGCTATTTTGCTGTATATGTGCCGCTATTTTAACTGGAATTTGAAGGGGTTCTTGATACCCCTTTGGATACCCTCCAGCTGCTCTCAAGGGCAGAATGCAATTGACGGAAGAGACTAATAGCTCCCCCAGCCGTACAGATAGCGCCCTGTGCTGTGGTATAGCATAGGGCGCTATCCCACACCCCACATTGCTTACGCCAACTCCTGCTTGCAGGACGGAACACTGTGGTATCCAGAGATGTACATGCTCAACGGTGCTCCCTTCAAAAAGGACTCAGCGGGCGCTGTGTCTGACAGGTTTGTCTCTCATACAAACGGGCTTGTTCAAGGCAGGATTGGGTTGAGTGTTAGACAAAAAATTTCATCATACCAAGGATTGGTTGAACGTCAGACTCATTTATACTCATTAGACCAAGGCAGGGCTGGGTTGATCGTCAGGCTCGTTAAAACTCATTAGACAAAGGCAGGACTGGGTCGAGTGTTAGACTACATCTTCCATTCTTGCATGCCGACCGTTCCAGCCAAGACCGTGCTGGAGTGTTTCTCTAAAGTTCCTCTTGTGTCCTTTCAAAGCCTGCCAAGCGCTTAGCACATCAAAGTATTGGATGCAGCCATTGAAGCAGAACATGTTGGTTTATGGTTATGCATGCCTTTACCCTCCTTCGTTATCCCTGACGCTTGACACGCACAATTGGTAAATACGGTAATTAGCAAAAACGGAATACGCAATAATGAAATGTGTTTCAGCCTGGCTTGAATGCGAAAGCTAAGTTTCATTATAGAAGCTTGTCATATGCCTGGTACCGTTGTCGGCTGTCATTTACTTTGCTCAGGCTTTAGCCTAGCAAGGGGGGTTGTGCTACAACTCTTTGTACAAACCTACCATCGGCTACTTTCAGCATTTTGGCACTTCTATAATTAATGCTTATTCAACTCATTTCGTCGAGTCATCTGGCTTGAATGCAAAAGCAAAGTTTCATTATGAAATATGTAGATGACGTTGGATGTAATATTGATAGGGTTGGACAGAACTAATTATATTTTATATACGGTGTATATATGGTATTTTTGGCAGAGAAATCACCAGATATACGGTCATATACGGTGAATGTATACGGTTCTGGCCAACCCTAAATATTGACGTTTGTAGCAAGTATTGACCAGGGGAGGTCACTCCCGCAAAGGTGAAAGATGATATTTCTGAAGGTGATATCAAAGGTTTTATTTCCCAACATAACTCAGAAGTCTACAAATTTATTAGTGCAGCTGTCGATCTTTTTGATTGATTTATTTGTTGGGACCTATAGGTTGAGCAGCCATGCCAGGCTGGAGGCCTTTGTAATCTAAACTAAACCACTCCCGCAAAGATGAGGGTCTACTCTCAAGAACTTAAGCCAGCTTCCCTGGCTGCATTGATCCCAAATCTTTTACCACAAACGTGTTCGTTGGAGCCTGGGGTACCTCATGGATTAAAACTATTGGAACATGAGTAGGGTTGGCCAGAACCGTATATATACACCGTATATGACCGTATATTTGGTGATTTCTCTGCCAAAAATACCGTATACACACTGTATATATATGGTTCTGGCCAACCCTAAACATGAGGGGTCCATGTGTGTGCAGTGTGGTGCTAAGGGCCTAGAAAGAGAGGATACCCCGGTACAGGAAGGCCGTTGAGACTGCCCATAGTTTGGCTCCTGAGCATCAGAATTACGTCTAAGCATGTTCACAAAGTGCCTTGTCGTGTCCCACCAATGGGCAGGAGAGGAAGATCAGTGTTGAATTCCAGACATGATTACAGTTTGACTAAAGCTTGTGTTACAGCATCTTTTGGTCAACACTCCAGCCAAATATTCACAAAAACATGACAGGAAGCACGATGCCTCAAATGGCAGCAGTTGGCTGAGGTTCCTCAAGCAAACATGTTTAGTGCGCACAATTTACAGCTCTCATGCTACCTAATATGTCATTATATTTTCTGCAAAGAGACGATCTACTTACCATTCTTGTTCTGCGACCGTTTTACATTCTGACTAACACACACACACACACACACACACACACACACACACACACACACACACACACACACACACGCACACACACCTTTTTGCTGACGCTTTGAATGTCTATAAAACATAAAGTACACCAAGATTTGCACAAAATGTCTTGCATCCAGAGATCACACAGACTCACAGAATTTGGCAATTTCCTTCTGTAGGTTAATCAATGGACCGCGTGAACTGAACCTGAGCACGTGCCTTATACATTCCGTATCACACTTGTGCACAATTACTATGCGCACATTCAAAAAATTATGCATACATGAACTAACTCTGTACGTGCACAGGAGAAATGAGCAAGTCGAGCTCATAGGAGCTTCAGCAGCCATTTTGAGGGACCTTGCAACAAACCCTGAATGGCAGCAGAATGGCACAGAAGTGGCGTACGCGTCACGAACTGAGTATCCAGACTGGGCAATATCGTGAGTCGTGCAGTGGTTGTACACACTTCTTTTAGTATGTTTCACCCGTTGCATGTGCAACAAATTGGGGTCTTCTTGCTGTTGCTCAGATCAACAGATTTGGTTCACCAGTTCCATATGCATCAACTGGAAGTCTTCTTGATGCTGCTCAAATCACTGCGTCGAAAATTCACTCCCTCCACCCTTGAATTTGGTCAGCGAGTGTGAGCGTTGCACGTTCTTTTTGCAGATGTATGAAGCTTTTTGACATTGCCCCGGGCCACACCATGTTTTCACTATCCTCCCACAACGGTGAGCGTCATTTGCCTGAGCATCATGTCATTTGCCTGAGCATTGTGTCATTTGCCTGAGCATTGTGTCATTTGCCTGAGCATTGTGTCATTTGCCTGAACATTGTGTCATTTGCCTGAGCATCATGTCATTTGCATGAGCGTTGCGTCATTTGCATGAGCATCATGTCATTTGCATGAGCATCGTGTCATTTGCCTGAGCATCGTGTCATTTGCATAAACATTGTGTCATTTGCATGAGCATTGTGTCATTTGCCTGAGCATTGTGTCATTTGCATGAGCATTGTGTCATTTGCATGAGCATTGTGTCATTTGCATGAGCATCGTGTCATTTGCATGAGCATTGTGTCATTTGCATGAGCATTGTGTCACTTGCATGAGCATTGTGTAACGCGCTGGGTTTGCTTATGCACCGCACATTGCTGCCTAGGATTGAGGCGTACCAAACACTCACTCGCTTTTAAGCTGCTGCTACTGTGTTTTATGACAGCTGTGTGTTATGTGCTACTTAGTGCTTTGTGTTAATTAGTGTTATGTGCTGCTTTGTGTTATGACAGCAAGTTATGACAGCTACTTATGTGCTACTGTGTGTTATGTGACAGCTACTTATGACAGCTACTTAGTGTTATGTGCTACTGTGTGTCATGTGACAGCTACTTATGTGCTACTGTGTGTTATGTGACAGCTACTTACGACAGCTACTTAGTGTTCTGTACTACTGTGTGTTATGTGACAGCTACTTATGTGCTACTGTGTGTTATGTGCTGCTGTGTGTCATGTGACAGCTACTTATGTGCTACTGTGCGTTATGTGCTACTGTGTGTCATGCGACAGCTACTTATGTGCTACTGTGCGTTATGTGCTACTGTGTGTTATGACAGCTAGCACTCTACCTTTTAGGAGCTCTGCCACTGAGTAATGGACACTTTTCTCATTGCTGCACTTGCTCGCATGTAATGAATTTCAGAGATCCACGAATGCTCCAAGAAGCACCACTTCAGGAACATCCACAAAAGAAGTGGCATTGACTATCAAGATATGATCTTCTTTGACAACGAGGTGCGTCCATCATAATTTTTGAGGGTTTCCTGTAAACAATTGCTTCCTATAAACAATTGCTTGATGTGTTTGTTCTATAAACAAGCAACGTAGCCCTGTCTACTTAAGCGAGTAGTTGATGTAGAAATGCTGTTGTGAAGATGAGGGTTAGCGGAACTTCCACGCTTTGCCCTCTAACTACACATAGTAAGTTGAATGTACAATCTGTGGTAAGTTCTCACTAAAATATGCGTAGACTTGTGAGGGGTGGCCAGGGCTGTCCTCCTTATATGACAGGTTGAGCTACAGATTTACAAATGTATTTGTAGTTGCGTAACATTTCCTTGCCTCCTGCTTTGCAGCGGTACAATTGCACTGACTGCCAAACCTTGGGGATAACTTGTGTGTATACACCAGAGGGCATGACTGCGTCGAATTGGGTGAGTCTGTTAGTAATCATACTGACTTTGCGCACTAAGGCTGGTCTAACAAAAACAAGGCAAAAAACAATAAACACTACTCCACATGTGAATTCAGATACTCTGTACAACTCTATACATCCATATACGCAATTTTGACGGGAGGGGCTTTATGTGCTGGCACCTTTTTTTGTGTGTGCTGGATGTGTTGACACCACTAGCAAAGCCTGTTTCTTTTTGTGCTCTCAAGTCCAGACGCAACTGAAGTCCTCATGCATGTTGGCATGAGGAGCATGTATGTGCTGAGTGACGTTGTACCATTCCAGTAATTTACTGGCAGTAAATCATAACTACTTGTTCTCTCCTTTGTTACAATTTGTAACACGCAGAAAGAAGGCCTAGCTAAGCACGCGCAAAAGCTGGCTGGAAGGAGTTGACACTAAATGTTCTGTGGTGTAAGATTCTTCTGCCGCCAGCTCTAGCGTGAACCTTGATGCAGGACTTTCAAACAAGTTGTACTGCTAGTATCTAGAGAACGGAACCTAACTTTAAAAAACCTGAACGATGTGATTTGAGTTCTCGCTTGAGCTGATTAAATATGGTTGGATGTTTTATGTACAAGCTTGGTCGTCAAGTACTTTGTTTGTGAATTCGGTTCTCTTGTTATTCCCGGACATTTCAGTTTTTGCAATTGTCGCACATAGACCGGCGACACCTTTTTCTATTACTCCTTTATTTTGGGAGTTTAGCAGGCCTGCCTGTACTGAGCGAGTCCTCTGTTGTGACAATAACTTGTATTTTCGGACCAGGCCATGTTTTCTTCTCATCAGTAAAGGTCTAAGCAATCAGCATGCACTGGGGAAAGACGTCAAACTGGTGCGCAAGAGGGCAAGTGCTTATCTTATTGCCGCACCGCAGGAAAAAGAAAACTTGCAAGTGACACCACATCAATCTCAACAAAGGCCACATGAATGAACTTATTACCTAAAATATAAAAGGCTGCCACCCAAAGCGTTTACATTACGTAGCATCGCCCAAGTGCTTGTCACTCTACACCAACCACTTTATTAGTAATCAGACTCTCCTTTCAAGCAGACATTGCAACCTATAGGGTGAACTCCATGTTTCATTAAAGCCTCCCTGTTTGCAGCTCCCAAACAAGGGATAAAAAGTCAGTTTTAACGTGCCTTGCACTCTGCTTGATGGCTCAGGCTGTCCGCAGAGAATGGGGCCAATTGAGTACGAAGGTCACCAAGGCGGATCCAACCACCTGTGCAGTCACATTTGCTGTTTTTGAGCACACCCGGCCATTCTGCAGTGCAATACTATATCTTCCATGATCCCAAAATGGCTCTTGTCATGACTGATCAGGGACCAGCTGATTTCCCAGGCATTACCTTAGTGTTCATCACCACTAATTTCACATGAAAGCTTTCTTGTAACTGGATCCTTCTTTGCTTCAGCACCTTGACTACCCAAACAAGAAAATCACGAGCTGTGGCATTTGCAAAGGACAGGCAGTTCTCACCTTCTCTTCCCCTGCTGTGCTTTAGGGCCAAGGGCTTCCTGTCATACAGCACCCGGACTTCAAGGTCGTCCACGCTTTGCATGGTATTTCCTGCGGCGCGTTTATTTATGATGGCAGTATGTAAGCTTGCATGCGCTTCGTGTATACAACTGTATGTATAAGGGGAACAGTCTTCTTAGTATATCAACTGCATCATGTGCTCGTTACATGTGTTAGCATCTGTATGTCAATTTGTACAAGAGCACACCTTCCACCTTCGTTACATGTGTCAGCATCTGTATGTCAATTTGTGCAAGAGAGCACACCTTCCACCTTCGTTACATGTGTCAGCATCTGTATGTCAATTTGTACAAGAGAGCACACCTTCCACCTTCGTTACATGTGTCAGCATCTGTATGTCAATTTGTGCAAGAGAGCACACCTTCCTCTGCTTGCCAAGCTGGCATACGTTGCTTGAAGCTTTTGCAACAAATTACTTGCCTATGCAGAGCAGTAAAACCCAATTTGACCTACTACCAAATGTGCCTATTCTGCTCTAGACCACTAGACAACAACCACTAGACAACAACCACTAGAAAACGCATTTGATCTACTACTAAATATACTATGCTCACAACTACCAGGAAAAATCCACTGCTTCGCTTTTCCACGTTCTCATGGCGACGATTGAAAGAAAAGTTATGCAGCCAGTATCAACTGTTGTGCCGCTCACCTGGCGTGGCTTTGCTGCCCCAAAGCTCAAACACGACACTGGCCACGAAGGGAGGCCAATTGTGCAATGGAGCACCTAGTGCTGCCTGCATGCACATTCGTTGGGCAAGGAAGGATGAAAAAAGGGAAAACCAATTGTGCAATGGAGCACCTAGTGCTGCCTGCATGCACATTCGTTGGGCAAGGAAGGATAAAAAGAGAGTTTGCGAGCCACAACCACGCAGAGGAGCACCCAGTTCTCCCTGCATATTAGAAAGCTGGACTGAAATGAACCAAAGAAGTGATGCTTGCCACAACTACACAGACGAGCTTCCTACGAATTATGACAAGGAATTAGGAATCATGCCAGCTGCAACCAAGCAGCTAAGTGCCCGACGCAGACTGCATTCGGGGGAAGGAGGAAGGCGAAAGACGCAGTGAGTTAAAAGGAGCAGGAAAAAAACAGCGTTAAGCAGCGCTTCCCATCAAGTCACACATGAAGGTTGTCACACGGGATGTTGATGAGAATGATTAACTGAGTGTTTCGATGGAAAGCATGTTCAACATAACACTCAGAGGGTGTAGCCAAGTTGCTGCTGCCCTAAATTAAGGCATTGCAGGTCAGTTTTGGCCAGCATCCAGGAAAGCTATGTATCATGCTGCCTTCTCAAACGGGTGGACAGACCACGAAAACCTTCTGCTTAACTTGGACACGAGACTTCCCAGCCTGACCTCATCTAATGCCCCACCACCCATGTGCACCTACCATGACCGGAGTTATGGTGGAATCATGGCCACTGAATAAGAACAGTTTTTTGGGGCCTGCTGCTCCACCCCCACTTCTGCTACTGTCTCCCTCTGCATGCACAGGTAGTTAGAGCACTTGTATCCTGGTGCAGCTAAAGGGGTGAAGGCAAGACACCTGCTCTTCTAGGAGATTATGCTCTTCCACACTTCTCGCTTTTGTCAGGCAGCAAACCCCTTTAGAACGTGCGGCTAGACAATGACTCACTTCATACATAAATGCTCTGCCATCACACTTTGTAGCAGGGGTTGCCAGGATGCCTACTGCCACAAAGATCAGTGCTGCAGATTTCGATTGTTATACAGTGAGCGCTTTTCACCTCCTAGGACGCTCCGTTGCCGACTGTGCCACAAGGTCTGGTGTTGTCTTAAGGCCCTGCCACCTCCTCTAACATCGTCGCTGCAGTTTGCCTCTTTTGCTCGCTGCTCCAAAATGCCACGGTCGTTGTTGCTGCCATTCACAGCAGATTGCCGCTGCTGCTGCTGCTGCTGCTGCAATTTATGGGAATACCCGGCTTGCTGCATATTTGATACGAAGCGCTGGATCAAGGGGCCGATGGAGCGACGCACCACCTGCGTGTGTGGGAGGGAAACACATATATGCTTTATTCCTGTGCGTGAGTGTGCCTTGCAGAGTTGTGTGTGCGTGTGGATGCTGCGCAAGTGTTTGTGTGTTTATATATGTAGTGGGGCAGTTGATGATTTGGCAAAGTAGCTGGGTGTAGAAATGTCCACTGCATTCAGGAGATTGTGTGTTGGACGCTGTAAGAATTGTATTGCCTGAAGCAAATTGTCAATCGTTACACCCCTAGCTTGATGAGAGGGGTGACAGCACACAGTGCTTTGGTCACACGAGGTAAGGAAGTGGTGTACATGTGGGGCGAGCATGATTATATACACACATGCACACACACACACACACACGCACACACACACATATACACACAGTGCTTTGGTCACACAAGGTAAGCAAGTGACAAGTTGGTCAGGAAGTGACAGATTGGTCAGAGAGTGACAGGTTGGTCACACGAGGTAAGGAAGTGACAGCACACACATAGGAAGTGACAGCACACATAGGAAGTGACAGCACACACAGGAAGTGACAGCACAGTGTTTTGGTCACACGAGGTAAGGAAGTGTTTTGGTCACACAGTGTTTTGGTCACACATTGTTTTGGTCACACAGTGTTTTGGTCAAACAGTGTTTTAATCACACAGTGCTTTGGTCACACGAGGTAAAAAAGTGGTCCAACCATCGCCCACCTGCTGGCATTTGTCGGTTGGCAAGAACTTCTGCTCTGGTGTGGGTGCAATTACAGCACCTGAAGGAAGGAAATGTGCGTGCATATGTGTATATGTATGTGCGTGTGTGTGTTTGTGTGAATGTCAGAGAGTGTATGTGCCCAATTGCGTGTCAGTACATGAAGGTGACTGCACCATGATTAATTCATGAGTTGCCCTGTTTTAGTTAAAATAGATGCTTTGATTATGGACCACAGAAATACATATCTGGAGTAGAATATAAGAACATTTTGGAGCAACCAGATCATATTGCATAGCCAGTCACAAGGCTCCCCCCTTATGATTTATGGCAGGTGAGTCTGGGACGCTTCACTCCTTTGGCCATAGAGCACACCTTCGCGCGCAATTGCCTGTACACAGAAGCACAAAAGTAAAGGCGATTTAAGGAGTGACTAACTGCAGACAAGGGACAGAGTTGTTAACAATTTGGATTGGGCCATGACATGATTCAGGCTCAAGAGGTTTCCACGTTCCTTTGACTATCGGAGCCGGCATTATTAACGCACATGCAAAGCTACGGTAACCATGCTCTAGCTCAAACATGATTTTGACAACAAACTGGTCGCAGGCTCCATCCTTTGACTCACCATGTCAGAAATTTCCTCAGTCAGTTTCAGGTCAGCGCCCTGTGTGCAAGACAAGACAGATTCCACTCACTACCTTGCATATGTATTGAATAAACGTGTGTGTGACACTCTAGCTGAAAATAGGTGACACACACTCTAGCTGAAAATAGGTGACACACTCTAGAGAGTGTGACACTCTAGCTGAAATAGTTTCTTGCTGTGCCTACCTTGGGAAGAGGGATTTCTTCAGCTTTCATTGCTGCTAAAACGTCATGTAACCTGATGATTAGAATATTAAAAGTAAGCGTTGTTGTTGTTGTTATAAGCCGAATTCAAAAATGTGCAATGCGCGATATTCGTTCGCTCATCGTGTGAAAATGTGCGTGAGTTAGACAGCATTTTTTGTGACCAGGTTCTATCCATGATGATATATTTTTACGGTTTTAGAACCAGACAGCAATCTGTGCATAAGGATCTACACAGGTGGGCACGTAGGAGTGTGCACTCAGACCTCAACAGCACATTCTTAAGTTTGGCCAGACCCGTATATAAACACCGTACATAACCGTACATTTGGTGATTTCCCAGCCAAAATGCCGTATAAACACCGTGTATATATGGTTGTAACCGACCATAGACATTTGTAACTTAGCCATATGTCACTATAGAAACCTTGTCAAGTAAACCACACTACATGATGCTACAACGTGAAATTCTTGTAATACGATCCTGCCAACTTGTGGAGATGCATCTAAGCTAGTAATCAGCACATTTATTCTCACCTAATCCACGATAGGGAGGCGGAGGGCAGGTGCAGACGTTTTGCCACGTTTGCTGCTTGCGCTGCCACAGTTGCATCCTTGGCATCTCGTGCTGAGCACAGATATTACGGAAAAAAGCAGGGACACATATTAAAGACAATTTAAGACATCAGCCTTATTATGATAAAATAAATATGACATTACCTCCGCTCAAGAAACGGTTTGCAAAATCACCTTTGTTGTGGTTATGTGGTATTCGACAATATAGGGTTGAAATGCAATTCTGAATCCACACCAGTGTTTTTGTTAAGTCGATATACCATTTCACCATATCGATCGAAATGAAAACATGGGTTTCCGATTTTTGAAATCAATATGAAATTGAGCTTTTGGGGGTGTCATGAGCCCCTGTGTAGAACGGTTCTGTGGCCCTTAAAGGGCCGTCGAAGGCCCTCACACACCACAAATCTCAAGATTTTTCCTAACATTTCCAACATTTAGTTAACGATATTGTTGAATGAGCAAAAAACCCACCAAAAAAGGCCAGAGTTGCCAGGGGAAAAAGTGATGGGAAGTACTTAGGGGCCCATGGGCCCACAAACAAGTTCCAAGCTCAGTGGCTTGAGCATCCAGCCCCTGAGGGACAGCCCCAGCGCAAGGACTGGCTGAGTGATGGGGGGCGTGGACGGAAATAACTGGTTCCAATTTCACTGCAGCATCTGCCCAGCCACTTTCCAGTGCAAGAAGCAGAACATTGCGTCCCATGAGATCATCAAAGCCCACAAAGACTTTGTTTAGACAAAGGACTCAGTTAGAAGGACAGTATCGGAGACAAATTTCCCCTTGCAATTCCAGACCAACCTTATCGAGCTGATGCTATATTTTTAAATCTTGAAACTCAATTCAATTTACTTACATACACCATTCACCATATGGCGGGCTGGGGCAGCAAAGTAAAATCGATATGAGAACCCACTTTCTCATATCCCAGAATTTGGGGTGATATGAAATCAAGGTTTTCCCATTTCCTTAAAATACAATGATCCACACCTTGCACATTCATCTTAATAAAAAAAGGTGTACGCCAGGCACGTTGTGCTTGTCTTATTGTCTCTGTTGTTTTTGTGAGTGAATGATTACTCTAACCTTCAGCCACAGCACTGCTCACCTCACTGACCCCTGCTCTGCACTATCTTTCTGCACTCAGTCTGCATAACACACAACAAGGGTGCATAACACACAAAAATAGCATCTGATCATGAATCCTGTCCTTAGATTACTCTCACCTGCAACCATGGCCTGCAAAAGATCCTGTCCTTAGATTACTCTCACCTGCAACCATGGCCTGCAAGAGATCCTGTCCTTAGATTACTCTCACCTGCAACCATGGCCTGCAAGAGATCCTGTCCTTAGATTACTCTCACCTGCAACCATGGCCTGCAAAAGATCCAACTGAGGTCCTAACGCTGGGCATGTCCTGTTCTTGCCGTACCTGCATGCCAATTTCAACGATGCGCAACATAAGCTTGATATTTTTATATACTGCTCATGCGACAAGTTTGAACTAAAAGTGAGGTTGACATTGTTCACGCTCCTTTTGTCGATTGCATGTGTGTCTGCAGCTCACAAATGTCAACGTTAGACTTGTGGACAGTTGCAGGTGACTTTTCTATGCCTGCTTGCAGATGGGTAATTTAATCACGCACGCAACATGAATAGGGTTGGCCAGAACCATATATATGATTTACATACGATATTTTTGGCAGGGTAATCACCAAATATACGGTCATATACGGTGTATATATACGGTTCTGGCCAACCCTAGACATGAGCAAAACAAGCATTGCAAATGTTGTCATAATCGCGATAAGTTCGGTCGCACACCCTGGAGGCAGTTCTACGGTAGTATATTGACTGAAAGGACAAGGCCTGTCTAGCCAGGATCAATGGCACGTGATATGGATGAGGGAAGACCCACTCTTTCCGTCATTGCCAGCAGAACTCACTCAATTTCGCTGATCTCCTTGGATGCGTTCACAGAGATCTGGGGAGCACCAGCTCGTGCTGCATCCGGAAAGAGGCCCGTCATCACACCCTGAAAGTCGGTTCAGTTCACAAGTATTTCAAAGCGAATGAGGCTGGTTTCTGGGCAAGCCCGCATGTCTTATCAGTGTGTGTTGATGTGAATTGGCAGAGCAGTTTGAGCGACGCAATTGAGGCAGCTAAATCACGGCTGCGTGCTTTACTATTTATCATGCAGGAATATGTGCGCTGGGCCTTACCTGAGAAATTATATTTCGTTTTCATACATTATAAATTATAAGCCTTCCAACCACTGGAAGCAAAAGGCTGATGATTACATCTGCGAACTACAACCAAGATATCTTGCTTAACTGTTTGTTTTCTGTGCCGAACATATTTGTGCATGTGCATATGCATATGACATATGACTCTTACCAACTTAATTGGGCTCATCCTGACAGCACGCTGCCCACAAAAACAAAGGAATCCTGCTGTAATCCCAAACACACCCGCACCTTAAGTGTTGCCACTGTGCGCTTAATACAAGTAGTTCGCAGCATAACCTCCTCAGCCTGCGTGCAAGCCGACACGTTGAATTCACAGCGAACCGAGTAAGTTAAAACAGCTTTGCATAATAGTGCTTGAGGTTCGTCTGCTTTTACGCATGCAAAATGTATGTGCTGGTTTGACAATACGCTAGCTGAATAAGCAGCCCAGGCGCAATTGACCATGAAAGTATGCTCATGCGGGCAAGTCAGGAATTGGTGGCTCTGATGCTGCCATGATAAATGCATAAATGTAAGAGAACGCTCGCTCAATAGTTTTTAATCTCATCCACATGTAGTTGGAAAAGACAAAAAGAGTTTGGCAGCTCTCTTTTTACACATGCACGGACCACGCATACAAACACACACACACACACACATACACACACACACACGCACATGCACACACACACACACGTGCACACACATGAGTGCAAACCTGCAGTTTGTCACACCTTCCATACAGACCTTGAAAGACGGAGACAGGAACTCCATCTCCTGTGTATAACGGGAACGTAGCCACGCCCCAAAATCCTGAGCCATGCCGTAGCCATTTTGAGTAAGCTCCCCCATTCTGCAGCCACCCGGCAGCAAGGGCGCATTCTGCGTAATAGGCAGTAACAAAAATGTCCCTTGATTCCAGCTGAGAAAGCACCTGTTGGACGGGAAGTGAGTTGTTTGCTCTCCTGGTTCCTTCGTCAATCATAAGAGCAGCGTGCACGTTCACAAGCAGACTATTTCTGCTGTACAGTGATAAGCGATGGCATTGTGTCGTTCAACTTACGGGGGAGGGCACACATGGTTTACAGCGCTCCCCCTCCCTGCCCAACCTCCTTCCTCTTCCCTCCAAAAACCTTCCTTGACCTCTTGACCAAAATTAAAACCAGATGATCTCACATCCCTTGCTTGGTCAGCACATCATTCCTCCTTTATACGCTGATTCCCCATCCGCAGGTTGTGATGCTTCATTGAGCCACGGATTCCAATTGTCAAACCATCATGGCAATGCGTTAATGCGATGCCCTAGCGATGCCCTGAAGAGCAATCAACCCAGGACCGATTAGCCATGAGGATCACAGATTATACTAGCCCACTGCTTTCTCAGAACGAACAGTTTTACTCACTCTGAAATCACCACAGCTCCTGTATCAGTGTATACACTTTGAGCAATACACACACGCATAATGCCGAGCACGTGTACGTTCTACTTACACACATCCATTCTGACATTCTGATGAACATTTCAAGCTACCTAGGATGTGGCCTGTGCGGCTTTAGAGTCAAGTTTGTGCAATTCTTCTCATCTAAAAATGACATGCCTTTATTTCCCACCTGGTCTAAAATAGGCGGAGAATTCTTGCCCCCGTTCTCGTCACGCAGGACGAGGTTTACCCCCTGCATGGTGTTAAAGGTCAAGCCCACATCAGCTAAGTAATGTGCCAGTCACAGAACAGAAATTGGAATTTCATCGTAGGCCTCAATCCACTACTCAGCGAACAATGTCGCAATTTCCAGGAATGTTAAAAGCCGTTACAAAGAGAGCTATATGTTGAACACCTCAAATTCCCCACAGTTTTTCCATTCGGTGTCTGCAAAGTAAAGCTCTGCTAACGGAGTCCGTGCTCCGTGCCTGCGTGGATGCAAGTGCGTGCGTTTGCTTGTGTTTGCAACATGTAGTCCGTGGGCGTTTTGATCAGCTGGTGCGGCAGGCTCGCAGCAAGTCAAACACGCGCCTGAATACAGCTTGCACCAGAAGTAACTCCCCGGTCGGGCGGTCTAAGGCTATTTTTGCAGGGCTCTTTGTGTCCCGCAGCAGCACAAAAAGCAAGGCCAAAGCACAGGCAATCAGTATGCTGAGCCTGAACAAAGGCCTTCTGGTTAGGGGCAATGGCCTTGTAGCGTTATGTGAGGGCATTTCAATCACCATTTTTCACCAATACAAGGTGACACGCGATGAAAGCATCATAAACACTAATAGAACATTCAATTATATTTTTATTTGTATACCAAGGTACAAAAGATTGTCCAGCTACTTTACACGTCCGACGTCCGCTGTCCGTTGTACTTTACACAGCTGAAACAAAATTTCCGTCGTTAATAAGACTCGTGCAAGTTTGAAACGTTAATCCTTTCGGCCCCTTTTCATTAAGGGAGAATGATGCCGATCTAGATTTCGGATGTCCATTCATATACCAACCGGTGGGACGGTTGAGGTTGAAGCGCTATGCTCCGCACTGGTGTAGTGCTCGCCGTGAAAGCACGCCGTGAAATCACGCACAGCTGGAACAGATGAGACAGTACATACCATGGAGTACACCAGGACTTTTAGACTCCATTAAAGATCTTACAAATTCAGGGAAGGAGGTGCCAGGACGGGAAAAAGAAAAAAGGTGTTGATTAAAGGGAGTGCAAGGGATGCAGACAGGGTAAATACTGCTAATATTACCGACAATCCAGGATTAGGAGAGAATGTTCTTTCGTGTTCGTTAAGCGCCACCCAATAGATGCAAATCCACACAACAACGATTTTTGGCGATAGAAGCTGTATGTTCAACGGAGTTCAGACGGGAGGGAGGCTGGCGCACATCGTCTTCATCTTACCTGAGGATTTCACAACTAGCACCGAGGCTTATTCGTGCACTCTCTGATCTAAGACCAAGCTTGTTCTAGTAGAATGGGGAGTGCCAGAATAAATACAGGTTACCAAAACTATGTCAGGTAAGCCCTTGCAATGCTGCATTTTTGACCGTTGATTCATTGACCTATGAGGGTAAATTTAAGAAAGTGACAGTTACAATGCTGAAAAAGCCAAGTACATCAAAACAAAATGAGTCCACTACTATTCTCCACCATCCTTATGGGCGTGGGTGGCGCCATTTACAACACTAACACATTGGAGCCTTTCAAGGGCTTGGGTCTAAATTCTCAAAGAGTTACAAGACTTGCTTCCAAGCCATGTTCATTCTGTCAGTTACGCTGCTAAATTTGTCCATTACCAACTCTCATCAGGAGCCGGTTTTTAGGCCAAGCCTGCAACCCTCTTGATCTGAGGGGATTTTACAGTACCAGATACCAAAGTGGCTCCTTTTTCTTAGTTAATTTGGGGTTTCACTGCCTGCACAGTATTTTTCTTTTCAGAAGTTCATCTACTACAAATAGTTTGTGCAGTCGAGCAATGCATGATGCACATTGTATGCACAGTGGGAGCGGTGTAATGCTGAGGTAGTGCAAGCAGTGTTTGCTTAGTAAACTTTTCTATAGGCTTGCACCGAGTGACTGTGTTGGTAGAGTAGCACGGCAGGTTCAGTGCTGTAGGACTGGCTATGAGGCTCGGTAGTTTTTGTGGATTGGCAGTGGCCGAGATGGTTGGTCGTCCCTGTATACCCTTAGCTTAGCTCTGCAATGTCTGTGCCTGGTGCTCTTGCTTGTTTGAGGCTGGTACTCCGGTCTCTTTGTGACTTCTTTCCTCCTTCTGGTACTCTGTAGGACCTTTCTGACTGGGCCTTTTTTGTCTGCCGGTAAAGGAATTTTACGGTACTCGGTACCAAAGTGGCTTACAATTCCTTAATTTCATGTTGGGAGTGGTCTTCATTGCCTACGTAGTTTTTCTTTTCTTTCTATGCTGACATTTGATTCCTACTTAATACAGGCACAAACATGCACGCATGTGCATGTGCGTGTGTGAGTGTACGCACACATCCACACGCACACTTAAAAGGTACACTCACATCAATTAAAAAAGAGATACGCACTCCCTTGTTAGCACGTGTGAAACATATAACCACTTGCTCACATGCTCAAGGAGACTGTAACATCAACATTGGTGCCTTTGTTTACTTACGTTGCTTGTGACGGGCTGTTGTATTGTCTTACATGCGTCAATTTACTAGCTTAGACAGGAGTTTGTACAGTGCAGTTCCTTTTATGATTGGGTGTGGTGGTGTTGGTATAGTTGAAGCATCAACCATGTTGCTACTTATTGAGGCGCTTCGCCCTCATTTTTGAGGCTCTACAGTATAAGGTTATTATATTATGAGAGGGAGGAATTCCAATCCTTCTGTTCACAGAGGTAAATAACACCTTCACTTCCCAGTACACTGAATGCCCACGCACCTGTCCACGCTTGATTGTCGTGCCGAGTCTATAACGTGCATGTCTACAAATTCCTGTAAGGTGCTAGCGCCTTGCACCGTCAGCTGTGCCTAGATTGATTTGAACCAGACCATCCCTCTTACGTGCCAACATGTGTATGCACAGCTTACTGTGGTATTGTCGGCGACCTTGGCATTGAGACTAAAAATAAACTTAGGAACAGAGTCTCCTCTTACTTATTGGTGGGGGAGAGTCACGGCACAACGGGCCAATGTGTCTCCTTTTGCAGGGAATGTTTTGCTGCATGGGTTTTTTTTTCTGTTCTTTTCCTTTGTAGGAACAATGCAATGGGGAGAAAGTACGCGTTGAAGTTTCCAAATATTATGCACTTAAATCCCATTCAGAGCTCGAACTGTATTTCAGCAAAGCAAAAGTTCAGGAGACCAAAATTTGGACTGCTGGTCCTCTCCATGATCAAGCGCGCAATAATGTGCAATTTGGCGTCAACCTGTCACGGAAGACATTACTTTCATTTCATGGCCGTTCCGGACTGAACCAAAAGCCGCTGACACAAGAGCTATGCTTTTAATGCATGAAAGAAGAAAGGAAAAAGAGACGTAGATAATGCAAACACTACCGGCATGGATAAGGAAAGGATAACGTTTGTGTTTTGCAGCACACAATGGATGCAGAGACAACATCCCACCTGGAGAATAAGAGAGGCTTTCAGTGGGGATCAGGTGGTTGGGAGGCAGAAGCCTGCATAGCCCAGGAGTATATTGCTCATATACAACCCCCACAATATTGTGGGGTTTGTATTTAATGTCTCGTCTCATCTATATCATTTTTGTTGCGGATCTGATTGCATGTATCGTAGGCTTGATTTTTCATGAGTGCTGTGACATGTAGGCCAGTAAATCTGAGGCTGTGGAGTAGATTCCTTGCGTGGCTGCTGTAAATGGTGCCTATTGCTCCTAGCAGGATGGTGTGAGGATTTTGCGGTGTCCGAGTAAGCAAGGCATTAGCAGCTTCTCACTATTCCTTGTGCCTTGTCTGCTTGTTGGGAAGGGGAAGTGTCTATACAGTACTTGCGTTGTTTGGTTATATGTCTCTTGGTTTCACAGCCAGGGTATGGAATGGCAGCGCCATCTTCTAGGTTATCACGGGCAACTCCTCTTTCATTATTGGCAGACCTAGTTTGATACGTGTTTTTGGGTTTCGTTTGGGGCGTGGTTGCTGGGTCAAAGTAACTACCATCTGGCTTGCTAAATTTTCGCTGCTGTTGTGCATTGAGATTGGAAGGTAATAGCCAAGTCGGTATCATCCCTATCTATATCTCCTCTGAAGAACATATAATGCCTGGTTGTATCATTGTTGCACGACTCCCTTATTATGCTTGTGCTAGTATGCAAGCACCCTGTGCACCTTTTGACTTGGTTTGGAAATCATTTGTGAGCAACGTAGTGCCTCTTTATTATAATATGATTTGAAATGGAATGGCTGCAGCCTGACAGCATGTGGTATGTGCCGTCTTGCTTTTGTCAGATGGGGTAGATCGGTGGGCTTTCTATAGTTGCACTGGGCAGCACGCTTTTGGTGTATGTTTAATCTGTGCGGTAGATTAAGACATATTTCTCTTCCCTTGAGGTGACACTTGAATTTTCCAAACATACTTCTTGACAATGTCCTCCTTGGTCACTTTTCGGTCTGTGGGCTGTTGGCTTCAAACCTATTAAGTTTTGGACCTAGTATGTGTTAGACGTGCATGTGCGCCGTCCCGGCGTCGAGATCTGGAAAAACTTTTGGCTGGGGGCTCTGGTTGGCAGGCGTTAGGAATATCTGGTAGGCAGCTGAAAAAGGGTTTTCCACCCTTGCCGGCCAGAAATTGGATGAGTGGAGATGGGCGTCAGTGTTAATATGGATATCATGGCCACTTTGATTTTCCGCAGAGCACTCGTTCCAGTAGGATGCCAGCACGAGCTTTAAACTTGTAAAGATGGATGGTATCTTTAGATTGCTGGATGTGTCGTAAGATGGTCTCTAGGAGTTTTACATGTTTATGCCGTTTCATGCACTGGGGATAGGTAATGCTATTCCTTACTTGCCATGTGCACCAGCTCTGTCTGTCGTAATATGGGTGTATTATTAACCAAAGCAGCAGCAGTTCCTGCTAGCTCGGCTCCGTTTATGGTATTGTTGATGCTTGTGCCTCCAGGATTTCATGTGTATGGTTATGTTGGACTCCAATCGGATCGAGGGAGGTATGCTCCAGCCACTATTGACTGAGATCCATTTTCTTTGCTTGTACTCCCATCTACAAAGGCCCAATCTTTCCAAATAGGGGCCATGTGTCTTAAGGGAGTCTACGTGTATTAGCCATTCTTGGCATCCTTTCAGTTTACGATTCAGGGACCTTTTCCTTTCTTTATGCACACACTTCACTTTTTATGCACACACTTCACTTTTTATGCACACATTTCACGAACGGATGACCATGCAAAATCTCCAGATTCCTGAAACAGCTGAAAGTAGAATTGTTCCCAAATGGCTCTTCCCACCCCGCTTCCCGATAAAGGCAGATTCACCTCCAGCCGCCCAGAATTTGTGCTGGTTACTCCCATCGCTGCAAAAACACAAAACAACAAACTAATGTAGGGGGGTGGGTTCTTCGAAGTGGCAGGGAGCAATTGAGGGAGACTGGGAGCACCTCAGCAGCACCGCCAGCCACCAGTAGAGCCACCAACCCCAGACAGCACCGACCTAAAAACCTCAGCAAACCTCGGCGTGACATCCACCTTGTCGAGATCAAGTACTGTGAGGACACCAGACCTCAGAACCAGCTGAACGCTGCAAAGGAACAGCACAATGACCTTTGCAGCATTCTCCAAGGAGCCTCTGTTACTCTCCACATCATCCTTTTGGGTGTGGGTGGCACCATCTACAACACCCACACTATGAAGCCTTTCAAAGAACTGGGTCTCGATTCTCAAAGAGTTAAGAAGCTTGCCTCCAAGCTCCATGTGCACTCTGTGAATTCACATCTTCACATCGTCTTTGCTGCTCAACTTGTCCATACTAGACGTGCCCTTTCCAGTACTGTTATCAACTCTCATCAGGAGCCGGTTTCAGGCCAAGCCTGCAACCCTCCTGATCCCCATTGATTTTTCCTTTCCTTTTTGCGGTGGAGGAG
>Ga0307963_1000358_pt1 | contig 29270 bp, 37 predicted proteins | sample OrgLakmetagen594_FD_201829 | JGI IMG/M metagenome (GOLD analysis project Ga0307963, IMG submission 201829) | Saline water microbial communities from Organic Lake, Antarctica - #594 | ecosystem: Environmental > Aquatic > Non-marine Saline and Alkaline > Saline | place: Antarctica: Organic Lake... | reverse complement strand
GTTGTTAAAATGTGGATTGAGCATGGGCGCCATGACTGGCAAGCTCCAAAATTTACATAATATGAAAAATGAATCCTTGCTCTGTCCATAGGTGTAAAATTTTGAGCTTGCCAGTTTTGGCGCGTGTGCTTAATTTGCTGTGGCGTGCAGGCCATTTGTTACCACAAATTGCTCATACCAACTCACCCACTGCACCAATATGGAATATTTTTAATGATGTATAATTCTATTGGAAAAGAATATCATTGCAACAAAAATGAAAGAAAACGGCTGAGTGGTTGGTGTTTTATGAGAATTTGAGCCATTTTCCTATGGAAATCACCACATTAGGGCTTAATTGCACCATGTGTGCTTAATCCAGTCTATCTCAGCACGCAAAGCGACCCACATAAAACTGAGCACACGCTCGAGTAGCTCTCAATGCCAGCTACACTTCGGTACTAAAATGGTGTCGATCAGATGAAGTGGCTGTGAGTGGCTGCCTTCTGAATGCATAAATGCACATTTTCAGGCATTTCCTTTGTTAGCCCCCTCTGCCTTTTTACTAAAAGAAAAAAGAAAAAACTACGCAGCCAGTGAAAGCCACTCCCCACATTTATTTAGGAAAAGGAGCACTTTGGTACCGAGTACCGTAAAGCTCCTCCACCGCGAAAAGGAAAGAAAAATCAATAAGGATCAAGAGGGTTGCAGGCTTGGCCTGAAACCGGCTCCTGATGAGAGTTGATAACAGCACTGGAAAGGGCACGTCTGGTATGGACAAGTTTAGCGCAAAGTTCACAGAGTGCACATGCAGCTTGGAGGCAAGCTTCTTAACTCTTTGAGAATCAAGACACAGTTCCTTGAAAGGCTTCAGAGTGTGAGTGTTGTAGATGGTGCCGCCCACACCCAAAATGATGATGTGGAGAGTAACGGAGGCTCCTTGGAAAGAATGTTCCTTGTTGCAAAAGTCTTTGTGCTGTTCCTTTGCGGCGTTCAGCTGGTTCTGAGGTCTGGTGTCCTCACAGCACTTGATCTTGACGAGGTGCATGCCATGCCGAGGTTTGCTAAAGTCTTTGGGTCGGTGCTGCCTGGGGTTGGTGGCTCTGGTGGTGGTTGGCGGTGCTGCTTGAAGTACATTCCGGCCTCTGGTCGACCCGCAAGGTTTCAGCCTGTCATCTCAGTCAACTTATTAGCAATGGCAACAAAAAATAAAATAAAAGACTACTATGGAGCACTTATATCTTTTTTCTAATCTGTGCATTTGCTGGGAAAAGGCAAAGTGCGTTGTGATGACATTTTTTGAGCCCACAACACGTGTAAAACAACTGGAAGCCTACTCGGAAATCTGCTTGCCCGCTTCTTTGTCAATTTGGGCTCAATCTGTGTTCTGTACCAAATTACAAATTCCCCGGTGTGCACGCACATCCTGTTTGGGACTGACACACATCCTGCAGGACCGGGTAGTCAACTTGCAGACCAACTTCTAAGCTGACTTGTGCGCAAAGAAAGAATGTGCTTGAAAAATGTTCAGTGCGGCTCTGTACTCTGACTCTCTAAAATACAAGGGACTGTTCATGCATGCCTCGTGTCAAATGTGTGGTGCAGTGTGAACAGCAACAGCCAAACAGCTGCTTGCAATATGTGAGCTGACCTGTGTGTACACAAGAAATAGAGCTTCACACCTCCTTGGCAATCATCTACGCTTTCCCTTGTAGGGATGACTGGTCATTCACACCCCGTCAAATGTGTGGTGCAGTGTGAACAGCCAAACAGTGCTTGCAATATGTGAGCTGACCTGTGTGTGTACAAAAAATAGAGCGTCACACCTCCTTGGCAATCATCCGTGCACTTCTTTGTAGGGATGACTGGTCATGCATGCCCCGTCAAGCTCGCTGCAAAGCATTTGTGAGGCATGGCCACATGGAGGACCTACTTCAGGTGTGCATGTATGCCATTATAAAAGCTGCTTGAAGTTTTTTAATTTGGGCGTGTGTCATAGGTCAAGGGGAGATAGCAAACTCTCTACTACGGAAGACTGAAGAAGCTTGTTGACGCACATCTACCCCTCTGTGTTTGCCATTCAAGGTTCACATGAAAGACTGGGTAGCTTCAAGCACCTCGATTACAGTATCATGCATGTTGGGCAATTGCAAGTGCAGGAAAAAGCTGTCATTGCTTCGTTCTGCAGTTGTAAGGATTACGTGATCCCAGATCACTCTTTTCTCTCTCTCACACACACACACACACACACACACACGCACACACACACAGAGAAACACACACACACACAAACACACACAGAAACACACACACACAGAAACACACACACACACACAATGGTGTTCCCCCTTGGCGCGCTCAGGTCCATGATCAAGTGCAAGATGAAAGCAGCAGTGGCAACCACTTAAACAAATCTGCGTTTGATCGTGAGCAAGCCTTGATCTCCGAATGCCTGGAGTTTAAGCACATTCTGGGCGTGCACCATTTCTCAGGAAGCTGGCTCGGTCTTGATGGCAGCAAGTCTGGCTGGCTCAAGGACGAGGTGAGGTTGAATTGCTGCCTTAGTGGGGTCGGTGAAGAACTTGCAGGATGCTTGCCTTGTTTACTAAAAAATCAAAATACGCAGGAAGTGAACACTTTTCCCCACATCAAATTGTTTGGGTCCTTGTTTGCAAAATGTTTTTTACTTGTGGCTTATCATCTGTCTCATTCATGGACGCATACCATTGTAATCGCAGCCCGTCCCATCACTTACATTTCCATATAGTCTTATTTCATCCGAGTTCCAAAATGGCGATCACGGTTCCTCCACAGTGGCAAAGGCTCCTTATCACTCCACAGTGGCAAAGGCTCCTTATCACTCCACAGTGGCTAAGGCTCCTTATCACTCCACAGTGGCAAAGGCTCCTTATCACTCCACAGTGGCAAAGGCTCCTTATCACTCCACAGTGGCTAAGGCTCCTTATCACTCCACAGTGGCTAAGGCTCCTTATCACTCCACAGTGGCTAAGGCTCCTTATCACTCCACAGTGGCAAAGGCTCCTTATCACTCCACAGCATCAACTCCGTACAGGCACTGCAAGGACTTGCAACGTTCTTATCAAGCAAAAATGCCTTTGAAGAACACCCAGGCTGCCGCCGCAGCGAAGATGCCACAGCTAGCTACCAAAACCCCTCTCCTCCTGCATCAAACCACACGCCACACCACCGCATCAGTGCCCAGCAAAATTGGGCCCAGCCATGTGCACTTGCTGTGCTCCTGCGTCTGAAGCAGCAGCAAGGTGGGCAGTGTGATGCCATCAGTGTGTGGCGCACACATCCCTGGGTGTCCACCAGCAGCAGTGAAACTTCCCTGCAGGTGAGAGCCGCGGTTTGTGGTTTACAGAGGACTTGTTTTTTAAAGAGGAGAAATGTTAAGCGTGTAAAAGGTTGTCATAGACCAAAGGGGAAAGCCAATTGGCAGCAAGTGCATTGTGTGAAAGGGAGCTTGTACAGTAATGAGGTTTGCTGTTAAGACGGTTTTGTGTTGTACGAAGGAGCATAACATGTTGTTAGCCAGTCATGCTGGCAGATGCAGATGCAGGAAACGCTGCGATAAAGGGCAGGAAAGTTGTGGTAAAGAGCAGGCGACATTGTGATGAAATTGTTAACTTGGACGGTTATTTACAGAGAGAGAAAACAGCCAGACAGGAAACCCAAAAGATAAAGTAACTAACCAACTGCTAGCCTGCCTGAATACCTAACAGAAATGTCCTTGTGTGACAGCACAATCATTACTGCATTCACATCATCCAGAGTGTAAATGGACCCAATTTGGTTGTGGACCTTTCTTTTCCAGGAAGCTGTCTTTTTGTGCTGTAATTGTGATCTGGTACCCAACACTCAAACAGGAGGAGTACCGACACCAGGCTCAGGTACTACGGACCATGCTGCACCTGGGATGTGATACAACTCTTGTGACAGATGCATCAGAGGCTCTGATGCATGATTTGAAAAACGAGCTTGGTTCTTCTACGGATGTGTCCTTGCTCAAGGTAGGGGAGTACAAATCAGCAATTGATCTTTAACTTTGGCAGCAGAAGCTGCTTGAAGCTGTAGGTTTGGCATGTGCAAGGGGGAACTCAATTTTTCATGCAAGCATGGGCTTTTGCTGCAATAATGCGCCAAGTGAGTGGATTCTGTTCAGCAAAGAAGGGTGTAGTGGCCCAATCTTACATTGGCCAAAATGTAGTGAGCACACTGTAATGAGCACACTGTAATAAGCATACTGCAATGATGCACACAGTAATGATGCACACTGCAAGCACATTTTAATGAAGCACACTGTATTGATACACACTGTAAAATGCACACTGTAATAAGCACACTGTATTGTTGCACACTATAATGATGCACGCTGTAATAAGCACACTGTAATGATGCACACATTAATGATCCACACTGCAAGCACATTTCAATGAAGCACACTGTATTGATGCACACCGGAATGATGCACACCGGAATAAGCATACTGCAATGGTGCACACAGTAATGATGCACACTGTAAGCAAACCAAATAAACAGCGATGTTAATTGTTTATGTATTGTCCTTGCCAGACCTATACTTTTCTTTTCATAAACACTGGTCTCATAGACTATAACGTTTGCTCCCTCTTCTGGTTGCTCAACCCTGCACACGCAGGCCAAAACATGGCTTTTTGTTTGTGGGAATACACTGATCCCTTTTAGTGTCAAGAACTACTTTTGCCTTCTGACTTACCTGCCCTGCACTCACAGGTCAAAAATTGATCTGGCCTTTTCAATTTTGGGTGCACACTAATCAAGAAAGAAATAGAAAAACTACGCAGGCAGTGAAAACCACTCCCCACATTAATTAAGGAAAAGGAGCCACTTTGGTACCGAGTACCGTAAAGCTCCTCCACCGTGAAAAGGAAGGAAAAATCAATGGGGATCAGGAGGGTTGCAGGCTTGGCCTGAAACCGGCTCCTGGTGAGAGTTGATAATTGATAATAGTACTGGAAAGGGCACGTCTAGTATGGACAAGTTTAGCAGCAAAGTTCACAGAGTGCACATGGAGCCTAGCCTGGAGGTGAGCTTCTTAACTCTCTGAAAATCAAGACCCAGTTTTTTTAAAGACTTTAGAGTGTGGGTGTTGTAGATGGTGCCGCCCACACCCAAAAGGATGATGTGAAGAGTAACAGAGGCTCCTTGGAGAATGTCGCAAAGGTGTTTGTGCTGTTCCTTTGCGGCGTTCAACTGGTTCTGAGGTCTTGTGTCCTCACAGTTCTTGATCTCAACGAGGTGGATGTCACGCCGAGGTTTGCTGAAGTCTTTGGGTCGATGCTGTCTGGGGTTGGTGGCTCTGGTGGAGGTTGGCGGTGCTGCTGGGGTGCTCCCAGTCTCCCTCAGTTGCCCCCTGCAACTCCGAAAAACCCACCCCCCTGCAGTAGTTTGTTGTTTCGTGTTTCTGCAGAGGTTGGAGTAACCAGCACAATATCTGGGCGGCTGGAGGTAAATCTGTCTTTATCTGAGAAGCGGGGTGAGAAGAGCCATTTGGGAACAATTTTACTTTCAGCTGTTTCAGGAATCTGGAGATTTTGCATGGTCATCCGTTCGTTGCTGCCTATATCTTTGGAGACAATGCATGATTGCATGATCTTAAGGAGCCTGCTTTGCTGATAGCCTTAAAGATCATGCGGCATGATAAGTTGTGTCTTTTGGTGATCATGTTCCTTACTTGTGTGTGTTGGCACCCAGAAAAAATGTGCAGGGCACTGTCTAATTGTGGGCAGAGGAGGCAAGTTTGACTTGTTGAGAGTTTTAACAATACCGCATGTTTTTGATTGTATAGGGTGCCTGTTTTGTATTTCATAATGACATTTGGTCTCAAAGGGAACATCGGATGATGTTAGGTAAGCATTGCTAATGGATCCATTGGCAGTGCCGTCCTTTATGAGGGTCTGGTAGAACGCATGGTAGTTTGATTCTGTTTTGGCATTTCCCAGTTTATGGAGAAAATGCATATGAGCTTGAAGGGCGTCACGGTGGTTTGGTAGGTACCAAATCTTTGGGGGAGGCGAGTGGGCCATGTTTGTTGTATGGGTATGATGGTGGGTTTGTGTTTGGTTTTCTATGTCATCTTTTGCAAGCCAGTGGATGTTGTAGAAGGGATTTCCCTCAGGGCCTGCTGTTCTGATGGAGGTGTCTGTAATGTCGGAGTAGGTGGTGGCTGACTTCTTAGCAAGGGCATGCTCATTACCAATAATACCGGCATGGGACTTTACTTTGAAGAGGTGGATAGGCGATGGTGATTGGCGGATTGCTTTAGCAATGGATTGAAGGACATCTCCTTGGATGTGGTGGCGATGGAGATTCGGGTGTGAGAGCTGCTTTTTAATTTGGTGCAGTGATGTAAGGCTGTCAGTGGCTATATGTGAGTAGCTGTATATGACTGCAGCTGCTATAGCTGCTAGCTCTGCCCGTGAGATGGTGTTGGTTATACCCATGCCTTTTGGGTTTACATAGTGGGAAACGTTTAAGTGAGGGTGGTATACACCTGATCCGGTGTCTTGCCCTTCTTTATTCTTTTGAAGCATGCCATCAGTGTAGGTCCAATCCTGCCAATCTTTTACTTTACGGGTTAGGTTTTGGCTGGAGCTGTTTTGGGGTGCTTCGTCGATATTACAATAATTATGAGGTTGGTCAGTGCTAATCAGGGCACTTTTTATCTGGGCCTTCTGGGGCTTGAGGGTGGTCATTGGGTAGCTTATTAAATTTGTTGAGTCCTGAGTGTTGTCCGGAACCTAAGGCTGATTGGTAGGGATGGTTATGTATGTTTTGAATTTCCCACGTTGCCTCAGGGATTTCTTTGGCAAGTTCTTTTAGCCAGTCTTTGTTGTGAGCATTAAGGCAGACCCTGCCCTTGGTGTTCCATATGGCAATAATTTGCAATTCCCAGGAGTGTTTGGAAAGTGGTATTTGTATGTTGTTCCAGAAGGGCACTCTCGCATACTGGAGTTGGTTTAATGGGATGGTGCCCAGGAATTTACATATGTGTGGGTATTTGCGGCAGAGTGATGCATAGGGATTTGTGGTCATATCTTTATTCCATGAAGGGAGGAGCATGAATGTGGCTGTTTCCTCTGTGCTGACAGCAGCAGATTAGATGGCGTGTCTTTTTCCTTAGAACATGGTGTTTTCATGGTGGATGGGATGGCAGATGGAGAACCCAGAAAATCGGGAGGAGAAGGCATTAGTGTTTGCTCCAAACACTGTCCCTTGGGTGCTCACTCCAGTAATGGGGGGATTTGGGTTCATAGTCAAGGGGGGATGCCAATTTTCTTTAGTGACCAGGGCCTTTTGACAGGGGGTGGCAATGTGGGAGGGGAGTATCCGTGCAAAAGAGTCTTTGATTTGCTTGTTCGTATGCTTAGAAGCAGAGATGTCTTTACGTGCGATGAGGCCTACAAGTTCTGATGCAAAGATAATGGGAGGAGGCTGGACGTGATCGTGTAGACCGCTGCGTTTTGCCCTGTCAAATGCCTTTTGTAGTATGTTTAGGCGCTCGGGAGTAAGCATACTTTTACACTTTTCATCGACATTGTAAATACAGGCTACTGTGTCAGTGTACACTTCAGGAAGCATAGTGTCATCTGGGGAGGATAGGGTATCCTTTTCTTGATACTTCATGAGATCAATGGTTGTGATCCAGTACTCACAATGCCCTGTGGCCGTGATGTCAGCCTGTGGGTTGGTGGGTTGGATGTCAAAGCTGACTTTGTTCCGAAGATCGACATTTTAGAGTTGGTACGTATTGCCCTCTTGGGTGGCAGAGAACCCTTGTTTTTAAAGATTATTTAGGTGTTCATCTGATGCGGGCTGAGATAAGTTTGGTGCGGTGATTTGCTCTTCATAGTTTTTGAGGCTCTGCTTGAAGCTTTCACATGTGTTTTGTAATTCTTCTGGCTCCCAGGTTGGGTTCCATGAGACTTCCACGATCTCTCTTTTCTGAAAGAAGATACGGCTTTTCTTTTTTATCTTGATTCAGATTGATACAGGCAGGGCAGGCCCATGAATCATTGGCATCAATAGCTTCCCTTTCAGTGGCATTGCAGTAGCTTGTTTTAAGCAAGCATTTCCAGTGGTAGGTACGGTTGCAGACGTCACAGATGTACATGTCTTTAAAAGGTGGGGAGAGGTCTGGAGATTCAAGTCCTAGATGGTAGGATCAAATTTTGCAGCTTGCGCACTTGATTTAGCTCCGGGCAATAGTCTTACTGGATTTGGGCACTAGTCCAACTGATTTAAAGAGGGGTAGGGCCCATCTTTCAATATTCATGGGGGCATAGTAAGTGTGGTATTGTTTCTGTCTTAGGGGTGTATCATCTCTGTCTCTTTTCTTGGGAGTAAAGAACCTCCAAATATCTTTGCGCTGGATATCCATATCATCATAGTAGAGTGTGTTGATGGCCTCTGTGGGTGTCATTGAAAAAGCATTATCCTTCTTGTACGTCCAGAGTTCTTTTTGAGTATGCGTGGTGCGCAGGGGGGTCAGGTTTAGGCTAGGAAGGTTATGGGGTATATCGAGGACTTCACATCTTCTTTTCCTTTGGGGTCTGTGCTGTGATGATGGTGCTGGGTGGTTTGCAATCTCATAGGTTAAGTTGGTGTGTATCTGGTAAGTTATCGGGTTGATGGTATTGATATGCTGGGTGGGAGGAGTGCTTTTTTGTGTGAACGCTTGTGTTGCATGGTGGTAGTGATCTGTGAGCGTGTGGTGCGTTTGTTTGGCTGACTGTGTGTAGGTTGTGGTTCAGTAGGCTGGATTACTATTTGAGAGTTAAAGCAACAGTGTCTATGGTTTGAGTCAGGGGCGTATGTTGCTGACTTTTTGTTTGTCTGCGTGTCCTCTTTTTGGTACCGGGGAGGACATCTTGCGCTTGCCGTGCACGCATTGCTTGTTTGTCTTGGGAGAGAGTGGCCAGTTGGTTAGTGGCTGCAGGCTCAGAGAAGCAGGTAATAGCTGTAGTTTGTGGCAGTGGTGTCGGCGATGTGCTTATAGAGTTGTGGTTCCTTTGTGTTTGGTTGGATATTCTTTGTGAGTAGCGTTGTGAGCGCGGGGTTTCCGTTCGTGGTGAGGGTGGAGGCCTTTCCACCGTTGTGGCGAGGGAGTGTTGTGTTTGGGGAAACTCAGTGAGGGATATGTTGTCATGTGCTGTGCGTTTCCTGGGTCGAGCATTGGATTCTGTACATTGGGGGGTAATTTCCTCTGAAAATGAAGGTGTAGGTACGTAGGTGTAGGTACGTTAGCATGACCTTGAATTTCTGTTCGAGGTTCGGTTGTAATATTAGAGGAGGCAGGGGATGTTTGCGGCTCTAAGTTGGGTGTGTCAAAAACAGAGGATCGGTTGGGGTGTCCATTACTTGTTGATGGATCTGTGTGTGTAGGTGGTGGGCCTTTGATTAAGTTGTTTGTAATGGGGTGCCTGTGGTGTGTTGCCGAGCGTGGCTGTGGTGGGGGTGTTGTGTAGATGGGCAAAGTTTGTTGAGTTTGGATGTTTGCGTGATTTGGGGGCACCTCTTCGTGAGCCGATGCACACTGATCCTTTTCAGTGTCAATTTTGTATTTTGACCCGGTACCAAAGTGGATCCTTTTCCTTAATAAATGTGGAGAGTGGTTTTTCACTGTCTGTGTAGATTTTTCTTTTTCTTTTCCTTTGGGTGCACACTGGTCCTCATCAGAGACAAATTTTGCATTTTGCTTTCTGACTTACTTAACCTTGCACGTGCAGGTCCACCATGCGCACTCGCAAGTCAAAAAATGTTCTGGTCTCTTTTAAGTATGGAAGTGTACCGATTGTTATTGGTGAAATTATTACTTTTGCCTTCTGTCTGACCTAACCCTGCACTTGCAGGTCAAGCAAGAGCAGCTCCCTACCTCGGTGGTGTGTGTGTGTGTGTGTGCGTGTGTGTGTGTGCGTGTGTGTGTGTGTGCAGACCCCCCCTCCCCCCCCCCCCCAACACACATACACACACACATATACACACACAACTCGCAGGTCAAGCAGGAGCAGCTTGCCCTAGTCAGTGATCCTCATGCACCTCTGCCCACCACTAGCATCGGATCTCTGCTCACTCATTACGCTGCGATGCAGCTTCAACCAGGAAGAAGGTAAGGCTGACGAGGAAATCAAGACAACCCATTCAGTGAAAGCATGCATTGAGGGAGGTTGATGATTTTGAAACAACAGTGACTGCCTCTTACAACAGCTCGATACATTTGCTGGCAATTGAGTAAGCAGCGCACGTGCGGTGTGAAACCTACTATGAGTTATGTGATATCACACACATACACACACACACTGCAAGTGTATTTACAGATTCCTCACAACGTTAACAATGCAGGCTTGCCATGCTGCATGTGTCGTGCCCGGGCACCTGCGTGTATGAGGCTTTGAGCTCCCTACACACTCAGGTGGAAATAACAAGGGGCCTGGTTTGTAGTTGAAGATGGATGCGTGCTACACTTTTGAGGCAACACATGTTATTACATGCATGTATATATGGGAAGAATAATCACAAATTGAATAATAGGGTCTTACCACTGCCAAATGCTGGAATTCCCATGCTGTTACAAGGATGTCCAGGGAGACCTCAAGGTTTGCAGGGATTCTGGAGCAGCTGCCCAATCAATGACAACAGCGGCGCTGCATACTTATATACTTATAGATGGGATGTGCGTTGCTCTCTGCAATAAAGAATGTGACGGTGCTCACATACGACACCAAGCATACTTATATACTTATAGATGGGATGTGTGTTGCTCTCAGCAATAAAGAATGTGACGGTGCTCACATACGACACCAACGCCTGTTGGCAATAATCACACGATCTCTTTCACTCACTGTATGTATGCAGGTACTAATTCAAGTATGTATGTCGATTATTTTTCCTTTCGTACGTGCAGGGTCCTGATGTGCTAACGGGCGGCAGCGGCCTTTTGTCTCAGCCTGCCCTCTTGCTGCTCCGAATGGGAGCCCTGCCCAAATCACGCATTCACTACGTACACGCCCTTTACCAGCACCTTTTCCAAGAGTCTGGGTACGGAGTTTGCATATAAATTGGTTGGGTGGTTCTTAGTCATGTGTGCAGATTTGACCTCCTGGTTTGCAGACAGGTGTTAAAGTTATGGGACTGTATTTATTTACATAGGGTGGCTGGCAACTGTTTAACACATGCAAGACTTCATTTGCTTTGCAGAAAATTCACTTGTTAATAACTCAATTTTTCCTACACTTTCAGGTATTTGGGATTCTCACATGATCTCCTCGTGCCCCACGTGCAAACTGCTGAACTTACCCACAAAGCACGCAAAGAAAACACTGGCAGTGATGGATCTACAGACAGCAGCAGCAAAAGCAAAGACATGGACCAAACAGAGCGGGCCAGGCAAAGCAGCAGGCATGGAAAAGAAATGCAGGAAGGGGAGGAGGAAGGAGGTATTGAATTGGAGCCAGCACAATGGCTGCCTGAGGGGCAGGCACAAGCAGAGCCAGCACAAGGAAACGTAAATGGAGGGGTAGGGTTACAGCCATGTGTGGTCAGCAGTGACGGGGATGACAGTGAAAACAGGAAAGGATGCAGGCTGGTGGAAGAGTTTGCTTTAGACCCAATGGAGCTTGGCTTCATACACTCCCATTTACCTTGATCTGACAAGGCCTTTTATTTGGTGCTCCTGCATTGCACTTGCATTGCAGCAAAACTTGCTCGGTGATGCGCTCTGTGCACAAAAGGATACGTAGGACCCAACAAGCAAAATAATAAAAACTTGTGCGTTGCTAAAGGAGGCTAGAAAGACAAGAGCTATCAGAGGACCATCTGAAAACTGAGGCATGGGTACCTACGCTATTAGAAGGGCACCCAGTTATAGATTGAAGAGGAGCTAGGGTCCAGCCAGGATAAGAGCAAGCTGTCATGACCAGCAGCTGTATCAGTCAAAGTACAAGACAGATAGCGCCACCAATATTCCCCTGATTTTTAAGTAGATGAGAGCACGTGGCATTTCTGCTTCTGCCACACAAATCAGCCAGGTGAGCGGAAGGAGAAGCTGGTTTGTTGTTATGACAGGATTGCGTGTCGAAGTGTGAGCAGCTCTCAGCAAGGACAGCGGAACGAGCTGTGCACAGGAATGCTTCAACTCAACCTCTTGTGACGGTGGAGTCCTACGTGCTCCTGCTTAATCCTCTTAAGCAATGACAAATGCTAACACAACTACACAAACACTTTTAGACAGGCTGCTGCGCCTTTGCCTCCCCAGAGCTAGGGGACTACTCAGACATGCTGTCTGAGCACATACAATTACACTGTGAGAAAAGAAAAACTACGCAGGCAGCAAAACATTCCCTGCATCAAATAAGGAAAAGGAAACACATTGCCCGTAGTGCCGTGAGCCTCCCCCACCAATACTGAGAGAGGGACTTCGGTTGTTCTTCTTGTCCAATATCAAGTCCAGAAGCTGGCAATAACAACAGCGAGCTACGCCAGTAGAATGTCACGCCCAATTGTTGGCAGTGACGATTCGTGTGATTTTGTTAGTTGGTCTTTCAGTTGATGACTTTTTGCCTAGTCTCGTTCAATAAGCTGGTGAAGCCAGTATAGATTGTTGTGCTGAGTCTTATACTTTGCAGTGACAGTAATTTGCTATGACAAGAAATCACGGAAAAACACCCAATCGCCAACCGACCAAACTACCCTGAATTAAACACATGCCTCTGCCAAACTTAAGGTGTGACTGAGCGAAGCCATAGAAACAAATGAAATACCAGAAAAGAAAAGAAGAATTGGGTAAAGAAAACTCATGAGTTCAGTTCGTTCCAGAGTTATAAACTATGTCACCTGCAAAACGCAAATACACTTACTGATGGAGACTTCTATATGGAAAAAAAAAATAAAGCATCCTGTCTGGTACACTCTCTTAATATGGCCATGGGAAGGCATCTGCTCTTAGGAGAACTAATCTTACAGCACATTGCAAAAATGTAGGATACTTAGCTGCGAGAACTGCCCAAACTGCCTCACTGCAAAACCACTATACCCCTGGAATAGGAAATTTCAATAGCTTGATAATTAACCACTACCTCTCTCACTGCCCTTGGAACTCAGAAACTAGCTATTACTTAAATTACACGGACCATACGGATCTATGTCCAGGCCAAATTACTGAGGAACTCCTGGAAAACGTGCTCGCCTCTGCTGCTTGTAAATCTGCTGTGATCATAACTACAACCACCCCAAATGCAGGCCATGCAAATAAAAAGATATTTAAACAATGCTAGTGGTTGCCGGGTTGATGGTTTGTCCTAGATTCCAGGAATGAGTGCCCTATCCCTCTAAATGGTGTCAAGACTGGAATAATCTGTACGGCAATATTTTAATCATCCAAACAGACTCTGTTTGGAACCACTTAAAGCCAGGCTCAGTATTTCATCTTGCTGATAACGCAGCGTCCAAACAAATGGAATGCGCCACTGTTACTGATACCGGAGAAACAAAATATTCACCTAATCCTTTGGCTTCCCTGCATCACGATACCTCCGCACACACATATAACCAGCCGCAGGACCACAAACAATCCACCAGGCAAGCATCCTAAATACCTCAAGGGACAAGCAAGGCCTAAAACTCCTTACTTGGAATGCCCGGGGCCTGAACACAAACAAATACGACATGAAGCAATGCCTCCACATGCATAGACCGGATATTTTTGTCGTGTCAGAAACAAAGCTTCACAACTCCACAAATAGAAACTGGCTGAATAAACTGCTCACAGGCTACAAATGGTGGTCCTCACAAAAAGGCACTGGCGGAACTTGCGTCTGTGTGTGCACCAAGGTTGCCAGCATGTCACGTGCATAGCTCACATACCAGGACAACGATGGTAGGATAGTGGCCATAACACTTCACTCTGAAGATAAAAACCTCCTAGTGGTTGGAACCTACTGGCCAGCCGGAGGTAATAGCCCAGAAGCTCTCAACAAACGTAGGGACATGGACCTACAGATCAGCAACATACTTGACAGCAATTCTTCATGCATTTCCCTCATAGTGGGGGAGATGAATGCCACATATTTTGAAAGTGATTGATCTAGTAACAAATCTTACACCTATGATCACATGTGTCGGGAGTTTGTAAGTAAAAACAGCCTCCAACCAATTGAGGAATATAGTGACCCAACACACAGCCCACGACCTCGGACACAACTGCAGACCATCTCAACCTGCAACGCAGAAGGGAGTGCTGCCTACTGCAATGGCCGTATTGACGACATTCTTCTCCCCAAACACATTGCTGACATTGTCCACGTGCCCAGGACCTGTGAAACGATGGGTTATCGCAGCGACCATGTCCCCCTTGTAGCCTATTTAGCTACAAAATCACTCAACTTCAACATCCCTGTACCCAAGCCACCGACCCCACAGCCCAAACCACCAAAAACACTATGTAGGACAATCTCAGAAAAAGGTAAGCAAGCATTCACATATGCAGCACAGGATCCAGCGTACGGTATTACTCGAAAACTCCAACACACGAGAAAAATGGTAGACTCTGCCCACGATGAGGCCATAGGGTTTTTGAATGGCTTGAAAAACGTTAGTGCAAAAACGGTGACCCGCTTACACCTGAGTGTGGGGAAAAGACCCAAAGAAACATCTGAGGACACAGCTCTCCAACAAAATACTTGTCCAAGGACAACATGCACACTTCATTGAGCAACACGACCCTCTTACCTATCTTGGCGTTGAGCTTACTATGAGCCTGAACTGGACACACCAATACACATGTTAAAACAAAAACTCACAGGCCTCAGAAATTCATACGCCTCCCCCTGGCAGGCCATACACATTATAAATACCGCAATCATGCCAAGCATAGCGTATGCATTTCCGGTCACCCCCTGCGACCCTGACCGACTAAACGACTGGGACAATAAGTTTGGGAGCCTGATCAAGCATAAATTCAAGTTCATGAAAAGCACCCCCACTGCCATGATCAGAGAGAATAAAGATGACTTTGGCCTAGGATGCCATTCAATTTCAGTGGAATATCACAGGCGAAATGCCGAAGCCCTAATACACAGCATGAACCATAAAAGTCAGAGACATACATGTATAACAGAGAAGCTGCTCTGCAGTCGAAATTTCCCTCTGAAGACAAAAAGCCTTTGATCTACAAGCACAACACAGGAAGTCATCAATCCCTCTGAGACGCCTCCTAGGATTCAATATGCGGGTACGGCAGCTGCTTAGTATTGAATTTTCTAATATGTGTGTTATTAAAGAGAACAACAGACATTTCTCTGCGGACCTGAAATGGATCTCAGCCCTTGTTTCATCCAAGCGGATTGTGTACAACCTTGAAAACCCGGTACACGTCATCGCCAAGCCCCTTGTAGCACTGGGGGCCTCCACTCCCACTGACCTCTTGGAAGCAAATATCACACATACAATCACCGGTAACGCCCTTAAACTAAGATTTGGGAGACACTGCTCTGATGAACTTGTCATCGCTTTACACTTTAAACCGACTATCTGCTCTCTTTAACACAGATTCAACGACTGTGACCACGCAAGACATAGCTCAAGAAACGACTCGGCACCGGAGCAAGGGATGCTTGACTGAACTTGCACCTTGACTGAAGAAAGAAAAGTATACACAGCCCCAATGCCCATCGAGGGCTTGCGCCAGGCATTTGAACAAGAAAGGACAGAAAGACAAGCAACCATTTGCGTACGCACACTACGCCCAGCACCTAATATCCTCCCAATGCCTAACACACACCGCACGACGCACCCCCAACCTTTCAAAGACACCCTGTAACTCTTAGACGGGTGAGGAAGCAGCAATCAGCTAGCCAGCCCACCCCTAGCATCATACACAATAATGTCCAGAGAGTCAACCAAATTTTGTCACAACAGCCCCTACAAGGAAATCATACAGAGGCAATAGACATAGAGGAGCAACCCACTAAAAATATCAGACCTGCAGCGGTCGGTTCAGAACAAATACAACCTCAAAGTGTTGCAACCACACGTAGGCAAACCGGTGCCATGACCAGGCAGGAACTACCCTGTACATCTGCTGCTAACAATAGATTAACGAGCACGAACAGAAAGCGCACACACCAGGACCCTGATGAGCATGACGCATCTCAATCAAGACAGATTCAAGGCAATACTAACAAAACTGGACGATCGGAAGATCTGCACCAGTGCTCCCAAGGACAACCTGATGATGTTAACTTATTACAACATGCTCCCCAGCATCAAAGTCCAGGATCTTCACAAAGGCAAACACGCTCCATGACTCAGAGGTATGAGACTCAAGATGCCAATGGAGAAGACTGCCATATCAAGGATGCTTGCAAGAAACGCCCATATTCCGCGGGGACACCACCTGAACCCCCCGCAGCAACCCACGATAGCGAAATACAAAACACTACACAAAGGAAATCACAAAGGCTAGCAGATAGACAACAAACACTCGCCCCACAGGCAAATGAACAGCCGTCCAAGCCCAAGGGGAAAAAGCACCAATGACAACCAGAATACAAATTACATAATAATGACATATCGTACTCTGCGGTACAAACCCTTGACCCTGAAAATAGGGCAACCTCTCTTTGGGGCTACAAAAAGGTTTGCGTTGCGGGAACTTTCAATGACCCATCTGATGCTTATAATTGTATGTACCAATACCAATACCATCTGCAAGCTGCAAAAGTGGTAGACCATCGCCTGCACGTCAACAACAAACGCAGAGCAGATGAAACAGAAGCCGAAGACCAAGAGCAGTACCTCACACTATGAGCCCTTGATAATTGAAAAATGGGCTCTTCGCCTGCTTAAAGCCGACAAAAACAGATCCATCATCAGCACGGAGCCTATTGCCCGCATAGATGTGGAAGATGCCGGCTGCGAGATCTGCTGTGACCCAGGAACACGTGAGGAACACACAGAACAAGGAAATCTACCTACCACAGATATGTACCAATGCAGCGTATGCAACCGCACCTACCCTGGTCATGTCTAAAACAGCTCCAATGCTACAAGGAAGAAGACAGAATTAACATATATGCACAGTCTGACTGGAGCTGTCCTGCCTGTCACGACCTCTCCCTAGACGAAAAAGAAGCTAGGTCACATGCATCACAACACGAATTACTCAAGGTAACCTGGAGCCCCACCTGGGAGCCAAAAGAACTACTGCACTCATGGGCAAGCTTTCGGCAAATGATTCAAATTTATGAAGCTAAGCAAATTGCACCCCCCCTTGATGAAGGACTTGACAACCTAGAGAGGCAAGGTTTTTGCACATCAATAATTAATAGCAGATGGAAATCCACACAAGGCAAAGAAATAAGGTAAAAGGCCTGCTTCGATATGCAACCAACCAATCCACATGTGGACATCACTCCCACGGGGCACTATGAAGTTTGGATCAGAACGGTAGACCTTGTCCGCCTGAAAGATGAGATTGCGCAAAACAGATAGCCAATGATTAACGCCACACACAAGGCTTCCCTCCCAAAATTGTACGAAGCTAGAGCGGCCTGCATATATAAGCCAGATGGCGAATGCATAGGCATGATAACTCCTGAGTGCTTCCACCTTTTAAGAGAAAGGTTCCATGAAGTTCAGAAAAACGGATTACACTGACAAAAGTCTTCTCCTGTTCAATGCCTAGCCTCAGAAAATGTGGGTCTGCTTCAAGACCACCAAGCACGCCTCAAAACCCCTAAGGCAAGCCAACTAACACTAGAATCCTACTCCTGTATCCTACCTTAACACACCAGTGCAGCATTACAACAGGTGCCATGGTCTCAAAAGAAAAAATGGCGTCTGCTCTGGACTTTGATCCTGGGAACTGCTGAGTACTCGCAGAAGTACTCTAGTTCTTGGAGGCGAGTACAACCGAACGTTAGTTAGTACCCCTTTTTATGCTTGGTATTGGGCACAAGTGTAAAAATCCCCCTCCAGCAGTTCGGTGGATACGAGCCGGAATAGAACTCCTCATATTGGAGCGAATGTCACCGTGACATTGTCTTTGGTGCCAATTACAATGCATTTGCCACCAAGTTTACAGGTTTCTCAATCTGCCACCCAGTGTATGATGACACAAAAATGCTCAAGTGCGTGCAACACTCCCTACGATCTGCGATGTGTAGCGAGCTACCAAGCGCCACCTTCTTAATTCTAACCAACTGGGAAAACAAGAGCATCAATGCATACAGAGCATTGGTGCGAGATAACCCAAAATACTGCACCAAGCTTGGCTTCATCCCCAAGACAAAACTCACATATGCAATGCCAACCTCGTGGAAGGGTTTACAACGTAATTTCTCCAACCACACCTGGAGCATGGATTTTATTGCTGTCCGGAACAAAGAAGCAAATTAGCGTTTAACTGATGCCTCACCAAATTGGCTGCAAACACTGCAGAGGAGTATCCCAGAAGCAGCTTGGGAAAAAAATCAGTACCTCGCAAGAGAGGACACAGACGACATTACCAACCATGTTGGCCCCCAGTACTTCAAATCAAAAAGAGAGGACGTCACTGGCTAGGAAAGAGGCCAAAACGCTATTGTCCACCTCCAACCATGGGACGATAAGCAGATTGAATTGAAGTGCCCCAAATGGAAATTATGGGCATACACTGACGGAAGCTGCATAGGCAAGGCCGAAAACTTTATAGGCGCAGGGGTATACTGCCCTCAAACCAAAGCTGAATGTTATGTGGACTTAGGAGGCGTGGGAATGACAAACACCATCAATAGAGCTGAGCTCACAGGGATTGCAGCAGCGCTTACCAATAAGTATACCCAGATTGCAACGGACAGTGCATGCTCCTGAGCCAAAGTAGAAAACAGCCGGAAAACAGCTACTCTTCCCTGAAATGCAACGAGACCATATACACTCAAATCTGCTAGAACAATTTGTATCTATGATTTATGCTTCACCAGAACCGATCTGCTACTATAAAGTGAAAGCCCATAGTGGCATTGCCGGAAATGAATGTGCAGATGCAATTGCCAAACACTCTGCCTTACACGACAGAGGTCATGACATGCACTTTCAGCCTCCGGCTCCAGACGGTAATGCATACACACACCTTTCCTGGCTTGCGGCTAAAGACGCCGATGAGAATCCCAGCGGAAAAGGGGTAACTACACCTAGGCTTCGTACACTCTCTGATTTAAAGGCCAAGCTGAAAACAGAAATGTGCAAATCACACAGACTCGGGAGTGCCAAAACAGACACAGGGTTTACAACTACTGGAAGGACCTTAGACCTTTGGTCAATAAACAAGCCACAAATGCTTTCTGGAACAATAGTAATATCAAATTCTACGAAAAGCATAATGTTATGAGGCACCGCAATGACCATTAATCAAAAACACGACTACCGGTACGGCTTTTCTCCCAATGCAAACTGCCCCATCTGCCCTTGCACTGATAGTGCGCTTCACGTACTCTCAGGCTGCCAACACACTAAAATGAGGAACATGATTATAAAACGCCATAATACGCCGAGTGTGCTGATTGTCTAAGCCCTACAAAAGGGACCATGCGGTGCCAACCAAATTGCCCACACTGATGTAGGCAGCGCAGATAAACTATCAGAGCAAGGCCTAGATCTGAGAAACACTGCCAACAAAACACTGCCCTCTTGAATGCTACCAAAACTAACAGCACAAGCTTTAAAAGCCTCTTCTCGTCCTGACGCCTTCCTATTTTTACCTAGCACTGTGTGTTCCTCTCACGTAACCACCCGCAACCCAAACTTTTAACAGCTTGCCAAAGACAAGGAATTAATTCCAAACCAGTGGGAGGTTCACCTGATTGAGTTAAACTTTTGTGAAGATACTAGGCCCTGATCCCAAACTCCAAAAAGCAAAAGCACAGCACAGCATGCTTATTGCCAACCTAAACAGACAAGGATATAGGGAAGTCAAGCTTCACGTGATCCTCGTTGGAGCTATGGGGACTATCTACAAATAATATACAGGCAAACCATTGGCAGACCTTAATCTGGATTACCATAAGATTAAAAAATTGACACAAACAGAATGAACACTCCATCAGACATGCATCTGCACTCATAAAAACAAGGTATGCAGCCACTGCAATATAACACAAGCAACAACAGTCAAGGATTATAAAATATATTATTTTTAACCCGTACACAAAACATCAGAACGTTTGACGGCCATCTAAGGCTTTTCCCTGCATTTTGACTACAATTTGGGACCCAAAAATTCGAAAAAAGGGCTTAAAGTTCGACGAACTTTTATCAGCTCTCGAACGGCACTTTTAGGGTTCGTTAAAGCTCGTGAAAAGCTCGCGAACCCAAACTTTTGACCGAACCCCGAACTAAACAACCACGACCCCGGGGTAAACCAAGAAAGCCACCTAGATATTGAGTACTGTAAAACTCCTTTACCAGCAGAAAAAAAAGGCCCTGTCAGGGAGGTAGGACCAACAAAGTACTAAAAGAAAGAGGAAAAAAGTCACAAAGAGACTTAAGTACCAAGCAAGAGCGCACAGGCACAGAATCTACAGAGCTAAGCCAAGGGTCTAACAGACCACCCATGCCTCAAAGCCAATGCCGGCCTCAATCTCACTAACGAGCTCCTCCACCACAAAGAAAAAGATTAACAGCAGGAGGGTTGCAGACATGAAACCAGTTCCTGATGAGAGTTGATAGTAGTATTAGAAAAAATACGTCCGGTATGGACAAGTTTAGCAACATGGAGCTTGGTAGCACACCTACTCTGTGTTTGAATTTGTCGCGGATCTGACGGCATGTAGCTAATTCTTTTCGTGAGTGCTGTGGCATTTAGACCAGCAGCTTTGAGGCTGAGGATTTCCAGACGTGTCTTTGCAGTCGGCAGAAGATATTTTTTGCTCATGTACTTCTTTTTACAATTGACGCAACGTAACATGTGCAAACAACATTGCCTGACTGGTCTGTAAATGCATTGTGTCATAAAAAATGTGACCAAGAATTGCAGTTCTTCCTCAGCGCAAAATTGAAGGCCGTGGCAGAGTAAAAGAGTGTGTACTTTGTTCTGACTACTACCTGGACACTGGCCATATATGCAACAACTACCACCAAACCCCGCTGCTGCCTCCACTTTCAAAATACGTACACACAAAAAGAACCCAATGACGCAAAACATGTCTGCACAACAGATCAAGATGCAGCGGCACAGTATATGGTACACAATAAGCTCGAATTAGCTCATTTTGCGCAATTGTACACATGCTGGATTAATTGTACACATGCTGGATCAATGACCCACCAGGGGAAGAAGGCCCGGAAGATAGGGACACTGAGATTACTGAAAGTGCAATAACAGACAAACTAGACATTTGGACAACGTACATTTGCCATGAAAAATGTGCAATATCAGACAAACTAGATCCTTGGAAACGTGCATTTCCCCTAATTAATGTGCAATGAAATTATTTGAACAGCAAGAGCCTGACCTTTATTTGAGGCATACGCAAACGAGAAAATATTTTATTGGCTAAGCTCCTGCTTCCTTTCTGTCTTGCTGCTCTGAAGTCGTTGCAGATTTCTCGTACCTGCAACAAACATGACGTGAAGTATTTAAAAAGCAGTGAGCTTGGTACTGTGGCATTGGGCAGATTCAAACCAGTGACATTCCTTTCCGTGACGGGCAGCACCTTATAGGCCTGCAACTTGCCAGATTTGGTGAACTTCCGACAAAGCATAAAGGCTCCACTTTCTCCTGGCCAATCATTTACTATTATTCCCAATGGAATAGTTGCACCCTACTTAACCTTTATTCAGCTTCTTAACATGATGAAAGCAAGAACATGTCACTTCAAACCTACTTGAGCTTACAACCTGAAACAAATTTTCCAGCTTCTGGGCAGGAAGGCAAACGGAACAAATCAGCCAACGCACCCTTTGGCCATATACCAAACAGCTCCAGCAAAGGCAAGGGAAAGGGAAAGCGACGAAGACACAGAAGCCACCTGCAGAGGGAGTGTGGTTTTCCCTTAAAATCACCGTGAGGTGGAAAAAAGTACATACCTCAGGTACCACTAAATAAACTAATCCAAAGCAATTGTAATTCGTTGACTTTCCATTTAGACGCAATGACATTTGTTGCAGTTAAGAAGAACGCACCTTTGTCGCAGTACTCCAGCTTTTAAAGGAGCCCTGCAACGGGAATAAAAATTCTGTACTTGTTGGAAAAATCCCAGGCGAGTCTCAAACGAAGAACCCAGGATGGTACCTTAATGCACTTCACCTAAACCACTTAGTGTTACACCGCTGGGCAGGACAACAGCGGGGAAATAAGCGAGATGACGAGGAAGCCGAACACAGTGCAATCGCCAAGTTCACCATCCAGTAAATCCATCATGCAGTTTATGCAGTTTTGCAGTTTATTGTGTATGGAATTTTGAACAGGCAATAAACGAAGGCCTGTAGGCTTACCAAATCTGGGAACACAGCTTGGAACATCTCCCTCAACCACTTCTCCTCCTGCTTTTGATGAAATCTTGGTGGACGGTGCTGGCTGGACTGAAAGACGAAATGTGAGCGCCTTAGAAGGGGGTGTAAGAAGTTAAGCTGTGCCTCTATGTCTAGGTGTTACAACTCTCACTTGTGAGTTCTTTGATTCAGCAAACTGTTTGCTGTCCTTTTTTGAGAGCTCCTGCTCCTCCCGCAGTTCCACTTGCAACTCTTTCAGCAATTTATTTTCATGTTGGGCCAGGGCACCTGTGAAAACCCGCGTTGACATGCATGATCGCGTGTGCTTTTGTGCGCTTTTGTGCGGAAGGGTATGGCTGCTTCCGTTCAGAAGCAAGTTGGTTTCATAAAACTCCATACCTGTGGCTCGCTGTAGCTTTTGGGCTGCTGCACTGAGGGGTTTGCCCATTTCAATTCGGTTTAGTACTAGAAATTGCAGAGCATTGATGGAAAATGCAATGCATATAAAATATAAAAGTAGTCAATACCTAGCAATTAAGTGGTGGGCGCAAAGGTGAGGGCCCTGCTTTCTTAATCCCTGCGTTCTAACTACAAGTTACACATGCATCCTGTTTTTGCAGCCTGTTCCAACCACAAAAACTTAATTGAACCGACACCACAAATTTGATCCTTCAAGCCAGCAGGCACACCAGCACGCTTGCACACACACACACACACACACACACACACACACACACACAAGCACGCACGCGTGCACACAAACACACACACACATGCACGCACGCACACACACACACACACACACACACACACACACACACACACACACACACAAACACACACACACACACACACACACACACACACACACACACACACACACACACACAAACACACAAACACAGCAGGCACGCCACACCACCAGGACAGCCACAATTTTTTCCCTTCGCACCTCTCTGCCGCACGGTCTTGCCAAGGCAAAAACCTCCCGCGCTTTTGTCCAGCCCAACGATCTTGCCAAGGCCCTCCATTTCTCCTCCCCTCGAGCTCCCTCGTTCGTCCCTGTTTTAGTGGGCCTACGTGGGTCTGAAGTCAAGCGACAGGGATCAGCAGGCCCAAGGCCCAGCAGGTTATTGATGAGCAGCACAGCAGGGGCAGCAGGGCAGGCTAGCGGGGGGGCTGCAAAGCAGCGAAGGCTCATTGTATGGTTCAGGTACAAACCTTCTACTTCATATTGTAGGGTAGGGGACTACTGTGTTGAGATCACGTCATATGTTTTTTGTGTTGTACTGCGTAACAATGCGTAGGTGGGGCATCGAGTTTTCAGCTATAGTTGAAGACACCTGCTGATTGAATTGCCTTGTGTGCGTGTGTGTGTATGTGTGTGTTGATTGTCTGCTGCTTTTATTGTTTTCGTGCAGGAATGATCTGCGCACCATTGATAATCCAATCCTCCACCAGGCAGTGCAGATGTGTTCAGGAACCAAGATCGGTCAAGCAAAGTACGACGAGGTGAGCGAAGGTTGGAGTGCATAAAAAATGTTTATCCAAGAGTCTGCGCTACCAAGGATCAGTGTATGATAGATAAAACCTTTACTAGACTCTTGCTCCAACCAGAGCTTCATCAAGGGACTATTGTGAGTTGTCTGTGTCAACATGTAAACAATGCCCGTTTTCGGCAAAATCGGTCAGAGCGCTTGAAACTGTGTTTCATATCCCGCAAAATTGGATTGGTCTGAAGGATTGCGGCAATTTAAGAGGGCTCCGTACAATGCTTTGGGTCAATAGAACGCGCATCACACACGCACAGCTCGTTCCATTGGCTTTCCTTTCTAATGTTTGTTGATATCAGGTGCTGCCTGTGTACATCTTTGACCCGCGCGTTTACGGTGTGATGAAAACCGGAGAATTAAAGACGGGGGCGTTCAGGTGACGTCAGGACGTGTTTTGAGCAAGGAGCTACTAGCCGTTCTAGGGTAACCTTCATTAACTGATGCCTGCGTATTGGACAAGCAATCGCATGCATACTACTTCCCACGATTTTCGAATCAAGCTCACACAAATTGGAGCCCAATTGGCGACTTTAGAACTGGTGAATGAACAAAACCAGTTTTCCCCTACCCTCAAGGATTTCAAATACACATCCTGTACCAGCTCACACATTATTTAAAGCCAGGGAGATATTAGGCGAGCCCAGCAAGGGCACGTGGCATGGAGTGTCGTACGTAGGGTTGGCCAGAACCGTATATATACACCATATATGACCGTATATTTGATGATTTCCCTGCCAAAAATACCGTATATACACCGTATATATATGGTTCTGGCCAATCTTAGTCGTACGCTTTCCTGTTTGTAGTAGCTAGTGTTTAAAGGAGGTTTTTTTGGGGCAGCTTTTCTTTGGCATACAGGAATAGATTGCTTTCTGTTGACATTGTCAGTACGGTACTTTTGTGTTGTACAGCTGCCCGGTCGGTTGTAGCATTCTGTCTGACTATTACTTCAAGAAATGGTACGCAGCAAGGTCATCACACACGCCTAAGGCAATGTTTCATCAGTTGCGCATGAATGTGCACATTTTGGGTCTAATTTAGTAATAGTTACAGCAATTTTCTAATTCCCAATGGGTTGTTGCGGAGAGCGCGGCTTCCTATTTCAATCTAATTGTCTGCCACAATTACATGGTATTCTATGGCAACTCAAGTCCCATGGTTTGTTTCCTGTTGATGCAGGGCTGCGTTTGTGGTGGAGAGCGTGGCGGACCTGAAGGCCAGGCTGCGCAAGCAAACCGGCAGTGACTTGCTGATACTTGTGGGGAAGCCTGAAGAAGTCATTCCCAATTTGATCCAAGGATCTGCAGCACCCTTAGTTTTGAGCAGCCACGAAGTGACGAGTGAGGAGCTCAAGGTCGATGCTGCGGTGAGTAAGCGGCGGCTCTACCATTATTTAAGTGTGGGTATGCGTGTGAGAGGGGGAGGACGCTACGTTTTTGGTTCAATGTAAGTGTTGGTGAATGGTAAGTGTTTTTGGTTCAATCTAAGCGTTGGTGAATGGAGGCTGCTGTGTCTTCATTTTCATGTGGATCTGCATGGGCGGTGGCTGCATCTTGTTTCAATTTGTCGTGAGCGTTGCAGCAATTGCAGCAATTGTTTGTTATGATTTTCTAGAAACAGTGCCAACTGAGGATGGTTTTGGGTTGGTCGGCAGGAAGAGTATAGAAGAGAAGGAGCAGGCAGTGGGTAATCGCTCGACAGGATTAAGTCAAGTGAAGATGGAGGGCAGCACCAGAGATTAAGTGTACAGGGCCAGCCAATGTTTTGGTTGCACCAGAGGTCAAGTGTACAGGGCAGGCCAGTGTTTTTGTTTTACAGGGCAGGCCAAAGTGTTGGTTTCACCAGAGGTCAAGTGTACAGGGCAGGCCTATAATTTGGTTGCACCAGTGGTCAAGTTTTTGTACAGGGCAGGCCAGTGTTTCTGTTTAACGAGAGATAGAGTGTACAGGGCAGGCCTATAATTTGGTTTCACCAGAGGTCAAGTATACAGAGCAGACCAGTGTTTTGTTTTCCATTTCAGCAAAGGAGCACCAGTTTGATTCTGCCACAGATGCAATTCCTCAGAGACAAAAGGCGCGCAAGCATTATCATTGCAGCTACTCACAAGTTTGTATTTTCAGCTCCTGTCACAAGGTCCTGGTGTCTAGGTAGCTTTCATCGCAAATGCATCGTGTCGCATCTAATTAGGGCCATGCAACGTTAGTAGGGTTGGCCAGAACTGTACATCTACACCGTATATTTGGTGCTTTCCCTGCTAAAAACACCGTACATACACCGTATGTATATGGTTCTGGCCAACCCTGAACCGATTTGAAACTGCCAGCAATTGGACGTACCAAAAATATACCTAAATGCCTGTGCAGCTGGAGAGCGCCATTAAGCCTTTAGGCGGGAAGCTTGTCCGCAACTGGAGCAATACGCTGTACCACCTAGAAGATCTGGAGGTACGCCTGTTATCCTGGGCAGCTGCCAGTTTAAACCTGAGAGAATCCCGCACGTTCTAATGTGGGATTGTCTGGTTCATATTTATACTTGGCTGCCCTTTCCTTGACAAGTGCCTGTGCTCTCAGATCACGAATCAGGGCGTGTGCATTCTCGTTTCCTCTGTCTTCTTGCAGGGCCCTCGAGGACCGTTCAATGCTAGAGGCATCAAAGCCATGCCTGATGGATTTACATCGTTCCGGGAAAAGGTATGCCGCTGTGTGTCAGACTGCTCTAATAGTCATGTTGTGGGCGTTGTTGAGTGTCGGACTGCTCTAAAAGGTATGCCGCTGAGTGTTGCACTGCTCTTAAATGTGCGTTGTTGAGTGTTGCACTACTCTATTAGGTATGCCGCTGAGTGTTGCAGTGTTCCTAAAGGTGTGCCGCTGAGTGTCGCACTGCGCATTGCTCTATAACCTCAAGTCCTTGTCCTTGAAATCACATGCCACGTGCAAAAATTGCGCTGCCCTGCATTGCTTAGTCCATATCTTCAGCGATCCATGGACAACCAACTTGTACCGGATTGCTGCAGCTGTAACGTGAACTGATTAAAGGTCATTTTGTGAGACCTTACTTTCCCAAGATGACTGCAATCAATATCCCAAATATCGTCGCATGCTGTATGCAAAAAAAGTGCACCTTGCAGTTGTGCTCTCAGGTGGACAAGTACGGAAGGCCTGCTCTGCTCGCACCCTCCAGGGGTCCTCTAATTATGTCTGTATCTGATACGTCCTTCTCGTGTTCTTTATGCAAAAAATTGTACGCTGCGGTTGTGCTCCCAGGTGGAGAAGGGCTCGGAAGTGAGGCCTGCTCTGCCTGCACCCTCCAAGGGCTCTCTCCCACTGCCCTCCCAGGACAGCTTCGTGCTAATTGAGGGGGGAGGGTCAGGAACCTTAGAACAGCTGCTCAAGGTACGCGCACAAACGACACTTGAGCAAACACACACACACACAAGTGCATGCGCATATGAACATGCATGCTGATCGTGGGCAGAGTGTTTGGGACCTGAGAGCAGCTGCTCAAGGTGCGCTCACACACAGCGCATGAGCACATGTGCATTAGACATGCATGTAATTGGCCAGAACCGTACGCGTGCAACTGACAAGCTGTATGTCTTCCTGCTAGAACACATTGCGTTAGCAACATATATGAGCAGAGTTGGCTGGAAACGTAAGTATGCACCGTACGTGACTAAGGCCGGCAACACTACATTTGATTGTGTATACAGGGTGTGTATAGTCAGTATCCTTAGCAGGGAAATTACGAACTATGCATATGTCACTATGATTTTGTCCAAACCTTCATACACGCACATGCGCGTGCTCGCTGACAATACGTGCTTATAAGTGAATGCTTACATCACAAAGGTGCACATCATTCTTGCAGAGTTATTCTGTTGGCTTTTCTGTTGTGTTGTGACAGGCTAATTCGTAGTAGTTGTGAGGGGTTGATTTGTAGCAGTGAGTTGTGAGGGGTTGATTTGAAGCAGCGAGTTGTGAGGGGCTGATTTGAAGCAGCGAGTTGTGAGGGATTGATTTGTAGCAGTGAGTTGTGAGGGGTTGATTTGTAGAAGTGAGTTGTGAGGGGTTGATTTGTAGCAGCGAGTTGTGAGGGATTGATTTGTAGCAGTGAGTTGTGAGGGATTGATTTGTAGCAGCGAGTTGTGAGGGGTTGATTTGTAGCAGTGAGTTGTGAGGGGTTGATTTGTAGCAGTGAGTTGTGAGGGGTTGAGTTGTAGCAGCGAGTTGTGAGGGGTTGATTTGTAGCAGTGAATTGTGAGGGATTGATTTGTAGAAATGAGTTGTGAGGGGTTGATTTGTAGCAGTGAGTTGTGAGGGGTTGATTTGTAGCAGCGAGTTGTGAGGGGCGTCACATGCTAAACGCCACCATAACAAGCCAGCCACCTTGCATCTCGAGCTGGCTTGAAAAGAGTTTGCTGAGGAACATTTTCCACTACATGATATCATCCACAGTCACATATTTCATATTTCCCTGCCCGACAAAAAAGTAAGTCTGCAATTATGCACATACGTGTATCTTGAGTAGTCAACTTGTGCAGCTGTTCTGGTGTAGTCAACTTGTGCAGCTGTTCTGGTGAGTATCTTGGTTGTGAAGGCACCTATCTGCCCAGTTTTATTTGTTTGGAACGAAAGCTGGTGGTTTGCTCATGCATGCATGCTTATTGCGCTCCTCAAGCCAAGCCTCTCCTTACATTTGCTCTGCTCTTGTGCTTGGGGATTTTACAAGGACACCAAAACCGTTCTTTCCAATTCTTGTGCCATGCACACAACACACACACACACACACACACACACACACGCACACACACACACACACACACACACACACACACACACACACACAAACACACACACAAACCGGAAAGAGCAGTACTTGTGTCCTTTTTCTTGCCAGGGTAGCACTGCACCAGGACTCTACTGTTCTCAATCTATTACCATCTCAAGCATCACTGCTGCACAACCCTACATTACAACCCGCAGCGGCAATGTGCCAGCACTCACTCAACACATGCTCACTCGCATTTACCCCAACACGCTGCAGATTGAACCTGCCTTTGGCACCCTTTGCCCCCCTTACGTAGCAGTATACCTAGGGTTGGCCAGAACCTTACATTTATATGTATATACGGTGTTTATACGGTATATTTGAAAGGGAAATCACCATACATACGGTCATATACGGTGTGTATATACGGTTCTGGCCATCCCT
>Ga0307963_1000357_pt1 | contig 29280 bp, 37 predicted proteins | sample OrgLakmetagen594_FD_201829 | JGI IMG/M metagenome (GOLD analysis project Ga0307963, IMG submission 201829) | Saline water microbial communities from Organic Lake, Antarctica - #594 | ecosystem: Environmental > Aquatic > Non-marine Saline and Alkaline > Saline | place: Antarctica: Organic Lake... | reverse complement strand
CTCTCTCTCTCTCTCTCTCTCTCTCTCTCTCTCTCTCTCTCTCTCTCTCTCTCTCTCTCTCTCTCTATATATATATATATATATCCCTCCCTCCCTCCCTCCCTCCCTCCACCTTCAAGGTGTTAGCTTAAGTGAGCATTGGCCAATCACAGGCACTTGGTCTGAGAAAGCCTTTCTGGTCTGCTTCCAGCTTCAGAGGTACAGGGCACTCATTCATCCTTTCCCCCTTTCCACGGCCCCAGGTCACAGATCCCTTGGATGTCATGGCCATCGTGCAAGAGGCCGCCCAGCTGCGCACCACTGCTTCCACTCATCACAACGATGTGTCCAGCCGCTCACACACAGTGTTCACGCTGTCTGTGGTGCAGCAGCGTGACACGCGGAAACCAGTCACAGGTGTGTTTCACCAGTCAGTCTGTTTTGAGTTACGTAATGCCGCAGTTAAATATATGATATATGGTATGAACAAAGGTGCGGCCTTTCCCTCCCCCTCCCCACCTGTCACCAACACGAGCACTAACTCAAATTATAATGCATCTGTGGTTGAAAAAGAAACAAAACAAGTGTCTTACTAGGAGGGTCTGCAGTACACTGTGCCCCAGTCTGACTGGCAAAGGTTAATGTGTACTTAGTCCAACAGGAACTAAATACACCTTGGTCTTTATTTAGCAACATGCAAGGTTGCTGTAATGCGTGCATGTGCACATGTGTGCAGGCTGCTTGCACTCTGCTTGCACTTAATCCCTCTTGTTTGAGCAGCATGCAAGCTTGTAGGCTTGTTGTCATGCAGATAGTGCATATGTGTATATGTACATGTGAATGAATTGCGTACATGTGCACGCACGTGATCGTGCAGGCCGCTTGCACTTTGTCCCTCTTGTTCTAGCAGCATGCAAGCTTTTTGAAATGTGTACATGTGCACGCATGTAATCGTGCAAGCCGCTTGCACTTGGTCCCTCTTGTTTGAGCAGCATGCAAGCTTGTTGATATGCGAACATGTGCACGCATGTGATCGTGCAAGCCGCTTGCACTTGGTCCCTCTTGTTTGAGCAGCATGCAAGCTTGTTGATATGCGAACATGTGCACGCATGTAATCGTGCAGGCCGCTTGCACTTGGTCCCTTTTGTTTGAGCAGCATGCAAGCTTGTTGACATGCGTACATGTGCACGCATGTAATCGTGCAGGCCGCTTGCACTTGGTCCCTTTTGTTTGAGCAGTATGCAAGCTTTTTGAAATGCATACATGTGCACGCATGTGATCGTGCAGGCCGCTTGCACTTGGTCCCTCTTGTTTGAGCAGCATGCAAGCTTTTTGAAATGCATACATGTGCACGCATGTGATCGTGCAAACAGCTTGCACTTGGTCCCTCTTGTTTGAGCAGCATGCAAGCTTGTTGAAATGCGTATATGTGCACATGTGTATGTGTACATGTGAATGAGTTGCGAACATGTGCACGTGTGTGATTGTCCAGGCCGCTTGCACTTGGTGGATTTGGCTGGCAGCGAGCGGCTGAATAAGGGTGGAAATGAAGGCGCACGCGTCACGGAGGCGAAGGCGATCAATAAGAGCCTGAGCTCGCTAGGCAAGGTGGTCATGGCACTGACTCAGGTAAGAGCAGGGCCCAAGCAAGCGTGTGCTATATGCATTTTGATACATTTTCAAGCGTGCCCTTTGTGCGTGTAGTAAAGTGCATAAAGGGCATTGTCACATCCCCCCTATTAGTCGTAGGCACCACTTCTGGAATTGTGTTGGTTCAGCTTCTGCCTGTTAATATACTTTGTTATTACTAAGACGTGGAGTGCATGCACGCAATTTGCGATAATTGCTCCAAGCTGCCAAGTGCCCCCAAAAGAATTCAGCATCTGAGAAAAGGCTGTGCACCCTTCCAACACGTGGCCAGGGCGATAAAAAGGGCCAAGCTGACAAGAAGGGGGAGGGAGAGAAGGCCCACCACGTGCCCTATAGGGATTCCAAGCTCACGCGGATCTTGAAAAACTCGCTGCAGGTGAGGGGGCTGCGCAAGGCTGTGAGCAGTGTCGTGTATGCATGTGCATGTGCATGTGAGTCAGCGCATGCGTTTGCGTGTGTGCATGCGTGTGCGTTTGTGGGTGTCGGTGTATGCATGTGCATGTGAATGTGAATGTGGGTCAGCGCATGCGTTTGCGTATGTGCATGTATGTGCATGCGTGTGCGTTTGTGGGTGTCAATGTCTGCATGTGCACAACTGGTATCTGTGTCCTAAAAGAGGGCCAAGGGTTGTGCACAGTTCTGTGCCTAGTTGTGTGCCCTCTTAATCTTTTTCGTGTGCCTAGCTGTGTGCCCTCTGCCATTTTTTGTGTTTGCCTAGGTGTTTGCCCTATCATTTCCGTAAGCCTAGTTGTGCGCCCTCTGTCTTTTTTGGTGTGCCTAATTGTGTGCCCTCTACCTTTTTCATGTGCCTAGGTGTGTGCCCACCACCTTTTTGTGTTTGCCTAGTAGTGTGCCCACCACCTTTTTGTGTTTCCTAGTCGTGTGCCCTCTTATATTCTTTGTGTGCCTAGTTGTGCGTCTTGTCTTCTTTTTTACGTACCAACTGAGCTAACGCAGCACTGTATTGATGATGACCTTTTGGCAAAGCACTTCCACAGCATGTTGAAATGTTTCATTACCATTCCCCGTTGCGTTTTGTCATCTGACACACTTTGATGCACATGTTATCATGCAAGCTAACAATTCTCACGCACACACACGCACACACACACTCATAGACACACACACGCACATGCAAACAAAACATGCGCTTACAAACACCCACGCCCTTGCACACACTGAAACTTGAATTCCAACACACAGGGGAATTGCATGACCCACATGCTGGCAGCCCTGAACCCTACTTCTGCCCATACAGAGGAGTGCTTCAACACCTTACAAGTGAGTCAATTACAACACCTTTTTTTTTAAACGCCTCCTGGACATTCTTTATGTCAATGACCTCTGGCCATCTGGCCATGCCAGTCTGTGCGGTATGCATTGACGTGTTGAACAATTTGGTCGGAAGGGCAGTACATTTTATATTGTAACGAGCAGGTCTAGCAACGAGACGCAAGCAAAACAAAGGACGTAAGCAGGTCTGCTGTTGCCCTTCTGCTGTTCCCTATACCTTACTCTGCACAAATCCGTGCAAGGTGGCTATATCAAGTCAAGGATAAAAGCACAAGCCTCTAGAGGATGGCCGCAGCATCTGAAAGGATGTAGGAAAGCACAGACAAAGCATGGCAGTGCTGTGATTTTAATCCACAGCTAAATAACACTCTGCAAAAAGTGCTGTGATTTAAATCCACAGCTAAATAACACTGCAAAAAGTGCTGTGATTTGAATCCACAGCTAAATAACACTCTGCAAAAGGTGCTGTGATGTAAATCCACAGCTAAAAAACACTCTGCAAAAAGTGCTTGGGACCTTCCATTGCAAAGGAAAGTCAGGACTGTATTGTGTATTGTCCGTGTGCTCATAGGAAGGGAGTGATGAAGAGAACAGACAAAGTGGCAATGGGGTTCAAGAGTCGGCATTTCTGGACAACACAGCTTTTATCCTCTCGCTCTATTTCTCATGCAAAGGTCAAGCACCGCCTTACGTTGACCAAATTTAATCTTTTCTGATAAGTCTTAATATCAACCCACCCGGATACTCCTGCCATTCATTTAAGGGGGGGCACACGCACACACACACACACACACACACACATACACACACACACACAAACACACACAAACACACACAAACACGATTACAAACACACAGTTTGCAGTCCGATGCCAGAACTTGGAACTGGCTCCTCGTATAAACGTCACGAACGGAGACGGTTCACAAGGTAGGCCTGCACCGACACGTGCTTTTGTGCGCAAGGAACAAACAAGCGCATTTTGCGGTCAGCTTGCAAAACGTTTGGAGCTGGCCCCCTATAATATTACCGCAAACAGAGACGGCGCACATGACAGGTCTGCATCACCGTGCGTAGGACGGAGTTTGCACCTCGGTTCTGTCATTTTCTTATTTCAATAGTCTCAATGAAATGCACAGTTTTTGCAAGCCCATACAGTGTTGTCATCGCTACTTTTCATATCATCATCATCATCATCATCATCATGCGCCTTCTTACAATACGCGCACACTGTGTTCAAGCTGCCACCTTCTTGCACTATTCACCTGTGCATCCATGACTCAGTTCAGTTCCAAGGTTTGTGACAAGGCTTGCTGTGACAATTTGTTCCAATTTGTTCCTAGGCTTGTGACAATTTGTCCAAATTGTTCCAAGTTTGTTCCAACAGGTTCCAATTTTTTCCAAGGCTTGTGACAGTTTGGTCCAATTTTGTTCCAATTTGCAACAGTTGTTCCAAGGCTCGTGACACGTGTCTGTGGTATTCATTATGCTCCTGCTCGTTCTGTGCTCCGTTGGTATAGGGCCTGTTTGGGACACGCAGCTTTCCCTCCTTCCCTTTCAAACAAATCCTTGTTGTGCGAATTTTGTCAGCAAACATAAAGTGTGATGGCATGAATGCAATCAGTCACACCCGCATTTATGCGTCTACGTCTATTTACGGAGTGTGTTGTACCCTTTTGCGATTGGTCACAGGAGGTAAAGGAAGTGCTCATGGGGAGGGAGGAGAAGAGGGGGGCGAATTGAACGAGCAAATGCAACAGGTGTGTGTGTGTGCATGTGTGTGTGTGTGTGTGTGTTAGTGCGTGAGTGCGTGTGTGTGTGTGTGTGTGTGTGAGAGAGAGTATGTGAGCTTTGGCTTTAGAGCCGCTCATTCCCAAGCAGGTCTCTGCACTAAATTCAATTTGTATGTTTAGCGTCAAGTAGGCAACGTGCTTTAGGCAGTTGTGTTGTGTGCCCTGAGGGGGTGCTGAGGTGTCACTGAAGGCGGCAGCTGTTGCTCAGTGATCAGTGATACACAGCATCCTGACTTCCAGCTTCCAGCATGAGCTTGTGCAGATCTTGTTAGTGGTGAGATTGGGATCAGGCTAAAGAGATTCTTTTTTTGTTTGAGTGGTGGCCTTGCTGTCCCAAGGCAACAAAAGCTCCATTCATCAGTTCTTCTCATCACAGGGTAATACCTGGACTTGTGCACCAGTTGTGTAGTTCGCATCAAATACGTTCCATTTCATAAGTTTGCTATGTTTTAGGTGTTGAAGAAATGTGCCTGCCCCCAGGCGTTTTTGGGGTATGGCACCCTGCTCGTGCACGTCACATAACACGTTATGTGGGATGTAGGACGGCTTGCACAAATAGGCAATGTACCTGACCAATTGCGTGTGGGTGCAGATATGTGTATGCGCTACAAAGTATACCAAACTTGCATCATGCGAGATTGTGTGTGGCTTGCACAAACAGCGCATCGCTCAAAGTAGCCAGCAGGCAGCGCCAAAGTATCTGATGGGAAGTGCAGCGCCATTTGTGTGGATTGGATGTCTGGTCTGAGCGTAACTAGCTCGCAGTGTTTTAATGGTGGTTGATGCGTAGGTTCTGCCAAGCCATAAGCAGGCGCACCGTATACAACCGCATATGTGAAAAACATCCCTGCTAAAAGTACCATGCTGGTGCTGTTGTGCATGGAACACCTTCTGCTCAAATTACCGTGCAGGTGCTGGTGTACATGGAATAGTCTCTGCTAAAAATACCGTGCAGACACACTGTACATGTGTATGGATCTGGTACTTTTTACAAGGATTTGCCAGGTCATGCATTTTCACATCTTCCTGTTAAGCACGATGTGAATTCTAAGCATGAACGGTTCCAGCCAACAGCCCTGGCTCACGTTATGCTTTTCCATGCGCACAATTATGTGCTTTTCAATGTGTTGACAGCATACTGTGCATTCTGTGCTTTTCAAAACGGCAGTCTGTTTCAGCATACTGTGCTTTTCAATGCGTGTGACAGCATACCACTCTATGCGCGTAATATCATCTACTCAGTGTGCATGATTCCATGCTGTTCAATACGAATGATTATATTCTCCTCTGCGCATAATTCCTTACTGTTCTGTGCGCGTGATTCCATACTATTGTATGCGCGTGATTCCATACTATTGTATAGATTCCATACTATTGTATGCGCGTGGTTCCATACTATTGTATGGATTCCATAATATTGTATGCGCGTGATTCCATACTATTGTATGCGCGTGGTTCCACTCCTTTCTAATTGCTGCTGCTGCCTGCTGATGCACTTCGCTTTGTGGTCACTTTGTGTGCTGCTTCTTCACAATAAATAAACACGTCTTGTCTGTAGGGTGAACCTCACAGCTCAAGCGCGGGAAATGTCGGATTCCTGATAACTAGTTGTAAATATGCACGCTCATACTAAAGCCTCACACTTGCTTCCATATACTGGAAGCAGCAAAGGAAGCTCCCTCGAAGCTGCTTGCCCTGCACGCGGAGCCCGTAATTCGTAATGCTGACTGCATTCAATCTAGTTTCTCGACAATACAGAGATGCTTGCATTGTAGAATGTAGGCACACTAAGCAACTCCGTCCAGGTGTCCGTGCCGGCGTTCTATAGTTTGTAAGGATGCGTGAAACGTTTTGGAAGTGCTTGCACTGTGTTCAGCATTCAGCATTTAGCATTCAGCATACACACCCTGTGCACCCTCTCCAGATTGCTGGCCTGCAACTGGAGCTGGATTGTACTCATGCCCACTACCAGAAAGTAATCGAAGGCCTGGCAGGCCCAAACTGGGCGAGCAGCTTGGGAGCAAACGAGTGTTCAGGTATAGTCCATGTTTTGCTTTCTGTATACACTATTACGTTTATCTTTTGATGCATGGCCCCATGTGTGACCTCCATTCGAAAACTCGACTTGAGAATGTAAAAAAAAGTGAAGCTGAGCGTACAGATGAGTGGGTGCTCGCGGGTTGGTTCCATCATGTGAGCGTCATCAGAAGAGCCTTTGAATTTTAGAAAGACAATAGGGGTGTCTCAGCAGCTAAGGGCTGGAGAGAAGCAGGAGCATCTGCGCAGCATTGAATGACCTAGGTTAAATTTAGAATTGGTCCAGAATAGGTTAAATTCTTGCAGAGGGGGTTATCTGAGGCCCAACATGGGTATACTCTGTGCATGCTCCTAGGGCAGGTGGCCCTATCTGGCACGTGTCAAGCTCAGCTCTACTATGTAGATTTCAGTGCAGCTGAGCTTGAAACGGGCAAGTTAGGGCCACCTGCCTCAGCAGCCGCGGCGTAAACCCTATTTTTGAGAAGGGGTGTGCTGTATTTGACCATCCAGTGCACCAAACTGAAAGGTTTTTAGTGTTTCCAAGTCCTTATACTAAATGAAGATCATTGCAAGAGAAATGGGGCAGAAAGAAAGTGGTTGGCAAGATATGCAAATTAGTGTGCCATTTCCCCTGAAAAGCACCCATCTAGGGTACAGGTGCACGATGTGTGCTGTTCGTCCTGTCATTCTGTACGCAGGGCGACTTGTCTAAATTTGAGCACATGCTCGGGTAGCTTATAAAGTCAGCATCAGTTTAAAGCTAGGTTGGGTCCAATTTGATGAAGTGACGTGTGAGTAGTTGCACCTTTCATGCAAAAAGGAGCATGTTTTGCTTTCGCCCAGATAACCCCCTCTGAAATTCTTGGTTCAGTTTTAGATTAGGGTTGGTACAAGTTAAGATGTGTTTAGCTCTGGGCTGGGGTATACATTATTAGGTCACCAAAGCCTGCCCTAGGAATACTTAGCAACAGACACTCAGCAGGAGAACAGGCCACAATTGACCGGTGGTACTGACTGCACATGAACCACGAATTAGCTGGTAAGGCAGAGAGGTGAAGAGTCATTGTGATGGGGCCACAATTGACCGGTGGTGCTGACTGTTAGTCGTCTAAATTATTGTTCATGTACCCATTCATGTACCCATAAAAATAACCTGAAACAGTCACACAAACCACGAAGTAGCTAGTAAGGCAGAGAGGTGAAGAGTCATTGTCATGAAATCCTAGAGCCCTGCATACAAAAACAGTCTACAGGTGTGGATTGAAGTGTGAACCACCTGCTAGGATGCTACGGTGTATATGTATGGTTCTGGCCAACCCTATGCTTATAGGTTTTTCAAATTCGTCGCCCCCTTTGCCCCTTCATGCTGCTGCAGAAGCTTCAGAAAGGGGTAGAGGGCACAAGGAAGGTAGTGAGTCGGGCAAGGCAGCAACTCTTGGAGGACCAAGTGGTGGTGCTCAGTACGAGGTAAGACTGTGTGTGCATGCACACACTCACACACACACGGGCACACACACACACACATACACACATGCTCATATGCACATGCAAACGTGCATATGCAAACACACACACACACACACACACACACACACACACACGCAAAAGTGCTACAACTCAGTACAAATTCATTGGTGGGCTGATTGTGCCATACTACCCATAGATACATGTATAGCCATATACTCTGTACATTATGTTGCGTGCATGCACATAAATAGCACACTTTTCCTCTTGGACACATGCACATAAATAGCACACTTTTCCTCTTGGACACATGCTCATAAATAGCACACTTTTCCTCTTGGACACATGCACATAAATAGCACAATTTTCATCTTAAACACATGCACATAAATAGCACACTTTTCCTCTTGGACACATGCTCATGAATAACACACTTTTCCTCTTGGACACATGCACATAAATAGCATGCTTTTCCTCTTTGATACATGCATGTGCTTGTTTATATGCACAAACCCGCACACGCACACGCTCACACACACACAGTTTCAAACAGACACACATACACACACTGCAACAAATAGGGGCCCGAGGTTGTGCAGCGCCTGCGGGCTGCCTTGTCAGCCGCACACAACAGGCAGCAGGAGTTAGAGGCATCTTTGGGGCGCCATAGAGTAGATGCAGATGAGCAGAGGGATAGGCTTGCAGGTGGGTGCATGTGTGCGTGCGTATGGCCATGCATGCATGTGTGTATGTGCGTGCGTACGTCCATGCATGCATGTGTGTAAGTATGTGTGTGTGTGTATATATGTGTATATGTGTGTATTTGTAAATGCATGTTAGGCAGAAGGAGACTCAGTAGAAATCGGAGAAATTAGCTGATCGACGCACTTGCAAGGATCTGGTGGGATTTTGTCCTGCTTGTGGGAAGGGTGGGATGTGATCTGAGTCACATGGTTGTGCTTTATGCTTCATTGCACGCGCACTTGTGGATAAGGGCCTGCACCCAAGCTTGTGATAACAGCTGGTGGGTTGTTGGGAGCAAAATCTGTAATATTTGCGTGCGAATATACACACACCTCTTTAAATGTTCTGCGTTTTATTTCTTTTTGCAGCAAAAGACCAAATGCAGCTAGCAGAGATCCGTAAGCTCAGAGCCCGAGTTGCCAACCTCAGTGACCAGGCCGCTGAGATCCAGACAGAAGAACGTGGCAAAGTGAGGAAGAAGGAATAATGATTGATCCATTTGATTCCTACACAGGGTAATAGAGTGTGGTAATAAGAGTTAATGGAAAGGGGACTGACCAAGTTGAGAAGCATATGCTTGTCCAGACCTGCACGCAAGAGCGTGGCAAGGAAAGTGTCTTTTAGATTGGTCTTTCGTTCCCAGCCTGCAACATTTCATTGCTTGTACCCATCACCCCTCATCCTGTGCATACTTTGTGTTCATGTGTGCAGACCGAGAGAGCCAGGGTGCTGCTGACAGACGAGGTTAACCGGTTGACAAACGACAACCACGTCATGCGTGCTCAGCTTGATCAGGTGGGTTGCGGCAGGGCCTAGGGATGTCTGTGGTGCAGGGAATTCATGCGTGCCCAGCTTGGTGTCCATAACTTCTCACAAGCTGTAAGCCTGTTCTGTACTAATTTGTGACAATGCAAGTCTCCCTCAGTAGGCTCATGTGTGTGTACGTGTGTGTGTGCATGTGCGTGTGCGTGCGCGCGTGGCAGCATGTGTGAGCATTATTTGGTGGGGGGTAGTGGGTGGTTGGGTGGTTGGAAGGCTAGTGACATAATGATACTTCTTACGCGTGTGTGTGCGTGCCTGAACATGCTGGTAGCATCCTAGTATGTGTGAATGTGTGTGTTTGTGGCGGCATGTATGTGTACTTTTGGTAGAGGGTAATGGGGGTTTGGCAGACTAGTGGCAGTCTGATACATTCTACGTGCATGTGCATGCCTAGACATGCTGGTAGTAGCCTAGCATGTAAGTGTGTGTGTGTGCGTATTTCGATAGAGGGTTATGGGGGTTGGCAGGCTAGTGGCAGTCTGTTACTCTCTACGTGCATATGCGTGACCTGGACATATGCTGGTGGCAGCCAGTATTGATTAAATAGTGAAACAAGACAGGGGCATGTTAATTGCATGCAATGGGTGGAACGGCATTGGACATAAATGCAAGGCAGGAGGCCTGCAAGAAAATTGCTGGATCAGACTTGAATAGATTGGCCAACAAAGGAATGCTAGGAAGCAATGTATAAAGGAACCCTCGATAAACACACACACAGCCACAAAAGACACAAACCCTGATGCATAATTATGAGCATACACATACACACAGCACACCTGGACATACGCTGGAAAAAAGAATCAGATAAATTGCTCTAGCACACACAAACGCATTCTCGCACACACATATAAACACACACATACACAGGTTTGCGCGTTCAGGTTACCAACTCTGTGAGCTTTATTATGGACAGTCACAGCCACCACGTCACTGTGAAGCAGCATACACACACACGCACACACACATACACACACACTCACACACACACATGCGCGTTCAGGTTACCAACTCTGTGAGCTCCATGATGGACAGGCACAGCCACCACGTCACTGTGGATCAGCACACACACACACGCACACACACATACACACACACTCTCTCTCACACACACACACACACACACATGCGCGTTCAGGTTACCAACTCTGTGAGCTCCATGATGGACAGGCACAGCCGCCACGTCACTGTGAAGCAGAAAACACACACACACACGTACACACACTCACACACATGCGCGTTCAGGTTACCAACTCTGTGAGCTCCATGATGGACAGTCACAGCCACCACGTCACTGTGAAGCAGCACACACACACACACACACACGCACACACATACACACACTCACACACACACACACATGCGCGTTCAGGTTACCAACTCTGTGAGCTCCATGATGGACAGGCACAGCCACCACGTCACTGTGAAGCAGCACACACACACGCACACACATACACACACTCACACACACATGCGCGTTCAGGTTACCAACTCTGTGAGCTCCATGATGGACAGGCACAGCCACCACGTCACTGTGGAGCAGCAGTCCAAGGAAGCCGTGAGGGTTGGCATCGAGCGGTCCATGAAGCAGCAGGTGATGGTCTGTGTGCAATTGTATGTCCTACTGGATCGTTAGTCCATCTGTTCTGCGTTCCAGTTTCGGAGTTCCATTCCTCATCACGTTGAATACTTGCAGTGCTTACAGAATCTCTGGTAATAACATTACATGCACGATGCCCTCCATCTAAGGTCTGCTAAAATTTGACACAAGTGTGAGCACACGCACGCGCACACACGCACACACACACACACACACACAAACACACACACACACATACACACACAAACACACATGTGTCACAGGTAGATGCTGTTGAAAAGGAGCGTGTGCGGCAGGTGAGGTTGATCTGACAAGCAGAAAGCGATCTTCATCTTAAGATTCGTATATGGGTGGCGTGTAAGTAAGTCCTGTGTGTGTTTGTTGTGCGTTGGTCGTCTATTTATATCAAAATTTAATCATGATTTTTTCCATGATGAGGCTTGCTCTGGAAGTAGAAATGACTCCCTGATAGTCTGTTAGGGCGGCTGAGTGCCAAGCCTCTGGCAATGTCCCTTTAGAGGCCGAGGTGTTACACATCAAGGTCGTACACAGGCATGATGCTGCTTGGAGGGGGAAATGCGCAATTAAATTTCAGCCGTGTCACTGTTCTAAACTTTTGACATAAGGTATGATTGTTCTTGATAACCCAATACTCCAGCACCACCAATACCCACGATTCCTTCAATATCATCTGAACCAGATCCATTCTCCCTCATGCGCAGGTCGACAATCTGAAGCAGCAGTCCACGTACTTTTTGGAGCAGCGGTCTCTTGAGATTATGAGCCTGAAATCCCAAATCACCCAGATGCGTGTGCAGCACGAGCTGGAGGTAATACTTGAGTACTGCTGCTCGAATTTGTGCAAGAGGTGTAGACAGGGTTTGGGTTAGATGTGTGCTAGGTCCGACAAAGGTACTGTTGTTATGCAGCACTGCTGTTAAAGTATGTGCAAGAGGTGTAGACAGGGATGGGGAAGAGTGCGTGCTAGGTACGACAACGTTGATGTTGTTACGCAGCACTGCTGTAAAAATATGTGCAAGAGGTGTAGACAGGGATGGGGAAGAGTGCGTGCTAGGTACGACAACGTTGATGTTGATATGCAGCACTGCTGTTAAAATATGTGCAAGAGGTGTAGACAGGGATGGGGAAGAGTGCGTGCTAGGTACGACAACGTTGATGTTGATATGCGGCACCAAGTTTGAAGGCAGGAGAAACAATGCAAAGCTCTGCTGCAGTCGGTCGGTCGGTCGCAGTTGGTTGGTCAATGCCTATTGCCCTTTATTGTGCTTGAAGCACAAGCAGGGGCCTCTGTTATTGTCATGCAGCACTGCATTTCAATGCCGGAGCTTCAGGTGCTGATAGCAAGGGGCTGCTTGTGTGTGTGTGTGTGTGTATGGCAAACGTGCTGTGTATGCTTGTGTATATGCGTGTATGCTTGTGTGTGTATATGGCAAACATGCTGTCCTGCTCTGGGCTGTGGCATTTATAGATGGTAGCAGTTCATTTCTTGTAGCGACCGTGGAACCCGTTTGGGTCGCCTCTGTGCACAATGCGCACCACAATGCGCCTCTGTGCACAAATCGCCTCTGTGCACAATGCGCCTCTGTGCACAATGCGCACCACACACACCAAAAGATCATACCAAAAGCTACTGCGCACCTACCTTGAGGCCAGCTCAGCAATTATATTACATTCCATACGTTGCTATCCCTTACACTCTCGTTACGCACTTTAGTAAAGAGGAAGGTCGAGAAAAGAAAACAAAACTCACGCAGGCAGTGAAAAACCATTCCCCACATTAATTAAGGAAACGAGGAAGCTCGCTCCTGACATGCCAATTGTTTTGCGTCCTTTGGCATTCCCAAACATCCCAACAAACTCTGCAACGCTTTATTCGGCCTGCAGCAGGTTTGTCCAACAAGTTCTGCAACTTTTGTGTGATCGATTTACAACGGGCTTGTCCACGTACAGAAAAACACAGGCAACGATACTTGCTGACCGGATCAATACATGCTGACCTAGTACCTTAGCTCTGGACAGCAGACGTTGCACGGCAGCCCAGCATCACACACTGTGTGTGTGTGTGCAGTTGAATGTACTAAATTACAAACGTGCTTCACGCTATTGACGTATCAACCTCAGGCAAAGCAGCTCCGGGCAGAAGTCTCTTACCTGGCAACTTACGCCGAACGCATCACCGAGGTCCTGCAAAAAATGGAGGCTGGGGTGTATGGCTCCGTAGAAATTGCAGGAGTGCGTTCCATCAAGATACCTGCTCCAGACAGACCCCCTGGTTTAGACCCTGAACGCCTGCAGGTGATGATTGAATGGTGTAGTTTTACTTTGCCTCTTCTTTCTGTGCGCCCTTTTGCCATCGACCCATTCCTTTACCTTGTCTCTAAACGACTGTTGATGGTTGTGTGTGCTGTGTGTGTGTGTGTGTGTGTGTGTGTGTGTGAGCGGTGTGTTGTGTGTGTGTGCTGTGTGTGCTGTGTGTGCCAGGAGTTGTGCTGCTTGCGCGTGTATGCTTACACTCTGGCAAGGAGACTGGACTTGAGGGATCTCTGGTTACCTTCTAAGCAGTCATTGACAAGCACTCATATGTTGTACTTACCACAAACGTTGGCATACACACAAGCACAAACACACATACACACGACTCAAACAGAGGCACACACACATAGAAACACGATACACACATGCGCTCACACACACACACACACACACACACACACACACACACACACACACACACACACACACACACCACCACTGCCACAGACCCTCCGGCAGTGCAACGACACTGCACAGCGCTTCGTGGAGGCCACGCGAGCCGTAGCCGCAGGACCCTCCCGCTCACTCAGCAGCAGGAGGCCCTCCTCTTCTCGCATGCCCTCCTCTCTGTACCCTCCAACAAACTCACACACTCGTTCAGCCCCTGCATCCGCACATTCACACTCAAAGGTGGGTTTGGAGTGGAATTGCACACACTCATTCAGCGCCTGCATTGGCACATCCAAATTCAAAGGTAAAATTGGAGTGGAAGTTGCACACACTCATTCAGCGCCTGCATTGGCACACCCAAACTCAAAGGTGGGTTTGGAGTGGAGTGCGTGTAGTGATATTGATCCTTTTGAAGCAGGGTAACGCATACCCTGTGGGGGTTGTGTTGTGAGCAAAAATCAGGGTCGGACAAAAATTGGGTCTGGCAGAGCAGACATGCTTGCTCGCGCCGATATCCCTAATTATGGGTTGTCAGAACAGTGTGTGCTAAGCGTGCTGTGCAACAGCCTGTCAAGCGCCAAGTGTCATATATGTGCGCTTTTGGTTGGTAAATGCAAATGCAAATGCTTGCAAAGAACGTGGAAGGTGTCCCCCAACTTTCACCCCTTCATAAAGCATGAGCCGACCCCAAACATAACATGAAGGGCTGGCCTGAACCGTTTATACACACCGTATATGACCGTATATTTGGTGGATCCCCTGCCGAAAAATACTGTATATACACCGTATATAGTATGTGGTTCTGGCCAACCCTAAAATCATGCTTACACAGTTGTGTGTGTCAAGCGCAGTAGACAGCACGGTGTGCACTGCACAGTAGACGGAGAAAAAACAGCACAGGGGCTCCACACCCACTGTTTCTAGTAATGCATGGCACACCAGACGTGCACTCACACAATGTCGTGTGCAAATGTGCGCATTTGTACACTCTGCCGTGAGCACTTGCAGACTGTCGTGTACACGGTGAGTGAGTGAGTGAGTTAGTGAGTGAGTGAGTGAGTGAGTGAGTGAGTGAGTGAGTGAGCGAGTGAGTGAGCGAGCGAGGCACTGAGTACCCTTCTCACCTTTTCAATGTACCCTGACCCACATGCTACCAGGCAATCACCAGTACCCACTGCACCAACATCATGCCCGTGCCCACACACGGGAGCATACCGCTGCCGCTGCACGGTGTCAGCAACTCATTAAATTCCTTAGCAGCAGCAGCAGCAGCAGCAGCTGGCTCAAGTGCACAGCAACACCAGCCGCTGCAGCGACCACACTGGAGACCGCATCATCGAGACCTGAATGACCATTCTCACCAGCCGCAGCAGCCGCAGCAGCAGCAGCAGCGGCGGCGGCCTGGTTTGGAAGAGGAAGTGGTTACCGAAGAGGAAGGGAGTGATGAAGGAGCAGCACAGGGGATGGTGCCGGGCAGGCCAAGCAGCTTAGAGGACATGAATTCTGAGCAATCCATACAGGTGTGTGAATGCGTATGTGGGTGGATGTGTATCAAGAAGTGTGCCAGGTTGGGGTGTGTGTTTCTGTGTGTGTGTTTGTGTGTGTGTGTGTGTGTGTGTGTGTGTGTGTGTGTGTGTGTTTGTGTATGATGTGTATGGGTGTGCGTGTGTGCATTTGTGTTCATGTGCATATGTGTGTCACTCTATTTACAGCTCCACGGATTTGTCTCTGTTGCTTAGATGCCATTATTTTGGTATCATGTGTAAGTTTGCTACAGAAACATGTCGGTGTGATCATCCCCAGCTACTGAAACTCCGCTGTGCAACTAGAAATATCTGACCAGAAGCCCCCGACCGGCGTTTCTGATGTGCTTTGCAGACTCTTCTTTGCTGATTTCTTCATTTTTGCCCCTAACCTCTCTTTTGGTAATGCCCACCTCGCCATGTGCAGTACAATCACAGTGCTGTGCTTCCACCTCAACGTGTTGCAGTACACTCACTGTGTTGGGCTCCCATTCACAGTGCTGTGATTCCACCTTAACATGTTGCAGAACATTCACTGTATTGTGCTCCTTTCACAGTGCTGTGTTTCCACCTTAACGTGTTGCAGAACATTCACTGTGTTGTGCTCCCATTCACTGTGCTTTGTTTTTACCTTAACGTGTTGCAGAACATTCTCTGTATTGTGCTCCATTCACAGTGCTGTGTTTCCACCTTAACGTGTTCCAGAACATTCACTGTGCTGTTTTCCATTCACAGTGCTGTGCTTCCACCTCAACTTATTGCAGGACACTCACTGTGTTGGACTCCCATTCACAGTGCTATGTTTCTACTTCAATGTGTTGCAGTACATTCGGAACTTAGAGGCTGCGCTTGCCAGGCAGCGGGCCGACGCAGCGGCAGAGAGACAGAAACAGGTAAGCCCCCTCGAATAAGCAGCCCTCTTCTTTGAACCTGTTAGACAGTTTGGGTCGAACCTGATTGAGATTGCCTCGATGTGTTGTGGCTCCATGTGAGAGGCGTACCTTTGCAAACAGCTGGTCCTCTGAATCAAATCCAGCCCAACCTCTCCGGCCAAAACAATGTCCACACTGACCTCTCCTACTTTCCTGGTGCAGGGAGAAATGACGATCGCCTTGAGATCAGCACAGCGAGCGGTGGCACAATCACCTAACAACCCCATCCAAGCCGCTCTGCGGAACGCACCTGGTGCCAGTCGCCCGCCAGAATGGGGCGTGGGCCACAACCAACTCAACGGTACCCTCTCCGGCCAGGAAGCGCTGGGTAGCATGCACCATAATAGTGGCAGCAATGGATGGAACATAAACATGGCAGCTAGTATTGGCGGCCGTCCGGCCACAGCGGGGGCCACACGGAGTAGTGGGGGTACGTAGTGAAAAGAAAAATTGCTTGATTGCGCGTTTTTACAGCACGTGTGGTGCGTAGAGGCAAACATGTAAAGGCGAACACAGAGTAGTGAGGGTACGTAGGGAGAGGATGAATTGCTTGACTGCACCTTTTTACAGCACGTGTGGTGCGTAGAGGCAAACATGTAAAGGCGAACACAGAGCAGTGAAGGTACGTAGGGAGACGATATATTGCTTGACTGCACCTTTTTACAGCACGTGTGGTCCACAGAGGCAAATATGTACAGGCGAACACAGAGTAGTGAGCGCACAGATGGATGCTAACACGTGCACCAGCTTGCAGACTTTCTCAAATAATGCACCTGAGCGTCATTCTACAACATCTCCACTGACACAGGTATCTTCGTTTCCTTCTTTATACTGTCTTTATATTGTCCTTTAGGGTGGCCGGCAAGCTACGCTCCACATGGTGGGGCATGGAGACCCAGGCCCAAAACAGCACGCAGTGGAACAGCCCCTTTTCAGCCGTTCCAAAGCGTTGAACCCGACTCCAATGCAACTAGCATGGATACGCTTTTGTCTGCGTTTGTGGAAAGCGGGGTGCTGGTCCAGCATTGATGGTGCTGTCTGATCTTAAAAGAGCTTTTCTTAGTAGATAACGCTGTCACCATGCAGCAGCAGCACCACCACCACCACTCACCACTACCACCAGCACCTGCACGAGCAGCAGGAATAGCAGTTGAAGGTTAATTAAGCTATAAAGCGATTATTGAGCTTGCCTTGTTCAATCACCCTTGTAGGCAACAAGTCCACATATCTTCCTGTCTGCATTTGAGCGGTTTTGATAGGCTTGTCATAGAACTGTTATAGAACTTTTATGAACAGTCTTGTTTCCTTTCTGTCCAAAATCCATAATCCTCTATTTCCTTTCTTTCCTTGCTATTCCTTAATTCTTTCAGAGCTTCCTTTCCTTACTGGTCCTAATTCTTTCAGAACTCGGCTTGATAAACTCTGAAGGGAACTGAGGCAGCGAGCTCAGGCTGCAAAACAAAGGGAATTATGAAGGGAACTACGGAACAAACACAACATGTCATATCAAATCACTGTCACTGCAAAGTATAAGACTCAGCAAACCAGTTTGAGTTTATTAAAGAATGGTTTAACGCCAGGGTCGATTCTCTCTCGAGCAAAGGCTGGGAACTGCACTTCAAACTGTAATTCTCCTGATTCTCTCTCTCTCTCTCTCTCTCTCTCTCTCTCTCTCTCTCTCTCTTTCTCTGCTTTCTCAAATCCAACTTGCTTAACGCACTGACATATACTAGGCATGATCCCCAACTCCAAAAAGCAAAAGCACAGCACAGCATGCTTATTGCCACCCTAAACAGACAAGGATATAAGGAAGTCAAGCTTCACGTGATCCTTGTTGGAGCTATGGGGACTATCTACAAAGATTATACAGACAAACCTTTGGCAGACCATAAGGTTAAACAATTGACACACAAACTGAATGAACACTCCATCAGACATGCATCTGCACTCATAAAAACAAGGTATACACTGCAATATAACACAAGCAACAACAGTCAAGGATTGGGTCCGGGTGCTACGGCACACAACCCCCCTGACCCACATTAATTTTTTTCCAACTGTTTGCGCGGTGGGGGGTTGCCTGGTGCGGGCACTTACGTAGCCCCCTCCCTAAATCATGCTGGCTGTGTTATCACTACCAGCGGAGTCTTTTCTTTTCTTTTCTTGCCCGTGTCTGTTTTGGCACTCCCCAGTCTGTGTGATTTGCACATGTCTGTTTTCAGCTTGGCCTTTAAATCAGAGAGTGCACGAAGCCTAGGTGTAGTTGCCCCTCTTCCGCTGGGATTCTCATCGGTGTCTTTAGATGCAAGCCAGTAAAGGTGTGTGTATGCATTATTGTCTGGAGCTGGAGGCTGAAAATGCACGTCATGACCATCTTCATGTAAAGCAGAGTGTTTGGCAATTGCAATTGCACCTTCAATTCCGGCAATGCCACTATGGGCTTTCACTTTATAGAAGCAGATAGGTTCAGGTGAAACATAAATCATTGTTACAATTTCTTCTAGCAGATTTTAGTGTATATGGGCTCGTTGCATCTTAGGAAAGAGTTGCTGTTTTCTTATTTAACTTAAGGAGCATGCACTGTCCGTTACAATCTTGGTATACTTATTGGCAAGTGCTGCTTCAATCCCTGTGAGCTCAGCTCTATTGATGGTGTTTGTCATTCCCACGCCTTCTGAGTTCACATAACATTCAACTTCGCAGCTTCTGTCAGTGTATGCCCATATTTTCCAATTGGGGCACTACAATTCAAACTGTTTATCGTCCCATGGTTGGAGGTGGACGTTAGTGTTTTTCCTGGCCAGTGACGTCCTCTCTTTTTAATTTGAAATACTGGGGGCAAACATGGTGGGTGATGTGGTCTGTGTCCTCTCTTGCGAGGTACTGACTTTTATCCCAAACTGCTTTTGGGATACCCCTTTAACAAAAGAAAAAGAAAAAGAAAAAACTACGCAGGCAGCGAAAACCACTCCCCACATTAACTAAGGAAAGGGAGCCATTTTGGTACCGAGTACCGTAAAGCTCCTCCACCGTAAATTGGAAAGGAAAAATCAATGGGGATCAGGAGGGTTGCAGGCTTGGCCTGAAATCGGCTCCTGATGAGAGTTGATAACAGTACTGGAAAGGGCACGTCTGGTATGGACAAGTTTAGCAGCAAAGTTCGCAGAGTGCACATGGAGCTTGGAGTCAAGCTTCTTTACTCTTTGAGAATCAAGACCCAGTTCCTTGAAAGGCTTCAGAGTGTGAGTGTTGTAGATGGTGCCACCCACACCCAAAAAGATTATGTGGAGAGTAACGGAGGCTCCTTGGAGAATGTTGCAGAGATCTTTGTGCTGTTCCTTTGCGGCGTTCAGCTGGTTCTGAGGTCTGGTGTCCTCACAATACTTGATCTCGACAAGGTGGATGTCACGCCGAGGTTTGCTGAGGTCTCTAGGTCGATGCTGTCTGGGGTTGGTGGCTGTACTGGTGGCTGGCGGTGCTGCTGAGGTGCTCCCAGTCTCCCTCAATTGCCCCGTGCCACTTCGAAGAACCCACCCCCTACATTAGTTTGTTGTTTTTGTGTTTTTGCAGCGATGGGAGTAACCAGCACAAAATCTGGGCAGCTGGAGGTAAATCTGTCTTTATCTGGAAAGCGGGATGGGAAGAGCCATTTGGGAACAATTCTAACATTCAGCTGTTTCAGGAACCTGGAGATTTTGTATGGTCATCCCTTCCGTTGCTGCCTATATCTATGGAGACAACGCATGATCCTAAGAAGCCTGTTTTGCTGATAGCCTTAAGGATCATGCGGCATGCTATGTTGTGTCTTTCGGTGAACATATTCCTTATTTGCATGTGTTGGCACCCAGAAAGGATGTGCAGGGCACTGTCTACTTATGGGCAGAGGGGGCGAGTTTGATTTGTAGAGAGTTTGAACAATACCACATGTTTTTGATTATATAGGGTGCCTGTTCTGTATTTCATAATGAAAAATTTGGTCTTAAAGGGAACATTGGATGATGTTAGGTAAGCATTGCTAGTGGCTCCATTGGCAGTGCCGTCCTTTATGAGGGTTTGGTAGTATGCATGATAGTTCGCTTCATTTTTGGCATTTCCCAGTTTATGGAGAAGATGCATATGTGCTTGAAGGGCGTCACGGTGGTTTGGTAGGTACTAAAGCTTTGGGGGAGGAGAATGGGCCATGTTTGGTGTATGGGTATGATTATGGGTTTGTGTTTGGTTTTCCATGTCTTCTTTTGCAAGCCAGTGGATGCTGTAGAAGGGATTTTTCTCAGGGCCTGCTGTTCTGATGGAGGTGTCAGCAATGTCGGCGTAGGTGATGGCTGACTTTTTAGCAAGGGCGTCGGCATGTTCATTACCAATAATACCGGCATGGGACTTTACTTTAAAGATGTGGACGGGCGATGGTGATTGGCGGATTGCTTTAGCAATGGATTGAAATAAATCTCCTTGGATGTGGTGGCGATGGAGATTTGGGTGTGAGAGCTGCTTTTTGATTTGGTGCAGTGATGCAAGGCTGTCTGTGGCTATGTGTGAGTAGCTGTGTGTGACTGCAGCTGCTATAGCTGCTAGCTCTGCCCGTGAGATGGTGTTGGTTGCTTATACCCATGCCTTTTGGGTTTACATAGTGGGAAACATTTAAGTGAGGGTGGTATACGCCTTATCCGGTGTCTTGCCCTACTTCATTCTTTTGGAGGCTGCCATCAGTGTAGGTCCAATCCCGCCAATCTTGTACCTTACGGGTTAAGTTTTGGCTGGAGCTGTTTTGGGGTGTTTCATCGATATTACAAATATGAGGTTGGTCAGTGCTAATCAGGGCAACTGTTTTATCTGGGCCTTCTGAGGCTTGAGGGTGGTCTTTGGGTAGCTTATCAGATTTGTTAAGTCCGGAGTGTTGTCCGGAACCTAAGGCTGTTTGGTAGGGATGGTTATGGATGTTTTGAATTTCCCACTTTGCCTCAGGGATTTTTTTGGCAAGTTCTTTTGGCCAGTCTTTGTTATGAGCATTAAGGCAGACCCTGCCCTTGGTGTTCCATATGGCAATGACCTGCAATCCCCAGGAGTGTTTGGAGAGTGGTATTTTTATGTTGTTCCAGCAGGGCACTTTTGCATATTGGAGTTGGTTTAATGGGATGGTGCCGAGGAATTTACACATTTGTGGGTATTTGCGGCAGAGTGATGCATAGGGATTTGTGGTCATATATCATATATTTATTCCAGCAGGAAGGGATGAGCATGAATGTGGCTGTTTCATCTGTGCTGACAGCAGCAGAGTAGATGGCGTGTCTTGTTGCTATGAGCATGGTGTTTTCATGGTAAATGGGATGGCAGATGGAGAACCCAGAGAATCGGGAGGAGAAGGCATTGGTGTTTGCCCCAAACACTTTGTCCCTTGGGTACTCACTCCAGTAATGGGAGAATTTGGGGTCATAGTTGAGGGGGAGTGCCATTTTTTCTTTAATGACCAGGGCCCACATTTAAAAGGCGGGGGTGATGTGGGAGGGAAGTATCCGGGAGAGAGGTTCTTTGATTTTTTTTGTTCGTATGTTTAGAGGTAGAGATGTCTTTACGAGTAATGAGGCCTACGAGTTCTGATGCAAAGCTAATGGGTAGACGTTTAATGTAACCGTGTAGGCCGCTGCACTTTGCCTTATCAAAGGCTTTTTGCAGTACGTGAAGGCGCTCGGGAGTAAGCATACCTTTACACTTTCCGTCGACATTGTAAATACAGGCTACTGTGTCAGTGTACACTTCAGGAAGCATAGTGTCATCTGGGGAGGATAGGGTACTTTTTTCTTGATACTCCATGAGATCAATGGTTGTGATCCAGTATTCACATGCCCTGTGACCATAATGTCAGCCTGTGGGTTGGTGGGTTGGATGTCAAAGCTGACTTTGTTCCGAAGATCGACATTGTAGGGTTGGTACGTGTTGCCCTCTTGGGCAGAGAACCCTTGTTTTGAAGAACATTTAGGTGTAAACTGGTGCGGGCCGAGATAAGTTTGGTGCGGCGATGTGCCCTTCAAACTCATTGAGGCTCTGCTTGAAGCTTTCACATGTGTTTTGTAGTTCTTCTGGCTCCCAGGTTGGGTTCCATGAAACCTCCACAATCTCTCTTTTCTGAGAGTAGATGATACGATTTTTCTTTTCATTTTGGTTCAAGTTGATACAGGCAGGGCAGGCCCATGAATCATTGGCATCAATAGCTTCCCTTTTAGTGGCGTTGCAGCAGCTTGTTTTAAGCAAGCATTGCCAGTGGTAGGTACGGTTGCAGACGTCACAGATGTACATGTCTTTAAAAGGTGGGGAGAGGCGTGGAGATTCAAGTCCTAGATGGTTGGAGCAAATTTCACAGCTTGCGCACTTCATTTGGCTCCGGAAAACAGTCTTACTGGATTTGGGCACTAGTCCAACTGATTTAAAGAGGGGTATGACCCATTTTTCAATATTCATGGGGGCATAGTAAGTGTGGTATTGTTTCTGTCTTAGGGGTGTATCATCTCTGTCTCTTTTCTTGGGGGTGAAGAATCTCCAATTATCTATGTGTAGGATGTCCATATCATCATAGTAGAGTGTGTTGATGGCCTCTGTGGGTGTCATTGAAAAAGCCTTATCCTTCTTGTAAGTCCAGAGTTCTTGTTGAATATGCGTGGTGTGCAAGGGGGTCAGGTTTAGGCTGGGAGGTTATGGGGTATATCGAGGATCTCACGTCTTCTTTTTCTTTGAGGTCTGCGCTGTGATGATGGTGCTGGGTGGCCTGCAATCTCAAAGGTTGGTTTGTTGTGTATCTGGTAAGTCATCGGGTTGATGATATTAATATGCTGAGTGGGAGGAGTGATTATTTGTGTGAGCGCGTGTGTTGCATGGTGGTTGTGGCTAGTAATTTGTGAGTGTGTGGTGCGTTTGTTTGGCCGACTGTTTGTAGGTTGTTCAGCAGGCTGAATTACTATTTGTGAGTTTAAGCAACAGTGTCTATGATTAGTATCAGGGGCGTATGTTGCTGACTTTCTGTTTGGCTGCGTGTCCTCTTTCTGGTACCGGGGAGGGTATCTTGTGTATGCCGTGCACGCTTTGCTTGTTGGTCTTGGGAGAGAGTGGCCAGTTGGTTAGTGGGTGCAGGGTCTGGCAGAGAGGCAAGTAATTATAGCTGTGGTTTGTGGCAGTGGTATTGGCGATGTGCTTATAGAGTTGTGGTTCCTTTTTGTTTGGTTGGATATCCTTTGTGAGTAGCGTTGTGAGCGCGGGGTTTCCGTTCGTGGTGAAGGTAAAGGCCCTTCCACCGTTTTGGTGAGGGAGTGTTGTGTTTGGTGGAGCTCAGTGCGGGTTATGTTGCCATGTGCTGTGTGTTTCCTGGGTCGAGCATTGGATTCTGTACATTGGGGGGTAATTTCTCCTAAAATGAAGGTGTAGGTACGTTAACGTGACCTTGAGTTTCTGTTCGAGGTTTGGTTGTGGTTATAGAGGAGGCAGGGGATGTTTGCGGCTCTAAGTTTGGTGTGTCAAAAACAGAGGAAGCGGTTGGGGTGTCCATTACTTGTGGATGGATCTGTGTGTGTAGGTGGAGGGCCTCTGATTAAGTTGTTTGTAATGGGGTGCCTGTGGTGTGTTGCTGAGCGCGGCTGTGGTGGGGGTGTTGTGTAGATGGGCAAAGTTTGTTGGGTTTGGGTGTTTGCGGGATTTGGAGGCACCTCTTCGAGAGCCGATGTGTAATGTGTGTGTCTAGGAGACCTGTGAAAAAGGAGTTGTTTATTTTGCGGCAATTAAGTAGGATAGACTGTTCTGAATTCCTTTCTTGGAGTATTTGTGCAATTGATGTTGGGCTTAGCTCTTGTGTTTCAGGCAGGTTAGCAATGGCAGCAAGCCTATTAAGGACTATGATGTGCTTTATGAAAATTCGAGTGTGCCCCTTTGCAGTGTATGCAGCCAATTTGGCGAGCCCTCAGTTAAACGCTGTGTTGCTTCTTTATTCCAGACAGTGTGCTGAAGTGTGCGAGCTGCGCATGAGATACAGAGACCTTTTTGAAGGAATGTTTAAGACTCTGTGTGCGTTTGCTCCTTCGAGCTCTGAATTTATTCCTTTCTTGGCTTGTCTTCACAGTATCACTGATTTTGAGATCAATGCATTCCTGAATTAATTTCAAGACTCATACAGACTCCTCAAGTTTCAAGACTCATACAGATTCCTCAAGTTTCAAGACTCATACAGATTCCTTAAGTTTATGTCAGATTTAGTGTTAATTTTCGACACTGGTTAATTTGTTTCACCAGCCAATTGCCATCAGCCAGAGTCTCGGGCTGTAGGCCATCCTTGTAACCCCTTTATTCCAGACAGCAATAATATCCTTGCTCCAGGTGTGGTTGGAGAAATTACGTTGTATACCCGGTGGGGCCCTTCCACGAGGCTGGCAATGCATATGTGAGTTTTGTCTTGGGGATGAATCTAAGCGTGGTACAGTATTTTGGGTTATCTCGCACCAATGCCCTGTAGGCATTGATGCTCTTGTTTTCTCAGTTGGGTAGAAATAAGAAGGTGGCGGTTGGTAGCTCGCTACACATCGCAGATCGTAGTGAGTGTTGCACGCACTTGAGCATTTCTGTGTAACCATACACTGGGTGGCAGATTGAGAAACCTGTAAACTTGGTGGCAAATGCATTGTAATTGGCACTAAAGACAATGTCACGGTGACGTTCGCTCCAATATGAGAAGTTCCCAGGATCAAAATTCAGAGCAGACGATGCACTAACTAAACTAAACTATGAAATTTAGCAAAAATGCATTGCTACATATCTGTGTTTTTAGCGGTGTGCACCGTTGAGCTCACAAGTAATTGATTGGTTGATTGGCCCAAAAGAATTAACAAGACTCAGTGACTGGCACGAGCGACTGGTTCATTGGCCAGACAAACAGAAACTCTCAATTGATAACCTACCATACAACCACGCGATTTATTGACACCACCCATTCTGCGTGACAGCCTTGTGAACCCCATTTTACATGTTTTTAAATCGGCGTGGCATCTACAGAGTCTCGCCTTGTTGTTGTTTTTCTTGCCAAATTGTCACGAATCATCGTCACTGCAAAGTATAAGACTCAGCGCAACAACCAGCTTCTTGAACAAGACATACAAAAACTCTCAACTGTCAACCAACTAACTCCTTGTCACACAATTTGTTGGTGCCACTAGTAACTTAAACAAAACCTCTGGCAGTGATATGCAGCTGAATGTTATCAATAGAGGTTATGTAGGTGCCCGCACCCGGTGGGCCAGGCAATTATTCCCCTCACCAAAATTTGTATAACACACAATCTAAAGCATAGATATCAAGCAGGAAAGTCGTGTGCCGCAGCACTCTCAATCCCACACCTTGGCCGCTTCTGTTTGCGTTTGACAACAGAATACTTAATGAATCAGTGCCCAAGTTAAGAGAGAAAGTACTAGCACGCTTGTCATTTTTGCTAATAGGTCTGCAGGGGTTGCACTGTAAGCATGTGTCAACAGATCGCTTTGCGAGGCTGGCTCGATGCTGCACAGCCACGCACAGTAGTCTGGATTCAAGGCGTTTTTGAGCGCTCCTTGCTGTAAGTTGCCTAAATACAAGGCGCTGGGATATACGTCTTTTTCTAAAACTAGCAGAGGGGAGGAGCAAAAGACTACTGCGTTGACTGGAGTGTCTGAACCATACGGCAGCACGGCTTTTTTGTGGAGTGCGTAGCCTACCTCCTTCTCCTGGGCGGGGGTAGAGAGCAGATGCAAGCATGCAATGAGAGCAGCAATGCGATGCGACACGATGTGCAGCGTCTGTTTCCTTCAATGCTGTGATGTGGGCTGTGATGGAAATGGCTCTTTCTGCAAACATACTCACCTTTAATGCTCGGAGTTCAGCCATTGTAATTTCCTACAACAGGAGAACAGAAGAGCGGGTTTTGCGGAAAGTCATAATTACAGTATGTATGTCTGGCTTTGAATCAGGACATGCATGCACGTGCAACCACAATACACACAAACACGCATATACAAACACATACGCACAAACAAACGCGTGCACACACACACACACATACACACACACAAGCACACGCACATGCAACACGCCGTGGGGTTTGTGAAATGTGGGCGCTTGCAAAGACCCTCTTCTGCCCCTTTCTCTGATTGTTGCAAAGCCACCACGATGGGCGAACGATAGGTAGCCATCTTCAGCTTGGGCACTCCAAGATTGTGTAGGCTTAATTTGCCTTTTTTGCAGGACTTTATGGCTCATGTTAGCGCCATAGCTGAAGTAAAGCAACTTGTCTGTCATGGTTAAACAGCGTTTAGCACAGTTGCACTTGGCAGTTCACCTGTATGTGCTCGTACAGATAATGGGCATGCCGTTGGGATTGTCATCATGCTGTGTGTGCTCATCTGTAACATGCGTATGCCTGCACTTTCTAGATTACCTGGAAAGCAAATCATCACTTCTTGTGGACTACATTCAAGGCACTCTGCTCTGTGTGCTTTCTTTCCTTGGGGCAGGGGGTGATATGAATTGCCGCTTTTGGCAAAACATTTGCGGAGTGAAGAGTTTAAAAGCCACAAAACCCAAGAAGAGAGAGAGAGAGAGAGAGAGAGAGAGAAACTATATGCATGTCAGTAAAGCACACTTTGTACATTGAAAGCAGGACTGCTCAGTACAGCCTCGAATCAGGTCTGGGAGATGTGCAAACAGAGGTGCAAACAGAGGTGCAAACATTATGCTGACTGTAAGTGGGCACTATCGCTTGAGCGAGAAGCGTTGAGAGCTAAGTGCGCCCACGGTTGTGCACACAGCTGTCTGGCATTGAAAATTAAACAAGCAAAATGTCCTAGAAGATCTACAGGCCAGTACCCTCTCCTTCAGGAGGAGCCTTCATTCAGGACAAGGGCCTGAATCCGCCCAGAACATAGTGTCTCAAACTAACAGTTTGTGCTGGAGCAGGCATTGCTGAAGCAGGCGTGAGGATGTGCTGCTGCTGCTGCTGCTGCTGTTCCCTGTCTGCTAAGAGGACAAGGGTCTGAATGAAATCCACAGGTTTGAAACCTCTACGACAAGAAATCGAGGCACTGTATTTGTTGCTGTGGTCGAAGCAAAGCCTGGGCATGCAACCCAACTTCCCCCAATATTGTCAGGTCTACCGGCTAACGACACACTGTGTTGTGCTAGCTGGGTTTAGTATGGCAGGTGACGAAATTTGCTTGTAGGGCTTGAGCAATCACTAGCAGCCAAGCAAAACGTTCCATTCCTGCACAGTCAGAGCGCTGTGATAAGGCAAAACAAGCACCTCAGCTGAGGCACTTCAAGCAGCAATGCTAAGAGATGCAAGCTAAGACACGTTTTATGCTCGCATGTTTTGATCATCATGTCGCTCAGCCATTGCACATTGCTGTTCAACACAATCTCATGGTTACATGCCATGCAGACCTGGAAGGATCATTTCAGCGTCGTTGCCAAGCCAGAACAATAGGTCCATCTATGATACGTGCATCTACATGCACCATGTACATATATCGGGTTGGCCAGAGCCGTATATATACACCTATGGCAAGGATATCACCAAACGTACGGTCATATACGGTGTGTATATACGGTTCTGGCCAACCCAAACCACATACCTATAGGTCAAGCTGCATACATGGAACGCTGCGTTTCCCCCGTTTTTCCACCTTTCAACATGTCTTTCTTTTTGCTCTTACCTTTGTTTAGGTGCGTGAAGCCTTGTTTGCTTAATCAGGAAAGGGGCAAAACGACCTCGCATAAGCTCGCATCGTGATAAATAATCAAGTGTATGTTGCCCCCACGCTGGATGCATTGGGGTTTAATAAATGTTTTTTTTAACCTTGCATTACAGTACCCTATGGTGAAAACCTACTAACAACCAAACTAAGATATTCCTACTTAATACTTTAATAGTCGTTGTCTTTCCTGGATTACCGTGGTAGCGAAAGGCATTGTTTATGGTCAACCGCCCACCTCAGGGGAATTGCTGACCACACGCATCCGTTCGTCACTTGAGCAACCTGATCTTTCAACTGCATTTATACCGGTGTGCATGTGTTTTAGTATGTCGTGTGTCGTGTGTGTACCTGTTTATGTGCGCATGTGTGTGTGTATGTGTGTGTGCGTGTGTGTGTGCGCGTGTGTGCGTGATGTGTATGTGTGTGCGTGTGTGTATGTGACACTGCATGTGTATGTGAGTATGTGTGCGTGCGTGCGTGCGTGCGTGTGTGTATGTGTGTGCGTGTGTGTAAGTATGTGTGCGTGCGTGCATGTGTGTGCACGTGTGCGTGTGTGTGTACGTGTGTGTGTGAGTTTGTGTGTGTTTGTGTGTGTGTGTGTGTGTGTGTGTGTGTGTGTGTGTGTGTGTGTGTGTGTGTGTGTGTGTGTGTGTGTGTGTGTGTGTGTGTGTGTGTGTGTGTGTGTGTGTGCGCGCGTGTGTGCGTGATGTGTATGTGTGTGCGTGTGTGTGTATGTGACACTATATGTGACACTGTATGTGACACTGCATGTGTATGTGAGTATGTGTGTGTGCGTGCGTGCGTGCGTGTGTGTATGTGTGTGCGTATGTGTAAGTATGTGTGCGTGCGTGTGTGTGTGTTTGTGTGTGTGTGTGTGTGTGTGTGTGTGTGTGTGTGTGTGTGTGTGTGTGTGTGTGTGTGTGTGTGTGTGTGTGTGTGTGTGTGTGTGTGTGTGTGTGTGTGTGTGTGTG